>Ga0209317_1003385_pt1 | contig 10093 bp, 8 predicted proteins | sample RifGroB2_FD_183994 | JGI IMG/M metagenome (GOLD analysis project Ga0209317, IMG submission 183994) | Soil microbial communities from Rifle, Colorado, USA - Groundwater B2 (SPAdes) (version 2) | ecosystem: Environmental > Terrestrial > Soil > Unclassified | place: Rifle, Colorado | collected...
TTGTATTTGTGACCGGGTTTTTCGGTCATTAAATCGTGAATAAAATCTATTACTTTTTTCATGTGCTGGGTTGATGACGGAATAACAAGCATAGTATCATCACCGGCAACTGTTCCGAGAATTTCGTGTTTATTCAATCTGTCGATAAAATGCGCAACGCCCTGCGCTCTTCCGGCAAGCGTTCGCACAACAATAAGCGCTTCGTTGTTTTCAACGCTTATAATTTCAAACCCTATTAATCTCGCGATTTGATTCCCCGATTCTTCGGGGCTTAAAACATAACGTGTTCCGTAATTCGTGAATGTACGGACAACTCCCATTTCAGCGAAGTCGCGGCTAAGTGTTGCTTGGGTAATTCTTATGTCTTCGCTTTTAAGAAGCTGAATTAATTGTTCGTGACTGCTGATCATTTTAGAGTTTAACAACTCTTTTACTTTGTGCTGTCTTTTTAGTTTTGCAGACATTTTAGTTCACCTTTATGATGTTGGATAGTATTTCTGCAAATGTATGCAATTTCCTTTTCCGTAATTATATACGGCGGCAGCAAACGCAGCACGTTTTCTCCTGAAGTGCAGGTAACAATTCCTGCGTTTAAAAGGTCTTTTGAAATCGTTTTGGCAGAAACTCCTTCGTTAAATTCGATTCCAATCATTAATCCTTTCCCTCTTACTTCTTTTATTAATTCGCTGTTTAATTCATTTATTGATTTTATAATTTTCTCACCGGATAAAGTTATTTGTTCAAGAAGAACTTCGTCAATCAAATCAACAACTTTATTTGCTGAAGCAATTGCAAGCGGATTTCCGCCGAATGTTGAACCGTGATCTCCGGGTTTAATTGCATCGCCGACTTCCTTTGAACAAACAAGCGCGCCGAGCGGAATACCGTTTGCAATTCCTTTCGCGAGTGTAACCATGTCGGGTTTTATTTCCTCATGTTCGAACGCGAAAAATTTTCCAGTTCTTCCGATTCCTGTTTGAACTTCATCAAGAATTAATAAAATATTTTTTTCATCGCAGAAAGTGCGAAGTTCTTTTAAAAAATTATCGGGAGGAATAATTATTCCGCTTTCACCTTGAATAGGTTCAACCATTACTGCTGCAACATCTTTGTTGTATGAATTTTCAATTGAGCTCATATCTCCGTATTGCGCGTAAATAAATCCCGGCGTGAGCGGAAAGAATCCGTTCCAAACTTTAAATTGCGCTGTCGCGGAAAGGCTACCCATTGTTCTTCCGTGAAATCCGCCGATAGCGGTTATAATGTGACTTCTTTCTTTTCCCCATTTACGAGTGAGTTTTATTGCCGCTTCGTTTGCTTCGCTTCCGGAGTTGCAGAAAAAAACATAATCGAGCCCGGCTCTCTCCGCCAATTTTTGCGCGAGAGATTTTTGTCCGCTTGCTTCAAACAAATTTGAAACATGCCAGAGATTGTTCATTTGTTCTTCAACGGCAGATTTGATTTCATGGTGATTATGCCCGAAACCTGTTACGGCAATACCGCTTAAAAAATCTACATATTCTTTTCCGTTTGAATCATATAAATACGCGCCTTCGCCGCGGAAAAACTCAACGGGAAATCTCGCGTAATTTTTCAGCAAATAATCATTCTCAGTTTCAGCACTGTGATGATTGGATGATCCATGTTCCTGCGCGTTCTTTTGAGGTATCATCAAAAATATTCTCCATATTTATTGAGCCGATCCATATTTTTTGAATCCCTTTATTTAAAAGTTCTATACAGCTTTTTAATTTGGGAATCATTCCGCCGGTAATTTCGCCGTTGCTAATTCCTTCAAGAATTTCTTTCTGATTAATTGTTGAAACGTAATCTCCTTTTATCAGAACGCCGTTAACATCAGACATAAAGAAAACGCTTTCAGCATTTATTGATGCTGCGATAAGCTCAGTAAAGAAATCTGCGTTAACATTAATTAAGTTCCCCTCAACATCTCTGCACAAACTTGAAAAGACAGGCACAACATTTTCTTTCAGCAGATTAAAAATCCAATCAACATTATTTATTTGTTTGGGAATTCCAACAAATCCTAAATTCTCATCAACTCTTTCGGCGATAAAACTTCCTCTGTCAATTCCCGTTAAACCGACGGCATTAATATTAAACGCGTTTATTCTGCTTACTATTTTTGAATTTGTAATTCCTGCCTGAACTGCCGCAACAACGTCAACAACTTCTTTAGTTGAAATTCTCTGTCCGTTTAAAAATTTAACTTCGTAACCGAGTTTCTCCGACCATTCGCTTATTCCTTTTCCCGCGCCGTGAACAATTACAAGTCCTTCGTAATTGTTATAAATTTTTTCTAATGTATTTTTCCAATCGTCGCTTTCAAGAAAGTGATCGAGAGCTTTGCCGCTGATTTTAAGTACTGCTGTTTTCATGTTTGATCTCTTAATTAATTACGTTCTGTAATTCGCATTAATTTTTATATAATTTTCTGTAAAGTCGCATGTCCACCATGTTGAAGAAAATTTTCCGCCGTTAAGATTAATATTAATATTCAATTCTTTTTTTGCTAAAATTTTTGAAGCGATTAATTCATCCACAACTATATTATAATCGGGGAGCAGAACTGCGTGGTCGTCAAATTTTATTGTCACTTTTTCTGGAGTAAATTCTGCGCCGCTCATTCCGGCTGATGACATGATTCTTCCCCAGTTTGCGTCTTCGCCGTAAATTGCTGTTTTTAATAAAGGAGAATTTGAAAGGGATTTACCGACAAGATCGGCGTCTGTTTTTGTGTTCGCGCCTGTAACATTAATTGTAATTAATTTTGTAGCGCCTTCGCCGTCGGAAATTATTGATTTTGCCATTTCAATTGAAACAGCATTTAAAGCTTTTTGAAATTCTTCTTCTTTTCCCGGAGTATTAATTTCAACTCCGGAAACTCCGTTTGCCATAATTGTTACCATATCGTTAGTGCTTGTTTCACCGTCAACTGAAATTTTGTTGAATGAAATATCAACAGCGTTAAAAAGAATTTTTTGCAGTAATGATTTTTCAACTTTCGCGTCAGTTGTAATAAAAGCGAGCATTGTAGCCATGTTGGGCATTATCATTCCGCTGCCTTTGCATATTCCGCCGATTGTAAAAGTTTCTTTTCCTATTTCAACCTTTACAGCAAACGATTTTTGTTTTGTATCTGTTGTTAATATTGCTTCAGCCGCATCGTGTCCGCCGTCTGCGGAAATAAAAGGAACGATATTATTAATTCCGTTCAGCAAATTTTGCATCGGCATTTGCTGACCGATAACTCCGGTTGAACTAATTAAAACATTTTCCGGTTTTATGTTGAGTTTTTCCGCGCAGACGCTCTGCATTAATTTCGCGTTGTTGTATCCTTCTTCCCCGGTGCATGCGTTAGCGTTGCCGGAGTTAACAAGTACAGCATTAATCATGTTATCGGATTTAATAACTTCCTGCGAAATTAATAACGGCGCAGCTTTAACTTTGTTAAGCGTAAATGTTCCCGCAGAAGTGCACGACTGCGTTGAATAAATTAATGCAAGGTCTTTTTTCTTCTTTTTAATTCCGCAGAAAATTCCGGCGGCTTTAAAACCGTTCGCCGATGTAACTGTTCCGTTATTAATAAACTTGTACATTGTTTCCTCCCTTTACCAGTAGACCTGTTGATTCTTCCCATCCGAAAATTTTATTCATATTTTGAATTGCCTGTCCCGACGCGCCTTTTATCAAATTATCAATCGCGGAAGTGATAACCGCGCAATTACCTTTTATGGAAATATTTATATCGCAGAAGTTTGTGCCGGTTACCCACTTTAATTCCGGCGGAGTGTTTCTCACTCTCACAAAAGGTGAGTCTTTATAAACAACATTGTAAAGGCTTGTTATTTCATTTTCATTCAAGTCGTTTACAAGATGAACAACTGTTGTTGAATAAATTCCAACTGCAGCGGGAAGCAAATGTGTCGTAAAAGAAAATGGAGATTTAAAACCGTTCTTTTTTAATTCCTGTAGAATTTCAGGTTGATGTCTATGCGCGTTAACATTATACGCTCTTACATTTCCATCCATTTCGGAAAGAAGCAAATCTTGATTCGCGGATTTTCCCGCGCCGCTTGTCCCGGAATACGAAACGGAACTCACCGATAAAATTTCATTTGAGTAATATTTTGCGAGCGGAAGCAGCGCAAGTAAAATGGATGTCGGGTAACATCCGGGATTTGCAATTAAGTTTGAGTTGTAATCAGAACTTCCGTAAAAATCCGCGAGTCCGTATGTTTTGTTATTTAAAAGCTCTGCTGAAGTGTGTTCTTTTTTATACCACTCAAAATATAAAGCTTCGTTGTTTAATCTGTAATCTCCGCTGAGATCAATTACTTTTTTTCCGCTTTCAATTAATTGAGGGACAAACTTTAACGCTTCGCCGTGCGGCAAAGCGATAAAATATAAATCATGTTCGTATGATAAATCTTCGATTGAATTTATAACTTTGTTTGAAACTACATTCATAAGATCGGGAAACAAATTGTATAAAGTTTCGCCCGCTTTTGTGAAACCGTACACTTCAAAATTTTCAACAAACAAATGCTGTGAGCAATATTGAACTAATTTTTTCCCCGTATACCCGCTGCCGCCGATTATTCCAACTGAAATCATAATATTTACCTTTCAAAAAAATTATTTTAAAAAATGATTTGACCCGTTTGATATTTAGATTTTACCTCTTACGAGGTCGGCGGATAATTCGGCTTTGCAGATTCTGATGTGAACTTTGTGAAAGGTTTATATTTTGTTTTGAATTTTTCATGCGTAAAACATAAAATTACTAGAAACTTTTGTCAAGCGGGTTTTGAATAATATTCCACCTTATTTCACAAAAACGAATATTATAAAAAATATTGCGCATAAATATGCAATTTTTGATTTGCTGTTTTATTTGATTTGTCCGGCATGTCCAAATAATGTTATATTCGTAACGTTCTAATTTATTTTAAAAACAAAAAATTTCTTAAATGATAACAAAAAAACTCTTCCTCGCGGCTGCATTTATTTTCTTGTTTTTAGCCGGGTGCACAAAAAAAGAAAATGAAAAATCTTCGTCTAAGTTTTCATTAATAGATGATTTAAATGTTACGGTAAGTTTTGATGAACATCCCAAAAGAATAATCACGCTCGCGCCGAGTTTGACGGAAATGATTTATCAAATTAATTATGATAAATATTTAATCGGCAATACGCTTTACTGTAATTATCCCGAAGACGCGAGAAAAAAAAAGAAAGTCGGCGACATGCTGACTATAGATTTTGAAAAAATAATTTCGCTGAAGCCGGATTTAATATTAATAAGCGTTGAAGGAAATAATAAATCGGCGTATGATAAATTAATTGAGCTTGGTTTAAAAGTTTTTGTGTCAAACCCGAGAAATTATGAAGGCATAAAAAATACTTATCTTCAAATAGGAAAAATAATCGGCAGCGAAAAAGAAGCAAAACTTCAAGTTACGGAATGGGAAAAATCTGTTAATTATATTGTAACAAACTCAGATTCAACAAAATCAAAAACAGTAATGTTTTTAATTTCTTTAAACCCATTAATGCTCGCAGGAAAAAATACGTTTATTAATGAATATATAGATTTGTGCGGATTTAAAAATATTGCAGACGATATTAAAATGAGTTACCCAGTTTTAAGCCGAGAAGAAGTTTTAAAACGAAATCCCGATTATATTGTTTATGCGAACAGCGGCGCAATGGCAATTGATAAAATTGCAGCCGCTTATCCCGAATGGAAAAATTTAAAAGCGGTAAAAAACAAAAACATTGTTTTAGTTGGTGCCGACCAATATTTGCGCCCCGGTCCGCGTTTTATTCCCGCGCTCGAAGATTTCTTTAAAAAAACTCGAGGTTCTCTTCCGGCGGATTCTCTTCTTCGCCGTTAACGGCGTTAAAAATTTTTGAACATAAGTCGCCCGTAAACTTGCCTTCTTTTTTACAGCTTGCAAATTTTCTTACGAGCAGTTTATAATCTTTAATCATTTCAGAAAGCGCGGCGTTGTCCAATTCCATTCCGCAATCGGCGCAATAAACTGCATTTTCCCTTTGTCCGGTTTGTTCTGTAGTATTAGTATTCTTCATCATTCCGAGAATTGTTTGAGTTGTTTTTGGGTTCCCATTCGAGACCTTCGCAAGGAAGGTAATTAACAGTTGGATGTTTATCGTACTTTAAACAAATAACCGCGGTTTCATCGAAGTGCGCGCATGTGGCGCAAAGTGTATTATTCAAAATTTCTTTGTTCTCTTCAAGAAATAATCTGTATTGTATATAAGCAGGATGGAGAACAATTCCGTAAATAGACATAATGCCGATCATCCACCAGTATTTATATTCCATCCAATCAAACAAAAGCCAGAGCGACGGAATTAAAATCACAATACGGACGAGCGTCCAAAAAACTATCGCGCCCAAAATTATCTCCTTCCTTACGAAACCTAAAGATCATTTTGGCAATAGTCAATATGTTTGTAAAGTGATGATTGTGATTTCATAAAATTAATTCAAAAGAAAAAGAGATTGGTTGGTTGATTGAATGAATGGGTGATTGAAAAAAAATCAATCGTTCCAATCAGCCAATCAATCATTCATTCATCCAATCATCCATTACTCCACCACTCCAATTCTCCGTTACCCTATTGCAACTCAACCATAAACCATCATCCATCCCACCTCAATCATCCGATTGCTTTTCGTCCCCCTTTACCTTAACTTTATTCTCAAATTTTACGCAAAGAATAACGATTTCGGATTAAAATGTTGGAAAATCAAAACAAAAGTGAAACATCGGCTCCGGCAGATTCTAAAAAGAATTACAACGGAAGAAGAAAATATTATTACAGGAAAAAATATTATAAGAATAACAAAGAAGGATATCAGAAAAACGTTGAACAAAAACTTGAGTTTAAAAAAGTTTCTATAATTGTACCGCTTTTAAATGAAGAAGAATCTTTAAAACCTCTCTATTTTGAAATTAGAAAATCTCTAAAAACTATTTCATGCGATTATGAAATTTTATTTATTGACGACGGCAGCACCGACAAATCTTTAAATGTTTTAAAAGAAATAAACAAAGAAGACAATAAAGTTAAATACATAAGTTTTAGAAAAAATTACGGCAAATCCGCCGCGCTGCAGATTGGTTTTAAAAACGCAACCGGCGACGCAATAATTACAATGGACGCCGATCTTCAAGACGATCCGGCAGAAATTCCGAGCTTGTTAAAAAAATTACAGGAAGGTTATGATCTCGTTTCCGGCTGGAAGAAAAAAAGATACGACCCTTTCATAAAAAAATATTCTTCGAGGTTTTTTAATTATATAACCGGTTTGTTCAGCGGAATTAAAATTCATGATTTCAACTGCGGATTAAAAGCATACAGAAGCGAAGTTGTAAAAAGTATAAATGTTTACGGCGAACTTCACCGATATATTCCAGTGCTCGCAAATTGGAACGGCTACAGAGTTTCGGAAATTGTTGTTAAACATCAAGCGCGCAGATACGGGAAAACAAAATTCGGCATCTCAAGATTCTTTAAAGGATTTGTTGATTTAATAACCGTGGTTTTCACAACACGTTATATAAGAAGACCGATGCACCTTTTCGGATTTCTTGGATTTTTATCTTTCCTCGCGGGCATTCTTGTTAACGGGTATTTGACTTACGAAAAATTAGTTCTTGACAGATGGATCAGCAACAGGCCGCTTTTATTTTTGGGAATCTTATTAATAATTGTCGGTATTCAATTCTTTTCAGTCGGTCTTCTTGGAGAAATTATGGTTCATAATTTTTCAAACGACCGTGAATATTCCATAAAAGAAAAAAATTGAAAATCTTCTTTCGTAATAATTTCCTAAGTACAAATTAATATTAACAGCGTGGAAAGAATTTCTTTTACTATCATTTTGAAATATGAAAATAACAATTCTTTCACCCTCATATCCTTACCGCGGGGGCATTGCTAATTTTACGGATTTGCTTTTCTCCGAACTGAAAAAAAATCACAAAATCATTATTTATAATTTTAAAAGGCTTTATCCAAACTTTCTCTTTCCCGGAAAAACACAATACGAAACAAATGAAAATATTAATAACATAACTTCGTTTGAAGTTGTTGATTCTATTAATCCTTTAAACTGGATAAGTATTGGAAATAAAATAAAAAATGAAAAACCGGATTATTTAATAATCGCGTTCTGGCTTCCTTTTTTCGCGCCGTGCCTTGGAACAATTTCACAAATTGTTAAGAAAAATAACTTTACAAAAATTATTACTATTTGTCACAATGTTATTCCGCATGAAAAACGTTTCGGAGATATCGCGTTTACAAAATATCTATTTAATAATTGCGATAAGTTTGTTCTTCTCTCTTCAAAGGTTGAAAACGATTTACAAATGATAAAACCCGGCGCAAAGTTTATTACATTATATCATCCTGTTTATTCACATTTTGGAGATTCTGTTGATAAAAGTGACGCGAAAAAATTCTTAAATATTAATGATGAAAAAGTTATTCTGTTTTTCGGGTTAGTCCGCAAATACAAAGGATTGGATATTTTATTAAACGCATTGCAATTGCTGAAAGATAAATTAAAAATAAAATTAATTATCGCGGGCGAGTTTTATGAAAATGAAGAAAAGTATATTACATTAATTGATGAACTCGGGCTCAAAGAAAATGTTAAATTGTACAATGAATTTATCCCGACGGCGGAAGTAAAATATTATTTTTCGGCAGCGGATGCTGTTGTGCTGCCTTACCGCGACGCGACACAAAGCGGGATTGTTCAGGTCGCGAATAATTTTTTAAAACCCGTTATAGCAACAAACGTCGGGGCTTTGCCGGAAGTTGTTGAAAATAATGCAACAGGTTATCTTGTTGAAAAAGAAAACCCCGAAAAATTAGCACAAGCAATTTTAAAATATTATAATGAAAATAAAGAAGAAGAGTTCTCAAAAAATATTAGTGAGAGATTAGAAAAAATCTCATGGAAAAACTTTACAAACGAATTAATAAATTTTATTGAAGTATAAAACCAAAAGGTTTGAAATGGCAAAAGGCAAAGAACAGAGAACAAAAACAGTAAAAGAAACAAACACTTTTGATATTAATAAATTCATTCCCGAAAAATATCAAACCGTTTCTGCGTTAGCGGTTATTTTATTAATATTTTTAATTTATTTTTCTCCGCTTTATTTCGGCGGAAAAACTTTTGAATCGGGCGATATTATTACGGCTCACAGTGCAACAACATATGTTGAAAAAGACCGCGACGGCTACACTTTGTGGAATCCATATATTTTCTGCGGAATGCCCGCCTATGTAATTGCAGTTGATTACAAATGGTTTAATATGATTTACGTAGGCATCACAACTTTGCGAACAGTTTTCTCTTCACTGTTTGAAGTTGAATACGCAATGTGGACTTTCTATTTAATAATGCTGGCGTTTTCAAGTTTTCTTCTGTTGAAACATTTAACAAAAAATATGCTGTTGAGTTTGTTCGGAAGTTTGGCGACCGCTTTTTCTACGGGATTAATTTTATTTCTGTTTATCGGTCACGTTACAAAACTTACCGCGCTCGCGTTTTATCCATTAATATTTTTGATACTTCTAAAATTTGAAGAGAAAATAAAATTGCGTGATTTCGCAATATTAATAATTGTACTTCAGTTATCTATTCTCGGTTGGCATGTGCAGATTATTTTTTATACACTTTTCGCGGTAATGATTTATTATCTCTATTTCATTATTGAATCGCTTGTAAAAAAGAACAAAGAAAATTTGATAAAATATTTTAAATCGGGTTTAACTTTTACTGCCGCATTTATAATTGCTGTATTAATTATGTCGGATAATTTAACACAGGTTTACGAATACAATCCTTATTCAACACGCGGAACGCAAAGCGTTGCAGACAAAGACACTGGAAGCGACCCAAACAAACAAGGCTGCCTCGTTGTCCGAGGTGGCCTTTTTGTTTTGTGTCCCCATTCTCTGCGCGGGGACGATATCCCGGAATGGAGTCTGTGCGGGTTTGCTGCCGAGGATATTCCGC
>Ga0209317_1003386_pt1 | contig 10093 bp, 9 predicted proteins | sample RifGroB2_FD_183994 | JGI IMG/M metagenome (GOLD analysis project Ga0209317, IMG submission 183994) | Soil microbial communities from Rifle, Colorado, USA - Groundwater B2 (SPAdes) (version 2) | ecosystem: Environmental > Terrestrial > Soil > Unclassified | place: Rifle, Colorado | collected...
TGAGTCGGTAGAGACCGCGGCGGCTACCGCCCCCGCCTCACCAAACATCTCGCCGCCAGTTGCCTCGGCTATTTCCTGCAACGTGAACATCGCCATGCTTTATCTGCTTCCTCTATCTAATCCGCGCGCCGACCCTCCGGCCAAACTGTCCATCCGCCGATTGTAATATAACTTGCCATGAAAATACGAGGGGGTAGTCATTAATTTAGCCCCGCAACTTGAGCGCGGCAGCCGCCTCTTCCCGGTCGTCGAAATGGAACTTCTCGCGGCCGATGATCTGGTAATCCTCGTGCCCCTTCCCCGCCAGGAGAACGATGTCGCCCGGGCGGGCGGTAAGGATCGCCGCGCGCACCGCGTCGCGCCGCGACTCGATGGTGGCAAAACCCTTTTCCCGGAACCCTCCCGCCAACTCCTCCAGGGTGTACTCCCGAAGCGAAAGCGGCACGACCCCGGCCCGCACGTCGGCGAGGATCGCCTGCGGGTCCTCGGTGCGCGGGTTGTCCGAGGTGATGATGGCCAGGTCGCTGTAGCGGGCGGCGATCTCCCCCATGACCGGGCGTTTCCCCTTGTCGCGGTCGCCGCCGCAGCCGAATATCGTGATGATCCGGTCGGTCTTCAGCTCCGTAATGGTGGCGAGAACGTTCTCCAGGGCGTCGCCGGTGTGGGCGTAATCGACCAGCACCGTGATCCCTGCCCCGCTCTCCACCCGCTCCAGGCGGCCGGGAACCCTCTTGTGCCCCTCGATACCCGCGCGTATCGCGTCCTTGGGGAGCCCGAGCGCGAGCCCCGCGCCGACGGCGGCGAGGATGTTGTACAGGTTGAAGCGGCCGAGGAGTTCGGAGGCGATGGCGATCTCGCCGACCGGCGTATCGACGCGGCAGCGGATGCCGTCGACGGAGAACGCCACCTCGGCGACGGTCAGGTCGGCCCCCCCCGCCATGGCGTAGGTGAGCACCGGGGCGCTCGCCCCCCGGGCGATCCTGGCACCGTACGGGTCGTCGAGGTTCACCACGGCGCGCCGCAGCGGCTTGGCGTCGGTCGGGGCGAGCAGGTCGGTGAACAGCCTCAGCTTGCTGGCGAAGTACGACTCCATGTCGAGGTGGTAGTCGAGGTGATCGCGGGTCAGGTTGGTGAAGACGGCGACATCGAAAAGGCAGCCGTCGGCACGGTGCTGCTCCAGGCTGTGCGAGGAGACTTCCATGACCACGCTGCGCGCGCCGATATCGACCAGCTCCCTGAGGATCCGCTGCAGGTCGACCGACTCGGGTGTCGTGTTGGGCGCCGGGATCTCCGTGGCCCCGAAGCGGTAGCTGATGGTGCCGAGCACCGCGGCGGGGAGGCCGGCGCGCTCCAGGATCCCCTCGACCAGGTAGGTGGTGGTCGTCTTGCCGTTGGTCCCCGTGATCCCCAGCAGCGGGACCCCGGCCGTAGGAGCGCCGTAGAAGAGCGCGGCCACGAGGCTCATGGCGCGCCGCGCGTCGGGGACCTGCACCACGGTCACCCCGGCAACGGCGCAGGGGCGGTCCGCAACGACTGCGACCGCCCCCCCCTTTACCGCGGCTGCCACGAACTCGGTCCCCTCGCTTTTCACGCCGCGCAGGGCGAAGAAAACCGCGCCGGGGACCACCTGCCGCGAGTCGTAGCAAAGTCCCGCTATCTCTATGTCGCTGTCGCCTGTCACCAGGGCGTCCGGTAGACAACCCAGAAGTTGCGCGAGCTTCATACTACCCCCAATTGTTCAGGCCGACGGCACGAACCTGACCCAGACCTGATCTTGCGTGGTGATGCGGCTGCCGGGCGCCGGGTTCTGCTCGACCGCCCGGCCGCTCCCCTGCAGCTTGACGTTCAGGCCGCGCTTCTCCATCACCCTGAGCACCTGCCGCATGCTCATGCCGCGGAAGTTCGGCATGCTCCCCGCTTCGCTCCCCTCGACCGAGCCCCCCTCGACCATCACCTGCTCGGGCTTGGGCGCGCTCTTCTCCGGCACCGGCTCCTGCTTCTTCCTGGCGCTCTTGTCGGGCGGCACGTTCAGGTAGCAAAGCGTCTGCTGCGCGATGGCGCTGAAGGCGGGGGCCGCCACCACGCCGCCGTAGGAGCTGGTGGTCGGCTCGTCGACCAGCACCAGGATGGTGAGCCTCGGCTTTTCCAGCGGCACGAAGCCGACGAAGGAGGCGGTCCGCTTGTCGGCCGAATAGCCGCGCCCCTCGACCTTCTGGGCGGTCCCGGTCTTGCCGGCGACCCGGTAGCCCTCGACGGCGGCGCCGGTCCCGGTCCCCCCCTCGACCACGACCCCTTCCATCATGCGCGCCACGCTCTTCGCGGTGGCCGGGGAGATGACGCGCCTTCGCAGCTGCGGTGCGAACTGCTGCAGCACGACCCCGTTGTCGTCGGCGATCCGGTCCACCAGGTACGGCTGCATCAGGTTGCCGCCGTTGGCGACCGCCGAGACGGCGGCCGTGATCTGCAGTGGAGTCGCGGTGACCCCCTGGCCGAAGGAGATGGTGGCGAGGTCGATGCCGTACCATTTGGCCTGCTGGCGCAGCATCCCCGACGCCTCGCCCGGCAGGTCGATGTTGCTCTTCTCGCCGAAGCCGAAGCCGGTCAGCCCGGCGTAGAGCCGCTCGGCGCCGAGCCGGCTCCCGATCTTGGCCGAGCCGATATTGCTGGAATACTTGAGTATCTGCGGCACGCTCAGCGAGCCGTAGCTGTGCGTGTCGTGTATCGTCCTGTCGTACATGCGGTAGCTGCCGTTCTCGCAGTCGAAGTAGTCGCCGACCCTGATCACCCCCGCCTCCAGCGCCGAGGCGATCAGGAAGATCTTGAAGGTCGAGCCCGGCTCGAAGCTGTCCGAGATGGCGCGGTTTCTCAGCGCGGCAGGGGGGTACTGGGCGTAGCTGTTCGGGTTGAAGGTCGGGTAGTTCGCCATGGCGAGCACCCGGCCGGTGTCCGGCTCCATGACGATGGCGATGCCGGTCTTGGCGCCGTTTTTCTGCACCGCGATGGCGAGTTCCTTCTCCGCTATGTACTGCACGTTCTTGTCCAGGGTGAGCACCACGTTGCTCCCCTTGGTGCCGCTCTTCCCCTCGCTCCCCTTCTTGAGCGCGATGTCGCGCCCCAGGGCGTCCCGCTCGGTGACCAGGTAGCCGGTGTTGCCGAGGATGGTGGCGTCGTACTTCTTCTCCACCCCCTCGAGCCCCCCCGGGTCCGTGCCGGTGAAGCCGACCACGTGGGCCGCCACCTGGGAGTTGGGGTAGAAGCGCTTGCTCTCCTTGACAAAGCCGATGCCGTCCAGACCGAGCGCCTTGACCTTGGCGGCCTGCTCGGGGGCCATCCTGCGCGACAGCCAGACGAAGTTGCGGGCCCCCTTCAGCTTCGCCTCAAGCTCCTCGCGTCCGTACCCCAGCAGCGGGGCGAGCTGCGCCGCCGCCTCCGGCAGGCTCTCCAGGTTGCGGGTCTCCGCGTAGCAGGAGTCCATCTCTATCGAGACGGCAAACGGCGCGTTGTTCCGGTCGTAGATCGCCCCGCGCCCCGGGGTGAGCGCCACGATGCGTTGATGCTGCTTCTCTGCCAGCTTCACCAGGTGATCGTTGTTCAGCACCTGCAGATAGAAGGCGCGTCCTGCCGTGGCCACGAAGACAAGGGCGAACAACAGGGCCACGAAACGCATCCGGACCCGTGCCCATTTCTCCCGTTTCTCGATCACTTGACCAGAACCACCTGCTGGTCGGTGGGGAGCGCCATGCCGAGTTCACCCTTGGCGAGCGCCTCGATCCTGGCCGGCGCCTTCAGCGAGGCGACCTCCACCCTCAGGCGCTTGTTCTCCTGCTGCTGCTCCTTCACCTGCCGCGAGGCCTCGGAAATCCTCAGGTTCAGGTCGATCACCTCGACCCGGGACCAGACGTGAAAAACGGAGACCAGCGTCAGGAGCACCATCACTCCCGTCAGATAGGGAAAGCTGATCCAGCTCTCCCTGACGGCCGTCCCCGGTCTCGCCGGTGCGGCGACCTTGCCGTAGGCAACCTTGCTTTGTCCCATGATGCAACCCCTCTAGTTAGATCTTTTCCACGACCCGCAGCCGGGCGCTCCTGGAGCGCGGGTTGGCTGCCACTTCCTCGTCCCCTGCGCGCAGCGCCTTCCTGGTCACCACCTTGAACTGCGGCACCCGGCCGCAGACGCAGCCGGGAAGCCCCTTGGGGCAGGTGCAGCCGGTGGCGGCGCTGCGAAAACTCTCTTTTACGATGCGGTCCTCCAGCGAGTGGAAGGAGATCACGGCACCGCGCCCACCCTGCCGCAGGAGCGCCAGCAGGTCGGCAAGCCCCAGCTCCAGGCTTTTCAGCTCCTCGTTCACCGCGATCCTCAGCCCCTGGAAGGTCCGGGTCGCCGGGTGCAGCCGCTCCTCCCACTTCGCCTTGGGGATCGCCCCCTTGATGACGTCGACCAGCTCCAGCGTGGTCTCGATGGGACGCTCCTCCCGGGCCTTGACGATGAAGGAGGCGACCCTCTTGGCCCAGCGCTCCTCGCCGTACTCCGAGATGATCCGGAACAGCTCCGCCTCGGGAAGGGTGTTCACCAGGTCCGCGGCGCTCGGGCCGCTGCTTCTGTCCATGCGCATGTCGAGCGGCGCGTCGTGCATGAAGCTGAAGCCGCGCTCCTCGCGGTCCAGCTGGTGCGACGAGACCCCCAGGTCGAGCACGAAGCCGTCGATGGCGTCGACCCCGATCTCGGCGAGGGTGGCGGCGATGCTGGAGAAATTCCTCTGAAAGAGCCGCGCCCGGTCGCCGAAGGGGGCAAGGCGCCCGGTGGCGACGGCAATCGCCTCCGCGTCCCGGTCGAAGCCGATCAGGATGCCGGAGGGCGCGCTGGCGGTCAGGATCAGACCGGCGTGCCCGGCGCCCCCCAGGGTGCCGTCCACGTAGACCCCGCCCGCTCTCGGCGCGAGCGAGCTGAGCACCTCGTCGGGCAGGACCGATATGTGGTGGAAATCCTCCATTTACAGCCCCAGGCCGGCGAGGGCGGCCGAATCGACCGGGAAATTCTGCTCGTCCTGCTCGCACACCCTGGCCCAGACCGCCTGGCTGTAGATGTCGATCTTGTTCTGCATGCCGACGAAGTGGATCTCGCGCTCCAGCTGGGCGGTTTTCCTGAGGTCGTTCGGCACCAGCACGCGGCCGAGCTTGTCCGCCGTGCACTCGACGGCCGGCACCAGGACGGTGCGCTTCACCGCGGCCAATTCGGCCAGGCTCAGGCCGAGGGCCGTGCCGTCCTTCAGCTTCTCTTCGAGCGCCAGAAAATCGTGGTAGGGGTAGATGACCAGACCGTAGTTGACCTCCCCCGCGCCAAGGCGCACCGGGCTCGATTTGGTGAGGAAAAAACGCTCGTCGCCAAAGGTGTCGACCAGAACCTCGCGGAATTTCGCGGGAATGCTGGTGCGCCCCTTCGCATCGATAGTCGTCTCGAACTTCCCTCTGAACATGGCCACCCCGGCACTAATTGCCACTTTATACCACAACATACCACTTTCGTGCACGAACTATACGGGAGGGTAGCGATGATGTCAAGGCAAATTTGCCCGCAAAAATGGAATCTTCCGGAGGTTTTCCAGGGGTTTAACTGGCGCGATGAGGGGAGGTAGCCCAGGGGGGGTGCAGATCGGGGGGTGAAACCGGTTCAATTAAAATCCTTGCAGGGAGCCGGCGGCTTTTTCGGGACGGGCGGAGGCGGGAGCCCCCGCCCGCGAAGGGCCGGTTTTCTAGGGTTTTTTCCTGTCGAAGAGGGAGACCACGTTCCCCCCCTTGCGCGCCCCGCTCTTGCCGACGGAGCTGAGCGGCTTGTTGGGCGGCTCGGGCGAGACGATCTTTTCCAGCATGATCGGCGTCTCTCCCATGGTGAAGGGAGCGCCGTTCACCTGGCTCTCGTCCAGGATCCAGGTGTAGACCTGGAGCGGGACCGTGAGGACCAGAAGCTTCACCTTCCACCACCCCGGCTTCACGTCGGGGGCGATCTCTTCAATCCTGGCGTAGAAGGCGGGCTTGTTGTCGATGTGGGCAAGCACGATGTCGTGTATGGTAGCCATTTACTTCATCCTCCGAGTCGGACCGATATGGGGGCCGGCGCCTCCCTGAGCAGGGGGCCGTGCATGGTTTTCGCCGGGAACAGGGAGCGGATCTCCCCGTAGCTGCTTCTTAACTCGCGTTCCATCAGGTAAAAGCGGGACACCTCGTCCGGCGGCAGTTGGTCCTCGATCAGCTCGCAATTGAAGGTGATGCAGTTGAAGGGGCGGTAGCCGGGCTCGATCAGGCAGCGCGCCTCCCCCAGGTACGGGCAGAGACCGTTGTCGAAGCGCGGGGCGAAGAGAGGCGCACCGGTTGCCAGGTAGACGAGCAGGTCGACCGCAGTGAAGTGGTATTTCCCGCAGACGCAGCAAGCTCCGCCGCAGCCGGCGCAGTGCGAGGCGGCGTCCACCATTGCCACCAGTTCCTGCATCGCCTCCTTTAGCGCCACCATCGCCTTGGCCCGGCAGCGCAACCGCTCCCGGTCGGGCTCCGGGAGTGCGGCAAACACCGCGCCCACCCCGCGCACACCATCCTGCCACTGTTTCTCGAAACTCATCCGCACCCCGCCCCCCTCGTTCTACCGGCGGCATAAAAAAAGCCATCCAGGCTTTTACAGCAGCCTACATGGCAGCCAGCTGACCCTCGCCCCGCCTGCATGCGATTCAAAGAGGGGGCGCCGGGTCGTGCCAGACCGGTCAAGGCTGGCAGCGTGGCTTAATGAAGAGCGCGCCGGGCCTCTAGCCTGGCGCGTTCGTCGGGTGGAAAAAATTGGCCGAAGCAGCCCGTAAGCCGGGTTCTGTTCCCGCAGCCGGTTACCCGGGTGCGGGCGATGGTCATTCATCTAGGAGCGCCGTTACCGGCGCCCTCAAGCAACCAACCCGGAAGCACGGACGGGTCGTCCTTAACGCTTCCCTATTTGGTCTTGCTCCTGGTGGGGTTTACCTGGCATCCGGCGTCGCCGTCGGACCCGGTGAGCTCTTACCTCACCCTTTCACCCTTACCTGCCTGAGCAGGCGGACTTCTCTCTGTGGCACTTTCCCTGAGGTCGCCCTCGCTGGACGTTATCCAGCACCATACCCTGTGGAGCCCGGACTTTCCTCCCCCCGTCTTCGCCAAGGCTTGCGACGGGCGGCGGCCATCTGGTCTGCTTCGGCCAAAAGCATATGAAGCAGATTAAGATTAAGGTGGAGGTTGAGAAAAATCCCGACCGTAGCCGATCACCCCTTTATCCCTTAATCTTAATCTTAATCTTAATCTTAATCTTAATCTTAATCTTAACCCTGATTCTCGACTTCCTGCCGCATGACCAGGATCCGCTGGCAGTGCGGACAGGTGATCACATCGTCGGCACGGAACAGGGTGTTGTAGAGCTGCGGCGGCAGGTGCATGTTGCACCCCATGCAGTTCCCTTCTTTCGCCTCTACCACGGCAATGCCACGGCGCTGGTCGCGCAACCGGGCATAACGCTTCATGACCGAGGCCGGAAGCCCCTTGATGGTCTGCTCCCTGGTCGCAGCATCCCGGGCGATGCCGGATTCCAGCGTCTCCACCCTCTGCTGCACCTCGCCCTTCTGGAGCGCGACGTTTCCCTCCAGTTCGGCAAGATCGGTCTCCCGCTTGGCGACGTCGCCGGCAATCTCCTCCATGGCGTTGATCTTCTGCAGGATCTGGTCCTCCAGCTCCGCGATCAGCTTCTTGGCAGTGGAGATCTCCTTGGATACCGCCTGGTACTCCTTCTGGGTCTTGATCTCCTTCAGGTGGGACTCCGACCGGGTGATGTTCTCCCCCTCGGCAGCAAGGCCCGCCTCAAGCCCGGCCTTTTCCGCCTCGAGCGCCGCCGCTTCCTCGCGCCTGGCCGCTATCTTCTCCCGCGCCTCGATGAGCTTCGCCTCCAGCGCCTGAGCCTCGCTCAGCAGTTGCCCCTTCTCGCTGTCCAGCCCGTCGATCCTGAGATCGATCTCCTGCAATTCGTATAACGACTTCAGATTGTTACGCAAAATCTGCCTCCCCAACTGCCTTTTTTATTTATGAACATCAAGAGCGGGCGCTCACCAGAAACTGAACGGCTCCCGCTCTCCTTGGCACTCAACAACCTCGGTCTCGAACTTCTTCGCCTGCAGCGCGCTCCTCAACTGAGCCGCGAGCCCCCGGACCATCGGGAACTCGGTGGCGAAATGCCCGGCATCGACCAGCGCCAGCCCGAACGCCTCGGCATCCCGCGCTTCGTGGTACTTCACGTCTCCGGTCACCAGCAGGTCCGCCCCCTTGCGCGCCGCCTCGTGGATCAGCGAGGCGCCGGAGCCGCCGCAAAGCGCCACTTTCTTCACCTGGCGCGCCGGGTCGCCCACCAGCCGCACCCCGGCGGCCGAGAGCCGCTCCTTGACGAGGCGGGCGAAGTCACCGGCGCGGGAGGGCTCGGCAAGGTGGCCGATCCGCCCCAGCCCGTAGAGCGCGCCCCGGTTCAGCACCGGGTAGAGGTCGTAGGCCGGCTCCTCGTAAGGGTGCGCCGCCTTGAGCGCCGCCACCGCGGTGGTCACTCGCTCCTTGGCGAGCAGGAACTCCAGCCGGCTCTCCTTCTCCTCGTGTCGCACGCCAATCGCGCCGACGAACGGGTCCGCCCCCGAGAGCGGCGTGAACCGGCCGACCCCTTCCCCCTGGAAAGAGCAGTCGCGGTAGTTGCCGATCGGCGCCATGAAGGGAGCGAGCGCCGCGAGCAGTTTCTCCTCGAAGCCGTGCGGCGCGAAGAGCGCCATCTTGACGTACTCGTCGCCGCCGGTCACCCTGAGCGGCAGCGCCCCCTGCAGACCGAGCCGGTCGGCGAGCAGGTCGTTGACGCCCCCCTGGGCGATGTCGAGATTGGTGTGCAGGGAGATGATGGAGAGGTCGTTTTTCAGGGCAAGTATGGCAAGGCTGCCGGTCTCGTCGGCGGCGGAGATCTTTTTCAGCGGGGTGAAGATGAAGGGGTGATGCGTTACCAGCAGCTGGCAGCGGGCCTCGACGGCGGCCTCGACGGCGGGACGCCCCGGGTCCAGTGCCACCATGATCCTGGAAACCTGGCGCACCGGGTCCCCCAGCTGCAGCCCCACGTTATCCCAGGATTCGGCAAGGTGGCTTGGGGCAATTTTACTAGTGATTCCAACTATATCTGAAACTCTTGGAGTAATCATCGCACACAAAAGAAAAAGAGTGCAACCGCTTGGTGTGCACTCTTTTTCCCCACTTTACGTGTATTTTTTCGTCTGACCAGGTGCTTTAAGGGCATCCCCACATCATCCTAATTGTTAGGTGGTGGGCCCACCAGGACTCGAACCTGGGACCGACCGGTTATGAGCCGGTAGCTCTAGCCAACTGAGCTATAGGCCCGAAAAGCGAAATTTAACCATATATTAAAAGGATTAGCGTGTCAAGCTTCTATTTTAATGACAATGACGGGGGGCGCTAGTACATCTCGTACTTGAGCAGCCGGCACTCGATCGGCCCGTTGTACAGCACCATCCTCCTGGTCGCCTTCAGGCCGACCGACTTGGCGAGTTCCAGGTTGCCGGTGAAGAGATAGGCGGTGTACCCCTTGCAGCGCTGCTTCAGCACGTCGCCGATCTCCTTGTACAGCGGTTTCAGCGCCTCTTCCTCGCCGAGCCTCTTGCCGTAGGGGGGGTTCAGGATCAGCACCCCCGGGCCGGGGGGCGGGGCGAGTTCGGCGATCCGGCACCTGCCGAGGGTGATCCGCTCCAGGACGCCGGCGCGCCTCGCGTTCTCGGCGGCCATGGCGACGGCCGAGTGCGAGATGTCGGAGCCGTGCACCGGCGCGGGGAGGGTCGAGAGCATCCCCTGCCGCGCCTCGGCGACGACGCGCTCCCAAAGCGGCCGGTCGAACCCCTGCCAGCGCTGGAAGCCGAAATCCTGGCGCAAAAGCCCCGGAGGGATGCGCAGCCCCTTCAGGGCAGCCTCGATCACGATGGTTCCGGTGCCGCACATCGGGTCCAAAAGCGGCACGCTGCCGTCCCAACCGGAGAGTTCGACGAGCGCCGCGGCCAGGTTCT
>Ga0209317_1003387_pt1 | contig 10093 bp, 14 predicted proteins | sample RifGroB2_FD_183994 | JGI IMG/M metagenome (GOLD analysis project Ga0209317, IMG submission 183994) | Soil microbial communities from Rifle, Colorado, USA - Groundwater B2 (SPAdes) (version 2) | ecosystem: Environmental > Terrestrial > Soil > Unclassified | place: Rifle, Colorado | collected...
ACGGGGGTGGATATCCCTCCGAATCGCATATTATTCGGAACGGTATATCCCCCCAAATGGAACATTATCCAATCGGATAAAATCCGAAAAGGCGGGATGAACAGCCCCCCAGGTCATCTACGAGTTGACGTGCGAGGCAGATCGAAACTATTAGCAGGTATATGAGAGGATGAATCTTGGTAGAATACAAATATCCACCAAACAAAATTATCTTTCCTTACGCCTTTATTCTTTTTATGCCGGCGCTCGGGGTCTTTGCTTGGTTCAGTAAACCAAATGCGCTGAACGAAGTAGGAGCAATCGGCGTTATTTTTTGGATATTTTTATTTGCTATGGCTGCTCCGATCATAGTGTGGATTGTCAACAACATTTCCCTTAGAATCAATGTTACGGACTCAGGGTTTCATTACAAGTCCCTATTCAAAGACAAGCAAATAGTTTGGAATGATATAATCGACATTCAAAAGCGCATCTTATACGAGCGGAGAGGATGGCATGACGATCCGAAGAATGGAAACGACTTGTTGATAAAGTTGCATGACGGAACAAAAGTCAAGATATTTGGCATTATTCGAAGCAGCAATGGGAGTGGCGGAAGCATCGACGATCTAGAGGGCCTACTACGTACAAAGGCTAATATTCAGCACCACAATCCAGAAAATGGAAAGGCGAAAGAATCAGATAGGCAGCTACGGTTGGCCATAGTCGCTGGCGCATTATGTACTGTAATGGGAATTCTAATTTTACTGCGCCCTATACCGGGTCAGGCGACCAAAGCATGGATATTGCTGATTTGTGGCTGTCTTTTAGCAATTTGGGCTTTTTACTCGTTGAAGGAGAAACGGAAATTGTGAGGTTGCCGACAAAGGGAACTGTGGGGCTGGCAAGGATAAACTGATTAATTCAAGAACTTCGAGGGGGGTCTGTCACGTTTTAATGCATGGAGCGGAGTTTTCCCGGATGCAGAGAGACCTGCACGATTCGCTAGTCAATGTCGTTGGAAAAGCTGGTGAAAGGCAAGCCTTCAGGGCATCATCAACCGATGTGAGCGAGACGGCTCGCCCAGGCATAGTTTCCTTAGTCGATGGAAGCTGGTGAGGGATGGTGAGAGCCGATCAAGCTGGAAGAAGATGATAGAAGGGGCGACGAGAGCCCAGACGAGTTGAGGGAAACCTGCCAACCAAACGGCAGGAGCACACGTCGCGGCTGGTGAAGGCCGATGGAAGTCGATGAAAGCCGAGCGCGCCGGTGCTCAGCCGGGCGTTAGGTCAACAAAAAAAAAGGAGAAAAAATGAGACTTCTTTCAATGGTATTAGCACTGATATTAATGAGCAACTCGGCTTTTGCTATCGAAGACACTGCTGAAAATCGGAACAAGGAGGCTGAACGGTACCTTTCAATTAATCCTCCAAAGGACATGGTTCAAGATATGGCAAAACAAGTGGCCCAAAATTTCCCGCCGGAGAACCGAGAACTCTTCATTAAAATGCTGACTCAATATTTGGATATCGAAGCTCTAGTAAAAGGATGTAAAGAATCAATGGAAAAAACTTTTACCGCAGATGAGTTGGCTGCAATGGCCGATTTTTATGGGTCACCGGCAGGACTATCAGCTACCAAAAAAATGGGGACCTATTTAGCGGAAATAATGCCACTGGTCCAAGCAGAAACCTTAAAGGCTGTTGCCAAGACCAACAGAGACATCAAAGGTCCAGATGTTAAGGAAAATACCGAACCAACAAATTGACCTGACACTTGAGCCCTTATAAGGCCCCCGTCTGTCAATAGGTCATTTGTGAACCGTTGAGGCACTAAATCTAAAAATGACCAAAGCAAATGAAACCCACAAGAAATCAAAAAAGCAATTGAAGCGATCTGCGCTCTATTCTCTCCTTATTGCATTAATGATCGCATATTTCCCTATTCTCTATGCCATTGAATATGGGAAACAGGGATTCATTTACACTGGAAAGACACATATTGTAACGGCATCAGGAGACGAGGCTTTAGTCATAATATACGGCACAGCCGCAACTGCTGTTTTTGCCGCCTTCATCGCTATTTACAATACTGTGAACTGCTTAAACAAAATCAGACTTGGAGAGTTCTCAGCAAAAGATCAATCACCTGAATTTGTAATCTGTAAGAACTGCAATACGCCGCAATATTCAAAAGATTTGATAAATGGTCGCTGTGCTAAATGCAGTGGAATAGTAGTTAACCTTGATGGCTACTACAAGCACCACCCCAAAAAGCATCAAGTTGAGAAATCGAGATCACAAGCTAAATCAGAGTTCAACACATGCAACGTATGTGGCAAAACATATTATCGAGAGGATTGTTCTGAATCCATTTGTCAAGATTGTCAGTCATTACAGTAGCCAAGCCCCAACCAGACGCTCGGACCATGACGCGGCAAACAACGCCGCGCAGATCAAGCGCCACGACGTTGGACGGCGAATAAGGCCATCATGAACTTCGTAATCATAACCATAACAATATCGATCTTTATCTGTGCATGCTTGGTTATTCACATGCTGCTCGGAGAAGTGTCGAAAAAGTGGCCGCAAGCAAGTGGAAGACTTGAATTTTTCAAGTATATAAAGTTGCTTGAATCACCAAAGTTCCCATCAGTTCAAGATGATGTGAAACCACGAGGCTATTTTCGAGTCCGTTACTCTTATGAAGTCAACGGCAGGAAATATACGGGCAAAAGATTAAATTTTGGATTGGGTGAGAGGTATTACTATCAAGAAGAAGCAGATCAATTTGAATCGAAACTGAGAAGCAACAACTTCTCCGTTCAGTATTTTACGTCATTCCCAAGACTTTCTGTCTTATATAACGGAATAGTAAACAAGAAAATATATTATTTTTCTATAAGTTTCATCATAGCCACGGGAACAGCTCTCAGCCTTTTTTACGTGGTTGTCGCAAAGATAATGAATTTTTGAATGCCCAACCACGGCCTCAGACATGGACGGCTACCGCCACCGGTCAAGGCCGGACCCCGTTAGCGTGATAAAAAAAGGTCCAAATGATCCAAGAGCGCGACAAAATTGAAGTGGAGAAAGCCCTGAAGAAACTGGCTCGATCGCTGAATGTCGAGTACAAAGCGGGAGCAATACTGCTTGTTGCCGAGAGCAAAAGGTTCGAAATTAATTTTTATCCACCTGCAAGATCAGGGACAGTGTTTAACAAGGTCTACATACCAGCAAAATTCGAAATTCAAACCGAAATTGACATACCGCATCCTTCATTTAAGGCGAGAATTAACACCCCTTTCGACCGTTTCACAGAAAGTATCCTCGGCCAGCACGATTTTCAATCCGAAGATCAACAGTTTGATAGGCAGACACACATTGAAGTATCTGAAGCTGCTTGGGGGACAACATTCTTTATGGCGCCAGAAGTAAAGATAAGTATGTCGAACATCTTCAAATATGGTTTCCATAAGGTCTATACTGCGGACAATAAGCTAGTTTTAGATTGTTTTGTGAAAACGGGGAAAATCCCACCAGCAGACGCAATAGAAAGAGCTGCGAAAGAAGTCTCCGTTCTTTTGGGCCTTTTCCCCAAGCAATACGTATGTCCTTATACCGACGATCCAGCTGATGCCATAGTTTTCAACTATCCAATTGATGAATTATCAAAGGATCTTAAAACGGCTCATGATGAGCTGTGGTATGGCGAAATGGATGACAAAGCCAGACTTAGGGCGGGAACACTTCTATTCGGATTACTCATCGTGTTTGCACTTGCGTGCTGGCGTCTTTCTACTAGACTTCGCTAACCAGCGCTCAGACCATGACCGGGCGATAGAACTGCCCGGCAGGTCAAGCGCAGCCCCGTTGGAAGAACAAAGACGAGGACAAAAATGAAAAAGACGATTATCGCGGTTTTGTGCATAACTGGGTGCTATTTGCAAGTGGCTCAGGCTGGCGAGATAGATGTGAATGAAACGGGTGCTTCGCTCTTGCACCTTGCGCAAGTGCAGAAGAATTCGTCGAAATCTAACCTAAACATTCAAGAGGACAGTTCCAATCCCAGTGCAGAAGTCCGGAAGATCGGGACATCAGCCGCAGCAAAGGGGGCAAAAGGAATCGAAAGAATTCTGAATAAAGCAATTGATGAAAAAGCTATCACTACCGAGGACCTTTTCGATGAGAATTATGTCCTCATTCCAAATACATATCCCTTGAAATTCAGAACTCGCTTTGATGCATTGTTAGACAAGAAGATACAAGAGTTTGAAGACAGTACGATTACAGACTATCGGATTCAGTTTGCCATTGCAGTTGATAGAAATGGGTATCTGCCTACTCATAATTCCAAATTCTCAAAACCTCTGACTGGAGACCCTGAAAAGGATATTGCCAACAACAAAGCCAAGAGATTCTATAACGACCCAATCGGGATTGCTGCGGCAAGAAATAAAGGTGAAATCCTCGTGCAGCCTTACCTACGTGATAACGGAGATAAGATGTGTGACTTTGCAGCTCCTATCTTTATAAAAGGCAGGCACTGGGGAGCTTTCCGCGTCGGCACGAAAACGAATTGAACGGCTTCCAACTAAGCGTGGCAGACGGTCTCCGCTTCGCTCCGCCGCTGCACTCTCACACGTTGAGCAAAGAAAATGAAACTTCTCGAGAAAATATTTAAAGGCATAAAAAAGCGGGAACTGCCAGAGCCATTTGCAAGTCGGCTCCCAGATATCCAGCGATGGCAGGATTCCTTCGGTGACGACTTCGGAGTTGCAGACCGAGTCCTCTGCATATTCTGTGACGCGTTCATGTTCGACGAAGCGGAGAGATACAAATTTGGACCTGATGACACTGTAATGGCGGTTTACCGGGCCGTGTACCCGTCCCAATGGACGCCAGACTCCCTTGAGCATCCATTTATGGTTGATGCTCTGGAAAATGAGTTCGATTTTAGATTCGACCCCACAAAATTGGAGAAGATTGCGTCATTCCGTCAAATTTTGTCGGAGATAAAAGATGCCCAACAAGGCCGCAGACACTGACACGGCAAACTACGCCGTGCAGGTCACGGCCGTAACCGTTTGGCACAACCAAAATGATAGCGTACGATCAAATCGGAAATAACCTATGACGAAGCCATTATTTATTACCGCCAAATGCGTAGTGGCTGTAGCGTTCATTTTCGCAACATACAGGATGATATTGCATGTGGGGACTTCTATTAATGTCTTTAAATATGTTGCGATTGTAGCCGTTTTGATTGGCTTGCTTATTTCTGAAATAGAACGTCGAAACAAGTTGAAAAGGCGATATATGAAAATGTAAATCGCCGCAAACTGCCATAGAAACTGTCGAACCATGCGCTAGTGTGGTCAAGCCACACAGCGCCAAAAGCGTTGAACACATAAATTTTAGGAGGAAGAAATTGTTGGAAACGGCTAAAAAGTGGCTTCAAAAATCTTGAGGAGTGGCTTAAAGGGCGCGAACGGGGTCTTAGCTAAAGCTAGGCAGTCAAGGTCATCTCTTCCAGTAGGAACCGGGAAAGTTCGGAGATCCTTCCGGTCGTTGAAGCCAGTTCGAGTGCAGAGAGATACTGGTCGCGGCGCGCAAGCCGGACGACAGTCCATGGGTACCCTCCCGAGGCAAGCATGGCGTTCATCAGAAATCGTCCGACGCGGCCGTTGCCATCCATGTAGGGGTGAATGAACACGAAAACGAAGTGGCCCAGGACGGCCCTGACCCCTGCATGTGGCTCCTCGTCGAGAAGCCTGAACAGGGCCTCCATGCAGTCCACAATAGAAGCCTGCGGCAGCGGAACGTGCTGGGAACCCTTGATGTACACCGGATGATTACGGTAGCCGGCCAGATCCGCCGGTTTCAGCATGCCAGCCTGCACGGACGGGGCGAACATCTGGGAGTACCATTCCCGGTGATCGACTGCAACTACCTGCGCCGGCCTAGCACCTTCGAGTATCTTGCCGATGCTTTCCTTCACAGCCCTGAAGGCGAGATTGTACCCTTTTGCAGCGAGTGCATTTCTTTGCTGACGATCGCTCTCATTGGCGTCGGGGTTCCATTTGCCGTCCCGAATCTGTTCAATCAGCCCCGCAGTGACCTGGTACCCTTCGATGGAAAGCGAGTTGTAGGCGTCATTGACATAGATCTCGTCCATCCGGTGCAGATAGCCTAAATGGTCGTCCGATATCCCCGGCGGCGCGGGGAACAGATCCGACACTTCGTCGCGCATCGATCTCCAAAGGGATTCGATCCTGGCGACATACGGCGATGCTACCCTGGCACCCGCCGAAAGAAACGGAGCCCTGTTCTCGAACGGATTGGCTGGCTTGACGAGATACCCCCCCGACGCCATGTCCCGCGCTATCCGCTCTGCCATCTGCGTTTCCCCAAGAAACTCATAGGCGCCGGCCAGCCTCCCGGCTGCGGAAATGCTCCCCCCTTCCAGCAGGACCCGCAACAGATCCGAGGAGTCGCGTACCATCCGTAGCGCCAGTTCGGCATCGGCAGGGTTTTGCCTGAAGAACGACGGGGCAGCCTTGCACAAAGCGGTCGGCAGGTCCATGACCCAGAGGTCGTCAATCCTGGCCCTTCCGGATGGGATGTTTTTGTCGTCCTGATAAACCAGCAGGGAGGTGTCAAATGGGAGGTTAAGTCTCTGAGTCCCTTTTGCCCTGGCGATTACCACCAGTTGCCGTGGCACCACGGTCGCCCCGGTATGGAGGTGCAGGGACGACTCCGAGGATAGGCAGTAATCGTCTCCGTAACGCTCGTTCAGGTAGGCCGCAATAAAGGTCCAGTACGAGGCGAACCAGGGGGTGCTGCTGCCGTCGTTCAGGGCGGGCCGGGTAACGACATACCACCCCTTGACGACCTCCAGCAGGAAATCGTTCTGCAGGAGCCGCTCTCTGTGCACCCTGCCGAGAGAGGACGAGCGCAGCACGTTTCCCCTCTGCACCCGTTGCAGTACCTCGAGCGAGGCTGCCAATTTTTCTCCCGGTGTCGCCATACCTACCGCTCCAAAACCTGCTATGTTATCGTGCTGTGAGTTTACTATGTTTTTGTGTTTCACACTTACTATGTTTTTATGATTTACGTCAACTATGTTTTCCCGTTCATCTCCCTGACTGTGCTGATTACTTCCTCACAAAACAGCAGGGCCGGGCTGGGCAGGGGAGGCTTAGGCTGGCTTCTTGCGGCTGCCGATGGACACCACGTTGCCCGTTGCCCCGGTGGTGATGCTGAGCAGCTTCCGCTCCCATGCCTCCAGCGCCTGCCGTTTTTCCTTGTCGTAATCGTGGCGGTTGTAGGTGCGGATAATCCCCTTTTTCACGTGGTTCAGCACGGCGTCGATGATTTCATCCATGAACCCCATGCTCGCCAGGAACGTCGCCGCCGTCCTCCTTAAATCGTGAGGAGTGAAGTGGTCGACCCCCAGCCGGTTCTCGGTGGCGGGTTTCCCCTGGCCGTCGTAAAGGGACTTTCCCTTGCTGTCGGTCAACGGGATCGCCAGATTCCGACTGACCGCGACAATCAGCGTAGTAGCGCCGACCGGCTTCTCCTTGCCCCTGTGGGGGGTGGGGAAGATGTACCCCTTGCCGGCAGTATCGCCGATCAGCCCAAGCGCCATAGGGGTCAAGTACACCCGGTGCGTCTTGCCATTCTTGGCTCTTTCAGCCGGGATGGTCCACCAGGGGCCATCGATCTCGGAGGCGTGCATCCCGATGACCTCACCGGGCCGCTGCGCCGTCAACAGAACCAGCTTCAGGCAGCGCCGGGTTCCGTCCGAGATGTTCAGATCATCCCTGTCTAGATTCGCCCACAGGGTTTTGACCTCGGCCTCTGTCAGTACCCTCTCGCGGGACACCTTGGGAGCGGGAGGCTTGACCCCGAGGCAGGGGGTGGTCTCCAGGATATCCTGCTCAACCGCCCAGTTGAACATCTTGCGGATGACGGCCAGCGTGTTGTTCGCCATGATCGGCGCGCCACGGTCAAGGATCGTCTCCAGTAACCTGATGACATCCCTCTTCACAACGTCGGCGGCCTTGCGCTCCCCCCAGGGGGGCACCACCTCACGGTTCAATATCCGCAGGTCCTTTTCCCACGACCTTTTGAAGCGCTTGGCGTGGCGCTCAATGTACTCCTCCACCAGGTCGGTGACGGTCGGAGCCTTGCGGCGCGCCTCAGCGGCCTCTACCTTTTCCAGCATCGGATCTGTGCCGTTCTTGACCTTGCGCCTCGCCTCCTCGAATTTCCCCCGCGATGCTTCCAGAGTAACCTCTGGATAATTACCCAAATTCATTTCCCGGCGCTTTTCGTCAAAGCTGTAGACGTACAACCAGGTCTTGAGTCCCGAGGGGAGGACGCGGACGGTGAAACCGTTACCCTCCGAGCGGATGTATTTTTTGTCCTCCGGCTTCAGCTTCCTGATCATGACATCGGTGAACACGATATTTTTGGACCGGGCCATTTTGCCTCCGATTTATTACGGCACGAGACCAGCTTTGCCGTAATAATGCCGTAATAAATATCTGCGCTACAACGGTGCGCGGCGATACGGCATGAACAGGAAAATAGCGTTAAATGGTCTATCTGTCAAGGTTTTTTGGCATGGAAGAGGTCCGTAATGGCATGCCATGAAAAGCCAGTAAATGCGTTAATTCGGTAGCTGTTAATCACCATGTCCGTGGTTCGAGTCCGCGATGGGGAGCCAACATTAGCGAAGGCTCACGGTGTATACTGTGAGCCTTCTTTGTTTCCCGTCTGCTGCTCCAAATCCTTTTCTCTGGCAAAACGCAATCTTCGTCGCCGGGTTCCCATCGGCAGTTTCAGGAGATCGATCCTGCCGGCAGATAGAGGCTACCCTGCTGACCAGAAAACCTTCCCCAAGCCCTGCCCTGTATTACGGCTAAGTTTGGCGGGGACTGGCTCCGCAGGTGCCAGTCCCCTTCATCCCCTACGCATATCTGCCTTCGCAAAACGGCAAAACCGACTAGATTAAATGGTGCCTGTCCCCCTCGATGCCCAAACTGATTATGTCTCGAATGATCTTCTCTGGGGTCTCGGATTTCATCCGGAGACATGATATCTTGACTAGGTTTCGTCTTCAACTCGTTTAAGCTCGCCCATAGCATCCTGCAGCTTTTTCTCCAGCTTTTTCACTTCCTCTGATGAGTTATTAGCATTCTTAGCTATTTCGTTTTTGATTTCCATGATCCTCTTCTCAAGGATTTTGGCCTCATCCAGGCAATTGCCTGCTGTCCACACACAGGCTAATTGTTGCTGGTGCGACTGTGCAAAAACCGGAACCGCAGCAGACATCACGAACGCCGACGTTACTACCAAAACACTTGTTTTCATGGTTTACTCCTTTTCAATTTGATATTTCAGGGCACTGTTCCCTGAATCGTACATACGATTCTTGCTACGTATACTCTTTGACCTACTACTCACTTCCCCCGCCAAGCACCTTGTAGAGCGTCACCAGATTGCTGAGGCGTGTCAGGTTGACGCTGATCAGCCCCTGCTGTGCACCGTAGAGCGAGCGCTGTGAATCCAGCACGTTCAGATAGCTGGTCATACCGCTTTGGTAGCGGATCTGAGACAGACGGTAGCTCTCAGACGTGGCCTGAGTCAGAGATTGCTGCGCCTCCAGCTGTTTCGCCACAGTGCCGTTCTGGGCCAGGGCATCGGCAACCTCCCTGAAGGCGACCTGAATAGCCTTTTCATACTGGGCCAGAAAGATATCCCGGTCCCGCTCGGCCATGGTGAGGCCGGCACTGTTCCGTCCGTAATCGAAAATCGGCAGGGTGAGCTGGGGCGCGAAGCCCCAAGCAAGGGAACCGGGCGAGAAGAGGCCGGTCAGCTGGTCGCTCGATGTCCCGATGCTCGTATTGAGTGTGATTCTCGGGAAAAAAGCGGCCCGTGCTGCGCCAATGTTGGCGTTGGCGGACATGAGGAGATGTTCGGTCTGCATGATGTCAGGACGGCGCTGGAGCACCTCGGACGGCACACCAGGCGGCAGTTCCCGCAGGGCTCCCACCGCATTGAATCCGTAAGGCAAAAGCTCTGCCGGTAACTGAGCGCCGACAACC
>Ga0209317_1003388_pt1 | contig 10092 bp, 5 predicted proteins | sample RifGroB2_FD_183994 | JGI IMG/M metagenome (GOLD analysis project Ga0209317, IMG submission 183994) | Soil microbial communities from Rifle, Colorado, USA - Groundwater B2 (SPAdes) (version 2) | ecosystem: Environmental > Terrestrial > Soil > Unclassified | place: Rifle, Colorado | collected...
GAGGATCGAGGTGGAGAGCGAGGTCGGGAAGGGGACGACCTTCACGGTCTTGCTCCCCGCCATGGCGGCAACGGCATCCGGCAGCAAAGCCGGAAAGGACAGCTAGATGAAAAGGAAAACGATACTGCTCGTAGACGATGTGGAGCTGTTTCTTAGTCTTGAGAGGACCTTTCTGCAGCGCAGCGAGTTCGAGCTCGTCACCGCCCGCAGCGGACTGGGGGCGCTGCAGATCATCCGGGAGAGCCGTCCCGATCTGGTCTTGCTCGACCTGTACATGCCCGGCATGGACGGCGACGAGTGCTGCCGGGCCATCAAGAGGGACGAACGGTACCGTGACATCCCGGTCATCATGGTCACCCAGGGGGGGAAGGAGGATGACCGGGAGCGCTGCCGGGAGGCCGGATGCGATGCCGTGGTGCTGAAACCGATCAACCGGCACGATTTGCTGGAAACGGTCCTGCATCACCTCCGGGTCAAAAAGCGGACCTCTCTCCGTCACTCGGTCAGAATACGGGTCTACTACGGCACCGCTCCGCAGCAGTTTCTGACCGATTACGCCGTCAACCTCAGTACCGGCGGCCTTTTCCTTGAAACGGACCATCTCCTTGAGGAGGGGACTCCGCTCACAGTGCAGTTCCACCTTCCCAGGGGGGGAGAACAGGTCGAGTGCAAGGCCAGGGTAGCCTGGACCAACCACCCCGAACTCCCCAAAAAACCGAACCTACCTCCCGGCATCGGGCTCCAGTTCCACGACCTGAGTCTCGACAACATGAACGTCATCCGTGACTATATCCAGCAGGGGGCTCTTACGCCTTTGGACCCTTTCCCCTATGCCGAGCCGGGCGGCGCGCCTCCTCTCCTGACCGACCCCGTATATCGTGAGCGCCAGCGGCCTTGCCCCCGGAGCCACCGACTGCAGCACCCGTCCCATCGATGAGAAAGTGGTCGTTCGCCCTAGAAACCGCTACATAATATCCGGACAACACTGCCCTGCCCCCCCTTTTCCAAAGGGGGGAAAGTGCAACACCCATGGGTGGCGGAAGATTGTAGCTAATCAGGTTCCCATTCGGCCCCATTCTCATTCGCCCCCATCGGTGTGAAGGACGGCATAGATTGACGTCCCCCCTGGCAACACGTCCCCCCTGGCAACACGTCCCCCCTGGCAATAAAACGCTAACCAGCTTGTTTTAAGGGAATAACTTTTTCCATTGACAGAAGGAATATGGAACGTCCATGAAGGCCACAATACCGTTCAAAGAGGCACTTTCCGCTCCCTTTGATTCCCGAACCTGCCCTGCCGGAATTTTGCATTTGACATTCTATTTCATCTTGATTAGGGTTGAAAAACCCACGATTTAATGAGGCCGCTACGGCGACCATGGCGAGCCGCGGTCTTGTGCCAGGCGGGCGCGATTTCATCCGCCCCTCTCCTTCTCCTCCTCCCTGCCACGTACTGCTCCTCCTTGACGGAGCGTGGGTGGCTCCCCCCGTTAACTTCCTCTCTCTAACGATCGGGCGTCCTTGGCCGCATCATCCATATTTTGCCCCTCGAGGAGAGGGGCTCAGGAGGGTACTTCATGTTCAAGATCATCTCTGTCTTCGGAACGCGGCCGGAAGCCATAAAAATGGCCCCGGTAGTGAAGGAACTGGAGAAATATCCTGAAACCTTGACCAGCAAGGTCTGCGTCACCGCCCAGCACCGACAGATGCTCGATCAAGTGCTGAACCTCTTCGAGATTCGCCCCGACCACGACCTGGATATCATGCAGCCGGGACAGGACCTCTTCGACGTTACCTGCAATGTCTTGCAGGGGCTGAAGTCCGTATTCCATAGGGAACGCCCGGATATGGTCCTGGTGCACGGCGATACCACGACCACCATGGCGGCATCGCTCGCCGCCTATTACTGCCGTCTGCCGGTGGGGCACGTAGAGGCCGGTTTGAGGACGAACAACAAGTACGCCCCCTTTCCGGAGGAGATAAATCGCAAGGTCGCCTGCGCCTTGACCGACATCCACTTCGCCCCCACGCAGTCGGCCCGGGACAACCTGCTTTCCGAGGGGATCCACTCCCGGGCGATCCACGTTACCGGGAATACCGTGGTCGACGCGCTGGTGAGCGTTGCCGGAAAGCTCAGGGAAGACAGCGCGACCGCCGAGAAGATGGCGCAGCTCTTTCCTTTTCTCCGCCGGGAAAGGCCGCTCATCCTGGTAACCGGCCACCGCAGGGAAAATTTCGGAGCGGGGTTCGAGCAGATCTGCCGGGCCTTGGCCGAAATCGCAGCAGGCCGCCCGGACGTGGATATCCTCTACCCGGTCCACCTGAATCCCAACGTGAGGGAGCCCGTGCGGCGGCTGCTGGGGGAGTCGGGGCACGGCAACATCCACCTCACCGAGCCGGTCGACTATCTTCCCTTCGTCTGGCTGATGGACCGCAGCCGCCTGATCATCACCGACTCCGGCGGCATCCAGGAGGAGGCTCCCTCGCTCGGCAAGCCTGTGCTCGTCATGCGTGACACCACCGAAAGGCCGGAGGCGGTGGAAGCGGGAACCGTGAAACTCGTGGGGACTGACGCGGGAACAATTGTGCGGGAGACCTGCCGGCTGCTGGACGACGACGCCCTGTACCGGGGCATGAGCCAGGCTCACAATCCGTACGGCGACGGCCAGGCCGCCCGACGCATTGTACACCTTCTTAGGAGGATGCGATGAGCTTCATAGATTACTTTGCATACGCTGTGCTTGTCCTAAAGGGACTACTTTTCGCGGTCGCATGCGTTTTCCTGGTGAGCGGCCTTGACGAACTCGTCGTCGACGTCATCTACTTCGCGCGGACCGCTTACAGAAAGATCTTTATCTGGCAGCGCTACACACCGATTTCGGAGGAGCAGCTCCTCGGCATGCCGGAGAAGCCGATCGCCTTGATGATACCGGCCTGGCACGAGTCGGCCATCATCTACCGCATGGTGCACCACACGGTCACCACCCTCAACTATTCCAATTTCCACGTCTTCGTCGGCACCTACCCCAACGACCCGGACACCCGGAGAGAGGTGGCGCGGCTGCGGGAAATGCATGACAACGTCCATTGCATAGTCTGCCGCGACCCCGGTCCCACCAGCAAGGCCGACTGCCTGAACTGGGTCTACTGGGGGGTGCAAGACTTCGAGAAGGAGCACGGATTCCAGTTCCCCGTTTTCGTCATGGAGGATGCCGAGGACATCGTGCACCCCCTGGCCCTCAGGCTCTTCAACTACCTGATCCCCCGCAAGGACATGGTGCAACTGCCGGTGGTTCCCTTCGAGCCGGAGCACTGGTATCAACTCACCCGCGCCCATTACATGGATGAGTTCGCCGAAAACCACCACAAGAACATGGTGATCCGGGAGGTCTTTGGGCGCGGCATCCCTTGTGCCGGTGTGGGGTGCGGATTCAGCAGGCGTGCGCTGGAGGCGCTCGCCGGCGACAACGAGCAGCGCCTGGTGTTCAAGCTCGGTTCCTTGACCGAGGATTACGAAATGGGGATGCGCCTGCGCGCCGTCGGGGTGGATAAGGCCATCTTCGCGAAGATGCCGATCAGCAGAACCGTCACCAGAAGGTCCCTCCTCACCGGCAACGAGCTGCAGGTGCAACGGAAGGAACTGATTTCCGTAAGAAACGTCTTCCCCTGCCATCTCGGCGCGGCCGTGCGGCAGAAATCGAGGTGGATCGCCGGGATAGCGTTGCAGGGGTGGAAGAACCTCGGTTGGAAGGGGGATCTGCTGACCAAATACGTCCTTTTCAAGGACAGGAAGGCGCTGCTGACCAGCCAGGTCAACATGCTGGGGTACGTGGTGGTCCTGTACGTCGTCGCCTACTATGCGGTGCTCTCGCTCTTCCCGGACGCCTATCGTTACCCCCCGCTGGTGGAACGGGGCTCGCTCCTTTGGAAGATCATCCTGGTCACCACCTTCTTCCTCATCCTGCGCCTTTTGGCGAGGATGTACTGCGTCCTCAGGTATTACAACCTCAAGCGCGCCCTGCTTTCTCTTCCCAACTTCGTCTGGGCCAACTTCGTCAACTTCTTCGCGACCAACCGCGCCATCGTCATGTTCGCGCGCTATCTGATCACCGGCAAATGGATCAAATGGGATCACACCCTCCATGTCCCTCCCACCGAGGAGGAACTGGCCTCCTTCCGGCGGCGCATCGGCGAGATGCTGGTTGAGAAGCGCATCATCAGCTTTCAACAGCTGGAGGGGGCCATGAGGGAGCAGAAGCGGACAGGGGGGCTGCTGGGGGAGATCCTGATGCGCCAGGGGCTGGTCCGCGAGAACGAGCTGATCCAGGCCCTCGGCACGCAGCTGCGCATATCCGCGCGGGAGATAGATCCGTACGAAACCCCTCTGGAACTGCTGCGCAGGCTCCCCAGGGATCTGGCTGTGCGCTACTCTGTCTTCCCGGTGGAACTGAAGAACAACAAGCTGGTAGTGGCCGCATACACCGTACCCGGCAGGGAGGAGTTGAGCACGATCGAGACGGCGACGGGGGTGCAGGTGGAAATCTGCCTCACCACAAAAAGCAGCCTCTCCTTTTCCATCCAACGCGGCTATCAAAGGCTTGAGGAGGAGGGGCGCGCCGAGAAGCCGAGGCTCGGACAACTCCTCCTCAAGAGAAAGCTGCTCTCCCCGGAGCAACTGTCCAAGGCCCTCAAGGGACAGCGGCAGACCTATGCGCGGCTGGGGGACATCCTCCTCGACGAATCGCTGATAACGTGCAACGCCCTGAACCAGGCCTTTCAGGAGCAGGCCGCCGTTCCCCGGGAACCTCTGGGGGAGGTCCTGGTGAGAAAGGGGTACGTCTCCAGGGCGCACCTCGAGCATGCCGTGACGCTGCAGAAGACGCGATTCAGGAGCCTCGGGGAGATCGTGACGCAGATGCAGATGGTGACTGAAGACGAAATGGCTTCCGTCCTCAGGGAGACGGAAGGAGACGACCAGCAGAAAGGAGGTGAGCAGCATGAGAAATAAGCGTACCCGCACAGTTATCCTGCTCCTTTCTCTCTCGCTCCTGCCGGAAAGCGCGGTGCAGAGCGCCATGGCAAAAGAGGGAGCTAAGGCTTACCAGCCGGACCTGGAGCATTATCTCGGCAAGGTCGGAGCGCCGCAGAAGGGGGGTTTTCTCCAGGAAGAGGTGAGGAAATATCGCGCCTACCCGCGTCTGGACCGGGCCTACCGCATGCAGAGCCAGGGGCGTCTGGCGGAGGCCCGCAAGGACTTTGAGGCGTATCTCGCCCTTGCTCCCGAAGATATCCGCGTACAACTCTCCTATCTGGTGCTCCTGAAACAGATGTCTCTCCATAAAGAGGTGATCAGCCGGTGCGATCTCGTCCTCGGTCGCTGGCCCGGGTTCGTACCCGCCTATCTCTTGAAGGGCGCGGCCTACCAGAAGTTGAGGGCGGCCGAAGGGGCCTTTGCCGCCTTCTCCCAGGCAGCGGCGGCGCAGGATGTGCGGAAAGAGGACCGCATCTTCGCCCTTTCCAGCGCAGCGGATCTGGCCGTCTCCCGGAAGAAGTACGCGGAGGGCGGCGCCATACTGCAGGCACTCGCGGAAGGCGAGAAGAAGCAGGTGTGGTACCTGAAGGCGGGGGGCGTCTTCGAGCAGGGGGGGGAGCTCCGAAAGTCCCTGGACGCCTACGGTGCTGCCCTGGAGCTGGCCGGATCCCCCGAGCAAAAGGTCTACGCGGCCCTCGCGCTGGCAGAAGTCGCCAAGAAGCTGAACCTTCCGGAACGGGCAAGGGACGGGTACCTTGCCGCGGTGGAGAGCGATGCCGGCAACCGTACCGCCCTGCGCGCCCTGGCCGACCTGGCATACCAGGGGAAGAGATACGACGAGGCGGAGAAATGGATGCTCCTCCTGAAGAAAAGCGGCATCACCGCGAAGGATAGGGAATTCCTGGCGCAGCTCCATCTCAGGAGGGGAGATTACGCGGCGGCGATCCCTGAACTGCAGGGGGTGGTCGCGCAAAAAGGGAAGGGCGCCTCGGAGCAGACTCTCACCGCACTGGCGCAGGCCTACGAATCCGCGGGGAAGCATCCTGAAAGCGTTTCCCTGTACAGGCGCCTCCTGGCCACTGCCCCCGAAAGGGGGGATTTGCGGCTTCGACTCGGAAATCTGCTGGTCGGGATGGAAAATTACCAGAGTGCGGAGCCTCTTCTCCGGAAGGCGCTCTCCGCCGAGCTCTCCGCTGCCCAGAGGAGCACGGCCCACAGGAACCTCTCCCTCATCTACGAGAAGGGGGGAGACCACGAGAAGGCCGGACGGCATCTGAAACTGAGCCTGCAGAGCCGGCCGGCAGCCGGGGGGGAGACCTTGGTGCGCCTCGCCGTGTTGCTGAGCAAGGGGGGGAAAGGGGAAGATGCGATCCCCTATCTCGACAGGGCACTCGCGGACCCCGCCCTTCCCGACCACCTCAGACGGCTGGCGCACAGGGAAAAAAGCGCCATCCTGGAGAGGGGCGGGAACCTCCGGGCGGCAGCAGCCGAACTGGCAAAGGCGCTGGAGCCCGGCGCCAAGGGGGATGCGGAGACTAGGGTGAGGCTCGCCGTCCTTCTCGGCAAGACGGGGAGTTCGAAGGAAGCGCTAGGCCATCTTGACCTGGCGCTCGCGGATCCGTCCCTGGCGGGTGCCCGAAGGCGCGTCGCCCTGCGGGAAAAGGGGATGCTGCTGGAGAGGGGAGGGCACCCCCTAGCTGCCGCCAAGGAGTACGAGGAAGCCGTGGCGGCGGGGGAGCGCTCCCCTGAAATGTACCTCGTCCTGGCGAACCTTTACCATCGGGGGGGAGAGGCGGAGCTGGCCGGAAGCTACTGGAACAAGGTCCTCAACGCTCCCGATGCCGGCACAGCGGAGAGATGTTCAGCCGCCGACAGCCTTGCGCTGGAACGTTTCCCGAAAGGGGGGGGGCAGGAGGCGCTCCCACACCTTGCAGCGGCACTGCGCCTTTGCGGAGAGAGTTGGCAGCGGCGCTACTACTCGGGTCTTGCCCACTACCGTGCAAGGGATTGGCAAAAGGCCCTGGAACAGTTTCAGCTGGCCGATGCCCAGAAAAGGGATGTGGCCACCCTCCTGGGGATTGCGCTGTGCAACAAGGAGCTGGCCAGGCCGGGAGCCGCCATCCACTACCTACAGCTGGCGCTTGAGGCGCCGGGCGCGGCTACGGCGCAACGGTCGAAGGAGATCCACGAAACGCTGGGGTATCTCTACGCGGAGGAACATGCCTTTTCGAAGGCTGCCGATGCCTTTGCGCGGGCGCTGGCACACGCCCCCGACAACATCGTCCGCCTGAATCTCGCCGTGGTACTGCATCTTGCGGGAGACACCGAGCGGTCCTGGCAAGCCTTGAACGAGGTGGATGCGACTCGGCTCCCTCCGCCCCTGGCGGTGGCACACAACGATCTGAAAGCGGGACTGCTGCAAGGGATGGGGCGCGTCGGGGAAGCGCGGGCGCTGATGGAGCAGACGCTGAAACTCGAGGCCACACCCGCCAGGAGTCATGCACTCGGGGTGCTCTACCAAGCCTCGGGTCGGCGGCAGGCGGCGATCGAAAGGTTCGAGGCAGCCTACGAAGAGGAGCCCCGGCACGACGAATACGCCCTTTCTTTGGGATACGCCTACCTGGCTGACCGTCGTTTCCCGGAGGCCATCGCCCCCCTGACGGCGGTGGCCGACCGAAACCCCGACTTCCCCAAGACCATGGAGGACCTGGGATATCTCCACAGCAGACTCGGCGAGAACGAACACGCGGTGAGATGGTTCAAAAAGGCGCTGGACGCTTTCCCCGCCGCCTCGCAGGGGAGCCCGGAAGAGGGTGCGCGCCGGGAAAAGGATGCGCATCGGATTCGCAGCGAGATCGGCAAACTGACCAAGAGGTTCGGCGGGTTGGCGTATGCGACGTACCGGGGAGGGAATGCCCCCGGCACGCTCCTTACCGCAGGCGAGTCGATAAGTGCCGGGTTGAGCGGGCAGACCGGGGTGGAGGGGTGGTACCGGCCGCCGAAGATCGGATTTCGGGACGAGCGGATTCTGGAGATCTTCGGCCGCGTCTTCGGCAACCTGGACTCCAACAGCCTGAGTTACAGCGATGACTCCACGCAGGGGGGTGTCGGTGTGCGCTACAAGTTGCTGCGCAGCGAAAACCTCTGGATAAGCGGCGAAAGGCTCTTCAGGATCGGCAGGGCGGCGCAGAACGACTGGCTGTTCCGGCTCCTCTACTCGCGGGGTACGGGGTTCGAGCCGCTGACCCGGCAGCGCAGCCAGGACTACTACCTCCTCTATGGCGAGATTGACGCATACGTGCCCAGTGACACCGTCGCCGCCTACGGAGAAGTTCGCAAGGGGCGTGCTTTCACCCTTTCGTCCAACTACCTGCTGACCCCCCATCTGGTCCTGGACTCCCGCCGGCAGTCCTCCTCCAACCTGGGTGGTGAATATCTCGAAGGTGGAGCCGGGGTTTCCCTGAAATACTTCTTCAACGGCAGCCGATACCTCAACTACCGGGATCACATCGACTTCTCCGTCACCTACAAACATGGCACGCTGTTCGAACGGGGCGCAGCGGACTACGACAGTGTGCTGGTGAGCCTGGGGGTCTTCTTCTGATGGGCGTCTTCCCGTGCAAATTCCGCCTGCTCTTCTCGCTGTTGATGTTCATTGCCTGCGCAATGGCAGTGAGCGCCGCGGGAGCCGGCGACCTCCCCGACCGATCCGCAAGGCGGCCGTTACTGAACGGGACCTTTATCCAGCTGCTGGAAGAAAACAGCAGCTGGAGCCGCGCCAGGTGGGAGCGGCTGTTTGATTCGTTCCGGGACATGGGGCTCACCCGGGTAGTCATTCAGTGGTCCGTGCATGACGACACGGCCTTTTACGCCACCGAGGCGAATCCGCAGACGCAGGCACCGCTCGATCTCATCCTGCAGCTGGCAGACGAAAGAGGGATGGAGGTGCATGTGGGATTGGCTGCGGAGTCGCGCTATTGGGAGGCGATCAAGCGGCCTCCCGCCGGGCAGGAAGAGTACCTGAAGCGGCTGCGTTGGAAATCCGAGGGGGTTGCCCTGGAGGTTTCGGCCGTCGCCTCCCGGTACCGGGCGTTCAAGGGGTGGTACATCCCGGAAGAGATCGACGATCTGACCTGGCGCCAGCCAAAGTCGCGGGCGTTGCTCTTTCGGCATCTCAGCGAACTTTCCGCTTCGTTGAGGAGGATTTCCCCCGGCGGCACGATCATGCTGTCGGCTTTTTGCAAGGCGCGCATGGATCCGGATACCTACCGGGAGTTCTGGAGCGACCTGTTACGGGAGAGCTCCGTGGACATACTCCTTTTTCAGGATGGCGCAGGCGCCGGCGAACTCCCCCGGGAACTCCTGCCGGTATACCTGAAGGCGGCTAGGAGCGCGACGGACGCCAACAACAAAGAGCTGCAGGTGGTGGTGGAACTCTTCGAAATGGTTTCGGAATCTCCTTTTAAGGCCATACCTGCTCCCCTCCGGCGCGTAAGGGACCAGCTGCGGGTGGCGGGGGAATTTGCCACCGGGGGGGTCAACTCTTTCAGCGTCCCCGACTACATGTCGCTCGATGGGAGCGCAGCAGCAAGGGAGCTTTATGACAGCTACCTGAAATACAAAGGAGGCGGCCATGCGCCCCAATAGGACGATACAGAGCACCCAAGGAGGGGGCTATGGGGCTAGGGCTATGGGGCCAGGCCTTTTGTAGCTGGGTAACTCGGTGGTAGCGTGGGAAGTTTTATCAAGGCCTGGCCGTACGCACTAACAGTGGACCATGTAACGTCGTCCGGGGAGTTATCCGTTCGCCCCGGTAGCTCAAGGGAGCGGGCAGGGATGTGTACCAAATTCCGGAAAACCTGGTACATATGGCAAAGATGGAAAGGCTTGCGCCGGAGCTAAATATTTGATATAAAGACAACTACTTAATCTGACGGCATAACGTCAGCACAATAAAAAACGGCTCATAACCCGAAGGTCACAGGTTCAAATCCTGTCCCCGCAACCAAAACATTATAGCCACTTAGCCTACCATAGCTAAGTGGCTTTTTGTTTGTCAT
>Ga0209317_1003390_pt1 | contig 10070 bp, 8 predicted proteins | sample RifGroB2_FD_183994 | JGI IMG/M metagenome (GOLD analysis project Ga0209317, IMG submission 183994) | Soil microbial communities from Rifle, Colorado, USA - Groundwater B2 (SPAdes) (version 2) | ecosystem: Environmental > Terrestrial > Soil > Unclassified | place: Rifle, Colorado | collected...
GCTTGCCGGTGAGTCGGGCAAAAAAGTAGGGCAACGAAAGAAAACCGACCATGCCGTCGGTCATCGAGATGTCGATGTACTGGCCCCGGCCGGATTTTCCCCGGGCAAAAAGCGCGAGCAGAATGCCTATCGCCGCGTTCATCCCGCCACCGGCGATATCGGCCAGCTGCACGCCGGGGATGACCGGCGGCCGGCCTTTCTCGCCGATGAGGCTGAGGACGCCGGCGTTACCCAGATAGTTGACATCGTGGCCGGCCCGGTCGGCTAGCGGCCCGGTCTGGCCGTAGCCGCTGATGGAACAGTAGACGATGCCGGGATTGATCCGCTGCACGGCCTCATAATCCACGCCGAGCCGCCCCACCACACCCGGCCGGAAGCCCTCCAGGATCACGTCGGCCTTCTCGGCCAGCTTGAAGAAAATGGCGAGGCCCTCGGGGCTCTTCAGATTGAGCGACATATGGCGCTTATTCCTGTTCAGATCGCTGAAGAACAGGCCGTCCGCCTGGAATTTTTTATCCTCGATGGCGATCACCTCCGCCCCGTGATCGGCGAGGATCATCGAGCAATAGGGACCGGGAAGCATCCGCGACAGATCGAGAACCCGGATGCCGGTCAATGCGCCCTGCTGATTCATACTGCCTCCATTTTCTTTATGCACATGACGGATTTTCAAAACTCAATCCCCTTCTGGGCCTTGATGCCCTGCTCGTAGCCGTGTTTCAACGAATCGATAACCGAGACGGTGTCGGCGATCTCGATGAGTTTCGGATCGGCGTTGCGGCCGGTCATGATGATCGACAGGCGTTTCGGTTTGTTGCGGATGAGCTCGACGATCTTTTCGACCTCAAGAAAATTGTAATGCGGCAGATAGGTAATCTCGTCGAGAATGATCAGATTGTAGTAGTCGCTTTCCACCTTCTCCCTGGCAAGCGCAAAGCCTTCCTGGGCGACCAGGCGGTCCTCCTCGATATCTTCCTTATTGAAGACAAAGCCCTTGCCGCAGATGAACCAGTCGAGGTTGGCGATTTCGCCGGCCATAATCCGCTCGCCGTACTTGCCTTTTCCTTTCAGAAACTGGATGACGCAGACCTTGTGGCCATGCCCCAGGGCTCGGAAGGCCGTGCCGAGGGCTGCGGTGGTTTTACCCTTGCCGTTGCCGGTATGGATGACAACCCTGCCGATATCAGTCATAAAAACCCCTTCGCAAAATGCTTGCAGTCTCTTGATTGTCGGAGAACTTTCTACACCTACCAAAGCAGCTCGAATAATACCTGATTTCCCGTTTCGTGACAGCATTTCCCCGCGCCTTTTCCAACAATCCGGTTGTTATCTCCGCCAAACCGCGGTATGGATAGAGCCTCGACAAAAAAGAATACACCTCCGGAAATGGTGGAAGGATTCCGGTTGCATACCAGAAATTTTCAGCCGCGGGACGTGCAGAGGGATGAGTGTTCAAGTTGCGATCAACGGATACGGGCGAATCGGGCAAAGCGTGCTCAGGGCCATCTATTCGAGCCCTTACCGATCGAAATTCACCATTGTCGCCATCAACGACCTGGCGGATATCGACACCCTGACCTATCTCACCCGCTACGACACCACCCACGGCCGCTTTCCGTACCCGCTGCGCTGCGACCGGGACAGCCTCTATATCGGCGAAGATAAAATTCGCATCATCAACGAACCGAATCCGGCAAAACTGCCCTGGGCCGACCTGGGCATTGAATTGGTGTTCGAATGCTCCGGCTCGTTCGAGGACATGGCCACCGCCGAACTGCATCTGAGAGCCGGGGCAAAAAGGCTGTTGCTGTCGCATCCCGCCATCCCGAAGGTCGACGCCACCATCGTCTACGGCTATAACCATAGGCTGTTGCGCCCGGAGCACCGCGTCGTCTCCAACGCCTCCTGCACAACCAACTGTATCGTGCCGGTCCTCGACATCCTCGACCGGGAATTCGGCATCGAAAACGGCGTCACCACCACCATCCACTCGGCGATGAACGACCAGCCGGTGATCGACAGCTACCACCACACCAACCTTCGCCTCACCCGCAGCGCCCTGCATTCGATCATCCCCGTCGACACCGGCCTTGCCAAAGGGATTAGCCGGCTCATGCCCCACCTGGCCGGCCGTTTCGAATGTCTGCATGTGCGGGTGCCGACCATCAACGTCTCGCTGATGGATCTTTCCATCAATGTCGGCAAGAGCACCACTGTGGCCGAGATCAACGCCATCATGCAGCGGGAAGCGGGCGGGCGGCTGAAGGGCCTCGTTGGCTATACCGAAGAACCCCATGCCTCGGTCGACTTCAACACCGATCCCCGCTCCGCCGTCGTCGACGGCACCCAGAGCCGGGTCTGCGGCGGCAGGCTGATCAAGATGCTCTCCTGGTTCGACAACGAATGGGGCTTTGCCAGCCGCATGCTCGATGTGGCCAACCACTGGCTTTCCCTGGGGTAAGGATCATGATATGATGTATTGATACATTATCGTATCGCCCGGCTGTTTTCCCTGCCACTCACACTCTCCGAAGGTTTGCCGATGATCGTCTATAAACGCGACAAAAATTTGATATGGAAGCTGGATCACATCCGTTTTCTCTTCCCTCCCGACGACTTCACCGGGAGCTTCGCCAACGCCAAAATGCAGGAACGGCACGAGGCGATGCAGCAGGAAAAGGTTAAGGAGCTGGTCGACCATCTGGAAAAGCATACCGACCCCCTGGAGGCCATGCTGGGGCTTCATCCTCTCGATCACCTGCAGTTTCTGCAGAACAATCTGGAGCAGTTCCGTCGGGCCCAGCGTCTGGAGAAGGCGGTACTTTCGTTGTATTTCCGCAAGAACACCCCCTTTGCCGCGGCCGGTGATTATGAGGTGTGGAAGTCGCTCTTTGCGGCGTGCGACAGGGAGCGTCTTACGGCTGAAGGCAAACGCTTTCCCTACGACCGGGTGACGGCCTACCACGGATCGGTAATCGATAACCCCAAAGGCCTCTGCTGGACGGTCAGCCGGGAAGAGGCCGCCTGGTTCCTCTCGCGCTGGCAGGATAAATCCTTGGGAGGCGGGACAGTTTTTGCCCTCGATATCACCAGGCAGGATATTCTGGTCTATATCGAGGACGGCAAGAGACAGGAGGTGATCCTGAAGCCTGAGGTCGCCGAGATGGCTCAACCCCGGGCGATAGAACAGCTGTAGGGTGCGCCGTGCGCACCAACATCCGATCAGCCGGGGACAGAATTCAATTCTGTCCCACGGGACGATAATGAAGAGCGGTGCGCACGGCGCACCCTACCCGGGCTTTACTTCACACAACCCAATCGTTATTCAACCGTCACGCTCTTGGCCAGATTGCGCGGCTGATCGACATCGCAGCCGCGCTTGGTGGCGATCTCGTAGGCCAGCAACTGGGCCGGAATGGTGTAGAGGATTGGGTTCATCGCGTTCGCCACCTTCGGCATGTAGATGATGTCGTCGGTGATGTTCCGCAGATGGCTGTCGCCGTCGGTGCCGATGAGGATGATGCGGCCCTGCCGCGCCTTGATTTCCTCCACATTGGAAATGGACTTTTGATACACCTCGTCCTGGGGTACTAGCGCCAGCACCGGCATGTCTTTGTCGATCAAGGCGATGGGGCCGTGTTTCAGTTCGCCCGAGGCATAACCTTCGGCGTGGATATAGGAAATTTCCTTCAGCTTCAGCGCGCCCTCCAGGGCGATCGGGTAATTGAGACCCCGGCCGATAAAAAGAAAATCCCGGCAATCGTAGTATCTTTCCACCAGCGCCTGGACCTCCTGCTGGATGCGCGGTAATTCCCGTTCCACAACCGTTGAAATCCCGATCAAATCCCGGCCGAGTTCCATGCTCTGCTCGGCGCTGATGGTCGTTTTTTTCTGGGCAAGATACAGGGTAAAGAGAAAGAGTGCCGCCAGCTGAGCCGTGAAAGCTTTGGTCGAGGCGACGCCGATCTCGGGACCCGCATGGGTGTAGACGGTGCCATGAGATTCTCTCGTCATGGTCGAGCCCACCACATTGCAGATGGTGATGATTTTCGCCCCCATCTCCTTGGCGATGCGGATGCCGGCCAGGGTGTCGGCGGTTTCCCCCGACTGGGAGATGGCGACGGTCAGCACCCGCTCGTTGATAAGCAGATGCCGGTAGCGGAATTCCGAGGCGATATCCACCTCGACCGGGATGTTGGCATACTTTTCCAACCAGTATTTGGCCACCAGGGCGGCGTGCCAGGAGGTGCCGCAGGCTACCAGGAAGATCCGGTCGATGTTCTGCACATCGTCCTCGGTCAGATGCATCTCGGGCAGAACAATTTCGCCTGACTCCGGGTTGATCCGGCCGCTGACGGTATTCGTGATCGCCTGGGGCTGCTCGAAGATCTCCTTCTGCATGAAGTGCTTGAAGCCGGATTTTTCGGCCATCGCCGCATTCCAGTCGATGGTCTTCACCTCTTTTTTCACGGGTTCGCCGGTGACGAGGGAGAAAACCTCGAAACCATCGGCTTTCAAGATAGCCATCTCCATGTCGTCCATGAAGACAACCTGCTTGGTATAGGGCAGCAGGGCCGGGATGTCGGAGGCGAGAAAGGTCCCATCATTTTCGCTGACGCCCAGCACCAAGGGGCTCTGGTTGCGGATGGCGATCAATGTGTCGGGCATGCCCGCCCACAGCACACCTACCGCAAAGGATCCCTCAAGGCGGGCGACGGCCTTCTTCACCGCGGCTACCAGATCCTTATTGAGGTATTCTTCGATGAGATGGGCGAGCACCTCGGTGTCGGTCTGGGAGGCGAAGACATGGCCCTTGTTTTTCAATTCCTCGCGGAGCGAATGATAGTTTTCGATGATGCCGTTATGGATGACCACCAGATTGCCGGTGCAATCGCTGTGGGGATGCGCGTTGGTCGTGGTCGGGGCGCCGTGGGTGGCCCAGCGGGTGTGCCCGAGACCGATATGGGCCGGGGCGATGATCGCCTCGTCGATGATCGCTTCCAGCCGCGACAGCTTGCCTTCCGAGCGATATTTGACCAGCCGTTCTCCTTCCAGATAGACGATCCCGGCGGAGTCGTAACCGCGATACTCAAGCCGCCGTAGCCCTTCAAGGATAACCGGGACAACCCGGCGAGGTCCGCAATACCCGACAATGCCACACATATATCACTCCTTTCTGATGAGCTGTGCTCGTTAGAATGCTTTATCCTTCTTCTCGTGATCTTCTCTCTTACACCATGACGTTTTCCTGGTAGGGTGCACTTCGTGCACCATCATATCTGGTGCGCGCAGCGCACCCTACGAAGAACGTCGGCATGACACTCGGAGAGAGCGTCAACATACCCAACAGCGTCAAGCAAAGCAAGAATCGTTCCGTGGGAGCATGGACGTTACGATTAAAATCAGTGGATAGCCTAACATCTAAAATGGAGCATTTACCAGTTTTTTGTTTCACCCGACGAAAAAAAAAGGTAGTATCGCCTGCAATTCATCAACACCTCATTTATCAAGCCTTTTCAACGACTGCGAGCGACAAGCCCATGGACGACAGACAACGACTCAAGGAGATTCTCCTCGAAAAATCATACCGTAAGGGCACCTTCACCCTCACTTCCGGGAAGACCTCCGATTTTTATATCGACGGCAAACAGACCACCCTCTCGGCCGAGGGCGCCTATCTTTGTGGTAAATTGCTGTTCGAACTGTTGCAAAAATCACCCACTCCGGTTCAGGCCGTGGGCGGCATGACCCTCGGGGCCGATCCCCTGGTGACAGCCGTCTCCATCGCGAGCTTCCTGGCCGGACAGCCGATTCCGGCCTTCATCGTCCGCAAGGAGGCCAAGGGCCACGGAACCGGTAACTATATCGAAGGGTTGAAGAACATGCCTCCCGGCTGTACCGTGGCCCTGCTGGAAGATGTGGTGACCACCGGCGGCACGCTCATCAAGGTGATCGACCGGGTGGAGGCGGCCGGCTTCAAGGTAGGTTTGATCGTGACCATTGTCGAACGGCAGGAAGGTGGGACCGAGGCACTGGCCAAGGCCGGCTACCGGCTGGAGGCCCTTTTCACTCGGACCGAACTGCTTCAATAACGCTGCAACCATTCAGACTATGAACTGCAAAAAATGCTCAGGTAAGCTGGAAGTCCATCGTATGTGCCGGCGGGTACGCATGCGCTGCACCGTCTGCGGTCAGGAATACCAGATCCATGAAGTGGCAAGCGAAATGGACCGGGAAACCGAAGAGATCCTGGAGCGCTACACCGCCATCATCTACGACTGATCCATCCGGCCTGTTTCAGCCCTGTTTTCTCCTGAAAACAGGGCATTTGCCTCAACCGGTTGTGCCGACGGCGTTCGCTCCGGGACCGGTGATGGTCCCGACAAAACGTCGTAATTTCGGCGGCTCCAGCCGATTTTGTGCAAATTTATCATAAAATCGGGATCTTCTCATTGTTTTTTTGATTCCGGCCCGTATAATATGACGTGTTCGTTTGCCACTCACGGAGAACTTACGGGAAAAGCAATATGCCAGATACAGCACCAGCACCGGACCAGAAAGCCTTCGTAAAAGACGGGGACGAAACCACCATCATCTGTCCGGCCTGCAACACGGTCAAGGAAATCTCCGTGCGCCAGTTCCGGCACCGCCTGCATATGCTGAAAGTCAAATGCAAGTGCGGCCATTCTTTCCGGGTGCAGCTCGAATTCCGTCACCACTACCGGAAAGCCGCCGACCTGGCCGGCACCTTTGACCTCCTCTATCCGGCTGCAGGCGGGGCGGTCGCCAAGATTATCAATATCTCCTTGAGCGGCGTCTGTTTCGAGGTAAAGGGCCTGCATGACCTGAAGATCGGCCAGAAAGGGCTGCTGGTTTTCAAGCTGGACAACCGCAAGGAAACCGTCCTGAGCAAAAGGGTTCTCATCCGATCCGTCAACGGCAACCGGATCGGCAGTGAATTTGTCGAAGACCGGGCCTTCGACAAGGACTTAGGGTTCTATCTGCGAGTGTGATCTGTCGCTCATCACCTTGCCGACCATCCGCTCGGCCTGGACAAGAAATTCCCGCAGGCTTTCGGGCACCAGGGCGCTGACAAGAAATCCTTCCTTCCCGACCGCTCGTTCCATCTCCGTCCGGTTCTCGACTTGATCGATCTTGTTGAAGAGCGTCATCCTGGGCAAATCGCCCAATTCCAATTTGTGCAGCAGCTGCTCGACCACCGCCATCTTGTCCCTGTAGCCGGGGTTCGCCACGTCGACCACATGGATAAGCAGATCCGCCTCCTTCAACTCTTCGAGCGTCGCCATGAAGGCCTGGAGCAGATCGGCCGGCAGATCGCTGATAAAGCCGACGGTGTCGGTAATGATCACCTCCATGTCGGTGGGAAAGCGCAGCCGCCGACTGGTCGGGTCGAGGGTGGCGAAGAGCTTGTCCTCGGCAACGATATCGCTGTGGGTGAGCGTATTCAACAGGGTCGATTTGCCGGCATTGGTGTAGCCGACCAGCGACAGGACCGGCAGTTCCTTCTTGCGCCGTTTTGCCCGCCGCCGGTACCTCTCCTGGCTCACCTGCTCCAGCTCCTTGGTAAGCCTGGTCAACCGGTCGTTGATCCGCCGCCGGTCGATTTCGAGCTTGGTTTCGCCCGGACCCCGGGCGCCGATGCCGCCGGTCAATCGGGATAACGCGTCGTCCCGCGAGGAGAGCCGCGGCAGCATGTATTTCAGCTGGGCCATTTCGACCTGCAGCTTGCCCTCGCGGCTCATCGCCCGGTTGGCGAATATATCGAGAATGAGCTGAGTGCGGTCGATGACCCGCAGATCGGTGAAGTCGGTGATCGATCTGATCTGCGAGGGATTGAGCTCTTGGTCGAAAATGAGGAGGTTGGCATCCAGCTGCAGGGCGGTAACCATGATTTCGGCGAGTTTGCCTTTGCCGAGGATGAGCCGCGGATTGACCTTGCTCCGCCGCTGCAGCACCGCATCGAGTACGGTGACCTCGTCCGATTTGGCGAGCTCTGCGAGTTCCGCGAGCGACTCCTCCGCCTGCTGTTTGGCCTCTGTGGTGACGCTGACGAGGATGGCCCGGTCATCCTTCTGATCGACCAGGCTGGTCTTCCGTCCGGCGCTCAGCTCCCCTTCGACGGCGGCGACCAGCTCCTCCACCGAATCCTGCTGGCCCGCGGGATGAATGGGCGGCAGAAAGGCCCAGTTCTTGCCGTCCTTGGCGCCCGGCAGGAGATGGGCGGAATACATCCGCTCCGGCAGGCCGTCGTCTGCGACCTTGATGACGGTGATGAGATCCAGGCGCAGGAAGAGCAAATCCATCAAGTCTTCGTCGCTGATATCCTCCCCCGCCAGATGGGTATGAATGAGGCGCAGGCCGCGCAGTCTGCCGCCGGATGCCCGAACGCTGCCGAGCGGCGGGATGACGATCTGCGCATGGCTGCCGACGATGACGTTTTCCACCTTACCGGAACGGTGGACCAGAAGACCGATCTGCCGGTTCAATTCAAACGACAGTTCGCACAGGGTCCTCGCCATTTCCGGATTGATGATGCGGTCCCGCTGGACCCGTTTGGCACCGAGACGCTCCAGCACCTTGAGCTGGTTGGTCTTTAATCCCTCTATATTTCCCGTTACTATTCCGATGACTGTACTCCTTTTTTTCCGAATATATCTTTTTCATTCTCCGCCCCTGACCGGCGACAGACAGTCGACGCTGTGTAGTTCTGCCAGGCTTTATCGTCGTAACGGTTATGGCATTGGACGCAAAGGCCGACCCGCAGGATCGCCTGCAGTTCCGGCCCGTTGAAGGGCCGCAGTTCCGGCCGCGAGCTGTGCTGCAGCGGCTCGCCTTCGAGAGTCACATAGGCATCGAAGGGCACCGTCTTACCGACACTCGTTGTAACACCCTGGTCGATGCCGGTGAAGACAAGTTTCCCGTCCCGTTCGGCAATGGTCCCTTCGCCGAGGCCGACCGTTTTGGTGGAGGCATGGCAATCCGCGCAGTCCCGTCCTTTCGCCTGGGTGGTGTGGGGATTGATGGCCGCCATGGTGAATCGGTCGAAGCTGCGGTCGAGCTGGCCTTTCTCATCCACTACAGTAACTATATCCTGACAGCCGGGGGTGACAACCACAATCTCGTCCTGCCAGACCCCGAGCATAGGCCGTTCATAGCGGATGTAGGAACGCCCCTCCTCCCACAGGCCGGGCGTCTCTTTCAGGCTGAGCTTATCGAGGTGGGTCCCGGCGGCGTCGCGCTTGGCATGGCAGCCGTAGCACTGAGCGACCCAGGGCGAATGGCAGGCCTCGCAGGTAAGACGCTTATGGCCGGCAAAATCGCAGACGCCATTTTTCACGGGCTTGACCGGATGTTCCTTGCGATCAACCTTGCCGGTGAGAGTGACTTTGCCCTCTTCTGCGACCAGATTGGTCAGCCGGTTGTTCTTTCGTGTCACGCCGCGATCCGGACCATGGCAGACCTCGCAGGAGATCTCCAGCTGCTCTTCGTAGTGGGCGTAACTCGTGCCGTCGCCCATGATTTCGCCCCGGGTATGGCAGTCGATACACTCCATGCCCTTTTGGTGGTGGACATCATCGGCCAGTTCCAGATAAAAGCGAGCGCCGGGCAGCTGCCGGTGGTTGGGCTGACCGTCCTCATAGGGCGTGCCGTAGCCCTCGGACTCGAAGATCCCGGCATAGGATAGCCCGATCCGACCGGACCGGTTATGGCATCTGATGCAGTTGACGCTCGATACCCCTTTGGTGATAAGGGGATGGATCTTTTTTTCTTCCCTGGTGGCCGACTCTTCATGGTCGGCGGCAAGGCTTGCGGCAAGATCCGTACGGCCCGGTTTCTGGTAGTGGCAGGCTGAACAGCCGCCGCCTTTTTCGCTGAAAAACTGCGGCAGACCGGGAAGATCGTTTTTTTGTTTCCAGAGATGGCAGGTGGCACAGAGTTTCCGGAAGTAATCGAGGGCAAGGGAATTTTTTTTCTCTCCTCCGCTCTTCAGCAGCTCTTCGACCGTCAGGTCGGTATCCTGTTTCTCGCTTTCGCCCCAGTAATAGAGC
>Ga0209317_1003392_pt1 | contig 10067 bp, 11 predicted proteins | sample RifGroB2_FD_183994 | JGI IMG/M metagenome (GOLD analysis project Ga0209317, IMG submission 183994) | Soil microbial communities from Rifle, Colorado, USA - Groundwater B2 (SPAdes) (version 2) | ecosystem: Environmental > Terrestrial > Soil > Unclassified | place: Rifle, Colorado | collected...
CCGCAAACTCTATTGCCTTTCCGAGGCCGAGGCCGTCTGCTCGAGCTATCGCCGTGTATGTTGCGATGTCGTTAACCTGAGAAAGCAGCAGGCTCCCGAGCTTCGTGGCAACCGTCCAATGTCTGATTCCGAGCATTGCGTTTGCGAATATTTCTCCGCGCTCGGTCATGGGTATTTTGGAAACGCCTTTAATTTCATCGAAATAAGCCTGCGCCCGGACGGAGCCTTTTTTACTCCTATCCAGATGCTCCGCCCATGCGAGCAATGTTTTAAACGCCTGGTCAGGGTTCGGGCCAAATACTTCGAGCAATGCCGTATCCCTCGCATTAGCGATTATCGCCTTCCGCATGATTCCGAGGATGTCCGACTCGCCCATATTTTTGTTGAAGTAATACCAGTCCTCGGCGGATTTGAAATGAAGCTCTCTATGCTCGCCGAGTTTTTGCGCAAGACTCTTTTTAGGGCCTATCGGCCCGCCTGCCGCATCCGGAGCCTGATTTAATCCCCTCGTAGTGATAGTGTCGAATATCGTGTTAAGCGCAGTCCGGATATCCTCGTCATTCAGCATATTGCCGGCATAGTCCTTGTATCTTTCCCTGTCAACCCTTTGGATTGCCTCATCAATAAAATTCTGCCTTGCCTTTAGATAAACCGCTTCTCTCTCTGCCGTGGATGCAAACGGATTTAAAAGCTGTCTTCTCTCCGCGCCTGTGAGTCCGTATTTTTTCGTTTCCCATGCATCCCATATCTGAGGCATGCGCCAGTCTTTTAAAAAGCCGACATCCGCGCCGAGATCGTTTTTTCTATCTCTCGACCTGTCAGCCCATTTTTCCCATGCGTCCGCAAGCTTTTGGGCCGCCTTATCCCCTGTTGTCCCCCTGTTGTCTATCTCGCGGATTATATTCAATGCCTGCTCATCCGTCATTTTAAAGCCGAAAAAGTTCATATAATCGTCCATAGATTTAAACATATCGGCCATGTCGAGTTTAAGAATTCCGTTTTTAGTCGCCTCAAGCGTGAGCGTATCATGAGCGCCCTTAATATCGCCTACAAGCAGCCTGATAAGGGTATTGACATGACCGCCCGACTCCTTGTTGTTTTTCTTCATATATTCGATTATAAAATTCGTCCGCTCTGCCTGTAGATAACTCCGGCGCAATTGCTCCTTTTTTTCATGAACGGCATCCTGAAAAGCCTTTTTGGCCGCTTCCTGCCAACGCTGATCGTTGGTCATTGATGCAAGTTTATCTTCATATGCCTTAACATCCCCCTCTGTAGCAAGCTCTTTCGGCCTGTCTCCGTAAGGGAAAAATCTGCGCTCTATTTTGCTGAAAACAGCCTCTATCTCGCCGATTGTGAGCTTACCTTCAAGCTCTCGGATTATTTTTTCTCTACAGTCCGCCATAATGTCTTATCCTCCGTTTCTCAGGCAGTTGCCGATGCGTTCGTAAACGTCCTCAAGGCTCTTAACCTTGCGGTATTCGGCCTTGGCATCGTCTATGTATTCCATCATGCTTCCATGTATCTCCTTACCCTCAGCGTCATAACCCTTAAAATATGTTATGTCCCGCTCAGTAAATATGTCCTCGATAACCCTTTCAACCGGCTCGTTTAAAATCGGCTCTACCTTTCTATAATCTCTTTTCGATGCTTCAAGTATGGCTTCAACAAAATTCCTTTGTTTTTCTGTCTTTAGTTTGCCTTCCATATAACGGTCAAGCAGGGCCGGTATTTCATCGTATTTATAACCGTATTCGGCTACAATGTCTTGCATCCACCGGGGTCTGCCTGAACCGATCCTGCGGAAAGAATCAGGCTCTGTTTCATTTATAGTGCGGATAGTCTGCGGGCCTTCCATATCAGCCATATCTTTAATGAATTCTATCTGCGGCCTGCTGTATTCTTTCGGCGATGATGCAATCTCCGGCTCTATATCGCCGGTTCCTTTTTTCAGCGGCGGTTCGATCTGCGCATGCTGTTTTTTACCCCTGCCCTTTTTTGGCATAAAGGTCTCAGACGCTCCCCAATCCTCAATAGTAGTTATCTCCTTTGGTATCTCGATATCTATAACGCGAGCTGTCTCGTCGTTAAGCTCCCTGACAGCCTCATCCGCAACCTTACGCGCCTCCACCGCCTCCGGATGCTCTGTCTTTTTAAACGGAAGCTCCGCCTCTACAAAGAGCCTGTCCATAACCTTACGGACATCCGGATTAAGATTTGTCCTCCACACGTCTTCCTTTACTAAACTGCGATAGACATCTAAAATCCATGTCTTAAACCTCTCAAAAACGCCCTTTAATTCCTCCGACGGAGCCTTACCCTCGGCAAGATACCTCTCAAAGCCCTTTGCGAATTGTTCCTCATGCTGTCTTTCCCACTTTCCTTTTTCAACTCCAGCCCAGTCAGCTATAATGCGGAGATCATCGCCCCTTAAATCACGCCTCCACACATGGGCAAGCTCATGCATGACTGTTGATATATCCGCGCCGTCAAAGGCATGAATAACAGCCCTGCCGTCTTGGAGGAATTCAACAGCGCCTTTTGCAACATTATTGTGAGCCTGCTCGAGGCGATTGACAGAATCGTCTAAGGGTGGTATATTTGAATCAGAACCGCGAAGCGTTTCGGACGTTACTGAGGGGGCACCTTCAACATGTGCATTGCTCGTCGCGGCTTTCTTTTTGTACAGAGTAACTGCTGCAACTTCATTGTTTCCTATCCTTTTTTCTTCAAGATAATAAATAATTCCGTTGAAGCGTTTTTCGTAAAGAATAGAATCCCTGCCAACCCTTGTTTTTCCTGCTGGAGAAATGCTGTCTGGATTTTCAATTATATCCGGAATCTTTGTTATATCCTCTTTCGTTACAGGGATAAGTCCTCTTGCTGCTTCTTTTTTTGCATCGCCATGTTCATTTAAGATGTGTTTGATTGCATAATTGTCAATAACCCTCTTGTAGCCTGTAAGGTCATGTCCGGTTGCCTGTTTAATGGCTTCTATATGTGTCGAATTTAATTCGCCTAAATCAACTTTTTTGAGCGCATTATCCTTACTGCCGACCGTATAATCATAAAGCTCGCCTATCTGATATTTAATACTCTCTTTCTGAAAGAACTGAGCCTTGCCGAGTTCATCCCCTGATTCGATCCACGCAAAACGCTTGCTCACATACTCATCCGGATGCATGCCCTCCATTGCCGCGCGTTTCTCGACAAGAAACTTTGTTCCCTCAAGCTGTGCGTCGGTAAGATTCGGCATATGCTCTTTAAAACCGGAAATCAGAGTATCGAGAGTCGGGGTCTCTGTCATTTTACCCCGTGTCAGCTCCTCTATATGCTCGGAGACATCAACCGGCTTGCCGGATGAAATGTCCGCCATAGCTTTTTCTTTAGCCTGAAGGCTTACCCTTGTGTTTTTATTCGTAGGCTCAAAAGGTGTGTCTTTTAAAGACTTCTGATGCGCGGCGATTGTATCAATGGCATCCTCAACTTCGATGGGAAGCTTTTTCCGGATTTTGCCGTAATAATGAGTTCCGCCGAAAAACAGGCCGAGCACAGTATCTATGCTCCTGCCGACAGGATCAAATGGATCATATTGCTTTGCCTTTTCATTATAGCCCTGAGCTTCGAGCAAGGTCTTTATTGCCTGTGCCTGTCCTGCGCCTATTACCGGATTAGCGGCCATAAGCCCTAAAGTCTGCCCTAATGTCTTTCCTGATGCCGGAAGTTTGATCTGCGCTGCGCTGACAAGTCCTGAGCCTATGCCTGCGAGAGTTGCTGTTGTTGCGTCAACGCCTGAGTCTACCAATTCTACCCCTGTATTGATCGCTGATGTCCCTATGAGCGTGGGTATAGCGGCAGGGCCTAAAAGAAGTGAAGGCCCTAATCCCGCAATGCCGCCGAATATCTTGCCTGCCATTGAAGTTGACGCAGGATCAGGAGACCAGTATTCTTTTGCAGGTTCAATAAATTTGTCATAAAAATTATATGTTTTTTCCTGCCCCCGCTTATTGCCGAAAAAGCCCTGAATTCCTCCTAAAATAAGCGTGGATGCTCCGGCAATATCCGCCGCGCCCTTCATAAAACCCATACCCGTGGCCTTAATTGCGCCCACCGGCTTGGCTGTCAGGATGTCCCTGTCATCAGGCAATTTTTCATCAATCAGCGGTATCACTAATCACCCTCTATAAGCTTTTTCTTCTTTACGCCCGGTGTAGGCGTAAATACAGGTTTATCGCCGAAATTGAACTGCACATATCTGCCGTTCTTTGTCATCATATATTTACCGTTTACTACGACACGATAAGTCCCATCCTGCGATGTAGCAAACCACTGTGCATCGTCCCTTATGACCTCTGCTGCGTCTTCATCGCTCAAGCCGTATACGCCGCCCATAGATTTAATTACGCCGGCATCTATGCGTTTAATACTATTTTTAAATTGACCTTCGCTGTAACCATCAGGGATAACAATACTCTTTCCGTTAAGTTTCACAACATCGCCTACAACTGCATTAATTGCTTCCTTTGCAGTATCTTTATCGAGAGTCCCGTCTGCAATGCCCTTTTTCGCTGCCCGCGATGCGTAAAAAGACTTAAACGCCTCATAGTGCGCGTGGCTGCTTTCGGGCATTCCTAAAAACGCATTGGAAACCCATAAGTCATATTTACCCCGCAGTTCATCTTCCTTCGGCATCTTTACGGTTTTTTCCGTGATATATCTATTGCCCTCTGAGATAGTATTTGCAATGCCTGCCTTGCCCTGCGCTGTAAAGGCTATTATCATTCCTGTCTGCGTATCCTCTGCCGCAACCTGCCGGGCAATGCCCATCATGCCGTCTTTTCCTATTACACGTGTAAACTGTTGTATAGTCTGCACGCCTCCTGTCTGCTGTCTCTTAAGCAAATCAGCCAGTCCCTTAGCCTCATCTGTAGTCAATACAGGCGTATATGACAGATTGTTTACTGCTCTTACTTTAGAGCCTATTGCGGCACGCTGTTGAAGTTGCTGAGAGAGTCCGTCGGGATTCTCTAAATTCAGCGGTGCTATTTCATACCCCAAGCGAGCCGCGCCGAATGTGAGTGGGTTGCTTGCAAGCGACCCTGTGATAAATCCGAGGCTTTCTCCCTGCTTTTTTATCACAGAGAATTTAGCCTCGAACTCAGTCCCCTTTACAGCCTTATAAAGCCTTGTCTCATCCTTCGGATTTATCGGAAGCCCTGAGAGCTTCGCATCCTTATAATCGGAAAGCATATCCCTTACATTCTGTTTCCACTCCTTCTGCGCTGCCTTTCTTTCCGCTTCTTTCTGCCTCTTTTCCTGCTCGATAGCGTTTTGAATCGTGCCTTCAAAGTGCTCCCTGTCCTTAGGATCGAGGGCAGGAAGATAAACAGGATTGCCGTCGGCGTCCGTAGCTTTTAAATCCTTGAGCGTATTCTCAAAATCTTTCGCATTTAACCTGTTTAAAATTTCATTTTGAGCCGTCTTTTCCTTAAACCCTTGCTTTATCTTTTGCTTTTCCTGCTCGTTAAAGCCTGTCCATTCTATTGCATCGAGCATCTGCATTGATTCACTGCGCTTCTGTGGAGATATTGCCGACCTCTGCTCAAGATTCTCTATGATCGTAGATACATTTGCCCTTGCATCGTCATGCATTTTTTTAATCTGCAATGTCTGAAAGATGTTTCGAGCATTAAAAAGAGCCTCTGCATGTAAAGGTTCCAAAATATGCGACTTATCTCCGAAAGTATCCGATACCTTGCTTTTAATATCCCCTGCCGACTTTTCGAACTCCGTGAGCTTTTGATCGTCCGGGATGTCGCTATTGTTAAAAATGCTATGCGCGGCATTGTCAATAGCACTTTTGTAATTGATTATTTTTACCTGCAAATCGCTCTTTTCTTTGTCCTTCTGCGCCTGCTTTAACTCCGCCTCTTTCTTACGCTCCTGTATTGCCTTTATTGTTTCCTCGTGTCTTACTTCCTCAATACCTATGTTTTGTAGCTGCTGTCCTATGACTTCTACCCCTTTGGCCGCGATTATGCCGCCGGTATCGGGAGTGCTTTTTGAAAGCGCGGCAGCCTTAAGAGAACTTATATCATCGGAAGGATAGACCTGCGCTATCCTCTGTCCGAAAAAATCACCTGCCGCCGGTATTCTCATCTCAGCCCCTCCATATAGTCTTCACTTAGCTATCCTTTTTATAAATTTCCCTATGAATTCTATGGGATTGAAGCCGAGAAACCTTCTCAGCGCGAAATCAGCCAAAAGCAAAAGAACAATAATGCCAATGGTCCACCTGAGCCATGCGTAGGATTTCTTAGGCTTGTCGATTTTTATCTGCTCTGACTGTGCCTTTTTGTTTTCGAAGACTTCAATCTTGGCTGGTTTCAAAAAGCGTTTCTTTTTGACGACCCAGACCTTTGCACCTGTCTTGGTCTCTATCTTTGCGACTATCTCTGAGGGCTTCACGCCTACAGGGACATCTATTCTTTCGCCTGTTTTTTCAGGCTCTACTTTTACAATTGCCTCTCCTGTTTTTGTCTCTGTCTCAACAGGTAATATTGCCTGTATGTGTTTTTTTGCAGAACAAGACACTATGAAAAGCAAAAGAATTATTATGGCTGCGATTCTTTTCATCTTCTGTTTATTTCCCTCCATATCTGAAATTTTTATACTGTGCATACAGCCATTTGAACGGGTAGGTGATAACGTACACAACGTAAGACGGCAACCCGACAAGAATAAAAAAACATGTTTCTCCTTTTTTAAAATTCATTCACTACCTCCTATATTTCCTTTCCATACAGCTATGACATCCTTGATTCCGTTCAGCAGCCTCAAAAATAGTTGCGGCGCAAAGGCCACCGACACGCCGAGCGGAAAGGCTATGTATACTTCCCATGAAACAGCTTTTTTCATGGCATTAACGATAAAGCCGGAGGACAGGACGAGGAATGTCCCGACGGCCACCATGCGCGACAGACTCATACTCTCGTCCTTTTCAACTTTGTCTTTTATCAGGTCTTTCAAGCCCAATTCGCTATTCCCTCCAAGATTGCATTAGCTATCAGGTTTTCATCTTCGATAACCTCAAGGTCTCCCTCGTTTGAGATAAAGCCTATTTCAACAAGACATGCCGGAGTTTCCAAATCTCCGAGAACTGCCAGCCTTCTCTTTAAGTCTCCGTTGTCCTGCTTTACGCCTCTGTCTTTCAGCCCCGTGTAATCCACAAGGGCGATATGCACATGATGAGCAAGCTCAATGTCGTATTCGTCCCTATAGATAGTCTCCACGCCTCTTGCAGAGGGATTAGACGCAGAATTGCAATGAACAGAGACGAAACAATCAGGCTCATATCGTTTTATCATTCCGAGCCTGTCCGCAGGGGAGATATAAGTATCCCTGTCTCTCGTGTGAAGCACATTATGCCCTGCATCTCTCAGTAGAATGCCGAGCGCAAGAACAACCTCAAGCGCAATATCATCTTCCTGCCTGCCGGAGTCGGAGTTCACTGCTCCTGGGTCTTTTCCGCCGTGCCCCGCATCCAGTAAAATTTTCATCCCCTCATCTCCTTATATTTATAGTCCTCATACTCCTTTTTTACCTTCGCTACAACATCCTCGACCTTCGCCCTGTTTCTCCTTCCCGCAAGGCTGCCGCCGATAAAACCTATCAAGACCCCTATGCCGAAAGCTATCCACATCACGCACCTCCGTCAATATTAATGTCTATAGCCTGTTCCTCAAGCCCCTCAAAGAGAGACTTATAACTGCCTATGATTACCTTCTGCATAAAATCAGCCCTCCACTCCGGGTGCTTTATCCACTCCTCGGTAATCGGATTCGACTGTTTGCCCTGATCCGTCATAATTTTTTTTGTCCCCACATTATGAATCCAAGAACAATAAGGGCAATAATACCCGTTGTGATTGCCTTCGCGAGCGTCCCGCAAATAGTTCCCTTAATTTTTCCCGACCACTCTATAAGCTCATTGATAAATCGGTGGTGATTATAATGCGTCTCCCTGTCCACATAGAACGGTTTTATTTCATCCGACAAAACCTCTTTAATCGCAGCCTTCAACTCATCAACCGTTATCACCACTCTCCCCCTTTAATCGTAAGAGTCCAATAAATTACTTGATGTTTTAGATAAATTACTTGATGTTTTAGACACATTCCCTGCTTTTTTATAATTACCATATGATTGCAACCCACTGCCGACAAGAGACAGCCCTGTGCCGAGGAGTGTGCTTGTCCTCGGCACCGAGTAATCCGTTGCAAGAATATTACTGCCTCTACTTTTAAGGAGTTTTGCCCTGCTGTCTGAATCCTTGAGCGCTGCGAGCGCATCCAATTCTGAAAGCCTGTCCGTTTCCTCGGTTATATCGCCTGCCGTCCCGGTAAAGAGCTTAACGCCTGAGCCGCCGAGCGCTGCTTCCTGCGACGACTTGATGCGCCGGGCATTTTCCCTGATCTTGTCTACTTCCTCTTTACCGCGAGCTTCCTCATCCGCTGCTTGCTGCGAGAGTATTGCCGCCTCTCTTTCACCGCCCTCACGCTGTGCCTTTTCCTGTTTATCAGCGGCCTTTTCAGCCTGAACATAATTTGCAACGCCGCCGACTGCACTTAGTCCAAGACCTATCATTGATATAGTTGTCGGTTCATACATCTGCAACCCTCCTTCTCATCATTATCCGCTGCGGAATATAACCCTTTTTAGTCCATAATTCGGTATTGTCGGCAGCACAGAAAAATTCCCAATTTTTGACCTTGAAGTGTCTTGCAACCTGCATGATGCGGCGATAAATCTTCAGAGCAACCGACGTGTTTCTATATTCAGGCGATATATACATATGCTGGCCTACGCCGTGCATCATCCCGGTTGACGGCTCCGGAAAGGCAAGGCCGTCTATAAAACCGACTATCTTTCCATCAGCAGACTCGGCTAACACAATGCAATAACACGCCGTAGACATAAGAGCCTTACATATATCAACCCACCAATCAGCGCGCGGGGAATTACCCGGGTAAATTTCTTTCACCATCTTCACCCACAACTCTGCCACCTGTGGAATATCTTCGGGTTCTGCAATTCTTACGCTAATCATTCACCGTTACCTTTTTAATTATCGCCAGCACCGTAAACGGCAATGGCTGTGACTGTTTTATAGTTACCTTTCCCTTATCCCATCCGATATTCTGAACTTTTTTGAGGCCTGAGAACGGCACAATGGACTGATCAAGCACGCCCTCACCAAAAGACCTGAAAGGCACAACCTCGCCGTTGACAGTGCATCCGGATGAGTTGTGAAGCAAAACCAATATCTCGCTTATGCTTATGTGCATGCCCCTGCTTAAGCCGACTGCCGTTTGAATCGCCACAGGCAAATCGATAATCTCCGATTCGTAATGAAGCCCTATTTCCACAGCCTTCGCAGTTCTCGGCAGGGTTAATTGATCGGATGAAACAGTCTGCTGCGGCATAACAACGCCATCGGCAAGTATGTCTACGGTCTTACCGGCAAGATGCGGAACATCCCATGTAGTCTTTCCTTGTGCGTCCGTGCCGACATACGCGGAATGAGTATTGAGAGAGGAATCTAAATATTCGTTGTAGGTATATATTGTACCGTCAATAGTTCTTTGAACCGTCAACCACACCCGATCCTGACTTACACCCGGCACAATCGTAACTTCCTTTATAACCCCGTCCGTCTCGATCTTTGACCATGCGGTTACTTCCTGATCCCTATCGAAGCTGACAACTGCGAGTTTGCCGTCTTGAGTAACTATCCAAACTATTAAATACGGCTCTATAGAAAGGTCAATATCGCTTACTCCCGATGAAATAATATGGTCTGCAATGACGGATTGGTCGGGGGCCTTATATCTGTCCTGCTCAAACGTATAGCCGAAAAGCCTCAGTTTCTTTGAATAGCGCGAAACAAAAAGAACCTCTGAATCAATATCAATCGGCGCAACAGTATCTACAGTCCCGTTTTTAGTCTGCCGCCGGATCTGCACATTTGTTGGCGTTAATGCCTTATCAGAACTGCCTTTGATCAAC
>Ga0209317_1003393_pt1 | contig 10064 bp, 7 predicted proteins | sample RifGroB2_FD_183994 | JGI IMG/M metagenome (GOLD analysis project Ga0209317, IMG submission 183994) | Soil microbial communities from Rifle, Colorado, USA - Groundwater B2 (SPAdes) (version 2) | ecosystem: Environmental > Terrestrial > Soil > Unclassified | place: Rifle, Colorado | collected...
CGCTGGCGGCCATCAAGCGCGAGGGGATCAAGCGCGTGGTCGCGCTCTCGCTCTACCCGCACTACTCCAAGGCGACCACCGGTTCCAGCGTCAACGAACTGCAGCGCGTACTGAAGGAATCCGGCGCCGACTTCGAGATCAGCTACATCGACCGCTTCTACAACCACCCGCTCTACATAAAGGCGCTGGCCGGCAAGGTGATCCGGGGGCTGCAGCAGTTCCCGGACCGAAAGGAGGTGGAGATCGTCTTTTCCGCCCACTCCCTGCCGCAGTCCTTCATCGACCAGGGTGACCCATACCTGGACCACATCCAGGAGACAGTGCGCCTGGTCATGGAACAGGTGGGCGAGGCGAGCCATCTGCTTTGCTTTCAGTCCAAGGCGAGCAAGGTCAAGTGGCTGGAGCCCTCCACCGAGGCGACCATCGAGCGGCTGGCCAAAGAGGGAAGGCACAACCTCTTGATGGTGCCGCTCTCCTTCGTCTCCGACCACATCGAGACCCTGTACGAGATCGACATCCAGTACGCCGAGGAGGCCAAGGCACTCGGCATCAAGCGTTTCGTCAGGACGGAGTCGCTCAACTCCGACCCGATCTTCCTCGACTGCCTGGCGGATCTGGTAAGGACGACGGTGAAGGCATGAAAACCTGCAGCATCTGCAAGGCCGAGTACGACGAGAACGAGCCGGATTCGCTGTACGGCGAGGCGGGGGAGTGGCTGGCCGAGGAGTTCTTCAAGGACGCCGGCGAGCTCTGCCGCAGCTGCCGCGAGAACCGCGCCCGGCTGGTCATGATGTACGGACACGAAATGAATACGTGAGAAAACAATAAAACCATTGGCAAGGAGAAAATCTGAGGACATCTGAGAAAACCACAAACAATTGATTGTTCTTTTCTCCGATTTTCTCTGATTTTCTCCGTGGCCAACGGTTTGGTTTTTGGAGCTTTGACATGGATAGAATAACGCTGGACGGCATCAACCTGACGCTTGCGAACCCCATCGAGCTGCCGCTGCGCTGGGTGGGGGACGAGGAACTGCTCCGGCAGCTTTTGGCTGCCTGGATGGTGATCGACGAGCGCGACATCCCCTTCAACCCGCGCCTGATCGGCAAACCGGGCGTAGGCAAGACCACCCTCGCCTACGCCGCCGCCAAGAGGCTGGGGCGCAAGGTGTACCTGTTCCAGGCCACCATGGACACCCGCCCCGAGGACCTGATCGTGACGCCGGTGATCGGCCCGGAGGGGACCATCCAGTACGCCGCCTCTTCCCTGGTCTCCGCCATGATCTCCGGGGGGGTCTTGATCCTGGACGAGGGTAACCGGATGAGCGAGAAGGCGTGGGCGTCGCTTGCGCCGCTTCTGGACGACCGCCGCTACGTCGAGTCCATCATCACGGGACTCAGGATCTCGGCACACCCGGACTTCCGGATCGTGGTGACCATGAACGAGGACTCCTCCACCTTCGAGGTGCCGGAGTACATCCACTCCCGTCTGCAGCCCCAGCTCTTCATCGACTTCCCGGAGGCGGACGAGGAGCTCGCCATCCTGAAGGAGAACCTCCCCTTCGCCGGGAGCTCCATCCTCAATTACGTCGTGCAGTTCCTGCAGCGCGGCCACGCCTCCGACGAGCCCTACTCGGTGCGCGACGGGATCAACATAGCCCGCTACGCGCTGAAGATGATGTCGGCGACCGGCAAGGACGCGCGCGAGCTCCTCCCGCTCGCCGTGGAACGTATCCTCGGCGAGGAAGCGCTGCGCTACTTGAAGTAATCCATGCCCGACCGACTCTACCTGGAAAAATTCGGCAACGTCCACGCCCTCCCCATTCTCCACTACCGGATGGAGTTCGCCCACTTGGTGCGGGAGGCGTTCGAGACGCTCAGGCCCGACTGCATCGCGCTGGAGCTCCCCCAGACCCTGGAGCAGCAGTTCCTGCGCGGCGTGCGGCGGCTGCCGGAAATCTCGGTCCTCGCCTACCACGTGGCGGTCCAGTCGGTCTTCCTGATCATCGAGCCGGCCGACCCCCTGATCGAGGGGGCGCGCCTCGCCCTGGAACACCAGGTCCCGCTGCACCTGGTCGACATCGACCTCGACTCCTACCCCTCCCACCCGGAACAGCTCCCCGACTCCTACTCGGTGCAGCGCATCGGCCTCAAGCCCTTTTACCGCGAGGTGGCCAAGCTCTACCGGGAGATCGCCCCGGGCGAGGAGGACCTGCGCCGCGAGCACGGCATGGCCTATCGCCTCAAGCAGCTCTCGGCACAGCACGAGCGGGTGCTCTTCATCTGCGGCATGTCGCACCTGGAACGGATCCGCAAGGATTTCGACGAGCCGCTGGCGCAACCCTTGACCCGCACCAAGCGCGAGGGGATCACCATCTTCAACCTGCACCCGGAGTGCTGCCACGAGGTGCTGGCCGAGTACCCTTTCCTCTCCGCCCTGTACGAGACCCGGAGATATCCCCTTCCCCCCGAGCCCGCCGCCGACGGTCCGTCGCTCAGAAAGAGCTTCAACGCCTTCGAGCTGATCCTGGGCGGGAAGCAGAGCATCCCCGAGGAGGAGGCGCTGGCCGAAGCGGTGCAGCGGAGCGCGCGCCGCATCGGCCCGGAGGGGGAGCTCCCCGACCGGCAGAAGATCATGCTGCGGCTGTTCCTTGAGGCGGCCCGGCACTACCGCCAGGAGACCGGCGACAAGGTGCACTACTGGCAAAAGCGCGCCTTCTTCCGTTTCGCCCGCAATTACGCTTTGTTGTCGCGCATGCTCCTTCCCGACCTGTTCCAGATGCTGGCCGCCGCCCGCGGCTGCCTGGACGACAACTTCGCCTACGCCTTCTTCCGGCTGGCCGCCAGCTACACCTGGCAGCGCGAGACCAGCGACCTCCCCACCCTGCGGCTCTCGGCGGCCGAACTCTGGTCCTCCACCAAGAGGATCCGCTTCCGCCCGCGCGAGCAGGTGCGCGCCAAGGGGTTCTCCAAGCTGAAGATGATGAACAGGAAGAAGGAGAAGCGCCCCGGCGACTGGCTGGAGGGGTTCGACGATCCATACATCTGCTCCTATCCACCCGAGGATCTGAGCATCGAGGAGTACGGCCGCAACCTCAAAAGGATCGGTGCGAGGCAGTTGAGCGAGGAGGCGAGCAAGTCCGAGCCGTTCACTTCGTCACTTCTGGACGGAATCGACATGCGCGAGACCTTGCGGAACCTGCACGAGGGGAAGATTTACGTCAGGGAAAACAAGCGCCTGAAGAGCGGCGTGGGGTGCGTGGTGGTGATCTTCGACGAGGACAAGGAGGGGACCAGGTATCCGTACTGCATGACGTGGCTCGGTGAGCACGCGCAGGAGTCGGACATGGCCTTCTACGCCACCCAACCCACCGACAACATCGTCGGCCCCGGGATCTCGCGCTGCGAGTACGGGGGCTTCCTGCTGAGCTACCCGCCGCGCCGGATGATGGACGTCTGGCACGACCCGGACTATCGCCATGCGCTGGGAAAAGGGGAACTCCTCCTGATGGCGGCGCTCGACTACTCGCCGGAGAAGGACGTGGTCTACGCCGCGGCGCGCCCCCCGCGCAGCTTTCTTAAGCAGCAGGCGGCACGGCTCGGGAAAAGGATCATCTATCTGCCGCTGGGAAGCCTCTCCCCGGTGGCCCTCAAGAGGCTGCGCGCCTTCCACATCCTCTACGGGCGAGACAAGCGCGACATTGCCAGAGATTATATTTGGTGAGATATTTCAATCATGCGGAGCAGGATTGCTCTTCCCCCTCCCCTGCCCTCCCCCTCCGGGGGAGGGAGCGTGGACGGCCTCCGGGTTCCGACGCCTTCCCCTAAGTCAGCCGGTACCAAGCCAGGCGGTCGCCAGTGCCAGACGGTCCCCTCCCCCGGAGGGGGAGGGTCAGGGAGGGGGGATTCTGCCGTAGTCCACTCCTTTTCTCTGCAGCAACGCCTCATAGATCATTTCCAGCACACCCTCCAGGTTCCGGAAAACTTCGTGGTCCCAGACTCTCAAAACGACAATGCCCTGCGCCTCCAGGAAGTGAGTCCTTCCTTGATCACGCAGGGCATGTTGCTTCTGGTTGTGCTGCCCGCCATCCAACTCGACGGCTAACCTTGCTTCTGGACAGTAAAAGTCCAGCACGAACTTGTCAATCGGGTGCTGCCGCCTAAACCTGAAGCCATCGACCTGCCTGCGTCGCAGACAGAACCAAAGTAACTGCTCCGCATCGGTCATCCGCTGGCGTAGCGCGCGAGCTGCCTGAAGCAACCCGGCGGGGAGCGGCGGCCGGATAAAGGAACTTTTCCCCTCTGCATCCATGCCTTTCCCCCTCCCCTGCCCTCCCCCTCCAGGGGAGGGAGCTTGGACGTCCTCTGAGTTCCAACGCACTCCAATTGTTCAGCCGATCCCTAAAAAGCTAGCAGGTGCCAAAAAGTTGGCTTGTCCTTCCCCCTCCCCAACCCTCTCCCTCCGGGGGAGGGAGCGTGAAGCCACTCTCTGGCGCCTGCCCCCAAGGTAGTGAATCCAGCAATTCCACGAATATTCCCTCCCCCTCCGGGGGAGGGAGCTGAGGCAAAGCACACAAAAGCATACCCGACACTATTTTCCAGGCAACACCGGGGTGGGTAGGCTTACCCCTTCCTCAGGATCCTCTTGTCACCCAACCGGATGGTGAGCTTCTCCTGGTCGAAGTACTCCAGAAGCGGAATCATGAACTTCCTGGAGAGTCCGGTGAGCTCCCGGAACTCCGGCGGAGTAACTTCCCCCTTCTCCTTCAGATGTGCCACCAGCTTCTCGCGCAACTCGGACACGGCACCGGGGGCGTAGAAGATGTCTCCCTTGATCTTGGCCACCCTCCCCTCGCGAACCATCATGTTGGCGTGATCGAGCACCTGCTTCTCGGTCGCGCCGAGAAGGTCGCACAGCTCCTTCAGGGTCGGCGGCTCGAACCAGGCCTTGGTGAGCGCCTCTTCCAAGGCACGCTGCACGCCGGCCTGGTCCAGGGTGACGCCTACCTTGCGCCCCGGCAGCTTCACCAGGTCGCGGTCGGAAAGGGCAAGGCCGTCCTTCTCCAGGCTCGCCAGCACGGGACCGAAGAAGCGCAGGTCGCTGCGCTTGGGGATGCGCGACTTCAACTCTTCCTTGCCGATCCCTTCCTGCATCGGGTTTTCTTCCAGGTAGTCGCGCAGCTCGCCGGAAAGCCTCTCTTTCAACTGGGCAAAGGCATCCTTGCTGAGGAAGATGCGCGGCTCCTTCACCACCTGGAGCACGGCACCACTGGAGAGGAGCGGGGCCAGCGCCCCCTCGATCCTCTTGCCGGACATCCCGGAGCGGTTCACCATCTCCTGGATGGAAATACCGGAGAGAAGCGACGACTCGACCAGCAGCCTGATCCGTTCCTGGTCCACGCCGGACTCGGCGGCGGCCAGAAGCTCCAGCGCCTCGGCGGAACGGCGGCGCCTCCTCGGAGGCGCGGGATCGAGCACGGTGCCGCCGCCCAGGGTCGCCTGCGGCGAGTAGGTGCGGAGCACGAAGGGGTCCCCCGGCAAAAGGAGCACCGGATGGGACAGGCGCAGCTGCACGTAGGCGCTGTCGCCGGGCTGGAGCGCGTCGCGGTCGAAGAGGATGATCTTGGCCGGGACTTCGTAGGTGGCGGAATGCAGGCGGACGCTGGCGCGGTGCTTCAGCTCCTTGGATGCCGAGGCGAGGTAGTTGAGCCGGACGTCGACGGCGCTGGTCGGCTTGTAGAGCCCTTTGGGAACCACCACGTCGCCGCGCTGCACGTCGGTGTGGTCGACGCCCTGCAGGTTGACCGCGAGCCTTTCGCCCGCCCCCCCCTTCTCGACCTTGGAGCCGAAGGACTGCACGCCGCGCACGCGGCAGGCGATGCCGGAAGGGAGAATTTCGACCTCGTCCCCCACCGTGACGGCGCCGGCCAGCAGCGTGCCGGTTACCACGGTGCCGAAGCCGGTGACGGTGAAGACGCGGTCCACCGGGAGCCGGAACGGGGAGTCGACCCGCTTCTGCTCGATCTCGCCCGCCATCCTGGCGAGTTCCGCCTTCAGCTTGTCTATGCCGTCGCCGCTGCGGGAGGAAACGGCCACGATGGGGGCCTCGGCCAGGAAACTCTCCGCGAGGTACTCGCGCACCTCTTCGGTCACGAGGTCAAGCCAGTCCGGTTCCACCATGTCCTTCTTGGTGAGCACGACGATGCCGCGCTTGACGCCGAGAAGCTCGCAGATCTCAAGGTGCTCGCGGGTCTGGGGCATGATCCCCTCGTCCGCCGCGATGACCAGGAGCACCAGGTCCATCCCGCCTACGCCCGCCACCATGGTGCGCACGAAGCGCTCGTGACCCGGGACGTCGACGATGCCGAAGCGCAGCTCCCCCGGGAGCTCCAGGTGCGCGAAGCCGAGCTCGATGGTGATGCCGCGGGCCTTCTCCTCCTTGAGGCGGTCGGTGTCCACCCCGGTCAGCGCCTTGACGAGCGAGGTCTTGCCATGGTCGATGTGTCCGGCGGTGCCGAGAATCAGATGCTTCATGATCAGCTACTCCATGAGAAAATAGTTTCTCTATATCTCAATTTTTCTATTGAAGGTCAACAAGATTAAGTCGCTGCAGCGGTGCTGTTGTCGTCTGCTCATGGTCCCCCTCCCCTTGCAAGGGGGGAAAGGGGTGGGGAAGGTGCCACATCTGCGGTCATGGCCAAATCACCCTCCCCCCCGGCCCCCTCCCGTCAAGGGAGGGGGAGAGAAGGGTGGCGGGCACTAATCCTTGAACTGCAACTGGTACAGCCGGTAGTACACCCCCTGCGCGGCCATCAGCTCCGCGTGGGTCCCCTCTTCCGCCTTCTCCCCGCGATGGATGACCACGATGCGGTCAGCGTCGCGGATGGTGGAAAGACGGTGCGCCACCACCAGGGTCGTCCTTCCCTGCATCAGCCCCTCGAGTCCCTGCTGGATCAGCCGCTCGCTCGCCGTATCCACGCTCGCAGTCGCCTCGTCCAGCACCAGGATCTCCGGGTCGAAGGCGACCGCGCGGGCAAAGGAAATCAGTTGCCGCTCGCCCGCCGAGAAGTTCACCCCGCGCTCGCGCACCTCCTCCTGGTACCCCTTGGGGAGCTCCCGGATAAACCGGTCGGCCCCTACCACCGCCGCCGCCTGCTCCACCCTTTTGAGCACCTCGGGGTCTCCCAGCGAGATGTTGTAGGCGACGGTCCCGGAGAAGAGATAGGGATCCTGCAGCACCACGCCGATCCTCTTGCGCAGCGCGGGAAGCGGCAGTTCGCGGATGTCGGTGCCGTCAATGGTGATCGAGCCGCGCTCCACGTCGTAGAGCCTGGACAAGAGCCTGGTCACCGTGGTCTTGCCGCCGCCGGTCTCCCCCACCAGCGCCACCTTCTCGCCGCGCTTCATCTGCAGCGAGAACCCCTTCAGCACGTACTCCTTCTCCTTGTAGGCAAACCAGATGTCGTTGAAGCAGATGCTCTGCAGCGCCTCCCCCGGGGAGCCCTGGCAGGCCGGGGTCGCCCCGGCTTCGGCCCGGGACGCCGGCAGCGAGGCGGGCTCCAGGTCCTCTTTGTCCAAGAGGGCGAAGATGCGTTCCAGCGAGGCCATCGCACCCTGCATGATCGAATATTTGGCGGAGAGGTCCCTGATCGGGGAGAAGAACTTCTCTATGTATTGTATGAAGGCCACCAGCGCACCGAAGGAGAGCGTCCCCTTCACGATCTCCCCGCCGCCGTACCAGATGATCAGCGCCACGGCCACCGAGGAGAGCGTTTCCACCACCGCATAGAGCGCGGCGTCCCAGGTGATCACCGGGAGGTTCGCCTCCATGTAGGAGGCGTTCAGCCTCTGGAATTCCCTGGCCTCGTCGCGCTCCCGGTTGAAGAGCTGCACCACCGCCATGCCGCCTATGTTCTCGGCGAGGAAGGCGCTCAGGTTCGCCTGCCGCGCCCGGACCTGACGGAAGGCGACCCTCATCCAGCTTCTGAAAGAGAAGGCGACCCAGATGAGAACCGGCAGCACCGAGAAGGTGACCAGGGAGAGCTTCACGTTCATCCAGAGCATGATCGCCACGATGCCGGCCAGCACCAGGATGTCCCCCACCACGGTGACGATGCCTGCGGCGAACATCTCGCCCAGCACCTCGATGTCGCTGGTCAGGCGGGAGACCAGGCTCCCCACCGGCGTCTGGTCGAAGAAGCGGGTGGAGAGGCGCTGGATGTGGGTGAAGAGCTGCACCCTGATGTCGTACATGACCCGCTGCCCCACCCACTGCAGCAGATAGACCTGGGCGAACATGAGCAGCGATTCGGCGAAGATGATCCCCAGAAACGCCGCCGCGAGCGCCGGGAGTCCCTCCATCTGCCCCTTCACGATATGGCCGTCGATGGCAATCTTGAGGATCCAGGGCTGCGCCAGCTTGGTTGCGGCGATCAGGGGGAGCAGGACGAGCGCCGCCACCAGCATGCGGCGGTAGGGGAGGATGTAGGCGAAGAAGCGCCCCATCAGGCGCCGATCGTACACCTTGCCGACTATTTCGTCCTCGTATATCCCGCCGAAGTGCATGTCTTTCCTTTTAAAACTCTAAGCTTTGGAGTGAGCGGAGCTGGCAGGCAGATTCATGGGTACTGGCATCTCCCTCACCCCGACCCTCTCCCGGGGGGAGAGGGAGAGTTGGTTTCGGTCGTTGGTTTCGGGCGTTGGTTTCGGTCCATCCCCTCGCCCTCCGGGAGAGGGGCAGGGGTGAGGGCCTATCCACGGCCGGCCCTGTTCAGCAACTCCTGATAAATTCTTTCCAGCACTGCCTCCGTATCCTTGAAAACTTCATGGTCCCAGAACCTCAACACCTCAATCCCCAGGTTTCTCAGTTCCTGCGTCCGGCGCGTATCCCTCGCCACCGCTTCCGGCGCGTTGTGCTGTCCGCCATCAAGCTCGATGCACAACCCCGCCTTGTGGCAGAAGAAATCAAGGATGTATCCGCCAACCGGATGCTGCCTCCGGAATTTGAAGCCTAGCCTGCGGTTCCTGAGGAGCAGCCAGAGCAGGTTTTCTGCATCGGTCTGGTCGCCCCTGAGGGATCGGGCAAACTCTATGACGCTTTCCGGGAGCTTCGAGTGCATTGCCCGTGGCATCTCCCTCACCCCGCCCCTCTCCCGGAGGGAGAGGGAGAGTTGGCTCAAGATCGTAAAAGGTAAGTCCTTTCCCGTTCGTCGCAACTCCCTGCCTGACCCGCGCCCCCCGGGAGAGGGGGATTTGGTTTCGGTCCATCCCCTCGCCCTCCGGGCCTGCGCGCTGAAGCGCTACGGCGCGCAAGCGGGAGAGGGGCAGGGGTGAGGAAGGTTTAAAGCCTCTCTATCTCCGCCTTCAGCTGCTCTTCCCTGTGGATGGCGGCGTAGCGGCCGCCCAACTCCAGGAGCTCGACATGGCTCCCCTGCTCGACGATGCTTCCCTGTTCCAGCACGATGATCTGGTCGCAGCCGCGCAAAGGCGAGAGCCGGTGCGACACGATGAGCACGGTCCTCTGCCCGTAGTAGCCGGCAAGAGCGGAGAGGATCTCCTCCTCGGTATCGGCATCGACCGCGGAGAGCGGATCGTCCAGTATCAGTATGCTCGGCTCCTTGATGAGAGCCCGGGCGATGGAGACGCGCTGCTTCTGCCCGCCGGAAAGGGTCACCCCCCGCTCGCCCACCAGCGTGTCCAGCCCCTGGGGAAAACGGGCGATATCCCCGGCCAAACCGGCGATCTGTACGGCGCGCTCGATCTCCTCACGGGTCGCCCCCGGCTTGCCGTAGGCGATGTTCTCGGCGATGGTGCGGGAGAAGAGGAAACTCTCCTGGGGAACGAAGCCGACCGCGCCCCGGATGCGCTGCAGGGGGAGCCGGTTCAGGTCGATACCGTCGATGAAGAGCGTGCCGTCGGCCACCGGAAAGAGCCGCGGGATCATGCGCACCAGCGTGGACTTGCCGCTTCCCACCACCCCGACGATGCCGATCCGCGCCCCCTTTGCGATCTTCAGGTCGATGCCGCGCAGCATCTCGGCGCTGCCGTAGCCGAAGCTTAGGTTGC
>Ga0209317_1003395_pt1 | contig 10061 bp, 12 predicted proteins | sample RifGroB2_FD_183994 | JGI IMG/M metagenome (GOLD analysis project Ga0209317, IMG submission 183994) | Soil microbial communities from Rifle, Colorado, USA - Groundwater B2 (SPAdes) (version 2) | ecosystem: Environmental > Terrestrial > Soil > Unclassified | place: Rifle, Colorado | collected...
TTAGGGTCCGTAGAGGACTTGCACCTCCAAGTCACGAATCAGCTACCATAGCTGATTCGATAGAGCTTACGCTCCACGCGCCCTGCCGGGCGCACATAAAAAAAAGCCTGCGGGAAATCCCGCAGGCTTTTTTCATCCGAAATAATTCGGAATTAGTGCTTAGGAGCTTCTTCAGCAGGAACAGTAGCAGAAGTCATTGGCTGCTGCTCAGGAGTTGCAGGAGCTGCTGGTGCCTCAACTGCAGGAGCAGCAGGGGTAGCAGGAACTTCTTCTTTTTTCTTGCAGCCAGCAGTGAAAGCAGCAGCAAGAGCCAGTACGAGTGTCAGGGAGATAAGCTTTTTCATGTGTGTCACCTCTTTTTTGAATTCACCATTTTAACGCAAAGCGCATGGTTTTAAAAATCGACTTGCAAATATACTCGCAAAAAACACTAAGTCAAGATTTTTTTAATTGGTGTTGTATACAGTATGCAAATTCCCATAGTTACTTTAATGATGAAAACGTCCCTTCCGCTCTCTATGGGCCGGAGTAGGTGATTTATGACATTCGAAACACTGGAGTTCCTGGATTTTTTTTGTCTCGAGAGGAGAATCCTGTTTCCCCCGCAATGCCAGGTTATACTCGGGTGTCTGGAACGCCTGACGTCCCCGTTCATCAGCCACAGTCGCTGGCTGATAGGCAACCTTCCAATTGGCGCTGATTGCCGCGGTGTGGCACTCATCACAGCCGCCAGGTGGCGGTATGCTTCTCCAGGCGGTGAACATTGCACACCCTTCCAGGGCGGCAACAGCAACAATAATGAGCAACAGTAGCTTTTTCAATACTGACTCCAACTATATCAGAAGTGATTTCGCTGTCAAACATAGCACAAATCTAATAGAAAAGACCAGCCTTCACAGCAGTTGCAGACGTGATAATATTCTTCGGCTGTTGGCCTGAGTTGCAGTCATAAGATCTGTTACCAGCATATCACGCAACTCTGCCACTGCAATCATTGTCTCCCGCAACCATTCCGGCCGGTTGAACTGCCCCCTGAAAGGGTGCGGCGTCATATCCGGCGCATCGGTCTCAAATACGATCCAATCCAGCGGAATTTCCCGCGCCAGACGCACCGGACGGACTGCGTTTCTCCACGTCACCGTGCCGGAGATGGAAATCGCAAAACCGATCCTGATAAATTCCCGCGCCATTTCAAGTGAACCGGAAAAAGCGTGCATAATTCCACCCACCCGGTATGCCTCTTCCTCAATCAGGATCTGGAGGGTGCGCTGGAAAACACGTCTGCAGTGGACCATCACCGGCAGATCGAGGGAGACGGCAAGCCGGATCTGCTGGCGGAAAGCCTTTTCCTGTATCTCGGCTGAAATCGGGTACAGGGGATCGAGGCCTGTTTCTCCGATTGCTATACCGCCGGCAGCGATTTCGGAAAGCCGGGCAAGATTATGTTCATCAGCCAGATCAGCGTGCATCGGATGAATGCCGAAGGCACACTGCACGCCGGGATGCTCCCGGGCGACCCCGGACATGCGCAGCCAGTCATCCGGGTGAACGCCGGGAACCACCCAGCCGACCACACCCGCTTGCCGGGCAGATAGCAGAAGCTCGGGCAGTTGGGTAGACAGCGGCTTGCAATCTAGATGGCAGTGGGTATCAATCACCCGAGACCTCCTTCATGTTGCAAAAGCGTGCTATTCGGATACACTACGTCCCATCCTCCTGGAGTCATTGCCATGCATGTGAACCGTAAGCCGGATCTCTCCATAATTGTACCACTTCTTAATGAAGCCGCCGAACTGCAGATTCTTTTTGAAACTCTGGCAGCACAGAAAGATGCCTGTTTTGAACTTCTGCTCTGCGACGGCGGCTCATCAGACGCTACACGGAACATTGCCGCGGAACTGGAGAAACGGTACCCTTTCCCGCTGCATCTGCTCGACACGCCGCCAGGCAGGGGATGCCAGATGAATGCGGGCGCAGCTGCAGCACGGGCGGATATGCTCCTGTTTCTGCATGCCGATTCCCGTTTCACGGCGCCGGATGCCCTGGCAACTGCATTACATCATATGGCAAATCTGCCGGAGAACACTCGTCACCCGGTGGCCGCCCGTTTCAGGCTACGTTTCAGACGCCGGGAAAGCACCCCTTCCGTGGCATATTATTTCTATGAAGCCAAAGCGCAACTGGATCGAGTGGATTGTGTCCGCGGTGATCAGGGATTCCTGTTGTCGCGCTCTGATTTTGAACTGGCAGGGAGATTTGACGACACGCTCCCTTTTCTGGAAGATATCCGTCTGGCAGCATCCATCTCCAGACAGGGGAAATGGATGCTGCTACCGGCTGAGATCACCAGCTCCGCGCGACGGTTTGAGGCCGAAGGACTCCTGAGGCGGCAGATTGTCAATGCTATTATCGTCAACGCTGTTGTTGTGGAATGGACCGCTTTTTTCAGGGAATTGCCCGGACTCTACCGCTGCCATTCGGATACAGGAAAGTTGCTGCTGTTTCCTCTGCTGGACGGAATCCGCACACTGCTGGCAGACTTTCCCCCGTACCGGCGACTCTCCTTCTGGCAATCAACCGGGAGGCATGTGGCGGCAAACAGTTGGCAGATTTTCTTCTGGCTGGATGTGCGTAACGCCTTTCAAAAATCGCTGCCGCCGGGAGCGGTGCAACTGCTGTGGACAAACCGCTTCAACCGTTATCTGTCGAGTGGCTTCTGCTCCCCACCTGTCGCGTCAGTTGTAGCGGCTGCCGTCTGGATCTGGCACCGCGGCATGCTGCTCTTCTGCCGACACCTGGAACCACGGATTATAAAAACCAGCTGAACAGATTCACCACTCGCTCCACCAGCTTGGCGCCGACCCCCCGACGTTCATGATCTTCCAGCAGTATCCGGCGGGAATCAGCAAACTGTTTCTCAAGCATGCGATGAATCTGCTTGCCAAAGGTGCGACTGTCTATAACCGCATTAATTTCAAAATTGCGATGGAAGCTTCGTTGATCCAGATTTGCCGAACCGATTACGGTCCGCTCGCCATCAATCAACATGACCTTGGAATGCAGTATCTCGCTTTCAAGCTCGTATATTTCAACCCCCTTGATCATCAGTGCACTGTAGAAACTGCGTCCCAGCAAACGGACCAGCGGCACGTCACTACGTGACGGCAGCAGCAGACATACCCGCACGCCACGCCGCACTGCCCGCAGGAGATAACGTGTGATACGGGGGCCGGGGACAAAATAGGGTGTTGCCACCAGGATTTCTTCAGATGCAGTGGCAATATTCCAGAGAAAGGCACTGCGGATGTAAGAGGCCCGGTGGTGGGGTCCTCCGCTGACAATGGCAACGCGGGCCTGCCCCTGGCGACGGTCCCCACGTGCCACAATGGCGGACTGCAGGTCCGGCAGGGTTCCGCGCTCCATCTGCCAGGTTTCGCCGAAATTCTGTACCAGCTCCTGTACAACTGCTCCTGCGATGCTGAAACCGACATCGCGAAAGCGGTGTGGCATTTCCGCCAGCCCAGCATATTCGTCTCCGATATTGCACCCTCCAAGAAAAGCCAGAGAACCATCGATGATCGTCATCTTGCGGTGATCGCGGCGGTCAAACCAGCCAATTCCGCGCCTGAAGGAGGGGACATTGAACGGCACCAGTTTTACGCCGCTTTGGGCCAGGGATTTGAAATAGGAAGAAGGTGTATCCATGCAGCCGATGTAATCATAGATGAGCATGACCCGGACGCCCCGCTGGACTGCAGCGACCAGTTCCGCGGCAAATGAGGTGCCGGTGCGGTCATTTCGGATCAGATAGTATTCAAGAAAGAGGCAGGATTGGGCAGTACGGATAGCGGCAAAAAGAGTATGAAAAAACTGGGCGCCGTCAGGGTAAAGCACCACGCGATTGCGGCGGTAGGTGATCGGAAAACGGGACGTACGGATTCTCTTAAGCAATGTTATAAAGCGTGCCAGCCGTTTTCTGTTCCGAAAACGGTTCCCATGGGTCTGATGTTTCACAACCGCATCCTGCCCATGCTTACCCCGCTCATCTCCTGCAAGGAGATAGCAGCCGGATCAATGCCGGCTATCCGGAGTAATTCATTGCACACGAATTTTGAGAGTGCTGACCCCTGGTATCTCAGCGTCCATTACGTCGCCTTGCCGGACCTTCCCGACTCCGGCCGGAGTGCCGGTCAGAATGACGTCACCCGGTTCCAGGGTGAAGATGCTTGCAATATGGGAGATGATCTGGGGCACGCGATGAATCATATCCGACGAGTTGCCATGCTGACGGACTTCACCATTGACCGACAACCGCAGGGTAAGATCATGGGGGTCCTGTACAGCATCTGGCGGAACAAAATCGGACAAGGGACAGGCTGTATCGAATCCCTTGGCTATTTCCCAGGGCAATCCCTTTGCCTTGAGCATGTTCTGCACATCCCGCAGTGTCATGTCGATGGCAACACCGTAGCCTGCCACGCACTCCATCGCCTGCTGCGGTGCAATCCCGCTGACCCGGCTGCCGATCAGGACGGCCAGCTCCACCTCGTAATGGCATTCATCCGAATACAGCGGAATACGGACAGTTTCCCCATCCGCGATAACAGAAGATGCCGGCTTCATGAACAGCACCGGAGCTGTCGGCGTCTCATTGCCCAGTTCACGCGCATGTTCCGAATAATTTCGCGCCAGGCAGATGATCTTGCCGATGGTGAATTCCTTGCCGCTCCCCTCCACTCTCCGTGTAGCCATGCATTCCTCCATCAAATCTGCCGCTGTAAACCCAAAACGGGGGCCGCGCACCCATCGCGGGCAGGATATTATTTCAAAAGACTTTTACCGGTCATTTCTGGCGGCTGAGGGAGGCCCAGCAACTTGAGCATGGTCGGCGCCAGATCAGCCAGCCTCCCCCCCTCCCGCAGTTCGGTCCTCTTGCGGCTGTCATCCACCAGCACCAGCCAGACCGGAGTGGCTGTATGGGCCGTGAATGGCTCGCCAGCCTCGTCGCTCATCTGCTCCGCGTTGCCGTGGTCGGCGGTAATCAGCGCAATGCCGTTCTTTTCACGGATTTTCGCCACAATCCTCCCCACGCAGGCATCAACCGCTTCAACCGCCTTGATCGCGGCGGAGAGAATACCGGTATGGCCGACCATATCGCAGTTAGCCAGATTGAGGATGATCACGTCGTACAGATCCTGGTCAAGCCGGCTGATCAGCTCATCGGTAACCAGATAGGCACTCATCTCCGGCTTCTGGTCGTAGGTGGCCACCTCTTTGGGTGACGGAATCAGGCAGCGATCCTCACCCGGAAACGGAACCTCGCTTCCGGCATTGAAGAAAAAGGTCACATGTGCGTATTTTTCAGTTTCTGCAATACGCAGCTGACGCAATCCCGCCTTGCTCAGCGTATCGCCCAAGATGTTCGTCAACTCCTGGGGACCATAGGCAAGGGGCAGATTAAATGTCGCATCATATTCGGTCATGCAGACGTACCGTGCCAGCTGGGGGTGGCAGTGGCGCTTGAAACCGTCGAACTCTTCCAGGGCAATGGAGCGGGTGATTTCCCTGGCACGGTCCGAGCGGTAATTAAAGAAGATGAAACCGTCGCCGTCCCTGATGGATCCCACCGGAGTACCGCCAGCGGCAATCACCGCAGGAATGACAAACTCGTCATTGGCTCCGGCAGCATAACTACTCTCGATCACTTCCCGCGCTGAAGAGAACTGCTCTCCCTCACCGCAGACCATGGCGTTGTAAGCCTTTTCCACCCGGTCCCAGCGATTGTCGCGGTCCATGGCATAGTAACGGCCCATTACGGAGGCGATTCTGCCGCAGCCGATGCGATCTATCTCCTCCTCCAGCTGGGCCAGGTATTCAGCGCCGCTCTGGGGTGGCGTATCCCGGCCGTCCAGCAGGCAGTGGATAAAAACATCCTTCACCCCTTCCTGCTTGGCCAGCTCCAGAAGTGCATAAAGATGGCTGTTGTGGGAATGGACACCGCCATCGGAGAGAAGCCCAGACAGATGCAGACGACCGCCTTGGGCCTTAGTGCGGGCGATACAATCCAGCAGCACCGGGTTGGAAAAGAAATCCCGATCTACGATCGACTTGCTGATGCGCGTCAGGTCCTGATACACCACCCGCCCGGCGCCGATATTAAGATGCCCGACCTCGGAATTGCCCATCTGCCCTTCGGGCAGTCCGACCGCCATTCCGGAAGTATGAATTGAGGTGTGAGGGTAATTTTCCAGCAGTGAAGTGAGGTTGGGAGTATTGGCCAGGGCAATGGCATTGTTCTCGGAATCGGGGTTGATTCCCCAGCCATCAAGGATCATCAGAAGCAGAGGTTTCTTCATGCTCGGTCCTTTATCGTCAGTGGTGGTACGGTTCCTTGTTAAGAATCGTAAAAGCTCTGTAAATCTGTTCCAGCAGAAATACCCGCACCATCTGATGGGTGAATGTCATGCGCGACAGGGAGAGAAGACGCCCCTTGCGACGAAAATCATCTGAAAATCCATACGCTCCGCCAATGGCAAAGACTAGATCACCGGTACCGCAGTCCCGCTGTTTGCCGACAAAAGCCGCCAGGCCGGGTGAATCCATCTGCTCACCCCGCTCATCCAGCAGCACCAGGGTGGCTCCGGCTGGAACCTGCTTCTCCAGCCGCTCGCACTCCCGCCGCCGCATCTCCTCGGCCAGGGCGCCTTTTTCATCGCGAACATCGATCAATTCAAGCGGAGAGTAACGACGAATGCGGCCGGCATAATCGGCAAGGGATTCTTTGACCCACTCCTCGCGACTCTTGCCGACCCACACAACCTTCAGCCTCAAAAATTGCTTTCCTTGCGGGCATCACGGATAGCAGGGGGAAGCTCCAGCTTCGGAGCCATGTTCCACAGGCCATCGAGATCGTAATAACTGCGCATGGGATCATGGAAGATATGCACCAGCACGTCCCCGTAATCCATGACAATCCACTTGCCTTCGCTCTCGCCCTCGATATCGTTGACCTTGCCGTACTTCTTAAGGCCGATGCGGATGCTGTCGGCAATCGCCTGCACCTGACGGTCGGAACCGCCGGAGATAATCACCAGAAAATCAGCGATCGTGGATACTTTGCTGATATCCAGAGCCCGGATATCATACGCCTTCTTGTCAAAAGCCAGTTCCGCGCATTTTAACGCTCTTTCCGCGGCGGTCAGGTCCAATTTTTCTACTGCTGTCGTTTTTTTTACGGGCATTCGGTATAAATCCTTTGCTCCTTGATATATGCCTCCACCTCAGGTGGGACAAGGTATGTAATGGAATGCCCCTCGGCCAGAAGCCGGCGGATTTCGCTGGAAGAGATATCCAGGGGGCATCCGCAGAGAAACTGCACGCTTGTGCCTGCAGCATGTTCCAGATAGCGAACAGGTGGAGTATAACGAAGTTCGCCACGGATGGCAACCGGCAGGGCGGCCAGCGGATCGCAGATCTGCCGTCCCGGGCGCTCAACCACAATCAGGCTGCACGAGCGGAAGATATCCAGATAACGATGCCACAGCCCGATCTCCAGAAACGAATCGCTGCCGATAATGAAGAACAGCTTATCTCCAGGATGCTCCTCCTGAATAGTCGCAATCGTATCAATCGAATAGGATTTGCCGGGCCGCAGCCCCTCCACGTCCGAAAGCATGAAGTGCGGGTTGCCCCCTATTGCGCGCCGCACCATCTCGTAGCGCTGCTCAAAAGGGACCTCACCGGCCAGTGGCTTATGGGGCGGATCAGCCGCAGGAATGAAAATGACCCGGTCCAGGCTGCACATCTCCCGGGCCTCCTCCGCAATGCGCAGATGAGCCAGGTGAATCGGATTGAATGTGCCGCCCATCAGGCCAATGTTCATGTTTCTTCAACCATTTCCGGAATTAATAGAGAATTTCAGGAAGACGTTTGTAACATATTGTCGGCGGGGAGGACATATAATTACGAAAACCAACAAAGGCATCCTCACGCAACGACGCACCAAAAGTAGGCGCCTCTAGGCGACGACGCAACGCTAAAAGCATAACCAAGGTTTTTTAGTCTATCATTGCACCGTTGCGTAAAACGGGTTTTTGATTTCGGTCCTTGGCTGCTTAAAATGATAAAAAGTCGCCCTAAAGTGCCCCGCTCTTTTTCAGCAATTTGGCCACAGCCTCGGCCAGCAGGCGGTACCCTGCCCCATTGGGATGAACATAATCGGACTTGAGAGAGCTTTTGCCAAGAATGCGCGACAACGCCTCCCGCTCCAGCGGAATGTTGAACTCTTTTGACACATCAGCATACAAATCGGGAGGCGTCAGCATCAGATCCGGCGAAGGCACCGCCACCAACAGCACCGGCACCCCTCGCTCCGCAGCTGCGCGGATCATTATCCGCAAATTGTCGGCAATGATCTGGTGACTCTGGCGGGCCAGCAGATCATTGCCGCCGTGGCACAGTATCAACAACGCAGGCCGTACCTGCTCCAGCAGACCCGGCAGCCGCTCCACACCACGAGCAGAAAATTCCCCCGGCACCCCGCCATTAACCACCTTGTGTCCCGTCAGTCCTCCCAGCACCTCCGGGTACGACTCCGCATCACCGGCACCGGAACCGGCAGTAAGGCTGTCGCCAAAAGCCAGGATTGTCGCATCAGCGCCAAGCAGAGGCAGCTGCGGCGACGAACTGCAGCCGGCAGGCAGCAGGGCCAGGAAAATCAGGATTGCATACAGGCATCTGGTGGCGCTCATTCTATGGTTCCTTTCCGTTACCTTTCCCTGCGACACTGTGGAGATGCAAAAATAATCATAGCTCGAATTGTGGTGCCTCGTAAAGCTACAGGCAAATCTTTCCTGATTCGTATCTGGCGGGGAACAGCCAGCATATTGACCTCCGACATGGGCGATGTGCGGTTCATCCCCGCACTTGCGGCCCCACCTTTTCTTCAACAGGGGCGATGCCTGATATTCAGGTCTTTTATTTCCAGCGCCTTTTAATGTTTGTAATATTGACCAATCCAGCACATTGCGGTACATTTCGTAATACAATTTGCAATACATGGAGGCCAATTATGCCCGCGTTAAGCCTGCGCCTGCCGGAAGATCTGGATCAACGTTTGGAAGATGAGGCCCGCCTTGAACGGCTTCCGCGTTCCGAGGTAGTACGAATCGCTATCGTTGATTATCTAGCTCGTCGCGAGCGGGAGCGTTTCATGGCCGAACTGGTGGCCGAGGCCCATACCGCTTATACTGATGAGTCCATCCGTTGTGCTGCACTTGAAATGGCCGAAGAAGGCATGGCCACCAGCAATGAAGCGCTGGACATCGCCGAGGGGCGCAAACCGGGCGGCTCCCGGTCCGCCAAACCGGCTGAAAAGTGGTGGAAATAATGCGCCGCGGCGAGATATGGGCTGCCAACCTTAACCCCGGCCGGGGGCGCGAAATTGCCAAGATCCGGCCGGTTTTGGTTATTCAGGACAACGCCCTCACACAAAGCGGCACGCCGATGGTCGTTATCCTGCCGCTTACCACACAAATCTATCCCACCTTCAAACGATGGCGCATCATGATTGAACCACGCGACCGGCTTCTCAAGCCGTGCCAAGTAATCGTTGATCAACCCCGCGCGCTCGACAAAAACCGCTTCGGTGAAGGCCCCCTGACCAGTCTCACCGTGGAAGAAATGATGGCGGTGGAGCACAGCCTGAAAGGGGTGTTGGGGTTATTGTGAATAACGCGTTTACGGCCTTTCGTAGGGGCGCCCCCATGTGTGCGCCCGTTCGTGGGATGCCGGCATATCAACTTAATTCGGGTTTTCATTGTCATCCGCCCACTTCACCGGATTTAACCGGATATATTCCCGAATACCGGATAATTCACCATCGTCACGGATAATCCTTTCGTAATAATTGCGCTGCCACAAGCGACCAGGGAACGGCGGCCATCCCGATTGTTTGACACCGGCAATATAAGCATTGGTGGTCATGGTCTTAAACCAATCCATGATATCGCCAACCGTAGGGGCGGCCCCGTGTGGCCGCCCATTACTTCCGGCCCCGTGTG
>Ga0209317_1003396_pt1 | contig 10053 bp, 12 predicted proteins | sample RifGroB2_FD_183994 | JGI IMG/M metagenome (GOLD analysis project Ga0209317, IMG submission 183994) | Soil microbial communities from Rifle, Colorado, USA - Groundwater B2 (SPAdes) (version 2) | ecosystem: Environmental > Terrestrial > Soil > Unclassified | place: Rifle, Colorado | collected...
CCGGAACCGAGATTAAATCGATTCGTAGCGGTAAAGCGGGTCTGGTTGATTCGTATTGTTCGTTTTTTGCCAATCAGTTGTATGTGAAAAACATGCACATTGCCGAATATGATTTTGGTACCTGCAACAACCACATTGCCAAACGCGACCGCAAATTACTCCTGAACCGCAAAGAGCTGGATAAGCTCCAGAAGAAAACCAAAGAAGGCGGGATTACCATTGTTCCCCTGAAGCTTTTTATCAACGACCGCGGACTTGCCAAGCTGGAAATTTCACTCGCCAAAGGGAAAAAGACCTATGACAAGCGCGAAACCCTGAAACTGAAAGACGACGCCAGGGAGATGGATCGGGCAAGGAAGTTTTAAACACCCGTTGCCGATTAATAAAACCATATAGGCACATAGGACACAATAGAAAATACCAGCGGTGTTTTCTGATTTTTTTCTCCTGATAATCATGGAAATAAATTGGTTTTGATAAATAAGATATGGAGAAAGTATTGTATATTTGATTATATCTAATACTTAGCGCTAATCCCAATAATCGGGCGGCCTGTAGCATATGAATTTAATAGACTCGCTCCTTAGTAATAACAAGGCAAAAAGTAAATCATGACTATTTATAAGATTGAGTTTGATTTAAGAGGTAAGGTAATAGAATTGGACAACAAATATTATCGTTTCGAGAATGGTAATTGTCTAACAATTAATGATTTAGACTCGTCTATTCAAGGCACATATAATCTTGTTAAAAAAGGAGAACGATACTTTTTACTGACTGATCCAGAAATAATAAAAGGCAAGAAAGAACTACCGATTGACCTTTTATTAAACGACTCCATAATTTTAGTAAATGAATAACTATAAATATCAAAGCCGACCGCACAATTATTTAACATGCAAATGATCGAATTCAAAAAACCGGATTGGTTAAAAAATAACTTGGGAAAAGTAGATGATAGAATAGGCAAAAAAGGGTCGTTACAAATTGATAAAATTTCTAACAACAAAGTATTCATAAAACTGATTAATGAGAATGGTTCGTTTGAAATATTACCTGCAAGCAATGCTCTAAGTCAATTGCTTATTAACAAACAAGTAAGGCTAATAGAACTTAAAGAGTATGAAATTTTGGAGTTAACGGATGGTTATGTTTGTATTGGACAAGTTATATCATATGAGGTTGGATATGGAAAAAGTAAAATCAGGTAAAGCATGACATGTTAAATTAAATCGGACGAACTGACAGATTCTCCATAACAACAGAATAAAATGACGAAGAGAGCATAATATAAAATCGCCGAAAATGGAACAATATTATTTTCTACAGAAAAATGGGAATAGTCAAGGTCCTTACCGACTAGTTGATTTAAAAAAACTGGCCATTCAGGCTGACGATTTAGTTTGGCGAAATAATACTAATGAATGGGTAAAAGCATCTGATTTAGAAGAATTAAGTGATATTATTATTGCAAAGGCTCCTCCTGTAGATGAATCGAGCCTAAATATTGCAGGATTATACTACTTTATCCAACAAAAAGGGATTAAGAAGGGACCTTTCAAACTTCAAGAGCTTAAACAACTAACAATTTATTTTGACGAACTTGTTTGGAGAAGTGATAGTGATCAGTGGAAGAAATCTTCAGATTTTGAAGAGTTTAGAGATTCTTTTGTTATAAAACCTCCGCCAACTCCCACAGAACAAAATATTACAGAGGTAAATAAAAAGTTTGTAAGCAAAATATTCGGACGTTTAGTTTATTTGTATATCACTATTTCTGTGCTAATTGGAATTATTTCTTATACTATTGCACAGACTTCCTGGGAGAATTATATAAAGGAAACTGAAGGGAAATATTTAGGAAATACTCGATCATCAAACGCTCCTGGCTATGTAACGGATTACGAATTAATGATGAATAAGCGTTACCCCTATTATCGGCCAAATTCTAACAATGAGAGCGCTTACGGTTATGGGCAGGGCTTTTGGTTCAGATCTTTTATAGCTTTTGGGGGCACTGTTTATTTAACCGAAGAAGAACAAAGAAATTCAAATGCATTACTTGGAAATCTAATGTTATCTTCCTTTGCTTCATTATCTTTCATTTTTGTAGCTATTGGGCTGATATATTACACGATACAAAGAGTTAGCACTGAAGTTGAAATAGAGACATCTATTCTACCGAAGTAGACTTAAATCATTTATTTTTAAACAAATAATCTAACTTTCTAAAAGTTAAAACAAATGACAGAACAAGAATTTGTTTATAATCTCGAAAAATATTCACCATTTCGATTTATGGGCTCTAATGAGAGATATGTTTTTATGGATGGTGTGGTATTTATAGATGATTCATCATATGGTAAATATTCGGTTACTTCTGGACAAATTGGATTTGGTTTAGCAGTAGCATCTCTTTCTCCATTTCCGCCAAACGTTAAAGTCATTTTTGATAATACTTTCGAAGAAGTTACTGTTAATTATGACAAACGTGCTATTAGAACTTATCCAAGAAATACAAGACATCCATCGGCCGTTGATGGATTCCTTATTTTTAAATGTTCTAATATTAAGGAGAGAGACATAAACCTTCGTTAGTGTGGGTTTTTAGCTGCCCTCATTCGTGGTGTCAATTGTTATGTATTTAATGTTAGTGTTTTTTCATTAATAAACTTAAACTAGAAAATTTATGCCCACAGATATCTTGCTTTTTATAGTCTTCGGGTTTTTACTTATTGTTGGACTTTTTTCTGGTTTTTTTGAAAAAGTAACTGGAATTAAAATTCATACGCATAGTGCATTTAATAGACCTTCAAACGCTTACCTTAATCAAAAGGAAAGAGAAGACTACGAAAGAATCATGAAAGAATTGTCAAAAATAGATCCGGAAATCGTATCACAAGCTAGAAAGAATGTTGAAAGTAGTATTTACGCTAATACGATACAAAATGTATTATTGGAAGCTCAAAAATTGAAAAGAATTAAAGAGCAAGGTACTTATGAAGAAAGAATTAAAAGAAGTTTCAAATTAGTTGTAAATAAAATTCAAACAGACAAAATCTCCAACCAAGACCTGGAGCGTTTAGAAAAATTATTTAAGCTTAAAGAAGCTGGTGTGATTTCAGAGGCGGAGTATAACAAAGAAAAGGATAAGATTATAAAATAAATATGGAGACATTGAAGTATTTTAGATTTCAACACGATTTTGATTCTGATAAATCAGTAGAAGTGCAATTTAATTATGATATAATTGATAAAAAGATTGTATTCATTAATTTATATTCAAATTTTGAAAACAATCTTCCCAAAAATCCTGAAATAGAATTTCATAATAATGAATACAGGTTTAAAAGAACTTTTGATACAGATAATTTTGAAGGTAAGGTCGAAACAAAAATCGAGTATGTAAAAGATGAGTATAGTGTGATTCTTATTTCCGAAATTTTGAAGAATATTCAGCAATTGTAATTAATGAAAAAATCGCTCATTCATAGCTGTAAATCCCTCGCGGGAAAAGATTTGTTTCCTTACCATTTATGCTATAGACAACCACCAACTTAACTTCCAACTTCCCCTCATCCTCAACCTTTTCATCTTGCCAAATGTTGTTGGTATTCTAAACCGGAGGTAAACATCCGATTTAAAATATGAATATCAGTTAACAATTAAGAACTAATTAAACAGAAATGGCGAAACAAATCTTTATCAATTTAGCGGTAAAAGACCTGCAAAAATCAATGGACTTTTATGCCGCACTGGGATTTACAAATAACCCGCAATTCTCCGACGATTCAGGAAAATGTATGGTATGGAGCGAACATATTTTTGTGATGATTTTGACACACGAAAAGTTCGCATCTTTTACCACCAAACCCATTGCCGACACAAAATCGAACGTGGCTGCTCTTTTTTCGTTATCAGTTGACAGCCTTGACGAGATGAACCGCATCGTCGCAAACGGACTAAAGGCTGGTGGCACCGAACCCAGCGAAATGAAAGATTACGGTTTTATGCAACAGCGTAATATTGAAGATTTTGACGGCCACACCTGGGAAATTTTCTACATGGACATGACGAAATTCCCAACGGAGCAACCCAATGCATAAAATGAAAACTATTAACAACCTAAAAATATCCTGAAATGGCACAAATTAATCCTTACATCCACTTTAATGGCAATGCCGAAGAAGCTTTTACATTTTATAAATCGGTGTTTGGCGGCGAGTTCGCCATGATCGTTCGCTTCAAAGATATGGCGATTGCAGAGCATCCAATTTCAGAAAACGAAGCTGAAAAAATTATGCACATCGGTTTACCCATTGGAAAAAGCAGTGTGTTAATGGGATGCGATACCCCCGAATTTATGGGAAGACATAACGAACGCGAAACCCGAAGCAAAATCTCGATCAGCGCCGAAAGCAAGGAGGAAGCAGATCGTTTATTTAACGGCCTTTCTGCTGGCGGCGAGGTGGAAATGCCGATTGCTGACAGTCCATGGGGCTCCTATTTTGGCATGTTCAGAGACAAATACGGAATTGAATGGATGGTTGACTTTGATAAAAACTATAAAGGCCAGTTGTAACTTCTGGTCAGGGATTTATCATCAGGCAACTATCCGGATAAGTTTCTTCAAAAACTTTGTGTATATGTTTGGTTTTCTGCCGATTCGTCGAATTTGACTTCCAACTAAATCTTTCGGCTCTATAAACAATTTCGGAATTAACGGTTATTGGTTATGAATTTCCAAGGCCTTTATGCCAGAGGAAATGAGAAACAGACAAATCCCGGCTTTATTCGAAATATTGATTATTCATCTTCCACCGGCATAAATGCAGTTAATACTCAAATCAACCAATTCCGACCAATTTTAATTCTTTAAGGCGGAATTACTAATTGGCATTTAGCCAATGACAATTAATGATGAAAATCAAATATCTTTGTCGCTCAAATTTCAAAGCAAAAAATAATGTCGATTGAATTGATTATACGCGACCAGATTGTGGCAGCAATTGAACAGTGCTACCAGCAAAAAATAGATTCAAATATCGTTCAGCTTCAAAGTACCCGAAAAGAGTTCGAAGGCGATATCACTCTGGTGGTGTTTCCGTTTGTTCGGATGTCGAAAAAATCTCCGGAGCAAACTGCTGCCGAAATCGGCGATTATCTTCAGCAAAATGTTCAGGAAGTCGAAAAATACAATGTCGTAAAAGGTTTCCTGAATCTGGTTATTTCCAGCGATTACTGGATCTCAGTTCTTAATTCGGCATCTGATTGCGAAAATTTTGGAATTACTGAGCCAACCGACTCGTCGAAGCTGGTCATGGTTGAATACTCATCGCCCAACACCAACAAACCTTTGCACCTCGGGCATATTCGCAATAACCTGCTTGGTTTTTCGCTTGGCGAAATATTAAAAGCCAACGGAAATAAAGTAGTAAAAACCAACATTGTGAACGACCGCGGAATTCATATCTGCAAGTCGATGTACGCCTGGAAAATGTGGGGCAACGGACAAACACCTGAAAATACCGGCATTAAAGGCGATCATTTGGTAGGCAATTTCTATGTAAAATTTGATCAGGAATACAAAAAAGAAATCGCCACTTTGATTGAACAAGGTGAAACAAAAGAAAGTGCCGAACAAAACGCACCTTCGATGCAGGGCGCACGCGAAATGCTGCTGAAATGGGAAGCCAAAGATCCGGAAACCATACAGCTTTGGGAAACCATGAACAGCTGGGTTTACGCCGGTTTTGATGTGACCTACAAAGAACTGGGCGTTGATTTCGACAAAATTTACTACGAGTCGGAAACCTACCTGTACGGAAAAAATGAAGTTTTGAGAGGCTTGGCCGAAGGCGTTTTCTATCAAAAAGAAGATTCTTCGATTTGGGCCGACCTTACTGCCGAAGGACTTGATCAAAAAATATTGCTCCGCAGCGACGGCACATCCGTTTACATGACCCAGGACATTGGAACTGCCAAAGAACGTTATCAGGACTACCCCATCGACAAAATGATCTATGTGGTTGGAAACGAGCAAAATTATCATTTCCAGGTGTTGTCAATCCTGCTCGACAAACTGGGTTTCGAATTCGGAAAAGGACTGCACCATTTTTCTTACGGAATGGTTGAACTTCCGCAGGGAAAAATGAAATCGCGAGAAGGAACAGTGGTCGATGCCGACGATTTAGTGGCCGGAATGATCGAGGTTTCGCGCAAAACATCTGAAGAACTAGGCAAACTGGACGGCTACACGCCCGAACAGGCTGCCGAAACTTACCGCATGATTGCTTTGGGAGCGCTAAAATATTTCATCCTGAAGGTCGATCCGAAGAAAAACATGCTTTTCAATCCTGAAGAATCGATCGATTTTAACGGCAATACCGGACCATTTATTCAATACACTTACGCACGTATCCGATCAATTTTGCGCAAAGCTGCTGACCGAAATATTGAACTTAACCGTGTCGTTAAAATACAATCGGAACCCGGAATTAAAGAGCTGCAATTGATAAAAACCATTTCGCAATTTCCGGTGGCAGTGAAAGAAGCAGGCGAAATGTACAGCCCTGCCCTGATTGCCAACTATGTATATGAACTGGTAAAGGAATTCAATCAATTCTACCACGAAGCCCCCATCCTGATTGAAGAGGATGAAGAAATTCGCAACCTTCGCCTTGTAATTGCTGAAAACGTTGGCAAAGTAATCAAAACAGGAATGAAACTGCTGGGTATTGATGTGCCTGAAAGAATGTAGAATATAGTTCGAGAAATAGCTTTTCCAAAGTTTCGAACCTTGAAAAAAGCATTAATATTACTCTAAATGAATTTGATAAAACAAAATCTATAAACTTTTGATTTATAACTTTTCCAAAGTTTCGAACCTTGAAAAGAGCATTAATGTAACTCCAATGAATTTGATAAAACAAATCTATAAACTTTGGAAAAGATAGTACATTTAAGCGTCATGGAACCATTGCGACCCGATACCAGCTACCATATTTTCAACCACTCCAATGGCTTCGAGAATGTTTTCAGACACGAGGCAAATTACTATTTCTTTTTGGAAAAGTACAGGAAATACATTTCGCCCATAGCCGAAACCTACGCGTATTGCCTGATGCCTAACCATTTTCACCTGGTGATACGAATCCGGAAACGGGAGGTAATCGAAGAATTGATTCGAAATAAAAATTCAAAAAAAAGCTTTTCCAAAGTTTCGAACCTTGAAAAGAGCATTAATATAACTCAAAGCAAATTCGATAAAACGAAGTCAATAAACTTTGGAAAAGATATTTCAAGTAATATAACTCAAAACGAATTCGATAAAAAGTCTATAAACTTTGGAAAAGATATTTCAATTAACGAAGTTGAAATATATTTATCAAAACAGTTCGCGAACTTATTTAGCTGCTATACCCAATCGTTCAACAAAGTTTACGGACGAATGGGGTCATTGTTTATTAAAAACTTTAAGCGTGAACCTATTACAAATAAAATCCACTTTCTGAATACTGTAATTTATACCCATAGGAATCCTATTCATCACGGCTTTTGCAAACAATACGACCAATGGAATTTTAGTTCGTACAACGATATTTTACAGGGAACTAACAGCGGAACTGAAACTGCAAAATTGCTGAAAATAACTGGCGGTCTGGAATCATTTACCAATATGCACCTGAATGCACTCAAAAACTTCGACAGCACTTTCAGCCTTGAGATTCCTTGAATATGGTATTTAATCGTATTTTTCTTGAAAATTCAGAAGAAAATTTCAGCAAATACTACTTCCCTTTTCCCTTTAAAATCTCCTGAAATCTGTACATTTCGTCGCGCAGGCGGGCAGCTTCGTAAAAGTCGAGTTCTTTGGCTGCAGCTTCCATGTCTTTTTTGAGTTTGGCAATCGCTTTTTCCAGGGCGGGCGCACTCATGTACTGAACAACCGGATCGGCAGCCAGATTGGTAGGCTCATCGCCACTGTAACCTTTAACCTTTTCCTTCATCCCAACACTTGCATAGCCAACAATTTCGCGGCTCGACTTGACAATTTGTGTTGGCGTAATGTCGTTTTCGATGTTGTATTTCAACTGTTTTTCGCGCCGGTAATTGGTTGAGTCGATGGTTCGCTGCATCGAATTGGTTATTTTATCGGCATACATGATTACCATTCCGTTCAGGTTTCGGGCAGCGCGGCCAGCAGTTTGGGTGAGCGATCGTTCGGAGCGCAGGAACCCTTCCTTGTCCGCATCCAAAATTGCAACCAGCGAAACTTCGGGCAAATCCAATCCTTCGCGCAACAGATTGATACCCACCAACACATCAAATTCACCTTTGCGAAGATCTTCCAGAATCTGAATACGATCGAGTGTATCCACATCCGAATGAATGTACCGTGTTTTTACGCCCATGTTTGCCAGATAACTACTCAATTCTTCAGCCATTCGTTTAGTAAGTGTGGTCACCAGCACACGCTCATTGCGTTCAATACGCAAATGAATTTCGTGCATCAGATTGTCAATCTGATTGATACTCGGCCGAACATCAATAATCGGATCGAGTAATCCGGTTGGGCGAATAACCTGTTCCACCACGATTCCTTCAGATTTTGCCAGTTCGTAATCGGCAGGCGTGGCACTAACAAAAACGGTTTGGTCCACCACACTTTCAAATTCGTCGAAAGTCAGCGGGCGGTTGTCGATAGCAGCCGGAAGCCGCCAGCCATATTCCACAAGGTTGATTTTTCGCGAACGGTCGCCGCCAAACATGGCCCTTATTTGCGGTAAAGTCACGTGACTTTCATCAATAATGGTCACAAAATCGTCAGGAAAATAATCGAGCAGGCAGAAAGGCCGGGATCCTGCCACCCTACCGTCGAAATAGCGCGAATAGTTCTCAACACCGGGGCAATAGCCCAGCTCACGCATCATTTCCAGATCGTATTCAACCCGCTCCAAAATGCGTTGTGCTTCCATCGGCTTTCCAATTTCCTTGAAAAAATCGACCTGCTTCACCAAATCGTCCTGGATTTGCCGAATGGCCAGTTGCATCCGTTCTTTGGTTGTCACACACATATCCAGTTCTTCGATGGTTCCACCGCCAACCGGATCGAATGAATAAATTTCTTCGATATCGTCGCCCCAGAAAACAATTCGGTAAGCAATATCGGCATACGCCGGAAAAACATCCACAGAATCGCCTTTTACCCTGAAATTTCCCCGGTTGAATTCCACTTCATTGCGCGAATAAAGTGCATCCACCAACTTCCGGAGAAAAACATTGCGAGCGATGGTTTCACCCCTGGAAATATTGGTTACGTTAGCATGAAAATCAGCAGGATTTCCGATTCCGTACAAACACGAAACCGACGAAACCACAATCACATCGCGCCTTCCGGAGAGCAACGAGGAAGTTGTACTTAGCCTAAGTTTTTCGATGTCCTTGTTAATCGAAAGATCTTTTTCGATGTAGGTATTTGTTGTTGGGAGGTAGGCTTCAGGCTGATAATAATCGTAATAAGAAACAAAATACTCGACGGCATTGTCAGGAAAAAACTGTTTCATTTCGCTGTACAGCTGAGCCGCCAGCGTTTTGTTGTGGCTCAAAACCAGGGCCGGACCTGCTCTATCACATTGGCCATGGTAAATGTTTTTCCGGAACCGGTAACACCGAGCAAAGTCTGGAAGGTTGTTCCATTGTGCAAACCTTCAGCCAACTGCCTGATGGCTTCCGGCTGATCGCCCGTAGGTTGATATTCAGAAACAATTTTAAAGTCCATAAAGCAATAAAAAATGTATCAGGTATCAGGCTTCAAGTATCAAAAACTTCCTGATACTTGAAGCCTGAAACTTGTTTCTTATCTCACAATCATCTTAAAATACACCGGAAAATGATCGCTGACACCGCCCACATATTTATTTCCGACATACGAACGGTTGGGCGTTTTGTCGCCATTTTTATTGGTGAAAATCATCCAGTCGTTTTTGTAAATATGGCCTTTCCGATTTTCAACGGTCATCTTTTTGCCTGAAATTACTTCGTTTGAAACAA
>Ga0209317_1003397_pt1 | contig 10051 bp, 5 predicted proteins | sample RifGroB2_FD_183994 | JGI IMG/M metagenome (GOLD analysis project Ga0209317, IMG submission 183994) | Soil microbial communities from Rifle, Colorado, USA - Groundwater B2 (SPAdes) (version 2) | ecosystem: Environmental > Terrestrial > Soil > Unclassified | place: Rifle, Colorado | collected...
CAGGATGTTAGTCGCATCTAGGATTGAGGTAACGCCATGAGCAAGATAAAGCTCGCCCATCCAGTCAAGCAAATGCACGTGCACATCCCACAGCCCTGGCAGAATTGTTTTCCCGGCCGCATCGATAAACTTTACCCCTTCTCGCTCAATCTGCGGGCCCGGTTTCCGCTCTTCCAAGGCCTTGATGCGGCCGCCTTCAACCACGATTATGACGTCTCGGCGCGGATCAGCACCGCTGCCGTCGACAAGAGTTCCGCCTCGGATTACGAGAGAGCCCTTTGGGTCGGCCATGATCTACGCCTCCATTCTGGCCGCTTTATACTTTGGCCGATGTGCGCCTTTTTGAGCGATTCTCGAACAGCGGTTAATTTTTTTGGCTGCTGGACAGAGCTCCACTTGCGGTGTGTCGATTATTAAATTCCCGACCGTCACTTAGGCGCCTTAGAGCTTCAAACTAGGGCCCTTTCATCCACGTTTTTTTAGGGCAGCGTGGACGCGCTCCGGTCTCAAGGGCAGTTCCGGAATAAGGACTCCGGTAGCATCGTAGACTGCATTCACTACCGCGGCTGGAGTCACCACGGGCATAGCATCGCCCAACCCTTTAGCCCCAAAACCCCCACGGTCGTGGGGCCGCTCAACAATCTTGGTAATGAAGTGTGGCTGGTTGCGTGCCCGCGGCAACGGGTAATCGATAAGACCGGCGTTGAGGAGTTGACCTTTTTCCCAGACCAATTCTTCAAAAAGCACGGATCCCAACGACATTACCGCAGCTCCCTCCATTTGGCCTTCGCAGCCGATTCGACTGATGGCTTTCCCCACGTCGCAGGCGTGGGCGTAAGACAAGACGATCACCTCACCCGTTTCAGGATCGACCTCCACTTCAGCAGCGGCCGCACACCAAGTCCAATAAGTGGCATGGTTGGGAAACTCCCCCTCCGGGGTTCGTATGGGTCCCCCGACGGTGCAAGAGCCGAGGACTTCAATAGCTCCACCATGGCGTCGGACTATTTCCGCAACCGTCATCTCATGAAGGGATTGTTTCCCGGCCGATATTCTGCCAGCCGCCGGTTCGACGCCGCCAGGGCTAACTCCGACAAAGCCCGCGGCGATCTCTCGGAGCCTGCTTTTTAACTTCCTCCCCGCCTCTTCTATGGCCGCTCCCATGTGGAACGTGGAGCGGCTGCCATAGGTCGCGAGATCATAGGGGACCAGGCCGGTGTCGCTATGCACGACCTGAACTTGATCAAGGGGAAGCCCCGTCGACGCAGCGGCCATACGAGCCATAACCGTGTCTGATCCCTGTCCCATATTAACCGTTCCGTACAGGACCGTAAGTTTGCCGTCCTGATCGAGCCTGAGCTTCACCTCGCTTACCATCGTAGGCTTCGGAGAAAGCGGAGGAGGAGTTTTCACCATCACCGCCAATCCCTTGCCCCGCAGCTTTCCGCCCGACGGTTGCCTTTGTCCGGTTTTCCCCGGACGGTCACGCCAGTGGATAGCCTCCGCCACCTGATCCAGGCATTCCCGCAAGCCTGCCGCCTCCACTCGGTCCCCGAGGGGATGGATGCCATTCTCGGCGAGCAAGTTTTTCCGCCGGAGTTCAAGAGGATCCATTCGGAGCTCTCGCGCAATGCGGTCCATATGAATCTCCCAGGCATGCGTCGCCTGGGTCTTGCCGAACCCACGGTAGGCGCCCGCGGGAGTTTTATTAGTGTATACGCAGTTAGAGACCACCCGAATGTTAGGGCAGCTATAGACGCCGGTGCTGCCCTCCGAGGCCGCGTACGCAACCCAAGGCCCGCTGGTCGCATAGGCGCCTGTATCCACAACGATTTCCGCCGTGCGAGCCGTTAAACGGCCGTCCTTCTTAACCCCGCTTTTTACTTTAATTCGACTTCCGTGCCGCGTCACGATCTTCGCCGTCTCGTCTGCGCGGGCGACGATCTTCACCGGGCGACCGGCTTTCCACGACAGCGCCAGGGCGATCGGCTCCAGCTTGAAATCGCCGCTTTTCGCGCCGAACGCGCCGCCAACAAAAGGCACGGTTACGCGAACCTTTTCCTGGGGCAATCGGAACATATGCGCAGTCGCCTTCCGCACATGAAAGGGATTTTGAGAGTTGGTCCAGAGTTGAATTCCGGACTCTTGCACATGGGCGATGCACGCATGGGGCTCGAGAGCGTGATGGGCGACCGGCGGCATAATAAAGATGTCCTCGAACACGTAGTCGGCTTCTTTAAACCCCTGCTCGACATCGCCGCATTCCAAAACGAACCGGTGGCAGATATTGGTCCCTGCCACGGGACGGATGTGGGAACGAAATTCATCAGCCACTGGAATCGGGTCATGGAGAAGAACCGCGCCAGGTTGCATGGCCTCGACCGGATCCATCACCTCAGGCAGCTCCTCGTACTCCACATCGATCAAGCCCAAAGCCTCCATAGCCGCCCCTTCGCTCGCCGCCGCTACCGCGGCTACGGGGTCGCCATCGAACCTGGCTCGGTCGATAGCCAAAACCGACTGATCCTGAATCGATTCTCCATAGTAAGGCCGAATCCGCCCGTCACGGAAATCCTCTCCGGTCAGCACACAATAAACCCCCGGGACACTCCGGGCGGCGGCGGTCTCCAAATTCACGATCTTGGCGTGCGCAAAGGGGCTGCGCAAAATCTTTCCATACGCCATCCCGGGAACGGTGAAGTCCACTATGTATTGAGCCGTCCCGGTTACTTTCTCTATGCTTTCCCCCGTGGGAGTCGGAGTATCGACCATCGCGTCCCTCGATTACAATGCTGAGGCTCGTTCTACTCCCATGCTCTCTCTTTTCCCCTGCATGGCAAGCAAAGCTACGACAAGGATCATGGAAACTATTGCCAATATAACCGCGCCCGCCGCCGCCTCGGTTAACCGGCCCCCTTGCCACAGCAGCCACACGCGAGTGGCCAGCACGGCATTTTCCGGACCGGAAAGAAGCAGCGCCATCGTGACCTCCCGGAAACTTAACAACGCGGTCAAAATCCCCACCGAAAAAATCGAAGGCCGGACCAGGGGAACCAAAATTTTCCACATCACGGTCCCTTCCCGGGCGCCACAGACCCGCGCGCTTTCTTCCAGCTCGGAATGCACCTGCAGCAAGGCCGCATTCATGACCCGCGTTCCATAGGATATCCGGCTGATCAAGTGGGCGATGACGATGATGCCTATGGTGCCGTACAGGGGCAACCACGGGATCCATTTGTAAAATACCAGACCAGCCATAAAGAGACTGAACGCCAAGGCCACGCTGGGAATGGCATGCGGCAAGAGCGCGACCGTATCCATAATCTTCCCCACTCTCAAATGGGACCGCACGACATACCAGGAGATAAGAAAGGAAAAAAATATCACGAGCAGGGTCGTGCCGCCGACCAACCACGCGGTGTTCCAAATGACATCCACACCGCCGATCAACAATACAAAGTTTCCATAATTGTCAAAGCTGATGAGGCTCAGGGCCGATAAAGAGGGTTCCTTCAGGATCGGCAGCAGCGATAACCATATCATGATTAGCAGCGGCAAGATCAGGGCAAACAAAAAATAAATCGCCGCGAAGACCCAAGCTAGATAAGCCCAACGACCCAACTGTGTCAGGCGGGGTTGATACCCTTTCCCGCTTATTACGGAATATCGATGAGCAGAGGAGATGACACGGTGGTAAAAATACAACGACCAAAGACTAAAACCCGTGATGAGCACGCCGTACACGCCGGCCGCTCCGAACGATGGGAGGCCGGTGGCGGGGTGCACGGCGAAAAAGAGCTCGGTCGACAAAACCGGCACCTGGCCGCCCCGCGCCCCAAGCATCGCCGGCACTTCGAAAATCGATATCGCCGTCATAAAGAAGTAGATGATGCCCCCCAATATGCCGGGCCACACCAACGGCAAAGTAATACGAACTACAGTTTTCCACCGAGTCGCTCCGGTGACAAGCGCGGCTTCTTCAAAGGACGCCGGAAGCTGTCGAATTGGTCCTGATATGAGGAAAAAGACGCCGGGGCTTAGAACCAGGCCCAAGACCCAGGAGATACCGAACAGATTGCCGCTCGCGCTGAGCGGCATAGCCACGCCTAACCATCTGGCGAAAAGGTTGTTAACGAAGCCGGCTTCAGCATTGAGCAGTATGATCCATGCCATGGCTACAACAAAGCTGGGAACCGCGAGGCATATGCCGACCAGGGCCGTCATTGTTTCCCGGTACGGGAGCGTCGTGCGATTGAGCAACCACGCCAGGGGAAGGGCGAAAAATAAAGCCACTGCCAGCGCCCCCACGCCCAGGCCGAAGGTGTTAGGAATGACTTTTTGCACGATATAACCGCCGGTGATGCCCCGCCAGTGGTCTAACGTAAATCCTGGCTCCGTCGGCAGCCGCGGAATAAAGCTAAGGTAAAAAATGAGCAGGGTAAGGGCCACGACTAGGGCCAAAGGCAGCCATGCCAATACAAAGGTACCCTTCACAGCCGTCACTCCAAGAAGAGAAATAAACGCTAACGGTTCTAAAAAGCTGAGAAGTGTTCAGGTAGAAAAGTCAAACCGGCTTACCGTCACTTCTTCCGCTGCGTATAGGCGCGCAGGAGCCTATCAGAAAATCTCTGACCCTCTTTACTCTCCGCGACCCAGCGGAACCTTTCAACGGATTTTGGAGAATCGAACCAATTGAGAACGCGGCCCCCGCTGTTCTTTATCGCCAAGCGTTCTTTTTTATCTAGCTCGGTCTCTCCGAAGATCAGGTTGGTAGTAAAATTGGCCCCCTGCAATATCGCCATCGCCTCGGGAGTGGTCATCCATAAAACGAAAAGGGTCGCCGCTGCCGGACTTTTCGTGTCCTTGATCACGCCGGTAAACTGATTCGTGACGGAGGTGAAATCGCGCCAGAACTTGATCCCGACCGGGGAAGTCGGATCCTTCGCCAACGCCTCCCAGTACATATAACCGTTTGTCGGCATGAAGGCGACTTCGCCCAGCAGCAGGCGATTAATGATCTCGGCAAATGTCGCTACAAACTTTGCCCCCTTCCCGACTTGCTCCATGGTTTCCAGAAATGTTTCCAATTCCTTCTCGTTATAGATGAGAGCTGCATACTCCTCCGAGTCGATCCAAGGCGGCACCGCGTATTTGCCGCCATATTTTTGGTTCCCCCATTCCTTGCGAGTGTTCGGCAGCTCCTGTTCCGAGATCAACTTCTTGTTGTAGAGAAGCGTCTTGCTGCGGTTTGAGTGGATATACACGAAACCGGAAAAAGGCGCCGGGCTTATGATTTCCGGCTTCACCGTTCCCTTTTGGACCAAAGGATTGATCTCGCTTAAAAGAGGCTGCCAATTATTGACGAATGCGTACCCGCCGGCCTTGTGCAAATCCACCATGTAGGAATCCGGCGCCAACACCAACGCATCATAGGACGGCTTGACTCCGGCCTGCATCTCTCCCACCGTCTTTACGTGAGTCGCGGAGGGGGACCCGGTATCCACCTTCACGTTGATATTAAGGCCGAACCGCTCCTTGAAAGTGGACACCAGCTTGGGTATCGCGCGGGCCTCGGCTCCCCCGAGCAGCGTCACCAGCCGCTCCTCTTTCTGGGCTTGGGCTTTCAACTCGGCCAGGAGCTTCTGGCCCTCGGGCGCCGGCGCCGCGCCTGCTACAGACCACATACTCGCAAACCCCAAAATCCAAGCCAGCGCGAGGGCCTTTTTCAGTGTGTCCGTTCTCATCTCCCGTCTCCTTTCTTGTCGCAGACCTTTAATCCTCAAAATGCGAAACCACGCTCCAAACTCTCCTATCCCATTGATGCCGAGTCTGTCAAGCCCTTCCTGGCCTGTAAGTCCGAATCTCAATTGTCCGACTTTTCCGCATCTCAACTTTCTCGAGGCAAGGCCTTGAGGTAATGGGTTTTGATCTTGTACTGGGCGCTGGGGAGTTATCCCTCGGAACTTAGCTTTTTGCGGCACCGGCGGGGCAACTTACATTCCTACGAAGATAGGAAAGATGACTCGATAAAAATTCTCGCAGGAAGGAGCTGGCTCCTTGGTAAAAGGGCTGCTTAATTCTCTTCTGGATTTTCTCATCAAGTTTGGGAACCCATTTATCCAGATGTCTCTCTAGAAAGTCTACCTGGGCACGGCGGTATGGGGCAGGGTCATTTCCACGCTTCCCTGCATCGGCCTCCTTCTTTGCGAGATAGGCCATGAACTCCAGCTCCACCACCAAGTGGTCAGGGTAGTCCCTCTCCTTGTCACTCAATTTCACCTGAAAGTGCTCGTAAAAACGGAGGAGCTCTTCCGTGATCTCCGTTGAACTCACATCGTCTCTATGGTCCGATTCATGCAAAGGGCAGGGATGGGACGGGCCAAACGCGAGATCGAAGGCGCTTATGTATTCACTCTCAAAATCTTCCTGCGGGAGGCTGGGTGTGGAGATGCCCTTGAACTTCACAGCAAAGGGTAAGGCCTCCACCATCGTCCTTACCTGTTCCCCTGTACCCTCATCCTGAGTGAGCTGGTAGAACTCCTGTGTAGGATAGGAGAAGCACTTGCCGAGCAAGAGGTAGAGCTGACTTACCGATGGAAGGGAGTCGGCAGCTTCCATTTAAACATCCTCTGATGGACGTCTGAACTGCACCTTCACAGGCTGCACCTCTTCCGGCCTCGTGAATGGACGACCAGCCACGTTCAGTTGGAACCGATCTTCGCTGTCGTAACCGATCAGGATTTCGCACAGCTCAGACCTTCCGCCTTTTCTCACCTTCTCCCTTTCAGCGATCAACGTATCCTGCGCCTGTTTCACATTCTCGACCCCTCCCAAAAGGCGCGCCAGATACTCTATCGGTATTCTCCTTTCATTGGTCACCTCGCCATTAGATCCAAACTTGAAGGAGCCTATGGGCGGGACATAAAATACATTGGGCTCTGTTCCGTACTCAGGGTGTAGGGGCAGGGCTACTTTCCAAACGTAGATCAACTTATAGACAGCACTCTCCTTATCGTCCTTCCAGCCGATGAACCTTATTCTCCCGACACACTGCCAGAAGCAGGCTGGCGGCACTCCTTTTTCAACCCTCGGATAGCAGAGGATGCACTTCTCAGACTTCCCTATCGTAGGGTTAAAGTAGACCTTCTTGTAAGGGCAGGCCGCGACGCAGTGGCGATAACCCCTGCATCTCTCCTGGTCAACCAAGACGACGCCATCTTCCTGCCGCTTGTAGATGGCCTTTCTCGGACATGCCTGAAGGCACGCAGGGTGGGTGCAGTGGTTGCATATCCTGGGAAGGGAAAAGACCCAGTGGTTGGGAAACTCGCCAGCGCCTTGGTCCTCCTCCCAGTTTGGACCCCATTTGGGTCTCACCTCCTTTCCCTGCCAGTGGGGCCTCACCCCCTTCGCCCCTGGTGTCTCAAAGGTCGGTCCTGGCTCAAAAACGGCCTCGTAGTTATAGTCCCAGGGAATGCCATAATGATCTTCCAGGGTTGGAATTTTTCCATCCTTTATCACAGGCCCCCGGCTCTTGACCTTGCCGTCAGTTCTTCCCTCCTCCAAGACCACATCCTTAAAGCCGCCGCTCAGGACCTCTCCGGAGCCTTCTGCAGTCTGGTTCGCCCCTGATCCCCATCCCTTGGGATAGCCATAGCCCGGCACGGACTCCACGTTGTTCCAGTACATGTACTCCCGGCCGCTCCGGTTGGTCCACAGAAGCTTACAGGCCACGGTGCAGGTGTGGCATTCCAGGCATTTGTTCAGGTCAAAGACCGCAACGAGTTGCTTTCCTTTAAACTCAGACATTTTCCATTCCCCCCTTTCCTAACCCTCAACCTTCTCTATATCCACCCCTGTTTCGTAATAGATGCGATTGTTCGTGTGGTTTCCGGTGTAGACGATGTGCCCTCTGGTACCACCTGCCAGTTCCAGGGGGTTCAAGAATTCGCAGTTCATGTTGTTGTATTGGGTCCAGTTTCTGCACATGTAGTGTTCCCACCCATGCTCTGTGAAGACGATATAGGGCGGGAGTCCCGACCACTCCTTTGCCCTGGCAAACCACTCGCCCATGTGATTATAGACCCTTACCATGTCCATGTCCCTTATCCCTCTTTCCGCCATGACCTTGGGATTGAGGTATAAATAGACATCTCCCCTCTGGAGCCTCATGAGCCACTTGTTATTTCTGTAGGCTGAATGGATTCCCCATTTGGTATGGGGGTAGTTCATGACAAATGGATAAGGGCTTCCATCAGGCTTCTTTGGCATTTGCGGCCCCCCTCTCCACCTGTCCGTATACTGGGGCTTTGGCGTCATCTGATCGAGCTTGATGTGGTACTCATGGTCCACATAGAACTGGAACCTGCCGGTATTGGTCCCGCCCGGTTTCTTATTTATGACCTGCCATGTGCAGGACCTGGCGGGGGCATCGTCCTCGTAGTTGCCGTATTTGGCAGGTCCACTAAACTTCGCATAGCCATCCTTTACAAGCTTCTCGTGCTTCTCCTTACCAATCCCTGTGGACTTCAGATTGTGCCACTCTACGGCCTTCTCATCGGTGTCCAGCTCACCGTTCTGGACATACTCATCGTGGATGGTGTGGAGGTCTATCGTGCGCTTGACCTGTTTCGTCCCGTTCCAATATTCAAAAGGTATGCCCTTTATCCCCTTTGCCCTCGCCTTCTCCTGGATCGCCTTGCACAGCCCAGCATAGATCTGCCAGTCGCTCTTCCTATCGAACATCGGCTTTACGCCCTGCCCGAAGAGGGTGAGGAAGGGGTTGGTGGTGGTCTCCCGGATATCCCACCTCTCGTAGTCAGTGGCCGCCGCCAGGACATAGTCGCAGGACTGCATGGAGGAGGTCATCCGGATATCTGTTCCAATGAGCAGCTCCACCTTGGGTAAGTATTTTTCCCTGAACCACTGCTGGCCTACCTTGCTACGGTAGTAGTTACAGGAGTGCCAGAGCGTGATCCTCGGCGGCTTCATGCTGGGGAGATACTTCTTCGAGACGGCATCCTTCAGAAACGCCTCCATATCACTCGCATCGAACCCGATCTGCTCTCTTAGCGGAGTGTTGGCGAAATATTTTTTGGTCCGCTCCAGGCCCTCGCCATAGATAACCTCATAGGCGAGTCCCACGCTATAGGGCTGCTTACCACCCTTTATCGGCTTGTCTATTCCGAATTCGGGACGGGCAGGCTGGTTAGGGTAGTGTAAGCCGCCGGCCGCCCGCCCACCTTCGAGCTTCATCCCTTCATAGGTCTGATGGTAGGCGCCCGAGCCGCCGAGCTGTCCTGTGAGGACCAGGATAAGGATCTTCAGCCTCTCGGACTGATACCCGTCATAGTGCTTCTGGCAGTTGTAGCCGTTGGTGATGTGGAGGGACTTTGACTCCAAAATCCAGTCGGTCATTGTCCTTATCACCGACGGGTGGAGCCCTGTCGCCTCTCTCACCAAGTCGCTGTCTATTGTGTATTTTGCCAGCCCCTCCTTGACCTTCTCAAAGACCGTTGTGCATTCTACTTCTCTCCCGTCGGCAAGCTTGACCTTAAATTTCCCCTCCAGGGCCGGGTCGAGACCAAGCTTGGCAACATCCAGGGTCTTCTTGTCGGTGGGGCTGTCCAGGCACCCCGGCGCCTCAACTGCACTGTTGCTCTTTTTGTCCCAGAAGTAATACTGAAACTGCTTTCCATCCGGCCTCACATCCTTCTGGGTGAGGAACTTCTTGTTATCGAGCCGCACGAGGAACGGGAGATCAGACTGCTCCTTCATAAACTCCGCATCGTATTTTTTCTCCCTGATGATGGTGTTGCAGATGGCTGCTGCCAGATAAGAGTCGCTCCCCATCCGGATGGGGACATAGAGGTCTGCTGCCTGTGCGGAAGTGACATTGTGGGTAGGGTCAACATTAATAATCCTTGCGCCGTTATATTTTGCTTCATGGGCGAAATGGGCATCGGGTATCCGCATGGCGGTGAAGTTCTGCGTCCATCCTATGAGGAGGTCCGCTGTGAACCAGTCATCCAGGGTAGAACCGATCCTTCCGATG
>Ga0209317_1003399_pt1 | contig 10049 bp, 9 predicted proteins | sample RifGroB2_FD_183994 | JGI IMG/M metagenome (GOLD analysis project Ga0209317, IMG submission 183994) | Soil microbial communities from Rifle, Colorado, USA - Groundwater B2 (SPAdes) (version 2) | ecosystem: Environmental > Terrestrial > Soil > Unclassified | place: Rifle, Colorado | collected...
CCGGACTGGCCGACGCCTCCCAATGGTCCGGGAGCGTGAAAATCACGGTGAGCGACTCCGCAGGACAAAGCGCGACCGCGTCCCTGACCAGGTGACCCGCTGCACCAAAAGCCCCAGCGACACAGGAGAAAATGATGCAACGACTACTCATCTCGACCATCCTGATGCTGATCCTCGCCAGCGGGTCCGCCCGCGCCGAAAGCATCTCGGGGAAATTCGGCCTAACCGGAAAGGCAGGGGTCCTGGTACCGCTCAAGGACCGTTTCATCAGCAGCAGCGCCATAACCGGCAAGGCAGAGGGACAAGCCGACTTCGCCGGCGGGGGGGGCTTCATCTACGGCATCGGCGAGAACCTCGCGCTGGAAATGGAAGCTCTGCGGGTGCCCAACCTGGACGTGGAGATCGCGGGAAGCAAGGTGTACGAGGCCTCCCTGACCGATCTATCGCTCGGGCTGCAGTACCGCTTCACCCCGAACAACCGCCTCGTCCCGCTGGTGGGGGGAGGCGTCGACTTCATCAAGGGGGAGCTGGAAGCCACCACGGGTGCCGGCTACAGCATGGAGTGGACGGTGGGGGGTCACGCACACGCGGGAGTGGACTATTTCTTCACCCCGGGGATCGCCCTCGCCGCGGAGCTGAGAGGGATCTACACGGCGCGGGGGGACATCAACGCCGGGGATGTAAAGGTCGGCAAATACGACCCGCTGAGCTTCGTGGGGACGCTCGGGGTAAGGCTGTTCCTTCCCAAAAGCGCCTTTCGCTAGATGAGGGCGGTCAACGGCAGAAACGGCCGCATCATCGCCAGCGAACTCCGGGTGGCGCACACCCCCTGGGCGCGCGCTAGGGGACTGCTGGGGAAAAAGGCGCTCCGGCAGGGGGAGGGGCTGCTGATACGGCCGTGCCTGGGAGTGCACACCTTCTTCATGAAGTTCCCGATCGACGTGGTTTTCCTGGACCGCAGCAACCGCGTGCTGGCAACGGTAGAAAGCCTGAAGCCGCAGCGGGTGACGCGGCTGATGCCGGCATGCGGCAGCGTGCTGGAAGTCGCCGCAGGCACCGTGGCGTATTCAGGGACATCGAGGGGCGACGAGATCGAGATCGGCTAAACGGGAACGGCCAAAATGGGAAAACCGCGCCAGCTAAGAGAGATCTTCATCCCCTCCATCGCGGACCTGCTCTTCGCGACGGTGCTGCTCACGCTTTTTTTCTCCACCAGCACCGGCCTTCTTGCCGACGGCGACACCGGATACCACATCCGCGCCGGCGAGCATATCCTCAGAAGCGGCTCCATTCCCAGGCTTGACATGTTCTCCCTGCACACCCCTCCCCTCCCCTGGACTGCCCACGAGTGGCTCTCCGAGGTGTTGATGGCGGCGGCGCACCACCTGTTCGGGCTGTCCGGCGTGGTCGCCTGCTCCGCGCTGCTCCTGGCAGGCACCACATCCCTGTTGTTCACGATACTGAGGCAGAACCACGGCGGCATCCTCCGCCCCGTCGCCATAACGCTCATCGCCCTCCTTTCCTCGCAGATCCACTGGCTGGCCAGACCGCACCTGTTCTCCCTGCTGCTGATGGTCATCTTCCACTACCTGATCGACTCGTGGCATGTCGGCCGGGCGAACCGCCTGTACCTGCTCCCCCCGCTCATGCTCCTGTGGGTCAACCTGCACGGGGGTTACCTCGGCGGGTTCATCCTCGCGGGGGCGTACCTGATCGGCAACCTGGCGGGGGTGCCGCGCCTTCATGGCGCGCAGCGGGGCGCCAGGCTTGCCAAGCTGCGGCAGCTCGCCCTGGCCGGCGCGGCCTGCCTTGCCGTATGCCTGGTCAACCCCTACGGCTACGCGATACTGCTCTTCCCGTTCCGGCTGGTACTGGACAGCTACCTGATGGACCACGTGAACGAGTTCCTTTCCCCGGACTTCCACGGCTGGCTCCCGTTCAAGTACCTGTTGCTGCTGCTGATCGCGGCCCTGGCACTCTCCAGGAAACGCCTGGAGCCGAGCGAACTTGTCCTTGTCATCGTCTTCACCAACATGGCCCTCCACTCGACGCGCTATATCCCGCTCTTCGCCCTGGTGACCGCGCCGATCCTGAACGGCCGGGGGGATGCGGAGGCTGAGGCGCTAAAGGGGGGGCTCTCGCGGTTTCTGAAGGAGCGCTCCAGGAGGATGGCCGAGCTCGACTCCAGGACCGCCGGCCATCTCTGGCCCGCTGCCGCGCTCGTTGCGGTCGCCGCCGCCCTCTGGCTCGGAGAGCCTTCGCACGCCTTCGATGAAAAGGCAAAGCCGATAGCCGCCTGCGAATTCCTGATGCGCCAGAAGATCGCCGGCAACATGTTCAACAACGACGAGTTCGGCGACTACCTGATCTACCGCTGCTACCCCCGCTACAAGGTGTTCATCGACGGGCGGCTGGACATGTACGGCTCGGAGCGGCTCAGGGAATACCGGCGCGTCACCGGCTTCGAGCCGGGGTGGGAGTCGGTCCTCGAGAAGTACGGCGTCACCTGGATGCTGATACCGGCCCGCTCGGGCCTTTCCAGGTTCCTGCTCAAGGACCGCAACTGGGGGCTGATCTATTCGGACCCCGTCGCCGACATCTTCGTCAGGAAGATCCCCGAGCACCGGGATCTCCTGGCGCGCTACCGCCCCGCCCCCGCCGCAACCGGCGGCACGCCCCAGTGAGCGACGCGCGGTTTAAGCGGCAAGCCCCACCGCGGGCGCCAGGAAGGTGCTACATGCAAACGAGCCTATCCGGCGACAAAAACGGCTACGACGAGAGGATGGCGCTGGGGGCCTCGCTCTTTTTGCACGCGCTCCTTTTCATGGTGCTGAGCAGCAATGCGGACTTCACCCCGCTCCTTGGGCGGGAGACGCGCATCGACCTCCTCTGGCTCGCGGCAGCACCTGCGGCACCGGCCGCTTTGGCGAAGTCTTCACCCGGCCGTTTGGCTCCCCTCTCCCGGGTGCTCCCCCGGCGCCCTCTTGCGGCCACGCCCAAAGCGCCCCCTCCCTCCGGAGTATTGCTCACTCCCGGCGCCAAGGCCTCTCTACCTGTCGACGGCGCGAGGCAGGGGAGCCGGGGGGGAATCCCTGGGGCCATCGAACCCTTCGCCACCGGCACTCCCCCTGCATCGGGGAGGGAGAAGCCGGGGGCGCATTCCGCCGCCGTGACCCAGGAGAGAGAGGCGGCGAGCGAGGCGGCCCCTCCGGCGGCTCCCCCACCCGTGCCGACCACGGCGCTCCCCCACCCTCCCGCTGTCCATCCGGCTGCAGACCCGGCGGCGTCCCCCCCCGGCAAGACGGTCCCTGCCGCAGCAAAGGTGGCGGCCAACGAGCCCGGTCCGCAAACGGCAAGGCTGCCGGTAGACGCAGCGCCGCGCCCGACGAGCGGCGGGAACCCGGCCCGGGAGAAGGAGGAGCCCCCGCAGCATGTGGCGCGGCCGGACCGTCTTAGCCCGGCGGCGGGGACGCCGGACAAGGAACCGCAGCAGCCAAGCCCCGCCCCCCAACCGGAGATGCGCGGCCTGGTGGTCGCCTCGCTGCAGGGGGACCTGAAGCTGATAAGCTCCGGCGACAGTGTGAAAATCTCCGTGCTCTTCAGGGAGCTTCCCAGGTCCCGCAGGAACAGGACCCCGAGCAGGTCCGAGGCCAGGCGCCTGCAGAACATCACCCCGGTCTGCGCCGAGGGGCCGGGCCGGACCAGCGAAGCGGTGATCGAGAAGAGCGGGGAGGGAGTCTACGTCTTCAGCGCCGAGCCGCGCGGCGCCGCAACGGCACAGGCGAGTTTCACGCTGAGGATCTACGACTCCGGCACGGGGAAAAAAGTGGCCGAGTTGGGCAGGCGCAGCATATCGCAAAAGAGCGTCGTGGCGAAGGTGCTGATGCCGGAGGCGCTCCTTTGGGACGACGATTCCGCCTTCACCGGCAGCCTGCAGGACTCGGAGAGCACAACGAAATTCAACTCGCAAAGCGGCCTGTACTGGAAGGAGTACGACGATTAAAACATCCTGCCGATCGCACGAAGGGGGTTGCCATGCTTCCGGAAACGACGATTGTCATCGCCGCCTACAACGAAGAAGAGAGACTGCCTGAGTCGCTTGGAAAGATCCTGGCTTACCTTTCCGGCACCCGGCATGCAGCGGAGGTAGTGGTCGTAGACGACGGCAGCACGGACAACACGGCGGCACTGGTCAGGGACCTGGCCAGGAGCATGCCCGGCCTGAGCCTGATCAGCTACCCGCAGAACAGGGGGAAGGGGTACGCCTTGAGGAAAGGGGTGCAGTCGTCGCGGGGAGCATTCGTCCTCGTGACGGATGCCGACCTATCCACCCCCATCGAAGAGCTGGAGAACCTCAAACGGCACCTCGCCCAAAAGTCCCACCAGATCGCCATCGGCTCGCGGGCCCTTCCCGCGAGCGACGTGGTAAAGGCCCAGCCCGTCTGGCGCCGGGGCATGGGGCGGCTTTTCAACCGCCTGGTGAGGCTGCTTGTGATCGACGATTTCAAGGACACCCAGTGCGGCTTCAAGCTCTTTTCGGGAGACGTGGCCAGAAGGCTCTTCAGCCAGGCGCGCATCGACAGATTCGCCTATGACGTGGAGATACTGGCGCTCGCCAAAAAGCACGGCTACCCCGTCGTGGAAGTGCCGGTAAGGTGGAGAAACTGCGCAGCCTCCAAGGTCAACCCGGCCCTCGACTCGCTGCAGATGCTGACCGACCTGGCCAGGATCCGCCTTTCCACCGGCAGGACACCGGACAAGGTCTTGGCCGGCTTCGAGGAGCTAGGCTCCGAATCCGCCAACCCCTGAAGCTGTTTTACCCCGCTAAAGCCGGCGGCGGGAGCGTCTCCCGCCGCCCTCCCCTTTGGCTGCCAATCTCCCCTTTGGCTGCCGCCCTCCCCTTTTCCTGCCGTTTCCCCCTTTGCAAAACCGCACCCCTCCCAAGCCGCAAAGCCCCCCCGCACCAGGAAGCCAGCACCCGCACATTTCATTAAAGTTGCCGGTACCGCTGCCGAAGAGGTCGGCATGTCTATAACGATGGTTGTCGCAACCGTCATACATCGCCACCACCTCTCGCAGGCGCACCAGGAGCGGAAAAAAATTGACTCAAACATCTTTTGCCGCCGACAACCGCATCACGCTGCATGGGACCTGGTCCAGGGAACAGGCGACAGCCCTCCAGAGGCTGTTGTCCGACCGGCTGGCACAGCTCCTGGAGAGGGAGCCGGAGCCCGCCTCGCTGGACCTCTCCGGGATAGGTGAGCTGGACGCCTGCGGCTGCCAGTTGCTGGTCCTTTTCATGGAAAACCTGCGGCGCCGCGGCATTTCCCCCGTCACCTGCACCCTCAGCGAGCAGGTGGCAGACCAGGTAGCCCTGCTCGGATTTTCCGACGCCTTCTCCGTCGTGGACACCCCCGGAAAACTGTAACCCCTGTGGACGCACTCCGCCGCCCAAAACAAAGCAACAGAGGATCTGCATGACAACTCCAACTGGCGAGCCTGACGGTATCGACCTGAAACGTTTCAACCAGGTCTTCTTCGAGGAGTGTGCCGAAAACCTGGCAGAGATGGAGCACATACTCATCGAGCTCGGGGAGCGGGAGCCCGACCATGAGCAGTTGAACGCCATCTTCCGCGCCGCCCATTCCATAAAGGGAGGAGCCGGGATTTTCGGATTCGACGACATGACGGTGGTGACGCATGTCATGGAATCTCTGCTGGACCTGCTCAGAAACCGCGAGATCCCCTTTGCCCCCGGCATGATCGACCTGTTCCTCGAGGCGGGAGACGCGATCTCCATGCAGCTCGCCGGACACAAGGAGGGGAAACCGGTCCGCCAGGAGGCGATAGACCAGGTGGTCGGGAAGCTGCAGCAGCTGAACGAGGGAGCCTGCGCCAAGGAGAGCTGCAAGAACCCCTCGCCGGCTCCGTCCCTTACGGCCAGGAGCGCGGCCGGCTCCCTCCTCCCCCTTCGCTACCGGTTGACCTTCACGCCCGACCCCGAGATCTTCAACAGGGGTATCCGGATGGAGAGCATCATCTCGGAGCTGGCCGCCCTAGCGCTCCCCGGCGAATTCGCCTGCCGCGCCTCCCTTGCCGAGGTGCCGCAGCTGGAGGATTTCGACCCCGGGCTATGCATCACCCGCTGGCATTTCACCCTCGCCACGGCGGCAGCCAGGGAGCAGCTCTTCGAGGTGTTCATGTTCGCGGCGGACGAGGAGCAGCTGCAGCTGGAGGAGCTTCCCTTAGCGGGGCAAGCCGAACTCCCGCCATCCGCCGCGGCGCCCCCCCTCTCCGAGGCCGAGACCGCCTCTGTCGGCAGACGCGCCTACGACAGCAACGAGGCGGCCCCCGGCGCCTTTGGCCGGCGCAGCGTCGAGGCCGAGTCCTCCATCCGCGTCAACGTGGCGAAGGTCGACCAGTTGATCAACCAGGTGGGCGAGCTGCTGATCACCCAGGCGATGCTCGCCCAGATCGTCATGGGGCTCGACCCCATACAGCACCAGGCGCTGCAAAGAGGGCTCGCCCAGCTGGAGAGGAACACCCGCGACCTGCAGGGGAGCGTGATGTCGATCCGGCTGGTACCGATCAGCATGGTCTTCAGCCGCTTCCCGCGCATGGTGCGCGAACTCGCCGCCAAGCTCGGCAAGCAGGTGGAGCTGAAGACCATCGGCGAGAGCACCGAGCTCGACAAGGGGCTCATCGAGAGGATCACCGACCCCCTGTGCCACCTGGTGAGAAACGCGCTGGACCACGGGCTGGAGTCAGCGGAGACGCGGGTGGCCAATGGGAAGGAGCCGACCGGGACCCTTTGTTTGCGCGCCTCGCAGGTCGGGGGGAGGATCGTCATCGACGTGATCGACGACGGCGCGGGGCTGAACCGGGAGAGGATCGTCGCCAAGGCGCAGGAAAGGGGGATCCCCTGCTCGGAGTCCATGAGCGACGAGGAGGCCTGGCAGCTCATCTTCGCTCCCGGCTTCTCCACGGCAGAGGAGGTGACCGACCTCTCGGGACGCGGGGTGGGGATGGACGTGGTGCTGAAGAACGTGCAGGCCATCGGCGGGAGGGTGCAGATCGCCTCGGAGCCGGGGGAGGGTTCCCGCTTCACCATCAGCCTGCCGCTCACCCTGGCCATCCTGGAGGGGCTCTCCGTCGCAGTGGGGACGGAGAAGTTCATCATCCCCATCAACGTGGTGATCGAATCGCTGCAGCCAAAGCCCGACCAGCTAAAGAGCGTGAACGGCAAAGAGGTGGTGCAGATCCGGGGGGATTACCTCCCCATCCTCAGGCTGCACCGGCTGTTCCACCTCGAGCCCGAGGTGCTGGCCCCGGAGCGCGGCATCCTGATACTCGTGGAGGCCGAAGGGGAGAGGGGCGCCATCATGGTCGACGCGCTCTTGGACGAGCAGCAGGTGGTGGTGAAAAGCATCGAGACGAACTACAAGAAAGTGGAGGGGAGCGCCGGGGCGACCATCCTGGGAGACGGGCGCGTAGCTCTGATTCTGGACCTGACCGAGCTTTTCATGATGCACAGGAAGTCATAAAGCGACCAAAGGAGGCTGGAAAACCATGCAGAGGGCCAATGCTGTTTCCGGGCAACAAAGCGGGGGTGAAGGGTCGTCGGAGTACCTCACCTTCACGCTGGGGAGCGAGAGCTACGGGATCGACATCCTGAAGGTGCAGGAGATCAGGGGGTACGACTGCGTCACCCGGATCGCCAACACCCCCCCCTTCATCAAGGGGGTGATCAACCTGCGCGGGGTGATAGTGCCGATCGTCGACCTGCGCATCAAGTTCGACGTCGGGGAGGCGACCTACCACGAGTTCACGGTGGTCATCATCATCAACGTGATCGGCAAGGTGGTCGGCATCGTGGTGGACGGTGTCTCCGACGTCGTTGCGCTCCCGGCGCAGAGCATAAAGCCGGCGCCGGAGTTCGGGGCCTCGCTGGACACCCGCTACATCACCGGACTGGGCACGCTCAACGATGAGATGCTGATCCTGGTCGACATAGAGAAGCTGATCGGCAGCGACGAACTGCAGATCGTGGATACCACGGCGGAAAATCCCCTAAGCGAGGTGGCAAGCGTATGAAAACAGCGGGCTTTAAAGACTGGAAGATCCTGACCAAGATCCTCAGCATCTCGGTGGCGACCATCGCCATGATGGTGCTCGGCGTCATGCTATACGTGCTCCCGTTCATGCAGAACAAGCTGATGGACGAGAAGATGCAGGCGACCAAGTCCGTGGTCGAGGTGGCACATGCCGTGATCGAGGGCAACTATGCCGCGGTGAAGGCCGGGACCAAGACCCTGGAGCAGGGACAGGCGGACGCCCTGAAGCAGGTCGGCGAGCTGAGGTACCAGGGGAACGAGTACTTCTGGGTCAACGACATGGACACCAAGGTGCTGATGCACCCGATCCGGCCGGAGATGATCGGCAAGACCCAGCACGAGAACAAGGACCCCAACGGCAAGAGGCTCTACGTGGAGTTCGTTAACGTCTGCAAGGAGAAGGGCGAAGGGGTGGTGGACTACATGTGGGCAAAGCCGGGAAGCACCCAGGCGGTCCCCAAGATCTCCTACGTGAAGATGATGAAGGAGTGGGGCTGGATCGTTGGCAGCGGCATCTACGTGGACAACGTGAAGGCCGAGATGGACAGGATGAAATGGCAGATCATCGGGAGCACCGCAGCCCTCGCCCTGCTCATCTTCGCCTTCGCCTGGTTCGTGGCCCGCAGGATCAAGGACGCGCTGGACCAGGCCATCGCCGCCTCCAAGCGGATCGCCTCCGGCGACCTGACGGCGCACATAGAGGTCAAGAGCAAGGACGAGACCGGGGAGCTCCTCTGCTCGCTGAAGGAGATGAACGAGGGCCTGGCGCGGATCGTCGGCGAGGTGAGAAACGGTTCCGTGTCGATCGCCACGGCGACCGAGGAGATCGCCGCCGGCAACTCCGACCTTTCCCAGCGGACCGAGGAGCAGGCAAGCGCCCTCGAGGAGACCGCCTCCAGCATGGAGGAGCTCACCTCGACGGTGAAGCAGAATGCAGACAACGCACAGGCGGCCAACCAGCTCGCCATCAACGCAAGCGGCGTCGCGGTCAAGGGCGGCGAGGTGATCAACAGGGTGGTGGTCACCATGGAGTCGATCACCGGCAGCTCCAAGAAGATCTCCGACATCATCGGGGTCATCGACGGCATCGCCTTCCAGACCAACATCCTGGCACTGAACGCGGCGGTGGAGGCGGCGCGCGCGGGCGAGCAGGGGAGAGGCTTCGCCGTGGTCGCGGCGGAGGTGAGAAGCCTCGCGCAAAGAAGCGCGGCCGCGGCCAAGGAGATCAAGGCGCTCATCGAGGATTCGGTCAGCAAGGTGCAGGACGGGAGCCGCCTGGTGGAGGAGGCGGGAAGGACCACCCAAGACATCGTCACCAGCATCAAGAGGGTGACGGACATCATGGCGGAGATCTCGGCCGCGAGCCTCGAGCAGTCCAGCGGCATCGAGCAGGTCAACACGGCCATCACCCAGATGGACGACGTGACCCAGCAGAACGCGGCGCTGGTCGAACAGGCTGCGGCCGCGGCAGAGTCGCTCGAGGAGCAGGCGCAGCAGCTGGTGTCAGTGGTGGCGCGCTTCACCCTGGAAGAGACCCACAAACAGCAAGCGACCCAGGAAAAGCGGAAAGTCGCGCGCAACGCCCCGGCAAAGCAGAAGGCACCCGAGAAAAAAACCAGGCCTCTCACCGCGGCAGGGGCGGCAAGGACACCGGACCAGCGCCCCGCCAAGGCTGCAGCCGCCGATGCAGCAGAACTGGACGACGACTGGAAAGAATTCTGAATAGACTAAATGAAGGGAGTGCGGCGCCCCCCGACGGGTTCCACTACCGGTTGACCAAGGACGATTTCGCCCGAGTCCGCGGCATCATCTACCGCCTTGCCGGCATAGCGCTGGCCCCCGGGAAGATGGACATGGTGTACAGCCGCCTGGCGCGCAGGCTGCGCGCCACGGGTATCGATTCCTTCTCCGAGTACCTGGACATCGTCGGCAGCG
>Ga0209317_1003400_pt1 | contig 10044 bp, 10 predicted proteins | sample RifGroB2_FD_183994 | JGI IMG/M metagenome (GOLD analysis project Ga0209317, IMG submission 183994) | Soil microbial communities from Rifle, Colorado, USA - Groundwater B2 (SPAdes) (version 2) | ecosystem: Environmental > Terrestrial > Soil > Unclassified | place: Rifle, Colorado | collected...
CTGCTGCGCCTCCTCCAGATAATGGGTGGTGTAGACGATGGTCATGCCGGCGTCGCGCAGCCCTTTCAGGTTCTCCAGGATCATGTTGCGCGACTGGGCGTCGATCCCCACCGTCGGCTCGTCCAGTACCAGAAGGCGAGGCGCGTGCAGGATGGCCGCCGCCAGGTTGGCGCGCCGCTTCATGCCGCCGGAAAAGGCGTCGACCCGCGTGTCCGCTTTTTCGGTGAGACCCACAAGCTCCAGGCACTCATCGACCCTTTTGGAGAGCGCCCGGCCGGTAATGCCGTAAAGCCTGCCGAAATAGGAGAGATTCTCACGGGCGCTGAGACTCGGGTAGAGCGCGATATCCTGCGGAGCGAGGCCGAACAAGCCGCGCGCCCCGGCGGGATCGAGCGCGACGTCCCGCGAGCAGAGCAGCACCCGACCGCTGGTGGGGCGCAACAGGGTACAGATGATGGAGATGGCGGTGGTCTTCCCTGCTCCGTTGGGACCGAGCAGCCCGAAGATGTCGCCGGCGCGCACGCTCAGATCGAGGCCGTTCACAGCGGGGACGCCGGCGCCGCGATACACCTTCACCAGCCGCTCTACCTCCAGCACGGTCTCCATCCCGCTCATTTTCGAACCAGCGAGGCAAGCTCGCGCAACAGCGCGTCCTCCTGTTCGGCGCAGCGGCGCAGCAGGCGGGCCAGATCGGAGAAATCCTCCCCCTTGCCGGAGCGCCCCTTGCAGTGCCTGGCCCCCGCCACGGCGAACTCGCGCCAGAGATCGCCCGTCGCCGTCATCCGTTGCGACAGCTCAAGAAAGCGTCCCTCCCCCAGGACATCGGCCGCCTCCTGAAGAAAAGCCGCGAAGATGAAGCGAAATCCGCCGCCGCCGGTGCCGATCTCCTCCTGCATCCGTATCAGGTTGCCCAGATAGAGGATCGCCTTCCGATCGCCCAGCTTTGCGGGCCAGCGCTCCAGCTGATCCGCCAGATAGCGGATGCCGCGCGTCCCGATCAGCGGGAACGGCACCGACAGCATGAAACGGCAGACCTCGCGGATCCCCTGCCGGACGGCAGGAGCCAGGTCGAGCGCCTTGGGGACGCTCGTGACGCAGTACATCTTGCCTTTCGGCGCCAGCGCCCCTTGCGCGAAACGGGCCCGCGCCAGGTCGGCGGCGGCGCATACCACGGGCTCGGGGAGCACCGGGTCGCTGACCAGGTAGTCGTCGCCGCGCTTTCCGTAAGCGACCAGGTTATGGGCGTTGAAATGGAAGCGGAGCGCCGGCGGGAAATAGGGGAGCCAGTAGACCCCGGTCTGCATGCCGACCGGCACGCCCCGGTCGAGGAGGCGATCCAGCTCCGCCATCGCCTTGGTCGGGCTCTTGAAGCTTTGGCGCTCCACGCCGATGCCGAGCCGCTTTGTCACCCGGTTGAAGATGCTCCCCGGGGTGGTGCGGAAGGTGGTAAGCGGCAGCCCGTTGATCCGGATGAAAGGGAGGTAGCCGAAGAAGAGGCCGCCGCCTATGCCAAACGCCATGGCCTCGGATATCGGGAGCCCGTGGGAGGTGAGCAGGTTGGCGATGACGCCGCTTTCGCAGTGGGCCGTTTGGCGATGGGGAAATGCAGGATTCACTTGGGTCCTTGATGCCGGTAGTAAAGTATGGATCAATCCGTATCGGGGCAATCCGGAATGCGGCGGAATTCCTCCACGGAAATCTTGAAAACCCCCGCGTAGCGCGCCAGCCGCTCCGGCTGAAGTTTGCCGAACGGTCCCGGTTTCATGTGCCTGCGCACCTGCCAGCCGAAGAGTCTTACGTAGCCCGACATGAGCTTGGCGTCCATCTGGTGGCGCGCCATATGGTAGGCCAGCGGGCTCAACTCTCCGGCGCGCACCTTGGCGAGGACCGCCTCGATCTGGCAGCGTATGACCTCCCAGGCCTGGACGTTGGCGATGTTGGCGGGCTCCCAGCCGGCGCTTTCAGCCAGAACGTAGCGCCCCGACTCGTCGACCGCGTAACAGACCTCGCTCATCCCGTCGAACAGCGCCTCGTCTTGCGGGACTTCCTTCTCTTTCATGTGTCGCTCCCGGTTACAGCCGCAGCTTCTTTCAGAAGAAACGCCCCAACTGCAACAGCACCGAATTGACCCCCCGGTTGTCGCGGTGCAGCTCGGCATTGGATATATGGTGCAGGCGGATCGCGGCGAAGGGATTCCTGCCGTCCGCCTGCGGCACCTCGCACCCCACCCCCAAGAGCGGGTTGAAGTTGAAGTGCAGCCCCTGGCCCGGCACCCGGAACTGGGTGTAGATGATCCCTATGCCCCCTTCCAGGTAGGGGCGAAGCGTAGTGCCTCCCAGCCTGCCGGGGTAATAGAGGGCGAGCATGTTGACCGACGCCATCAGGTCGTTTTCCGGGGTGAGCGTACTGCCTAAGGCTGCTTCCACCTTGAAGCGCAGGGCCGCCGGGCGCGTCTGGCGCCAGACGGTACCGTAATCGTAGATGGCAAACGCCCTGGCCAGCAGAAAGGCGAGGTCCTGCTGCCGGGGATCGTAGGCGTAGCCGTACTCAAGCGACATGCCGTACTGGTCCGGAAGCGGCGCGGGCTTTGCCGGCGCGGATGCGCCGGGTGCGTCAGGCATTCCCTTCTTGGAGGGGCCGGTCGCTCCCTTGGTCAAGACGGCTGCAGGCGCCGCCGGTTCGGCGGCGCAGGGCGGCGCATAGCCCAATGCAAGAAGCGGGACGCAGAGCGCCGCCAGAAAGCCGGAAAACCGGCGGCGCCCGGTCCGTTTCCCAAACCCCGTGGCAACGCCCTCATCCGCCCCTTCGGGGCACCTTCTCCCGGAGGGAGAAGGGTTAAAACCATCCCCTCTCCAGCAGGGCGAAAGGACGCCCCCAAACCCTCCCCCTCCGGGAGAGGGTGGCCCGAGGCCGGGTGAGGGGCCTTTTGCAGTGAGGCTAGCGGTCGAGCGAGGACCAGATCGGGCAAGCCTGGGGAAAAAGAGAGTTCTTACCGGGGGCACCATGTCGAACTCCTTTTTCCGATACGCTCAGCGTCCATTTCGGTTTTTCCTCCCCCCTTTGCCGAAGGGGGGCTTTCTGACGCACCATTGCCATGGGGCGAATGATTATTCGCCCCTACGGCTGCCGTCCCGGAAACCCTACCCCCGGGACATCGTCAGCGACGCGTACTCATGGCTTCCGGCAAGCCTCAAGGAACAGACGCGCTCCGTCTCAAGCGGCACGGCGATTCCGTCCATGCCGCAGCCGGCGGCGCCGGGTATCGGGTAGGCCTTGCCGTTTTGCAGGACGAGCGCGGCGGCTGCCAGGTCGAAGGCCGCGCCCGCCGGCATGCTGCCGTAGATCGGCGCGTAGCAGGCGACCCGGGACCTGCCCGGAACCGTGTCCAGGTAGCGGTCGCCCAGCTCCTTGCGGCCGTCGGCGCCCAGAAGCATCAGTGCGTCGTGGGGAAGGGAGAGCTTTCCACGATAAAGACTCCCCGTTTCGACCGCGTCGATGGTGCAGTAGGCCGGGCCGGAGTCCTTTGCGGTCAGCAGCAGGAAGGCGGCCCCCTCGCCTATGATGGAACTCTCCCGCTCGAAGGCGAGCGGCGAGATGGCGCGGTGCTGCTGCGGGCCGCGCCGGCGGTGCTGCAGGTAGCCTATCAGGTCGGACAGCTCGTCGATCGCCCCGAACAGCACCGTGTCGACTCTTCCCTCGGCGAGCCACTGTCGGGCGCTCACCAGGGCGGAAGGGACGGACATGTCGAACTGGCTCACGGTGAGGCTGGGCCCCTTGGCGCCGAGCATGATGGAGATGTTGGCCGCGGCGGAGTTGTGCACCGAATTGGCGAAGTGGGTGGGCGAGGCGCAGATGTCGCCGTCGCCGATGATGGAATCGAGGAAGGCGAAGGTGGTCGCCGTGGCGCCGTAACCGCTGGCGACCACTACGCCCATCCGGCTCAGATCAGAGCCGAGCACCCCGCCGTCCTGAAGCGCCAGGTAGGCCCCCAGAAGACCCATCTTCGAGTAGTGGTCGATCCTGCGCAGGGTGCGCTTCGGCACGAACTCCTCAAGACGCCCGGTCTCGGCCCGGAATGCGGGGAGCCGCAGCTCCCCTCCCGCAGACGGCACGGTCAGCTCGGTCACCCGGCCGACGCCCCCCTCCAGCGCCAGGGCCAGGTCGGCCACGCCGCACCCGAATCCGCCGGTAACGCCAATCCCCTTGACCGTGATCCGCATCATGCAGCGCCCCTTTTGCCCAGCAGTATGACGGAGTTGTTGCCGCCAAAGGCGAGCGACTCCGAAAGTGCTACGGTTCCCGATATCCCGGTGCATGCCTGGACCGGCGTCCCGCCCAGGTCCGGGTCGGCGGTGGAGAATCCGGCGCTCCCCGGGATCATGCCCCGCTCAAGGCAGGCGACGGTGAAGACAGCCTCGATGGCGCCGGCGGCGCCCAGGGTGTGCCCGGTGTACCCCTTGGTGGAGAGGAAGGGGACTCCCGGTAGCAGATCGGCGAGAACCCGGCTTTCGACCCGGTCGTTGTCGGGCGTGCCGGTGCCGTGCGCGTTGACGAAAGAGACCGCCTCGGCGGGGGTCCCGCAGCAGGATAGAGCCTCGGCGATGGCATAGCGCAGCCCCTCCCCGTCCGGTTTGGGCGCGGTGAGATGATGCGCGTCGCAGGCCGACCCGTAGCCGAGCAGGTAGGAGCGGGCGCGCACGCCCCGCCTGGAGCGCAGTTCCTCCGATTCCAGCACGAGCATCCCCGCACCCTCGCCCAGGTTGAGCCCTTTGCGGTTCTTGTCGAAAGGCTTGCAGGGGGAGTCGTCCGTTATCATCAAGGAGATGAAGCCGTTGTAGGTAATCCTCCCCAGCTCGTCCGCTCCTCCGGCAATGGCCAGGTCGCAGATGCCCCCCCTGATCCAGGAAGCCGCCAGGCCTACCGCATCGGTCCCGGAAGCGCAGGCGTTGACGACGGTCTGGCAGGGGCCGGTGAGCTCGAACTCGCGGGCGATGGCCGCCGCCGGATTGCTGCGCATGATCCGCTCAATCGGCTCCAGATCCGGGTCGAGCCCCGCCCGGTAGTCGCGGCAGAACGGCTCGTTGTTCATGGCGCTGCCGACGGTGGTGCCGACGCAGACTCCGACGCGCAACCCCCGCAGCGTCTCCAGGTCCAGCCCGGCATCGGCCAGCGCCTCCCGTGCCGCATGCAGCCCGAGCGCGCTGGTACGCAGCAGCTCCGGCGGCTCCGCGAATCCGGGAACCTCGAAGACCGGAAATCGGGTCGGGTGGCTGCTGGTAAAGCGCGTAGACGCTTCCGGCGCGCGCCGGCCGCCATAAAGCGACTCCATGCAGCGCGCGAGGTCGGTCCCCGCGGCGCAGATGCAACCGAGGCCGGTTATGGCGACAGGCCAGGGGTGCGTCATGCCGCGGCCAGGCGTCCGTCGATGTAGGCGGCCAGGTCGTTCACGGACTGGAACGCGGTGCGCCCCTCCTCCATGTCCTTGATCTCGATGCCGAAATGCTTCTGCACCAGCACCACCAGCTCCACCGCGTCGAGCGAATCGAGGCCGAGCCCCTCGCCGAAGAGAGGCGCGTTGTCGTCGATATCTTCGGGGGTCAGTTCCTCAAGGTTGAGATCTTCAACGAGTATTTTTTTAAGTTTTTCCTTGGTAGTCATGGCAAAAGCTCCTTGAGAGTCTGATGTTGGGTTTAGGCCGACGCGGCTTTGTCGCTTGCCGGCCGCTTACCGTGGACCGCGGGGGCCCACATGTCGAAGAAGTTAAAGAACTGGTACGGATGCCGTGCGATAAAACCGCTCAGCGCCTCGATGAACTGAGCCGCATAGGGACGGTAGGCCCGGGGCGACCTGCCTAGATGCTCCGGCACCCGGATGACCCGCGCCACCTGCAGCGCGTACTCCCCCTCGCCGGTCTGGTAAGGGAAGATGACCGCCACCGGCGCACCGGTCGCCGAGGCGAGCTTGTAAGGGCTGAAAGGAAGCTCCACCGGCTGTCCCAGAAAATCGACGCTCACCGTGCCCGATTCCCCTCCCATGACGCGATCGCCCATGATACAGAGGATTTCGCCATGTTTCAAGACCTGAAGCATCTCCAGGGTCCCCCCCAGGTAGCCGGCGGGATCGATCAGGTGGTAGGGGGCTTTACCCTCCCCCCCATGCTCGAAGAAGTGCCGGTCCAGATCCCCTTCCTCCCGGTGTATCAGCAGGCTCACCCGCGTGTCGAGGACGCTCAGGCTCGACATGGCGAGCTGCCAGCAGCCGACATGGGCGGTCACCAGCACCAGCCCGCGCCCCTCCGCCAGGAGCGCCTGCAATTCCTCCCCTCCGGCCAGGCTCAGCTTGAGATGTTCCGGTCCCAGGATTCCGAGCACCGCGCGGTCGACCAGGATGCGGCCGATGCCGAGGTTGAGGCGGTAGCTGTCCCAAAGCCGCGCCCAGGCGCTTCTCCCGGGGAAGCGCCGCTTCAGGTAATGCTCCGAGCGCGCCCGGACCGAAGGGCGGAACAGGGTGTAGTAGGCCACCACGAAGAGCAGCAGGGCGTATGCCCCCTGCCTCCCCCCGAGCCGGATCAGCGCGTAAAAGATGCCGTGCTGCCAGCCGCTGCCGATGCTCCGGCTGGTCCACTGCCGCCCTCCCCCCCCCGCCTCGGTCTGATCCCGGTGCGGCTGGGGCGTCACCCTTTCCTTTTCTTCGGTCGGCAAGGACTAGTTCTCCTTGTCCATGTGGCGCGTCGTGTTCCTGGTGAACTTGAGGAAACTGGTCAGGTTCCCCAGGAAGCGCAGCCAGCTGTCGGGCGAGCGCCAGAGCATGGTGACGTACCCCCAGAGCACCTTGTGGCGCTTGAAGTGGGTCCGGTAGAACTCCTGGAACAGCTCCTCCAGCCGTTCCCGCGTCATCCCCCTGGTGACGAAGAGAAAGTTCATGCAGTCCATCTTCTCCCAGTCCTCGTCGAACTCGCCCAGCTCGTGGATGTTCTCGTAGATGGGGGAGCCGGGAAAGGGGGTGAATTTGGCCAGGTTGAAGTCGTCGATCGGGAGCGAGAACACGTACTTCATGCTGCGCCGGATGCTCGCCTCGGTCTCGCCGGGAAGCCCCATCATGAGGAGCCCCTTGGTGCGCAGCCCGGCGTCCTTGATCATGCGGATCTTCCGGGCCAGGTGGTCCAGGTCGGCGTTCTGGCGATGCTGGGCCAGGAGTTCCTCGTCCCCGGTCTCTATCCCGAGACTCATCATCCAGCAGCCGGCGCCCTTCATCCTGATCAGCAGGTCGGGGTCGATATGCTCGGCCCGGACCGCGCAGTTGAAGGTCATGCCGAGGGGGCGGTCGGTCATCAGGGAGCAGAACTCCTCGACCCGCTGCCTGTTGAAGGTGAACTGGTCGTCGTAGAAGTTGATGTGCCGGATGCCGAAGCGCTCGCTCAGGTAGCGCAGGTGCTCGTAGAGATAAGTGGCGGAGTTGTAGCGAAAGCTGCGCTGAAAGACCGAGCGGTCGCAATAGCTGCAGGCGTAGGGGCAGCCCCGGCTGGAAATGCAGCTCGTGTTCGGCGTCTTCGGGTAGTTGAAGATCGGCAGCATGTAGGAGGAGGGGAATCCTTCCAGCTTCTCGTAGGCGGGAAAGGGGAGATCGTCCAGCACCAGCCCCTTTTCGCGGTAGCCGTTGAAAGTCGCCTCGCCCCCCTGCCGGTAGATGATCCCCTTGACCGACGCCGGATCGTCCCTGCCGCTCAAGACGAGCTGCGCCATGGTCTCCTCCCCCTCGCCTATCACGGCGAAATCCATGGCCGGGAACGCGGGGAAAAGCCCCTCCTTGAGAGCCGAGACGTGCGGTCCGCCGAATACCGTCCTGATGCCGGGGACCGCCTGGCGGGCCATTTCGGCGATCCTGATGCCGTCGTGGAAGCTGGAGGTGGTGCAGCTAAGTCCGATGAAGGCGGGCTTTTCCGCCAGAAGGTAGTCGCGGATGGCCCGGTCGGAATTGGGGCGCGCGTAGCAGTCGATGATGTCGGCGCCGGTGCCGCGCTGCTCCAGGTAGGCCGCGATGCTGGCCAGCCCCAGGGGAGGCATGATGTTGGCGATGCGGGAGATGTCGTGCCCCGCCGCGTCCGCCTTGTACCCCAGCGGGTGCACCAGGAGAATTTTCTTGTCGTTCAGCATGGTGGTTCCTCTTTTGGCTTTGACGGGAACTTGATCAGGGTGTCCCAGAGCAGCCCCCGGTAGCCGAAACGGTGCATGATCGCCAGTCTTTTCTGTCCCTCGGCGGGGGGGAAGACCCGGTCGCGCCGGTTGCTGAAGGCCGCCGTGATCATGGCGTTCATCTCTTCCGCATCGACCTCCGGCGAGAGGTAATAGACCGGTTCGCGCAGCGAAGCGCCCTCGGCCAGGATGCCGTCCTCGACGGCGCGCGCGAGCAGCGGGGTACCGGGAAGTATCCGTATCCCGGAGAAGGCGAATACGACGGTGTGCTCCAACCGCTTCAGGTTTTCCAGCCCTTGCGCGACGCTCTCCATGGTCTCGCCGGGGCCGCCGAACATGACGAAGTGGGCGCAGGGAAGCCGCTCGGCCACGCAGGCCCGGTTCACCTCGAGGGCGTCGGCGAAGCTGAACCCTTTGCCCAGCCCGCGCAGCGCGGCGTCGCTCGCCCCGTCGGTGCCGAGCTCGGCGGCGTAGAGGCCCGCCCGCTTCATCAGGGCGAGTTCGGTCCTGCCTATCCCCTCGGGACGCAGGTAGCAGCACCAGCGAATGGCGAGCCCGCGGCGGACGATTTCCTCTGCAATGGCGAGGTAGCTCCCCTCGGCGTCGTTGAAAACGGAGTCGGTGAAGAAGAAGCTATCCACCCCGTGCTCCGCCTTGGCCCGCTCCAGATCGTCCACCACAGCTTTCGGGTCCCGGCTGCGGTAGCGATTCCCCTCCAGGGCGGGATAGCTGCAATAGACGCAGCCGTGAGGGCAGCCGCGCTTGGTCTGCAGGTTGATCATGCCGCTTCTTTCCAGGTAGAACCCGACGGCCCGGTCCGAGTAGAGCGGCGAGCCGAACTGGTCGCCCGGGAGGAGAACGGCGCTTCTCAGAATCCTGGCCGGCGTCTTCCCTTCGGAGAGATCGCGGACCAGGTCGCATACCAGGCGCTCCCCCTCTCCCACGATGCCGTAGTCGGCGCCGGTGTAGGCCAACAGCTCCTCGGGGAGGATGGAGAACGCCGGCCCCCCTGCGATGACCGGCGCCTTGGTCCCTTCCCTGATCACCTCCACGAGACGCTTGGCGATGGCCGGGTATCCGGTCGAGCTCAGGGAGTCGCAGTTGTCCAGGTTGCGGATCGAGAGGCAGACGAAGTCGGGCTCGACCCCGGCTATCTCGGCCCGCAGCAGCTCCTCCGATTCCCCCGAGGCCAGGAAGTCGAACTGATGCGTCCGATGCCCGGCAGCCGCCAGCGCGGCCGCGATCACCGCGAGCCCCAGCGGGTAGACGGGGTAAGGCTCCGTCGTCACGTTCGAGGAGATCAGCAGGATCCGTTTCATGCCCCGGTCGCCGCCTTGGCGAAGGAGCGCTTGCGGCGCGGGTTGTAGCGGTAGTAGGTATCGTCCTCCATCTCGCGCTGGATAACCTTCTTGAAGAGGTTCCCCATCTTGAGCTGGTGCCCGCCCCCCTCGTAGAAGGTGTCCCAGGCGTAGTAGTACATCTCCTGGAGCTTCTCGGGAGTCATCAGCTTGGGCTGGAACACCACCTTGTCGGCGGAGTAGTCCTTCCAGTTGCTGCTGAGGAGCCTTCCCTCGTTCGCCAGCTGGGTGCGGCAAGGGGAGTGCGGGAACGGGGTCATGATGGTGAACTCGGCCACGTCCAGCTCCACCTCCAGCAGGAAGTCGACCAGGCGCTTGATGTAGTCCTCGTCCTGCTCGTCGGTTCCGAGCAGGATGGTCCCTTCCACGCCGATGCCGTGATCCTTCAGGCGCTTGATCCGGTTGCGGATCACGTCGGAGGTGTCGAAGACCGCCTGGTAGACGTACCAGGCGCCCGCGTCGGCGGCGAGCTTCAGGACCTTGTCGTCGTCCAT
>Ga0209317_1003402_pt1 | contig 10041 bp, 9 predicted proteins | sample RifGroB2_FD_183994 | JGI IMG/M metagenome (GOLD analysis project Ga0209317, IMG submission 183994) | Soil microbial communities from Rifle, Colorado, USA - Groundwater B2 (SPAdes) (version 2) | ecosystem: Environmental > Terrestrial > Soil > Unclassified | place: Rifle, Colorado | collected...
TGAATTCATCCTTAAGCGGCACCAGTACCCCCACCTTGCCGGTAATGCCGAACCTCCCCTGGATGCTTTCGGCCCAGGCGGTCGTCGATACCAGGATTAAGCCTGCTGCTGCCATAATCATGACTCTGCGCATCATGTGCCCCCCTCGGAAGATGATTGGGGAAAGGATCATCCCCTCCCCTGAAACTATTTGGACGCGGAGGATAACTTGCCCTGGACCACAGAGTACCCCGTTCCCTTGTAATTTATTATCGGATATGGGTCGTTGGTTCTCGCCTTAGCAGCAGTTGAAGTGATCCCTTGCTGGCGGAAAGGACAAGTTTTTCTGCATCTTCCGGGACAAGATCCAGTGTGACCGTGGGGGCTACGACGGGTTTGCCTTCTTTTTGGTCGGTTACCTGCCCGGTTGCCAGTATTGGGACATTTTCCAGCATGATTTTGCTCACGCTTTCTGTCGCATGGCCAGGCAGCGGGGTTGTCACAATGACATCAACACGATCGCTCGGGGTGAGAAAACCAGCGACCCCAGCGACCTCATTCACTGCAACAGTAACAGCGCGGTGTCCTTGCGGCACCACGTAAGTCATGAACCCGGAGCCGGCAGCGCCGGATACTGGTTTCAGTTTCAGCTCAGTTACCGCGTCCCCTTTGGTGATGGGTCGAATTGCGACGCGGCCGACGACCGCTTCGGTGCGTTGCACACTTCCGGGGGGAATGCTGTCTTTAGGCCATGAGGTCACCTTTAATTGAGCCGCGGTCATTGTGGTACCGATCGGAATGTAGGTGGCTGCAACTACGATCTTTTGCGGTTGAACGGCATTGATACTGTTCATTTCTTTTTGCAGGTACCCATATGCGAGCCAGGCAGCGATCACAGCGAAAAACAGTGCGAAGACTGAGGCCAGGATTACTGCGTTAGGGCGCGTCATATTACGTCCCTCCTCTTTCTTTTCTGGACCGGTTCCTGCGTCATTTCGACCCAAGATGGCCCAGCTAATTGGACTTGTTCAGGCAGGAAACTGCGCGATCGCGCCGGATACCTAAGCAAGATCTGCCTGGCCAACGTAATATCGACATTTCGGTGGCAGCTGCTCTTTCTGCGCCTACTGAAAGGTATTTTCGAGAGAAATTGTTGCGATTACCGGGAACAGGTGCTGGGGATGCTTTGGAATAGTTGCAACCGCGAACACACCTGCTGTTCCCCCCTATTGCTAGTCATTTAGGAATTCATGGAAATGGTAAGCATCTGCAAGGGTGCAAGTAATGCCACCCTTGCGATGGCAAAGATTGTTTGAGGCAACGGAAAACTTAATTTTTTATTGCACTATTGATTTTGGTGAACTGGTTGCTTGTGGTCTTACCAAGATCCCCTAGTGCAGCAAGTACAACTATTGCAATTAATACTAAAATCAATGCGTACTCCACTAGCCCCTGGCCGTAGTTGTTCTTTAGAACCTCTTTGGTCTTCTGGAACATGTTTTTTAATGGTGTTAGCATAATGTGATCTCCTTGTTGGTTGAATTTGACCGCCTACTTGACGTTTTTGTGCCTTGAAAACTTTAGTTCGAAACATCTCACGTTCATTGATAATATTTTCGCTGTACATTGATGCTCATGAATCATGGACTGCCGACGTGCAAGCAAGAAAATTGAGACGAATCCCGAGCAATTGGAACTACTGTAGTAGCTCACGGCATAGCTGAAAAAAATACTAAAATATTTCGGGAGAGTCGGCCTGTGGTCTAATTACTTTAAGCCACAAGCTCTATGCCTGCTTCTTTCATTAGACCCAGTACCTGTTAGGGAGAGTTCGTCCCACAACGTAAGAGATCCCGGCTGCTTAAAAAAGAATTCTAAGTGCGTTGGGATCTTGAGTTGCTGCCTTGAATGTGGCTAAGAAGCAAAGGTTAAAAATGTTTTAACAAATACTACGGCGGCCTAAAAAATCTGCAAGTGATTTTTTTGGATACCCCTGCTTAATCCCATTGACCGAGTTCGCATCCTCCAGTTCAGAGTAGGGATTCCTCAGTGGTTTCGGCTGTTTTACCCGTGTCTTCATTTCCCTTGGCTGGTCCAGTTGGTGCAGAAGTCATGCCAGTGCCGATATGGCCGGCGCTAGTTTAGCTGTGCACATTTTGAATATCTTGCGCACCCTGTCAGTCCCAATGATGTTGTTGAGAGCGGGCCATGCGTCCAACGGACCCACAGGTATCTTCATAGCTAAGTTGAAGGGGCTAAGGAAGCCGAAATTGCCGTCGGGGCTCTGGTAAGCCTGCCGTCGTAGGGACTAATCTGACGATAAATGCAGCGCATCGGCACGGTTTCTTCAATTTGACATTTGGAGTGCGAACCATATAATTCAAAAATTAAAGTCAATTAATTCTGCGGGCTGCCATGAACAGCAAGGGACAGACAGCAGTAGAGTTTGCACTGACGGCACTCGTCCTTCTATTTGCCTTAGCGATTTTGCTGTAATGTTTTATGTGAACCTGGCGATGCAACACGCCATGCGCCAAGGGGCACGATGTGTGGTCACAGGCCAGGCAGGCCCCGTTGGCCGTAGAGCTGCTCTTGTCCAGAAGATCAGGGAGTCATCTAACGGCTTATATGAAAAAACACCGCCGCGAAAGAACAAATGGTCAGTGTAGTCACTCCAAGTGATGCGCCAAAATTCTCCAATCACACCGGAAGGCGTGTCGACGACACAGGTGTCCCGGGTGACATAATAGTGGTCACGTTGGACTATTCCTGGCTACTTGCTTATGGCCACGCAGTGGGTTGTCCTTAGGAGTGAAGAGTTCTGGCGTCAGTGAACAGTGCTTCTTGTCTTGCTTTATTGTCAGATTCGCATAAGTTTCCTCTATGATAGCAGTTTGTTGCGCCGCACCAATGTACTACCGCTTGGGTTCTGCTTTTCAGACTTCTGCCATTATGCCGCTAATGTAACCGCTTCTAACTTGATCCTGGCGGGCACCTGGAGGTTGTAAAGTTCTAGCAGGTTGTTGAAATTCAAATAGATAAAACAGCTGTTTTATGGTGCATTGTCGCGCGTAACCCTCTGCTATTACTGAGGAATATTATGCGCGGATCAGACAGCAAGACAGAGACATTGTTCACCTATGTGACTCCAGAATCTTTTGTTCCTAAGGATCACCCTCTGCGAGCCATCGAAAGATGGCTGATACTGCCTTGGCAGGAATGGATGAACTCTTTGACAGCATTTATGCCACTACCGGTGGATCATCCATTCCACCAGAGAAGCTACTAAAGGCGCAATTGCTGATGATCCTCTACTCTATCCGGAGCAACCGGCAGCTGGTTGAGCAGATCCACTACAACTTTCTGTTCCGTTGGTTCCTGGGCATGGCCCTGGATGAGAAGATTTGGGATCATTCAAGCTTCAGCAAGAACAACGAGCGACTGATCGGTTCCGAGGTCGCCGCCGTGTTTCTTTCCCGGATATTGGACCAGGCAAAGCGCAAGCACCTTTTGTCTTCAGAGCACTTTACTGTTGATGGCACCCTCATCGAAGCTTAGGCATCCATCTAGAGCTTCAAGCCCAAAGATGGACCGCCATCAGCCGGTGGCGGCAAAAACGATGACGTTGATTTCAAAGGCAAGAAGCTCGCCAACGAAACTCATGGGGCTGATACTGACCCCGACGCCCGCCTCTACCGCAAAGGGAAAACCAAGGAAGCTAAACTCTGCTACCAAGGCCACACTCTGATGGAGAATCGCAGCGGGCTAATCGTCAAAACTGCAGTAACGCAAGCGACAGGAACGGCCGAGCGTGAAGCAGCAAAGGCCATGGTGCAGCAACTGCCACGAACAACCCGGCGCATTACGCTGGGCGGCGACAAAGGGTATGACACCAAGGACTTCGTCAGAGAACTGCGAGAGCTTAAAATCACACACCATGTGGTACAGAACACCAGTAACCGACGGTCTGCCATTGATGGCAGGACGACCAACCATCCAAACTATGCCGTCAGCCAGAGGATCAGGAAACGGATTGAAGAAGGCTTCGGCTGGATGAAGACCGTAGGCAGGATTCGCAAGACGATGTACCGAGGAGTTGAGAAGATCGCCATGCAACTTGATCTACATGCCGCAGACTACAACTTGGTGCGAATGAGAAACCTGGGCCTTGGTGTCACTTGGAAGGTGGAAAACGCCGCCGATCGGGTTGCAACATCAGCATATTGAGTTGAAAAAGAGCAAATAAACCCGGTTAACAAGTAGCCACAGCAACAAATGGTTTCAAAAAAATGGGCTGAAAATCGTTTTGGACACCCAAAGGGCTTATTTCCAACGACCTGCTAGAACACTTTGTGGGTCGTTCTGAACCTTTCTATTGATATCGGATCATTCTCGATAGGGTATTGATAATGGAAAGCATACGGGTGTCGTGCGTTGCTCTCAACGGAGGTAGAGTCTATGCGTATTTCCCGTCCGTTCTCGATGTCAGCATTGCGCGCACACAGAGGTGGCAAGATGATGCAAATGCTGCACAATAATAAATGAAAATTATAAATGCTGAGGTGATTGTGCAAGCAAATGTCGAGAGAGGGACGGAGGAATCAAGTCGCATACGGTTGCTGCGATCCATTTCTCTTTTTTCCTGTCTAGACTCTCCAGCACTTCTTGAGGTGCAGCGCAGAATTGTTGAGAAACGGTTTCACAAAAATCAGGTTGTTTTAATGGAGGAAGACACTGCGAGTTACATATACATTGTCTATAGTGGGAAAGTTAGGGTAGTCCATTTAGGTAGTGAAGGGAGTGAGAGGATTCTCGCTGTACACAAGCGAGGCGACATTTTCGGTGAGATGGCCCTGTTGGATGCGATGACAGCCCCTGCTACCGTTATAGCTATGGAAGAATCAGAGATTGGACTTCTGTCTAAGCAGGCGTTTAATGCCTTGTTTATAAATAACCAAAAAGCTCTATTGCAGTTAGTTGCAATACTCTGCCGACGGTTGCGAGAGGCGCAACTGGTTCTTAAGGCTATCACTCTGCCTGATGCCGAGCAGAGGTTACGCTCGATTCTCGATCACCTCAGTTTACTGCATGGTGTAAGGGATTCACGTGGCGTCGTCATTGCCCTGAGACTCACCCACAAAGAACTTGCCGGTTATACCTCAGTATCCCGCGAGACAGTTTCGAGACTGCTACACCGGATGACTGAAGAGGGTGATCTAGAAATGCTTGAAAATAGAACTATTTTGCTTAAGCCAAAGTTTAAGCAGAAAATGCAACTAATTTGATACATTTGATGTTTAGCGGCGCGCGTAGCATTGATAGCCAGAACTATGGTGCCTTGACATCAAGTCGGGCAAGGATATAATTTTAAATAAGATAATGTTAATGTCGAAAATGCAATTTTACCCCGCCTTAGTGTATTCTATTGACGCTATCTCGCTATATAACAAAGCTTGTAACGCAAGTAGTTGCCTAATGGGAGGCGCGTGCAGAGCGAGGCGAATAATGGCTCGTGAAATATGGAAGAATATGTCATGGTTTCGAAAAGTCTATCGGAACACTGCAAAATCAATCCAATTCGACCATCGGTTCTATCCAGAGACTTTTTTTCGTCAGAAGTTGGTGCAAGAGAGAAGGAGAGCTGAGAGGTCTAGTAAACCACTGGTGGTCATGATTGTAAACATATTTGATATTAGCAATGTAGATAGCGGTAGTTTAATCATTGATTCTCTAGTGGAGGGAATAAAAACGTGTGTCAGGGGAACGGATATCTGTGGCCAGCTTAAGTGTGATACATTAATAGGAGTGATTTTAACGGAAGTGGAGTCTGACAAGGTTGATAGTGCTAAGCGTATAGTAGCGAAGAAGATGAGGGAAAAGCTGGTATTGATCCTAAAAGATGAAATAGCAAATCGAATTGCCATCACATTTCGAATCTATCCAGAAGTTGGTGGCGGAGGTGATGCGTTTGACATGACTTTTTACCCCGAAATTAGATCTGAAGCAATAAGGAAGATAGGAGGCCAGATCGTTAAGCGTGCGATTGATATCTTAGGTAGCATTATGGGGCTAGTGTTATTTTTCCCGGCCTTTGTTTTACTGCCGATTATTATAAAATTTACCTCGGAAGGATCGGTGTTCTATCGTCAGATGCGAATCGGGCGTAATGGAAAGACGTTTGACTTGATCAAGTTTCGTACCATGTATGTTGGCAATGACGATATCATCCATAGAGAATACGTAAAGCGACTTATAAAGGGCAACTTGGCAGATCGCGGAACTTCTCCTATGGTATTCAAAATCGTTGGTGACCCAAGAATCACCATTATTGGCAGAGTTTTACGGAAATACAGTTTAGATGAGCTACCGCAATTCATAAATGTACTGAAAGGTGATATGTCTCTGGTGGGGCCGCGACCTCCGATTTGCTATGAACTTGAACATTACTGCAGTTGGCAGCGGAATAGGCTGATAGGAAAAAGACCCGGAATAACTGGACCTTGGCAGGTGAGTGGCCGGAGCAGCACAAGCTTTGATGATATGGTGAGGCTTGATTTGAGGTATCTCAAAGGTGGGAATATTGCATTAGATCTCAAAATTATGCTGAGGACCCCCATAGCGGTTTTAAGGTGCAGGGGCGCCTATTAGCGGGTACAACAGTCTTAAAGGGGCAGAATATGATTAAGGTAGGTATAGTCGGATACGGATATTGGGGCCCTAATGTAGCTAGGAATTTTCATACAACACCAGGTGCCCGAGTAGTCGCGATCAGTGATGCGGATAAGGGGTCGCTGTTACGAGCTGAACAGAATTACCCTGGTGTACGAATGATACAGGATAGTAACGAGCTATTGAAAGACCCCGAGTTAGACGTCATCGCCATTGTTACACCAGTGTCATCTCACTTTGAAATAGCTAAAGCAGCTTTATCTAATGGCAAACATATCTTTATAGAGAAACCTTTTACTGCTTCAGTGTCGCAAGCGGAGCAATTAATAGAATTAGCTGAATTTAAACACTTGAAAATTATGGTGGATCATACATTTTTATTTACAGGTGCAGTAAAGAAAATAAAGGAACTAATAGATGATGGAGTACTTGGAGATTTGTATTATTTCGATTCTATAAGAGTAAATTTGGGGCTTTTTCAGAAAGATGTAAATGTAGTATGGGATTTAGCGCCGCACGATCTTTCAATAATGGATCATCTTATACAAAAGGAACCGACAGCTGTTATGGCGACAGGTGTCGCGCATTTCAAGAATGCTTTAGAGGATGTTGCATACATAACAATCTATTTTCCTGGTAACGTTATAGCACATCTTAATGTCAATTGGCTTTCGCCCGTTAAGATACGGACAACGTTGATTGGCGGACAGAAGAAGATGTTGGTTTGGAATGACCTGGTAAGTGACGAAAAAATTAGGGTTTACGACAAAGGCGTCGAAGGGCTTGACAGTTACGATATGGATCCTAGGGAAAGGGCGTACGGCCTCAGGTTAAGCTATCGAAGTGGGGATATGTGGGCACCAAGGGTAAACCAGGTCGAAGCGCTAAAGGGTGAAACGGCTTATTTTATAGATTGCATTTACAATAACATCACCCCCCAAAATGACGGAAATGCGGGATTGCGCGTTGTCAGAATGCTAGAGGCTATCATAAAGTCATTAAGCACTGGAGGTGCCTTGATTCGCTTGTAAATGCGAAAAAATACGGAATTATCCCCCAAACAAAGGTAGGGGGAGTTAAGACATATTATGTCGTACCACTACTTTCGAATGGCCTTCTAAAGGAGGCCATTCCTATGACCATAGAAGAGTTTAACCGCCAGTTCCCGGATGAGGAAACTAGTCGTCACTATCTGGAACAAGTAATCTGGCCCCATGGACGACGTTGTCCCCACTGCGGTGGCACTATGTCTTGACCCATCACCAGTGGCTCAGTACGTCCCGGCTTATATGAGTGTGCTGAGTGTGGCAGCCAATTTACGGTCACTACCAAAACGCCGCTTCACAGCACGAAACTGCCTACTAAAACATGGCTCCTGGCTCTTTTTTGCCTGACCAATTCGAGTAAAGGGATTTCCTCGGTATATCTGGCTAAGTGGATCGGCACTACCCAGAAGACCGCATGGCGTATGGGACACATATTACGGACTCTGATGTCCGTACAGATCGCGGCCCAGGATCAGTTAGCCGGTCCTGTAGAAGTTGATGAAACCTACGTTGGAGGTCCTCAACGGTCACAACGTGGCGTTACCCATAAGCGGGGCCGAGGCTCAAGAAACCCGTGTGTTCTGGTCATCGTCACACGCAATGCCCAGGCCCGTGCCGAACAGATCGACTGCGCGAGCCACAAAGAAATGAAACACCGACTCTTACGACTCGTTAGTCCAGAGGCTGCACTTAATACCGACGAACTAGATTTTTACACGAAACTCGGCCAGGAATTCGCCGGTCATGACGTTGTGACTCATAGCGCAGGTGAATATGCCCGTGGCGAAGTGCATAGCAATACTGCCGAGTCGTTCAATGCCAAACTGGGATGCGTTAGATTTGGAGTCTTTCACCGTATGAGCCGATTGCACCTACCGCAGTATCTCAGCGAAGTCGTCTTTCAATGGAATCACCGCCAACCAGCGCGGGTAGTCATCAAGAACGGTCGCAAAAAATCAATTTGGGAGCCGATGCCCGTATTGGTTAAAGTAGCATCACTACTAAAACACGCTGTCGGTGTCCAGCTCCGGCAGCTCGCTAACGGTGGAATCAGACGCCTACCGTTACAGCAACCTTTGTTTGGGGGATTGGATTTACCCCGGAATCGTGGACAGTCAGTTAAGCTACAAGTTTGAGTTGATCGACCTCGTATGGGGTCCGATACCCCAGCGAAGAATGAATCCGTTTGCGGTTGTAGAACCGCTCAATGTAGTCAAAACTGAGCCCGAGTCTGGTACTGGTTATGAAATACCACCGCTCTTTTCAGTAATGCAAAGAAGCTCTCTGCCGCTGCGTTGTCCCAGCAGTTGCCTTTGCGGCTCATGCTGCAAATCGCGCCGTACTTAGCCAAGAGCTTCTGGAAGTCGGCACTGGCGTATTGAGACCCTCGGTCTGAGTGATGAATCAATCCTGGTGAAGGATTACGTCGCTTCACAGCGAGGGTGAAGGCATCCATGACCAGAGTTCGTGTCATGCGCTCTGACATTGACCACCCAACAACGGCGCGTGAGAACAGGTCGATGACAATAGCGAGGTATAGCCAGCCTTCATTCGTCCATATGTACGTGATATCAGCGACCCAGGCCTTGTTCGGCTCTGCTGGCGTGAAGTCACGGTTAAGCAGGTTCTCAGCCACCGGCAAGCTGTGGTTCGAATTAGTGGTGGCCTTGAATTTACGAATCGTTTTAGCTTTCAGGCCATCTTTTCTCATCAGGCGTGCTACCCGTTTGCGCCCACAACGTGTGCCGCGACGACGCAGTTCCTGGTGGATCTTAGGACTGCCGTATTCGCCTTTGCTTTCCTGGTGGATCTCTTTGATCACCTCGGACAGCGCTTTGTCTTCTGCCTTTCTCTGGCTCTCAGGCCTGCGCAGCCAAGCATAGTAGCCGCTCCTTGAGACTTTGAATACGTGGCAAAGGACAGAGACCGGAAACTCCGTCTGAAGGTGACAAATGAACGGAAAGATCAGTTCGGGTCTTGCGAAAAGATGGCCATTGCTTTTTTTAGGATGTCACGCTCCATCTTCACCCGATCGAGTTCTCGCTTGAGCTGACGGACCATCTCAGCGTCGGAGCAGGCCATGTGTCCTTTACCGGGGAATGCTTCTTGGGGCTTCGCTGACAGATCCCTGATCCACTTGTAGAGCGTGTTGACGTGGATACCCATGTCATCAGCAACCTGGTTCGCCGTGGCACCGCCTTCGGTGACCAGCTTAACCGTTTCAATCTTGAACTCGCGTGTGTACGACTTTCTCTTCTTCGGCACCATGACAACCCTCCTGCTGCGTTTGTAGCAGCTTTTCGGACTGTCCACAAGACCGGGTAAGATCCACCCCTCGCCCTCCGGG
>Ga0209317_1003403_pt1 | contig 10039 bp, 15 predicted proteins | sample RifGroB2_FD_183994 | JGI IMG/M metagenome (GOLD analysis project Ga0209317, IMG submission 183994) | Soil microbial communities from Rifle, Colorado, USA - Groundwater B2 (SPAdes) (version 2) | ecosystem: Environmental > Terrestrial > Soil > Unclassified | place: Rifle, Colorado | collected...
TTTGCGGCTTTACCCGTGAACAGCTTGAACTTCACTGTCTGCCTCCGTTTAGTCGATGAACTTGTTCTGGAAAAAATGCGGGTACCTTTTGAGCGGGGCGATCCCGGTGAAATAGAGCGTGTGGCGGAGAAAACCTCTCGGATATCTGTTTTTCAGCCGGCCGTAACCCCAGGGGAGCAGAAACATGACCGACCAGAAAACGCCTCCGAACTTCTGCGCGAGGATATATCCGATGACCATGAAGGCCATGTCGTCCGATTCGAAAACGAGAACCTGGAACGGCTTGTTGAGATACTGCGGAAAGCGGACTTCATGGTGCATGCGGCCAGCTCCTGAATAATTGATACCCAGTACGAACTCTCACGACGGGGGGGAGGGTATCCCCCCCTGTCGCCTGCCTCAGTAGATTGCCCCCAGAGCAGTAACCATGTTCGCTGCGTTGATCAGCACGATCGCTGCGATCAGGCAGACAACGGCCGGCACGATCTTCTGCTGAACGAACAGCAGGATCGTCACCAGGAACAGAAGAATGGCGGATATGGCGCCGAACGGCCCCTTCAACAGGGTGGTAACCAGGAAGTTGTACGCCTCGTAGCCGAAGGAACCGGCTGCCGGGGCGGTGATGGCCATGGCCTGGGTGGCGGTGAAGGTAAAGAGCGCTGCGATAGCGGACATGGCGGAAAACTTCTTGAACTTGAAACTCTTCATTTCGTCCTGCTCCTTTTTTTTGTTCTTTTTGTCTGATGTTGGAGTTCTAAGCCTCTTGCCTCTGAATACGGCTGCCCGTTATCGCTTCACCCCCTTCCCGTCAAGAAGTGCGGAGATGCGCGGAAGGTCCGCCCCGTTGACCGGTACGCCGTCGATCCAGATGGCTGGCGTTCCCTGCACACCGATGCTCTGCGCGACTTTCTCCATTTCCTCCAGTTGCCCGCCCTTGTTTTCATCCTCCGGAACCGGCTTGCCGTCCATCGAGCCGCTGAAAACCTCATGGAACGCATTTTCCTTCTCCTCGTGCGACAGGATGTAGTGGGCCTTCTTTTCTGCGTCGGGATGGATTTTCCTGAGCGGGTAGAAGAAAACGTAACGGGTGATGTCGGTCCGTTTTGAAAGGAATTCGTCCACCTTGCGGCAGAAGGGACAGTCGGGATCGGTGAACTCGATGACCTGGCGCGGACCTGAGCCGATTTTGAGGGCCTTGTCGAGAGGGATGTTCTTCACCTTCTCCGCGAGTACCTTATTGCGCATTTCCGCGGTCAGGTTCTTTCCATCCTTGCTCCAGAGCTCACCGAACATGAGGTAGCCTTCCGGGCTGAAATAGAAAACCTGGTTCCCGGCAACGACCTCAAAGAGTCCTTTGACCGGCGATTCGCTGACGCTGTCCACCCTCAGGTTCGGAAAGTTCTTCAGTAGGTTGTCTTTTTCGACGTTCAGGTTCTCTTTCGCTACTGAGAGACCCGCCGTCGTGATGACGATCAGGATCAACCCGCCGATCTTCAGTTTCTTGTGCTTTGACATTCTCTCTTCTCCTCCTTTTGCTGCGTGCCTATCTCGACCCGCCTGTTTAGCCGCCTGTCGTCAGACACCGGACTGCTTTGTCCCAGACCTTCCACCCTGCCCACGGATACCCCTTTTCCTTTCAGGTACGAAGCGACCTCTCTAGCCCTCCTGTGCGAGAGATTCGTGTTGTGGGAGAAGCTGCCGCGATCGCAGGTGAAGCCGTCAAGGTTGACGACGGTATCGACCGGAATCCCCAGCATGAGCCGATCGAGTTTTGCCCGCTCCTTCCGGGTTATCTCAGCACTGTCGAAGGGAAAGTGAACCGTGCCCAACAGGCACGAAACAACCCCCTTCTCAGGGCTGCTCTTATGCTTCGTCTCTGTCTCTTTGGCAGGCACTTGAAGCGGGCGGGGTTCGCTCGCGCTCAACCGCAGCGCCAGCTTCGGGGAGGCGGGAAGAGCCGAGAGATGATCGTCAGGGCAGCCGGAGCAGACGACGAAGGCGTCGCATTCCTGGGCCCGGGCTACCTCGTGCGTAAAGCTAAACGGCCTTTGCTTGATTTCTGAGGCATTGCCCGCCAAGGGGACGAGAAGTACGAGTCCTGCAACGGAAAATTTTCCCAGCATGTGACCTCCGAGATTATTGGTTCATCTAGGTAATCACGAGGGGGGGAAGGTGAGCGGTGGGAACGGTCGTAAAAACCCGCTTCTGATTCAGGTCGACATCATGGGCCGGTTTTTTGCAAAATGACGGTATTTCAAGGCATTAGATTGAGGGCAGCTAACGGGATTTGATGAGGGGCAGAGGGGAAGCGGACGCAAAAACATCAATTTAACCAAAAATAATAACGCCTTATTTCAGCATGTTATCGCCTCATTTCGACGCCAAATATAATTTTCGCCTTCCCCCCTCCGTGATTATTTAAATAGCAGGAAACACCCGGAACGGAGGTTGGACAATGAATGCTTTATTGAGGCAGCGTGATCTTATGGAATTCATGAATATATCGAGGGCGACACTCTGGAGAATCCAGAGACACAAGGATTTTCCTAAGCCGGTGATTATTTTGGGCTGCAAACGTTGGCGACGCGAAGATGTCGAGACCTGGCTAGAGGCGAAAAAGGAGGAGCCGAAGGAGAATGATTTTGCCTGTTCAACTGGCAACTGAAGTAAAGGGCGGTTGAAGGATGCCACTCATGGAGATGACCATCGGGTACAAAACGTTTCCGGTTCCAGATGCCAGATTCGAGCGAATGATACGCCGCGAGCTTGAGCGCCAGGCAGTTGGAAAGGATCTCAAAGATCAAATGCCGGGGCGCCCTCTTTCGTCATCGCGGGAGGTTTCGGTTGCATGACGCATCCCCTCCTCAAATAGCCGGTTCCCTCCGGTTCGATTCCAAAGCATCAGATATCAGTGAAACATTCGGACAGATACTGGCAAGCCTCGCCTCCAGGCCGAAATACCTTCCTGACTGGCCGGAGGGACAGAGGGCGATGCCGAATGAAATTCTTCGTTCGGCCCTGTTCAATTGCCGCAACCGCAAGCAGCCTCGAATGTTCATGAAGGATACCGAAATAGCTCTGATCGGCGACGGGCAGGTCATCTACCGCGGCGAGGAGTTGCGCCAGGACGATGAGCTGGTCTGGCTGCATCTCATGCATCTGATGAAGAAGCTTCCGCTCGGTGAATGCGTCGAGTTCACCCCCTACTCCTTCGTCAAAGCGGTTGGGTGGCCGATGAAGGGGCAGAGTTACGAGAGGCTCCGCATCTGCCTCAGCCGCATGCAGGCGACGGCAATTCGCATCCAGTCGAAGCGCCTGGGTTGCTTCATCAGTGTCTCGCTGATTCTCAAGTTCAGATCAAGAGACGATCAGAACGAGAACCTGTCGAAATGGCAGGTTTGGGTTGGCGAGGAAATGCGGCTTCTGTTCGACGAGGACTTCCTGACGAGAATGAACTGGGAGATCAGGAAGTCCCTGCCGGATGGCATTGCCTCCAAGCTCTTTGGCTACTGGGCAAGCCACCGGCAACCGTACCCGGTGAAGATTGCCACCCTGTTGCAGCTTTGCGGATCGGAAATGTCCGCGAAGCATTTCAAAGTCGAGCTGAAGAAAGCTATCGACCTGCTATGCAAGATCGGATTCCTGGAAACATGGGAGTTCAAGGAGGACCTGGTAGTCGTCAAAAGGAAGTATTGACCTATGACCGACCGCATATTGACCTATGACCGACTCGGTATTGACCTATGACCTACTGCTATTGACTTTTGACCGACGCTTTTATTGACCTTTGACTTACCGGATTATTGACCTTAGACCGACTGGCATATTCCTGGGAATTAAAGGCTTTCAGGAGGTTACGAAGTTTTCCACAACCCTCTAACCTTTATCTAACCTTTTTTAACCATTAAGGAAGCGTTGGATCGAGAGGTAGAAAGAAGATGAAATGCCTGTTCCCGAATGAAGCAAGGAAAACCGTCATCTCGTATCTACGACGCACAAGACAGACGATCACTTATGCAGAAGGCAGGTACGCTCTCGTCAATGGCACCCCTAATATCAACGACATAGAGCAGGCGTGCCAGGATCGCGCCGTTTCAATATCCACGAACGGCTCGATTCAAATATGCGGGGTCCAGATCCGTCCCGAGTGGGACACGACAAGAATCCGGCGAAGGGTTGAAGACCATCTTCGAAAGTGCGCTTCACCGGAGGACATAATCCGCATCGCTTCATGCCTTGGCGTGGAGCTGAAGTAAACACCCCCTCGTAGGGCGATTAACGAACCAACATCACTGCATGAAAAGATGCAGCAGGGACAGGTGCGCCTAATTCCGGCCTGAAGGCAGGTCAACATCAGGATTTAGCCCACTAATCCGCAACACCAGATTTCGTCTTGGCACGGCCAGGCTCTGAACCCAGAGCCATGGCAAAGCCGGTCATCGGAGTACGTCTCCGTGGCCGGCTTTTTTTATTTTCAGGGAGTAAATATGGATTTTTTAACGGCAGTCGAATGGGTCAGAAACAATGAAGCAGTGATCAAGGGGAATTTCGTCAAGTATCGCAACTTTTCGCCCTACGAAGATTGCGACTACATGCAGGAAGCTTTCGAGGCCGCGATGGTTGCCACCCTGCGCATCAAAGAAAAGGAAATCTCCTTTGAAGCGGCCTTCTGGAAGATCTTCCGCAGGCAGGTGAGCCTGTTCACTCCAAACCCCGACGACAAATCGAATGGTTCTAACTCTGTGCCTTCACACCTCTGCTCGGTTGACATCGATACCGTGTCCCTAAGACAGCGACCGCGGAGAGTGAGGAGAAAACCGAACATCGAGGCGATATTTTACGCGGTCTCTCATTTCCTCACCGAAAGGGAGCAGCAAATCCTCTACATGTCTCTGGGGATTTCGGAGGAAGGCAGGCTTTCCAATTACGAGATTGCCGATCGCCTCGGGTGCTCAGCCGCAAACGTCCGTGACATCATCGCCAGGGCAAACAAACGGCTCAATAGCTTGGTCCTGAAGGGGACCATCGACCCCAGCAGGCTTCGATAGCAGGTTTGCCGGAAATTAGCGCCATAAATGGCTCCATTTTGATATCCGGGGTCACGCATCCAGTTTGGGTGATGTTTTCATATCCATAATCGTCACCATAGTCGGTGCATTGATGCCTTTTCGCCAAAAAATGCACCAGTTTGTTGCCCATTCACCTTCCCCCCCTCGTGATTATATAGGCAGGGGCATGGAGTCTCCCATTATCTGCTCCAAAAAGGAGGTATTCATGGACGTGCTGGTTTGTGATCTCGGATTTTCTTCGGCGAAGTGGATCTACAGCGGGCGTAGGGGTAGGATCATTTCCGCCTTCAGTTACAGCGGCGACAATCTGCTGATAGGGGAAGAGGCGCTGTTGTCATCCGGTTCTTCTTACCTGAAAACGATGGAGGAACTGGGAAGGTATTACCCGGTCTTCATCGAACACTGCCAAAAGGTGGCGGCGACCGGGGGAGACTTGCTCCTTGCCGTCGGGCTTCCTTATTCCTATTGGCAAGAGCAGAACAAACCCGGCGGAGCGGTTCCCGCACTGGCGAAGTCTTTGGCCTGCGGCGCGGTCAAGGAAGTCGCGATATTTCCCCAGGGTCTCGGCGGTATCAGGGACTATCTGGACAAGTTGGATGAGCGTCCAACCGGGAACGTGCTCGGCATCGACATCGGATTCAACACCATCATCTTCACCTTGTTCTCACCACAGCGGAAACAGATCATCTATGGCAAGACTCTCAACAAACGCGGCGTCCATCAGATGGCAACGAGTTTCCTTCTCCCACGCATAAAGAGCCTTGCCCCATCGGGAACCTTCACGCCGGTCGAGATCGCGTTCCTGATCGAGAAGGGTTATCTCCAGTATGGCTTCGAGCGGCATGATGTCAGCAAAGAGATCCACGAAGCCGGCATCGCTTACATCGAGCATATCATCCGGGATGTTCAGGGGGAATTGCAGGCGCACGTAGGAATGCATGCGGATTTTGATCGAGTGCTGCTGTTCGGTGGCGGCGCCGCCCTGCTCAAGGATGAGTTCCCGGCCAAGAATATCGAGGTCGTTATACTTCCCGAGCCTGAATTTGCCAATGCCAGGGGCTTCCTATCGCTTGCCGGCGGGAAGTGAGCTCGCCATGCCACAGTACACGATCAAGCTGAACACTTATGATCCGGCCATAGTCGACGCGTTCGAGCGGCTACGTAAAAGCCGAAAGCAGGCTGCATTCACCCATGAAGCGCTTAAGTATTTCCTCGCATCGGAGAAGGGTGTGCAGGTGATCGGCCTTATGAGCCGTGACAAGATGCCCTCGTTGCGTCCCGCTCATGACGCCATTGGGGTTGAATTACCCCAGAACCCCGTTCCCGCGGCACAGACCGTTTCCACAGCGCCATCCCATGATCTGTCCAAGGACTACTGTTGTGACGTCATGGAAAAAATCCTGAAGTGAGGGAGATCATCTCGGGACGGTTGGTTGACCATAAACCGAGCCCCCTAATTCAAATCGGGTTAGGGGGCTTGGTCGTTTGAGGGTGGAGAAACTGATGCCCCCATTTTGCTCCCCAAAAAGGATATCCAAAACGCACGCGGAAACGCATCCGAGAATGGACCAAATCGGAAGCGGAGCAGCCGTGAATTTCTCTATATACATTTATGAAATAAATGTGAACTATTACAGACTTTAGGAAGGCTCACACCCATGCCGTCAAAGACCGCCGTCATTGCCTATCATTACCATGTTCTGTCAGGACACCAGCGACTCTTCGATCAGGTGGAGAGTCGCATATGCGCAGCTTACCGAAAAGGGTTCTCCGTTGTTGAGATCACCAGGATCATAGGTTCCAAGAAAGCTGACTATGCCCACGCACTTCTTGTGAAACACAAGGTGATTGGCCAGGGGAAACGGGGACGGCCAGCAAAGGACTCCGTGCCCCATGCTATATCGAGCTACCTGAGCAGACGATCGCTCTCCTTTGCCAAATGGTGCGCCGGTTGGGGGTTCGATATTGGGGACGCTGGATATGCCATCAGGGAAAACGCCGATGGACCGGTGCTGGATGCCGTAAGACGGGACTTTCCCGGCTGCTATGTGAAGTTGCGCAAGCTCAAGGAATACCCTGACTATGTCCACCCGCCTCAATGCCCATCGAACAAGCTGGAAGCCAAGGTCATCTGGGATGATGGGGAGCACTGCTATCGCGCCGAACAAATGGAGAATGATACCGTGCGGGGGTTCGGATTAAGCATGGAAGACGCGATCAGGAATCTCAAGGTGAGCCACAACTTTGGACTGATGCTGGTACGGCTGGAGGCGGGGTGTGGGCTATAATACTCCTGAGGAAATCAGCCCATTCAACGTAACGATAATTATATTTGACACTATTGACATAGTGTGTAAATAATAATAACCGTTATGACCAAGAGAACCGTTACAATCTATCCATCTTCGGCGAAAGAAATGGAGGCTCTGGGGCAGCGCCTCAAGGATGCGCGACTTCGTCGTCGTTTTTCCATGGAAACGGTCTGTTCCAGGGCTGACATTTCACGTCCGACGCTTTACAAGGTCGAGAATGGTGATCCCTCGGTTGCCATCGGAATCTACGTCCAGGTACTGCGCGTCTTGGGAATGGTTGAAGATCTGTCAATGATAGCCAAGGAAGATGTTCTGGGGCGCCGTCTGCAGGACGAATCACTCCCCCACCGAAAAAGGGCTCCACGCAAGAAGCAGCCGACAGGAGACAGTGATGGCTAAGGCAAAAGGGGATCAGATCTGGGTCTGGCTTGACGATCCTGCTTTCGGTCCCCTTCAGCACATAGGCACGCTGTCCCGTGGGGATCGGGGAAGCGTACGTTTTGCCTACGAGCCAACTTGGCTCAAGCATGCCCATGCATTTCCCCTGGACCCGGAACTGGATCTGTTTGGCGGTGAATTCTTCCCGGGGAATTCCAATTTCGGCGTGTTCATGGATTCATGCCCCGACCGCTGGGGGCAGATCCTGATGAAACGCCGGGAGGCAGTCGAGGCCAAAGAAGAAGGTCGTACTCCGAGAACTCTGGGTCCGTGGGAATTCCTGTTGGGAGTCCAGGATTGTACGCGCATGGGCGCCTTACGTTTCAGTCGCCCGGGCGAGAGCACCTTCCTGGCCGACGAAGCGTTATCGGCTCCGCCGGTCGCCAGGATTGCCGAGCTGCAGGCGGTTGCCTTTGAGCTGACCAGGAAAAAACAGGATGATATCGGCAAACTCAAGGAGTGGCTGAAGGTCCTAGTTGCTCCGGGCTCTTCACTCGGCGGCGCTCGCCCCAAAGCCAATCTGGTTGATGAAGACGGCAGTCTCTGGATTGCGAAGTTTCCTTCCGCCGACGACGACTACGATGTTGCCGTCTGGGAGAAGTTGCTTCAGGACCTGGCACAGAGGTGCGGCATCGCCGCGCCCGAATCCCGTCTCATGCAGATAGGCAGCGGGTATCATACCTTTCTGGTTAAACGGTTTGACCGTAACGGCAGCAATCGGCGTTTTTTTGCCTCAGCCATGACGATGCTCGGTCACATAGACACCGAAGACGCCAGTTATCTCGAGTTGGCCGAATTCATTGCCACGTACGGCGAGGCCGATCATATCGTCCACGACCTCGAAGAGTTGTTTACCAGGGTCGTCTTCAACGTCGCCACCGCCAACCGCGATGACCACTTGAGGAATCATGGTTTCATCAGGTCTCCCAACGGGTGGCGCCTGGCCCCGGCTTTCGACATGAACCCATCTTTCAGGAAAGACGAGCACGTCCTTTCTCTGGATATTTACAACCGCCAACCCGATTTGGAGGTAGTGCTTTCGACCACTGACTATTACAGACTGGAAATCGGCCGCGCCAGAAAGATCGTAAGTGAGGTGTGCAAGGTGGTGGGTGGTTGGAAGGCCCGCGCCAGGAAGCTTGGCCTGACCTCGCAGGAATGTGCCGAGGCAGAACATCTGTTTCTGAGCGAGCCGAATAAGTGAGGTGAAAATTCTGGCCACCTCAGCCTTTTCTCATTTCGGCGCGCAAGCTCAAAAGCATATTAGATTCTCAGTTTGGCAATGAATAGCGCAGTAATTTGGGTTAGACCGTCAGCAATTCACATCGTTCCGCGATCTTCAAGGTGTTGATGATTGCCTGGGGTGCATATGCGAAGGCTTCCGCCATCTCATCCGGCGACTTCAAGTAAAATTCGTTAGCCGAGAAGCGCATGTGGGTTGGGTCCGTGATGCTCTTGCCGGTCTGCGTACAGAGCAGCTTTTCATGTTCAAAAGCATCGTCGCGGTTGATATAGTGGCAATCATTAGTCGCCACTACTGGCAGGGCAAGTTCTTTGGCAATCCGCAGAAGCCCTCGATTAGCCACGCGCTGTTCAGGCAAACCATTTCCGTTGAGTTCCAGATAAAACCTGCCGGGGAATATCCCGGCATATTCCCGGGCTACTGCGACAGCCTCGTCGTCTTTATCTCTCCAACACAGATAGGGGATTTCTCCTTTGAGGCAGGCCGACAGGGCGATCACCCCTTCGGCATGCTGCCGCAACACCTTCTTGTCGATACGCGGCAGATGATGGAAACCTTCCTTGTGGGAAAATGCCACCAACCGACGCAGATTCGCATAGCCTTCGGAGGTCTCGCTGAGAAGGAGCAGGTGGGATGTCCGGGCCATCGGTGAGACCGGCAGTTCGTCCACAATATGCATTTCGCAGCCTATAATGGGCTTGATCCCGGCCTCTTTGCAAACCTCTGCGAAAACTTCCACCCCATCGATATTGCCGTGGTCGGTAATCGCCACTGCCGGCATGCCAAGTTCCTTGGCCCTGTCAACAAGTCCCTTCACAGTAATGGTGCTGTCCAATCGTGAAAACTTAGTATGCAGATGAAGATGGACAAAGGGTGTATGTGTTACCATATCAAGCACCTAGATTTATTATACAAAGCTTGGTATCCATAATGACACCATTGATAAAAAGTATGATACCATGAATTTGTTTTTTTTG
>Ga0209317_1003406_pt1 | contig 10036 bp, 7 predicted proteins | sample RifGroB2_FD_183994 | JGI IMG/M metagenome (GOLD analysis project Ga0209317, IMG submission 183994) | Soil microbial communities from Rifle, Colorado, USA - Groundwater B2 (SPAdes) (version 2) | ecosystem: Environmental > Terrestrial > Soil > Unclassified | place: Rifle, Colorado | collected...
ACCCCAGGAATCGACGTTGCCGGTGCCGGCGACATTCTGGTTCCCGTAGAGGCCGAAGAAGCCGGCGGTAAGCGAGTTCATCGGCAGCCCCCAGAAGCCGGGGGCGACGCCGAGGGCCTTGCTGACAAGCATCGCCTGGCCGGCCAGATTCACCATGCTCCCCCAGGTCTCGTTGGCGGTGTTGTTGGCGGTATTGCTGTCCTGGGGCGGGTTCTGCAAGCCGGCGATCAGCTTCAGTGAGTTCTGGTCGCTGAGGGTCACCTTCCGGGTCACCCTGACCTGGGCTACGCGCGGACTGCCGGGGTTACCCATGGTGGCACCCTGGCCGAAGTCGATGGTGGACGCCGCCGCCGGCCCGAAGCTGTCCCAGGACTGGCCGAAAAGGAGCTGGGTATCCTGCCAGTCCAGGGTCCCGTAGGCATGGCGCATGCGCAGGTTGGCCCCCTCGTTGCCGGAGCCGGCACCGAAGAAGTCCGACTCGATGACGGCGCCGGTTTTGGCGCCGAGAAAACCGGGTCCGGCCACCTTCAGCCAGAACCTCGACTGCCGTGCGGTCATCAGCGACTGGTCCTGCTGACCGGCAGCCGAGCTCTTTTTCGGAATGCCGCTCGGCTGCAGGGTGCCGAGCGCCGCGGGACCGGAGGTCGGTCCCAGGTTCACGGAGTTGTAGATGTAATCGAACTTCACGAAGCCGCCGAAGGAGAGGTTGAACTTGCTGGCGGCGGGGGCGCTGATCTTCCCGTAGATCCCGGGAGCGACTTCGCAGGCGGGCTCGAAGTCGCAGTTATAGGTGGGGGCGTTTTGCGGCACTTCCTGTGCCAGTACCGGCGTCGCCAACAGCGTCATTGCTGCGATTTGAAGCATTAACTTTTTTGACATGGTCTTCTCCCTTATCAGGTCCCTTTTCACATGGCTGCCACTTGCGTGACCGATCCGCTTATTATCCGAAGGCGCTTTCCCGGCAGATTCGCTCCCTTCCGGCACCCACCGCTAAAAGATGTACCTGCCGGCATCCCGCACCGTGTCCGCCAGCCGCTGCTTGGCCAAGAGCAGCCCCTCGCCCGGATAGGCGCCAAGGCGTGAAACCGTGTCGCGCATGGCAAGTAGCGCTCTCCCTTCCAGCGCATAAGCGCTGCAGCGGCAGGCGGCCAGCTGGAACTGGGCTCCCCGCTCGAAGGCGATCACCTTAACCACCGCCTGCAGCAGGGCGCTTTTCTGTTCGCTCGCCTCGGCAGCGACCTTCTTCGCCCTGAGGACGGCGCTCTCCAGTGCGAAGATGCCGATCGCCATGTCGGCGAAGGCGACGAGAAACTCCTGGGACTCCTTGCAGCGCTCGGCGTGACCGAGCATCAGGAGAAATAGCTTCTTCTGACCGGCGATGAGGGCGAGTTCCGCGGCGAAGCTTCCCGCTCCCTGTGCCGCCTCGCTCCCCGGCGCCGTTTCCGCCCTTGCCGCCTCGATGCCGCCTTTGAAATCGAGGCTGCCGCCGTCGGCCCTGCGAAAGAGCATCGTCGGGATCAGGATCCGGTTGATCTCGTTGGTCCCCTCGAAGATCCGCTGGATGCGCGAGTCCCGGTAGTAGCGCTCCACCGCGTACTCGCTGATGTAGCCGTAGCCGCCGTGGATCTGGACCGCCTCGTCCACCACCATGTCCAGCTGCTCGCTGCAGAACACCTTGGCGATGGCGCACTCGGCCGCGAATTCCTCGATCGCCTTCTGGTAGCGCTCGTAGTAGTCGGCGCCGCTGTGATCCAGCGTCGCGATCCGCCCGTCCAAAAGCCCCGCCACCCGGTAGACCACCGACTCGGAAGCGAAGATCGCCGCCGCCATGTCGGCGAGCTTCACCTTGATCGCGCCGAACTCGCCGATCGCCTTGCCGAACTGCTTCCGCTCCGCCGCATACGAGGCCGCCTCGCCAAAGGCGCCCTTGGCCATGCCGAGGGTCTGGGTCGCCACCTTCAGCCGGCCGACGTTCAGCACGTTGAAGGCGATCTTGTGCCCCTTGCCGGGCTCGCCGAGAAGATTGGCGACCGGCACCTTGACGTCCTGCAGCACCAGCGACGTGGTGGAGGAGCCTTTGAGCCCCATCTTCTTTTCTTCAGCGCCGACCGAGAACCCCGGGAAGCTCTTCTCCACCAGGAAAGCGGAGAAATGCTTGCCGTCGATCTTGGCAAAGACGGTGAAGAGGTCGGCAAAGGCGGAGTTCGTGATGAACTGCTTGGTGCCGTTCAGGATGTAGTGCGTGCCGTCGGCGCTCAAGACGGCCGTGCTTCTGGAACTCAGGGGATCGCTGCCGCAGTCGGGCTCGGTCAGGGCGTAGGCGCCGAACCATTCCCCCGAGGAGAGTTTCTCCAGGTACCGCTCCTTCTGGTCCACCGTGCCGTAGTAGACGAGCGGCAGGATGCCGATGCCGGTATGGCCGCCGAAGGCCATGCAGAAGGAGGCGACCGGGGCGACCTTCTCGATCATGAGCATGTTGGTGGTCTTCTCCAGCTCAAGTCCGCCATGCGCCTCGGGCACCTCGGCGAGAAACAGCCCGAGCTCCGCGCACTGCTGCATCTTTTCCACGATGAAGTCGAAATCCTTGTTCTCGATCCGCTCGATGTTGGGCAGGATCTCGTTTTTCATGAACTCTTCGGTGGTCTCGCCGATCTGGCGCTGCTCGGAGTTAAAGTCCTCGGGAGAAAAAATCGCGCCGCCGGCGGGGCCGTGCAGCAGAAACTCCATTCCGTTTGGTAGGTTAAGGTTCATAGCAGATCTCCATATCTCGTCGTCGGTCCATACCGGCGGAGTCAGAAAGCGTCACGACATACCGTTCTACGGCGTAACAGCTCGAATCAGCGCGCCAATAATCGGCAACCAACGGTTGACGGCATCCCGATAAAATATTGTTCTACCGATTTGCCGGGGTAAAAAAATATAGCCCCGCGAGAGGTCCCACCCGGGCCCGCCAGCGCCGACTTGCGGCAGCTGACCGGGCCCGGATGACACCGGGTGCGACTGCTATTTCGCCTCGGAGTAGTCGTAGAAGCCCCTACCCGCCTTGCGACCGACATAGCCGGCCTTGACCATGTTGCGCAGCAGGGTCGGCGGCGCGAAACGCGCGTCCTTGGTGTAGTTGAAGAAAATGTCGCCGACATAGTAGCCGATATCGACGCCGGCAAAGTCCTGGAGCTCCAGGGGGCCCATCGGCATCCCGGCGCCGAGCTTCATGGCGGTGTCGATGTCCTCGGCCGAGGCGACGCCGTCCTCGAGGAGGCGGATCGCGTCCATCATGTACGGGACCAGCAGGCGGTTCAGCACGAATCCCGGGGTGTCCTTGCAGGTGATCGGCGACTTGCCGAAGGACTTGCCCAGTTCAAGGGCGACCGCGGTGGTTTCCGGGCTGGTCTGGATCGCCGGGATGATCTCGACGAGCTTCATCATCGGTACCGGGTTGAAGAAGTGCATGCCGACGAAGTTGGCCGGGTTTTTCACCAGGGAGCCCATTTCCGTGATCGAGAGGGACGAGGTGTTGGTGGCGAGGATGGTGTCGGCGCCGCAGACCGGCTCCAGCCTGGCGTAGAGTTCCTTCTTGACGTCGATGTTCTCGAAGACCGCTTCGATGATGAACTGGGCGCCGGAAAGGGTGTTCACGTCGGTGGAGAAACTGATGCGCGCCAGGGCGTCGTTGCGCTCCTCTTCGGTGATTTTTTCCTTCTTGAGCATCCGTTCCAGACTGGTGCGGATCGTCTTGTCGGCCCGTGTCCAGGCCGCTTCGGTGGTATCGACCACCCGGACCTGGTAGCCTGCCTGTGCCGCCACCTGGATGATGCCGGACCCCATGCTGCCGCAGCCGACGACGCCGATTGTCTTGATCTCTTCGAGTTTCATGGTCTGTTCTCCTTTTGGTTGATAGTTATCCGCTAGTGGCTTAAAAAAACCGGTTTGCGCTTTTCGATGAAGGCGTTCAGCCCTTCCTTGGCATCGCGGGTCCTGCCGTTTTCCGCGTTGAATTCACGCTCCACTGCCAGGGCCTGCTCCATGGGGAGATCGATCCCCCGGTACACGGCAGCCTTGATGTTACCCATTGCCTTGCCGGCGCCCGCCGCGAGCTCCTGGGCGAACTTCAGCACCTCTTCCCTGAAGTTCTCCGCCTCGATGACCCGATCTACCAGGCCGATCGCCAGCGCCTCCTCGGGCCCCATGGTCCTGCCCCGCAGCATGATGTCCAGGGCCTTGGAGAGCCCGACCAGGCGGGGGAGCCGCTGCGTCCCCCCGGCGCCGGGCAGGATGCCGAGGCCGGCTTCGGGAAGGCCGATCAGCGCCCTGCCGGCAGCCATGATCCGGTAGTCGCAGGCCATCGCCAGTTCGCACCCCCCCCCCAGGGCATGGCCGTTGATCGCCGCGATGACGATCTTCTTCATCCGGTTCAGGATGTTGTTCGCCCCCTGCAGCAGCTTGGAGAAATTCTCGGCGGCGGCGGCATCCTGCGACGCCATCTCCTTGATGTCGGCACCGGCTACGAACGCCTTTTCCTGGGCGCTGGCGATGATGACGACGGTGACGTCGTCCATCTGCTCCGCCTCGCTGAAGGCGCTGAACATTTCCCGGCCGAAATCCCCGTTCAGGGGGTTGGTCGGCGGACGGTTGAGGCTGATAGTCAGGACCCGGTCCTGTTTCTGCATTGAGATGAATTGGTATTCCATATGAACCCCCTTTTGTAATTTGGCTTGTTAGCCGACCTTGATTACCACCGAGGCGGCAGTGTCGCCGGCGGCACAGCCGGAGAAGAGCAGGTATCCGCCACCCTTCTGCGCCAGCTCCTCGATTCCCTCGATCATGAGCCGGCCACCGGTGGGCGCCTGGGGATGGCCGTAGATCAGCGAACAGCCGTAGTTGTTCATGGTGTTCAGATCGAGGCCGAGTTCCTTGGCCATGGCGATGTCGTTGGCGGCGAACGGGTTATGGGTCTTGACCGCGCCGAGATCGCCGACCGTGATGCCGGCGTTGTCCAGGGCCATCCGGGCCGAAGGGGCCACCGCAGCCGCCATGAAGGCCTTCTTCGCCCTGGCGTAGCCGTAGGAGACGACCTGCACCTCGATCCCCTGGTTCCCGCTCAGCTCCTGCGCCTGCTCGCGGGTGGTCACCATGATGCCGCAGTTGCCGTCGGCCGGATAGGTCTGGGCACCGAAGGTGTGTACGCCGTCGGGAAGCACCGGCCTGAGGCCGGCCAGCCCTTCCGGGGTGGTCTGGGTGACGCCGTCGTCCGCCTCGACGGTGAGGCTCTTCTTTTTCGAGAGCTGCACTTCGATGCCGAACATGTACTTTTTCTGGAACTCGCGGTCGTTTGCCAGGGCATCCTGGTACTGCACGAAGCGCCTGTGGGTCAGGGCGTCGCACTCTTCGCGGCTGATCCCGAACTCCTTGCTGACGTTCTCGGCGGTCTTGATCATCGCCTCGCCGGCCCAGGGGTCCTTGCTGACGTTGTCCATGAACCAGTCCTCGACGGTCGGTTTGCCCCCCGGACCGTTCGGGTTGGGCCACACGGCGTGGGGACCGTTGGAGCAGCGGTCCGCCAGCAGGCACCAGTTCTTGTTGAACATGCCGGTCTCGACACCCATGGCCGCCTGGTAGAGGCTCAGGGCCGCCGTGGAGCAGGCCTGGGAGATCAGCGCACCCGGCACCTTCTCGGCACCCATGAGCGCCGCGGCCCACGGCCCGCTGTAGAACCAGTTCTGCTGGTAAACGGTGCTGCCGACGTGGAGGTAGTCGAGGCTTTCCGGGTCCCACCCCTTCGCCTCGAAGAACCGCTTCGAGGTGGCTGCGCCGAGGGCGATGGCGTTTTCGTTGGCGAGGCTTCCCTGCCAGCGGACGAACGGGGTGCTGTAGTACCCCTTGTAGGGGATGTAGGCTTTCTTCAACATGGTCTGTTCCCTCCATTTTTTTGTGAACTTCTTTGGTAAAGGCCTGGAATCGATGGTTGCCTGAGCTTGGTTTCCGCACCGGCTCCCGCTATATTATTCGGTACTCAATTACCTATTTATGGCCGATCTTTCCCACTGAATGCCCTTGCCACCCCGTTTTTCGAATCGCCTCTCTAATCTTCCTGGCGCCGGTTTTGCTGCCGGCGCCGGGGGCCAGGGCAAGGGTTAGGCGCGCCGCGCCGATTGAGCCGCGTCACCGTGCAAAGAGGCGGCTGACTCGCAAAGGCATTGCAACTGGGGTGCGGCGAGCCGCATCGAATCCCGCATGATGTCGGAAATGCTTTTCAGCGAGGCGCGCTTGATCTGCTGCAGGAGTTCCCACTCCTCATCGGTCACCCTCAAGGACACTACGTAGTTACGCGGTCTCTCTGTGAATCTGCCCATCGTTAGCTCCCCGGCCGGCTGCCGATTGGCCTGTCTGGATTCCAGTAACTGGAGATGGTTCGGCTTCACTGCAATCTGGCCGTAAGGACCGGGACGAACTGCAGGACATCGGCGACGACCAGGACATCGGCGACCTCGCCGATCGGCGCATCCTTGTCCTTGTTGATCGCGACCACGAAATCGGACTTCTTCATGCCGGCCAAGTGCTGAATCGCGCCGCTGATGCCGCAGGCGACGTAGAGCTTCGGTGACACGGTCTGTCCGGTGGTGCCGACCTGGTGGCTGTGTTCCACCCAGCCGGCGTCGACTACCGGACGGCTCGCCCCCAGCTCCCCGCCCAGCGCCTTCGCCAGAGCGGCAATGACCTGGACGTTGTCCTTCTTACCGACGCCTCTGCCGGCGCTGACGATGATCTCGGCCTTGGTGAGATCCACTGCCTTCTTTTCCGCCTGCTCGTAGCCGACAAATTGCAGCGCCGACGCCGTGTCCGGCAGATCGATCTTTTCCACGAGCGGCGACCCCGTCGCCTCGCCTGCAGGGGTGAAGGCCCCGACCTGGATGGTGAGAACCGCCCTGCTGCCGCGGGGGGAGACGGTGCGGCGCAGCTTGGCGTTGCAGATGCCGACCTCGAAGGCGCCGTCCGCGATGCCGACGATCTCGGAGATCTGTCCGACTTCAAGGGCGGCTGCCACCCGCGGCGCCAGGTCCCAGCCATAGGAGGAGTGGGCAAAGACCAGGTAGTCCGGGTTTTCCCGCTCCACCGCCTGCAGGACGATCCTTTTATGCAGCTCGGGGTTGTATTCGCCGTACTGCGCGGCCTGCGCCAGGTAAAGCTTGCCGTCGATCCGTGGGAGGGCGCCGTCATCGCCGATGAGGACCATGGCGACCTCGGCCCCGAGCTTCTCGGCAAAGGCTGCCAGTTCATAGCTGGTGGCAAGGAGCGTCTTTTCCCGGTACTCGCATATAAGCAGTGCTTTCATATCTCTCTCCTATCTCACTACCGCTGATTTTTCTTTGAGGATGCCGAGCAGCCGGTCCGCCATCGCTGCGAAATCGCCTTCGAGGACGATGCCGCCCCCCCTTTTGGGCGGCTGGTAGACGCTCGCCGTCCCGGTCAGTTCCTGTTCCTTGAGCAGGTCGGCAACGGCAATGGCGACCACCTCCTTTTTCTTCGCCTTCATGATGTTCGGCAGGGTCGGGTAGCGGGGTTGTCAATTTCACCACTCCCTTCAAGCCCCCCTCGAGTTCCCGTTTTGCGGTGATGGTGCCGTTATCGTAGGCGAAACCGACCATGGTGGTGCTGCAGGGGATCCCCAGCTGTTCCGCAACCAGCACGCCTACCTGGGCCGAGCCCCGGTCCTGGGACTGCATGCCGGTGAGGATCAGGTCGAAACCCTTGTCCCGTGCATAGGCGGCGATGATCGAGGCGATCTGCCACGGGTCCTTGTGCGCCGCTGCCGCATCCTGCACGTGTACTCCCCGGTCGCATCCCATGGCGAGCGCCTTCTTGACCGGTTCCAGTACCCGGTCCGGGCCGATGGAAAGGACCGTCAGCTCCGGAGCATCGGCCAACTGCTCCTTGAGCTGAACCGCCTGCTCCACGGCGTATTCGTCGTATTCGTTCATGCGCCAGGCGAGGTCCGTTTCGTCATACCAGGACCCTCCCGCACCGACCTTGAACCTTGATTCCATGTCCGGCACCTGCTTGATACAGATCAACAGTTTCATGTTTCCTCCCTTGGCGTTGCTGCTTCAGTATCTTTGGTCCATCACTTTTCCGCTAAACCGGCAACTCAGGCCAGACGCTCCGCCACGATCTCCGCCAGGTCCCGCACCGAAAGCTCGCCTTCCGCGCCGCCGGTCTTGATGCCATCCTCGAACATGGTGAGACAGAAGGGGCAGTTGGAGACGATGAGCGGCGAGCCGGTCTCAAGGGCCATCTTCACCCTGGCCTCGCTGATCTTGGTGCCGGTTTTCTCCTCGGCGAGAATCCGCCCGCCGCCGGCGCTGCAGCAGAAGCTGTCGTAGCGGCTCTGCTCCATTTCCCGGACTCTCCCCCCGGCCCGGGCCAGGACGGCGCGCGGCTCGTCGATGATGTCCATGTAGCGCCCGATGTAGCAGGAGTCGTGGTAGGTGAAGTGGAACGGCTCCGGCTCTGCGGTGAGCTGCAACTCTCCTGTTTCGATGAGCCGGTGCAGGTAGCTGCTGTAGTGCTCCACCGGCAGGTCCAGGCCGAGATCCCGGTAGTCGCGCCCGAGGGTGTTGAAACAGTGGGGACAGGTGGTGACGATCCGCTTGACGCCGTACCCCTTGATCAGTTCGATGTTCTCGCCGGCCAGCTGCTGGTAGAGGTACTCGTTGCCGAGTTTTCGCACCGGCTCGCCGCAGCACTTCTCTTCCTTGCCGAGGATGCCGACCCGGACCCCGGCGGCGGCGCAGATCTTGATGAAGCTCCTGGCGATCTCCCGGTTTCTCTTGTCGAAGGAGGCGTAGCAACCGACGAAGTAGAGGATGTCGACCTCCGCCCCGTCCGCCATGACGGTGACGGGAAGCCCCTCGGCCCAGTCGCCGCGACCGGCGAAGGCGAGGCCGAAGGGGTTCGCGTTCACTTCGATGTTGCTGACGGCACTGCGGACTTCGTCTCCCGGGAAGGCCCCTTCCATCAGGGTGAGGTTGCGCCTTAGTTCCAGGATCTTGTTCACGTGCTCGTTGTTGGCCGGGCAGATCTCCTGGCAGGCCCGGCAGGTCGTGCAGGCCCAGACCGCCTCCTCTCCGATCGCCTCGGTGAGGCTCGCCCCCGGGGCGCTCTCGGCTACCGCGCCGATCTGCTGGATCAGTTTCATCGGCGAGAGCGGCTTGTCCGTCGCTGCCGCCGGGCAGCGGTCCTGGCAACGGCTGCAGCTCGTGCAGGCGTCGGCATCGAAGAGGTCTTTCCAGGTGAGGTCGGCTATGGTGGCGGCGCCGAACTGCTCGACGCTCTCGTCTTCCAGGTTGATGGTCGCCAGGGTCCCCTTCGGCTCCAGGGGGGCGAAGAAGGCGTTCAGGGTGGTGGTGACGATGTGGCGCAGCTTGCTGTACGGGATGGCGGCAAAGAAGCCGAGCACCAGTGCGAAATGGAGCCACCAGAGGACCTTGTGCGTGGTCCGGATCGAATCGGGGTCGAAGCTTGTGAAGAGCCGGGCGACGAGGTAGCCGACCGGTGAGAAGCGGGCCAGGCCGGGATTCTGGGTCAGCTCGCTGGCCGCCATCCGGGCGCCTTCGATGAGAAAGCCCGAGACGAGGATGGCGAAGAGGAGCTGGTGCACGATGTAGTCCTGGTCGGTGCTCTCGAGCCCGGCCGGCTTCGTGATGAAACGGCGGCTGAAGAGCGCCGCCAGCATGACCAGGGCCAGCAGGCCGGCCAGGTCGAGGACCAGGGAGAAGGCGAGGTAGAACCGTCCGGCCAGCAGATTTACCCGCAGCACCGGGGTGAAGAAATCGGCCTGGATCATGACCAGCAGCGTGCCGGCAAAGAGGGTCAGAAAGCCCCAGAAGAACATGCTGTGCGGCAGGCCGCCGCCCCGCACCCGCGCCACTTTCACCTGGCCGAAGATCTCGGCCACCGTCCGTTTCACGCGCTCGTCAAAGCGGTCGAAACGGTCCAGCGCTTTACCCTGGCGATAGATCGGCAGCCGCTTCCAGAACCC
>Ga0209317_1003407_pt1 | contig 10034 bp, 10 predicted proteins | sample RifGroB2_FD_183994 | JGI IMG/M metagenome (GOLD analysis project Ga0209317, IMG submission 183994) | Soil microbial communities from Rifle, Colorado, USA - Groundwater B2 (SPAdes) (version 2) | ecosystem: Environmental > Terrestrial > Soil > Unclassified | place: Rifle, Colorado | collected...
GTTCAACGCCTGGGCATCGGCGGCGATGCTGCTCTGCGCCTCCCTGAGCGCCTGCTGCTCGGGTTGCCCCAGCCGGGCGATGATCGGCGAGAGGGTGCTGTTGCCGGGGATGCCGAGTTCGGCGCCTATCGAGGCGATCATCTGCCGGCAATGCTCGGAAAGCCGCGCCATCCGGTCCATGCCGGCCACGATCTCCTGCTGGTTCTCCTCCAGCCTGGCCAGATCGAGCGACACCATGCAGTCCTGCTCCTCCTGCAAAAGCGCCTTCAGCTGGTCGATGAGCACCCCCTTCTCGCAAAGGGCCGCTATCAGTTCCGCTATGTTACGGTCCATTCCTCTTCCCCCTTAACGCGTACCGAACGCGTCCATGATCTTTTGCGCCAAAACGGCCGGTTCGACACGGTAGCCGCCTTCCTGCAGGTTCTGCTTGGCGAGGGCCACCCGGTCCAGCCTCACCTCTGGGAGCGCGGCCAGATCGGCTTTGAGCCTTTCCATCTCCCGCGCCTTGGGCGAGATCTCGACCCGGTCGAAACTGAGCACCCGCCCGGCAGGGCGCGGCCCCTCGGTGGTCTGGGCCGGTTGGTTCTCCCGGCGCACCTCCTGGGCACGCGACAGGTCGACGACGTAGGCGGAGCCGTTAATCCGCATCGGGCACCCCCTGCGCCGGAGCAGGCGCGGCGTAGCCGCGCGCCAGCTCCCTCTCCAAGGTCTGCGCCAGACCGATGCCGCCGCCTCTGACCGCCGCAGCGGCATACTCCTGGTCCAGCAGGGAGCGGAAGGTCTCCTCGCCGCGCCCACCGCCGGTCAAGGTGTCCTTGCCGACCGTTTCCCGCATCGACTTCAGCATCATCGAAACGAACATCGCCTCGAATTCGCTGGCCACCTTCTTCACCGCTGCAGGGGTCTCCCCCTCGCGCCGCGCCCCCTGTTCGGGGCGCTTAGCCTGCAGGTCGGCAATCGGGAAAGCGGTATCCGGTATCGGTTTGATCTGCATCTTCGTGCTCCTTTGCCGCCTCCTACATGACGCTCAGCTCGGCGTTCAGCGCGCCGGCTGCCTTGATCGCCTGCATGATGCCGAGCAGGTCCCTGGGGGTCACCCCGAGGGTGTTCAGCCCGCGCACCACCTCTCCGAGGTTGGCCCCCTCCCGCAAGAGCGACAGGTTCACCTTCTCCTCGGCGACCTTCAGATCCGTTCTGGGGACCACGGTTGTGGTCCCGGTGGAGAGTGCCCTCGGCTGGGAGACCTTCGGGGTCTCCTTCACCACGACAGTCAGATTGCCGTGGGACACCGCGACGGTGGAGATGCGCACGTTCTCCCCCATGACGATGGTCCCGGTCCTCTCGTTCATCACCACGCGGGCCGTGACATCCGGATTCACCTCCAGCCGTTCCAGGTCCGCCACGAACTCGATGACGCGGCTTTTGTACTGCTCCGGCACCGCGATCTTCACGCTCCCCGGGTCGGAGAGGGTCGCGACATCCGATTTGAAACGACCGTTGATGGCGGCAGCGACCCGCGAGGCGGTGGTGAAGTCGGACCGGTGCAGGTTCAGCCTCAGGTCGGCCCGGTCGGCAAGCACGTTCGGCAGCTCCCGCTCGATCAGCGCGCCACCGGGGACGGTCCCCGCGGTCGGATGGTTCTTCACGGCGCTCGCCGCCTGCCCCCCGTAGGAGAAGGAGTTGGTCAGGATGGCGCCCTGGGCCACCGCGTAGACCTGGCCGTCCGCCCCCTTGAGCGGCGCCATCATCAGCGTGCCGCCGGCGAGGCTCTTGGAGTCGCCGACCGAGGAGACCAGCACGTCGAGGCGGTTCCCCTGCTTGGCGAAGGGGGGGAGCTGGGCCGTCACCATGACGGCGGCGATGTTCTTCACCGTGATCTCGTTGCGGTTGACGGTCACCCCCATCCGCTCCAGGGCGCCGACCAGCGACTGCACCGGGAACTTGGTCTGGTCCGAGTCGCCGGAGCCGTTCAGGCCGACCACGATGCCGTAGCCGATCAACTGGTTTTCCCTCACCCCGTCGAAGGCGGCGATGTCCTTGATGCGCGCCGCCAGGGCGAACTGGGGGAGCAAAAGGACAAGCAGCAGTATGCAACTGTTGAGCCCGAATTTGATTTTCAAACTTTCACCCGATCCTTTTAGCCGCTTCCGGTTACCGCTCAACCTCAAACTGTCTTTTCGGTTCTCTCAACCTAAACCTTAACCTCAACCTGTCTCTAAAACGGCCAGACGTAGTCGAGCGCGTTCAGGAGCCAACCCGGCTTCTGCCTGTCGCTGATGATCCCCTTGCCGGAATAGGCGATCCTCGCGTCGGCGATCAGGGCGGAGTTGATGGTGTTCTCCGAGCTGACATCGCGGCCGCGCACCGTGCCGGTCAGGACGATGATCTGGTCCTCGTTGTTCACCTTGACGTTGCGCCTTCCCTCGATCAGCAGGTTGCCGTTCGGGATCACGTCCACCACCTTGGCCGAGATGGTCGCCTGCAGCGTCTCCTGCCTCGAGGTGGAGCCGGTGCCGTCGAACTTCGAGCTGAAGCTCGCGTTCAGCAGATCGCTCAGATCGGCCCAGTTCCTGATGCCGGTGGTCTCCAGGCCGAGCAGCTTCGGGATGCCCGCGCTGATGCTGGAGCCGCGCTTGGTTCCCGTGCTCGCCTGCTTGCTGGCGCTCGCCTGCTCGGAGATCACCACCGTGATGATGTCGCCGCGCCTGCGCGCCTTCAGGTCCTCGGCGAGCGCGATGGACGAAGCCTGCCAGAGCGAACCGGAGGCGTAGTTCAACTGCGGCGCCGGGATCTGCTCGTCGAAGGTCGGCGTCTTCACTTCCGCGCTCTGGTGCGAGCAGGCCGCCAGCAGCAGCGGCAGGAAGATGGCCGCCGCCCTTATTTTACGTACAGTTCCTTTCTGCATCAAAAATCCACCCTTACCGTCGTGGCGTCCACTACCCGCGCCGCGACCTCTTTTTGCGAGGAGAGGTTCTGCACCATGATGGTGTCGCCCAGGGCACCCGCCCCCTTGGCCCGGCCGCTCGCCGTGATCCTGACCACCTCGTTCTCGACCACGATGGTCACCACCTGGCCGCTCTTCACGATCGGCACCCGCTCCAGGTAATCCCTGCGCAGGGGCGAATTGGCCCTCATGGCGCTCTTCACCCTGAGTCCGACCGCCTCCTCGATATCCTTCATGTAGCGCCCCTGCACGTGGGCGATATCGCGCCGCACGAGGGCCAGATCGGAGGGGGCCAGCACCTCGCCCCGCTCCAGGGTCCGGGCCGCCACCACCATCTCCGCCAGCGCCTCGACCTCGACCAGCACGGTGAGATTCCGCTTCACCTGGTCGTCGACCCGCACCACCAGCGCCACGGAGGCGTTGCCGTACCCTTCCCAGCGCTCCGGCGCAACCACCTCGAAGCTCACCCGCCCCTCGGGGAGCTTCAGGTCGCCGTGGTAGCCGATCTTCTTGACCGTCACCCGGGCGTTCAGGGGGGCCGCCTTCTGCAACAGGAAATCGGAAATGGCGCCGCGCACCGTCGCCTCGCTCACCAGGTTGCCGGCGGGCGGGGCCGGCAGCGCGTAGGCGCCGATCGGCAGGGTGAACAGCATCAGTGCCAGCAAAAGCGCTCGCATCAGGTTACCTCTTCAGCCCTGCTGCCTGCTGCAGCATCTCGTCGGCGGCGGTGATCGCCTTGGAATTGATCTCGTAGGCCCGCTGGCCGACGATCATGCTCACCATCTCCTCCATGATGCTCACGTTGCTCATCTCCACGAACCCCTGCTCCAGGGTACCGAGCCCGTTTTGTCCGGCAGTCCCGGTCGTCGCCGTGCCGGAGGAGTCAGTCGGTAGGAACAGGTTCTTGCCGATCGCGTTCAGCCCCGAGGGGTTGGTGAAGGAGGCGAGCTGCAGGGTGCCGACCGTCGTCGCCGCGGTCTGCCCCGCCTGCTGCACGGAGACGGTGCCGTCGTTGCCGACGGTGACCCGGGTGGCGTTGCTGGGGATGAGGAGTTCCGGGAGTATCGGGCTGCCGTCGGAGGTCACCACCCTACCCTGGCCGTCCCTCTTCAGCGAGCCGGCGCGGGTGTAGGCGGTCGAGCCGTCGGACTGCTGCACCTGCAGGAAGCCGTCCCCCTGGATGGCGAGGTCGAGTTCGTTGCCGGTCTGGGTGATGTTTCCGGTGGTGAAGATCTTGGTGACCGCAGCCGGCTTCACCCCGAGCCCCACCTGGATCCCGGTCGGGATGGTGGTGGCGTTGGTGGAAGGTGCGCCGGTGGTCTTCTCCGTCTGGTACATGAGATCCTGGAAGTCGGCGCGGCTCTTCTTGAAGCCGGTGGTGCTGGCGTTGGCCAGGTTGTTGGCGACCACGTCTATGTTGAGCTGCTGTGCCTGCATCCCGGATGCTGCGGTCCATAAGGCCCTGATCATGTCGAATCTCCTTTTACACTTTCCCGAGGTCGTTGGCCGCCCTGGCGGTCATCTCGTCATAGCTCTTGACGGCCTTGGCGCAGGTCTCGAAGTAGCGGCTCGCCTCGATCATGCGCGCCATCTCCACGATCACCTTCACGTTGGACCCCTCCAGATACCCCTGCTTCACCTCGGCGGTCGAGGGTGTGGCCGGGGCCTGCGGGTTGGCCGGCACGAACAGCCCCGCCCCCGCCTTGGAAAGCGCGTACGGCTTGGGGAAATCTACCCTGGCCAGGGTGCCGGCGGCGACGCCGTCCACGGTCACCACGCCATCGGCCCCGATCTGGACACGCCCGCCTGACACGGTGATCGGACCGTTACTCCCCTGCACCTCGTAGCCGTCGGCGTTCACCAGCCGCCCGCCGGGGCCGCGGTGGAAGTTCCCCTGGCGGGTGTAGGCGGTCCCCTGCGGCGTGTTCACCACGAAGAAGCCGTCCCCCTCCAGCGCCAGGTCGAGCGGGTTGTCGCTTTTTTGCATCGGGCCGGGCGAGAAGTCGGTGGAGAAACGCTCGTTGCTGAAGACCGGATCCTGTGTCGGATTTTTGACATTGGCCAGCACGCTCTCGAACTGGATCTGGTCCGCCTTGAAACCGGCGGTGTTCGCGTTGGCCAGGTTGTTGGAGACCACCTCGAGCCGGCGCAACGCCGCGAGGTTCCCCGACAGGGCTGCATACATGCCGCTGTTCATGGTTTCCTCCTCACGCTACCCGCTTCATCTTGCCGCGCAGCCTGATGATCGCCTGGCTGTGCAGCTGCGAGATCCTGGACTCGGTGAGATCGAGCACGGCGCCGATCTCCTTCAGGTTCAGTTCCTCGTAATAGTAGAGCGTGATGACGATGCGCTCCTTCTCCGGGAGGTTGTCGATCGCCTCGGCGAGCCGCTCCACGGTCTGACGGGCGATGAGCTGGCTCTGGGGGCTTTCGGTCCCCTTGTCCTCCAGGACGTCCAGAAGGCCGAACGGGGCGCCGTCCTCGTCGTGCCAGGCGTCGTCCAGGCTGACGAAGGAAAGCAGGTGTATCTCCTCCAGAAGCCTGAAGTAGTCCTTCAGTTCGAGCCCCATGGCGAGCGCCACCTCGTCGCTGGAGGGGTTGCGCCCCAGACGCTGTTCCAGCTGCGAGAACTCGCGCTCCAGCTTCTTGAACTTGTCCCTGAGGCTCCTGGTGAGCCAGTCCTGCGCCCTCAGCTCATCCATGATGGTGCCGCGGATGCGCTGCTCGGCGAAGGTCTTGAACTGAACGCCGCGGCTCGGGTCGAAACGCTCCGCAGCGGAGATCAGTCCGATGACCGCGGCACTCCTCAGATCATCGCGGTCCAGGTGCGGGGGGAGCGAAGAGGCGATTCGATCCACGATGAACTTCACCAATGGGAGGTGGGAAACCACCAGTTCATCCCTGCTGAGCGGTACCCCACGTTGCGCCTCTTGCTCATACGCCTTAAGAAGACAGTTCATGATTCCTCCACAGCTTGCTTGATTCGATCGGGGCGTTCGGTACGGGGGTTTCCCCCGCCGGCCGCTCCGCAGTTAACTTTTGCGCCAGGACCCGGAAACCGAGCGATCCCTTAGCCTCCGGGTAAAGGCGGCACAGGGCGCCGCGCCGCCTGACAGATTCGACCAGCAGGTCGTCGTGCAGTATGCAACCGACATGGTCCATCGAGACATGCAGGAAACGTCCCGTTATCGCCGAGAGCTTGGAAAAAAGTGTATTTCCCTCCTGGGCGTCGCGGCACATGTTGACCAGGAGCCTGAACTTCAAGGAACCGTCGCGCCCGGAGAGCGTCTTCACCAGGGCATAGGCGTCGGTGATGGAGGTCGGCTCCGGCGTCACCACCAGCATGATCTCCCGCGCCATGGCGGCGAAGCCGGTCACGTTTGCCGAGATCCCGGCGCCGGTGTCGATCAGGAAGTAGTCGAAATGATCCTCCAGGCGGAGCATCCCGTGCAGGAGCGAGAGCCTCTCCCTGGGTGAGAGCGCGGTGTAGTGCTGCATGTCCATCCCTGCCGGGAGGACGCTCACGCCCCCCCCCACGTCGACGACGCTCTCCTCCATGGTGATCTCGTTGCTCAGCACCTGGCTCACCCGGTAGGGTGCCTCCTTGCCAAGCCGCATGCAGATGTCACCGACGCCGGGGCTGGAGTCGACGATGAGCACCCGCTGCCCGGAAGCGGCAAGCGCAGCAGCGAGATTCACCACCACCGAGCTCTTCCCTACCCCCCCCTTGCCGCTGGTGACGGAGATTACCCTGAGTCCTTCGCGCACCTTGAGCAGGTCGGGGGTGGCCGCCGCCACTCTGGCGCGCCCGGCGAGCCTTCTCAGCGTATCGGCCTGGTCTGTTGCTGCTGTTTCGAGGCGAGATGCTGTCATCGGGCTGACTCCTGAACCACCATGGAGGCTAGTTTCCTGGAGGTGGCGACCTCGATGTCCTCGGGGACCTTCTGACCGGTGCTGAAATAGGAGAGCGGCAGCTTGTGCTTCAAGTAGGTGTCGACGATGCAGCCAAAGCTCTTGCTCTCGTCCAGCTTGGTGAACAGCAGCCTGGTGATCGGCAGCGTCCCGAAGGTGGCGATGATCTCGTCGATCTCGCGGGCCCTTGTGGTGGCCGACAGGCAGAGGTAGATGTCGATCCCGGAATGGCACTCAAGGTACCCCTTCAACTCGTCGAGCCGCTCAGAGTCCTTGGGGCTTCTGCCGGCGGTGTCGATCAGGACCAGGTCCTTGTCCGCGTGCTTTGCCAGCGCCTTGGCGAGTTCCTGTGAGTTTCCGGCCACTTCCAGCGGCAGGTCCATGATCTTCGCGTAGGTTTTCAGCTGCTCGACCGCGCCGACCCTGAAGTTGTCCGTGGTCACCATGGCGACCGATACCCGGCGGTTCAGGGCGTACATGGCGGCCAGCTTGGCGATGGTGGTGGTCTTGCCGACCCCGGTGGGGCCGACAACCGCCATGATCCTCGGTCCGTTTTTCTTGATGCGCAGGGAGCCCGAGCACTTGACCAGACCGGTCAGGGTCTCGGCCATCAGCGACCTCAGCTCCTCGATACCGGCGCCGTCTTCAGCCGCCGGGCGGATTGCCTGCATCAGGGTCTCCACACCGGTCGGGCCGACGTCCTCGGCGCGCAGCTCGGCGGCCAGCTGCTCCAGCAGGCGCTGTTCCTCCGGGACCCGGTCTTTCTCGCGCCGCCCCTGCACCCGCCTCTCCTGCCGCTCCCGCTCCTGCCGCTCCCGCTCCTGCTCCTGCTCCTGCAGATCCTGCTCCTGAAGCTGCACCTGCGGCACCGTTAACACCTCCAGCTGCTGCTTCAACTGCACCGCCGTCGGACGCTGCACGGGCTGCTCGCCGAGCGCGTCGGCGTGCGGGAAACTGACCGGTTTGGGGCCCTGCTTCTCCTTGCCGGAGACCGCGTTGTAAAGGAGCTGTTTGATCTCCTCAAGTTCCTCCTTGGCGAAGGTCCTAGGTCCCTGCGCTGCAGGGTCGGCGGCGGCTTCCCGGGGAGTCTGGGGCGTCGCCGGCTGAACGCTCGCCTGCTGGGCTTCCTTGCGGGAGAGCGCCTCGAAGCGCACCTTCAGCTCGCGCACCTCGCGCGCCAGCGGTCCCAGCATCGAGTTCTGGAACTCCTCGCGTGTCGAAAGCTCACGCTCCGGGGGCGCGGGAGACGGCTCCTCGCGGTAGGGATTGGGACGCTGCGGCGGTCTCGGCTCCAGTGCCGCGGTCACCTCGTAATACGGCTTGGAGAAAAAGCCGAGAATCCCCTTGCGCCGCTCCTTCTTGGAGGAGAGGATCATGGCGTCCAGCCCCATTTCGGCCTTCACCATCCTCAGTGCCTCCGACATCTCGCCTGCCTGAAACGTTTTAACTAGCATTGAGCACCACCACGCCTAAAGATTGGATTTTTATGTTGGGCGGGATCTCGTTATGTGAGATCACCGCGAGGTTGGGCATGAACCGTTCGGTAAGCTTCTTCACGTGGCGCCGTATGGTCGGCGAGGCCATCAGGACAGGCAGCGAACCGGTGCTGTCGAACTGCTCGGCGTTGCGCCTGATCACCGCCAGGATGCGCTGCGCCACGTTCGGCTCGATGGCGAGGTAGCTCCCCTGCTCCGAGAGCTGGACCGCATCCGCGATGGTCTCCTCGACCTCGCGGTCCATGGAGAGCACGCAGAGCGTGTCGTCCTCGCGCTTGTACTGCTCCACGATGTAGCGCCCGAGGCTTTGGCGCACGAACTCGGTGAGCATCTCCGGGTCCTTGGTCACCCCGCCGTAATCGGCCAGGGTCTCCAGGATGGAGCGGAGGTCCCTGATCGAGACGCTCTCCTTCAGGAGGTTCTTGACCACCCTGAGCACCGTGCCGAGGCTCAAAAGGGAAGGGACCAGCTCCTCCACCACTTTGGGGAGGCTTGCCGCGATACCGTCCAGAAGCTGCTGCAGTTCCTGGCGTCCCACCAGTTCGTGCGCGTGCTTCTTGATGATTTCGCTGATGTGGGTGGCGAGGATGGTGGTGTTGTCCACCACGGTGTAACCGGAAACCTGCGCCTGCTCCCTCTCCTTCCCCTTGATCCAGACTGCCGGCAGGCCGAAAACCGGTTCCGTGGTCTTGATCCCCTCGATAAGCCCGGTCGCCCCGCCGGAGTCCATGGCCAGGTACTGGCCGGAGAGTTCGCCGCCGCCCACCTTGGCGCCGTTGATCAGGATGTTGTACTCGTAAGGTTTCAGCTGCAGGTTGTCGTGGATGTGGATGGGAGGCACGATGAAACCCATGCGGTCGGCGACCTGCTTGCGGATCGAGCGGATCCGGTCCAGGAGTTCCCCCTGCTGGCTCGCGTCCACCATCGGGACCAGGCCGTAGCCCACTTCCAGCTCCAGCATGTCGAGCGGGCGGATCGAGTTGATCTGGTCCAGTTCCTCGCTGCCGGCCTGGGTGTCGATGACGTCCTCCACCTCTGCCACCTTCTCCACGGCCATCTTGCTGACCAGGTAGGAGACCCCCGAGAGGAGGAAGAAGGCAAAGTGGGGCAGACCGGGGATCATGGCGAACAGGAACAGCACGCCCGAAGTGACCTGGAAGGCCTTCGGGTAGTTGAGCAGCTGCCCGGCTATTTCATGGCCGAAGTTGTTCTCGTCGGCCGAGCGGGTCACGATGATGCCGGCCGCCGTCGAGATGATCAGCGCCGGGATCTGGGCCACCAGCCCTTCGCCGATGGTGAGCAGCGTATAGTTGGCGAGCGCCGTGTCGAGCGCCATCCCCTTTTGCCACACGCCGATCACGAAGCCGCCGATGATGTTGACCAGTACGATCATGATGCCGGCGACCGCGTCGCCTCGCACGAACTTGCTGGCACCGTCCATTGAACCGTAGAAGTCGGCCTCGCGGGAGATATTCTTGCGCCTTGCCTTGGCCTCCTTGTCGGTCAGGATGCCGTTGGAGAGGTCGGCGTCGATCGCCATCTGCTTGCCGGGCATGGCGTCCAGGGTGAACCTGGCGGCAACCTCGGCGACGCGCCCGGCGCCCTTGGTGATGACGACGAAGTTGATGATGACGAGGATCAGGAAGATGACCGCGCCCACCACGTAGTTGCCCCCCACCACG
>Ga0209317_1003408_pt1 | contig 10034 bp, 8 predicted proteins | sample RifGroB2_FD_183994 | JGI IMG/M metagenome (GOLD analysis project Ga0209317, IMG submission 183994) | Soil microbial communities from Rifle, Colorado, USA - Groundwater B2 (SPAdes) (version 2) | ecosystem: Environmental > Terrestrial > Soil > Unclassified | place: Rifle, Colorado | collected...
TGTCGTTGTTCTCGCAAAGCGAGCCGACCACGTCGTACACCTCGTTTAGCTCATGGCCGTCCTTGCCGAGGACGTCGATGTGGTGGTAGGAGCCGTAAAGGGCGGGACGCATCAGGGACGACATGCAGGCGTCGACGCCGATGTACTTGCGGTAGGTGTCCTTGCTGTTGATGGCGGTCGCCACCAGGACGCCGTGCGGGCCGGTCATGAAGCGCCCGCTCTCCATGTACATCGCCGGCGCGTGGCCGTGGCGCTTGCGGAAGGCGTCGAACTGCTCGGTGATCTCTGCGGTCATCCTGGAGAGGTCGAGGGGGTTCTGGTCGGGGCGGTAGGGGATGCCGAAACCTCCCCCGATGTTCACGAACTCGAACGTGATCCCCAATGCGCCCTCTACTTCCGCGGCTACCTCGAGGACCATGCGGGCGGTCTCCACGATGTAGGTGTAGTCGAGCTCGTTGGAGGCGACCATGGTGTGCAGGCCGAAGCGGGTGGCGCCGCGCTCCTTCGCCCGGCGGTACGCCTCCACCACCTGCTCGTGCGACACGCCGTACTTCGCCTCTTCCGGGTTGCCGATGATCACGTTGCCGGTGCGGCGCGGCCCGGGGTTGTAGCGGAAGCAGATCATCTCGGGGAAGACCGGCACCTTGTCGATCAGGGAGATGTCGTCGAGGTTCAGGATGCAGCCGCCGTCGCGCGCCGCGAACTCGAACTCCTCCTGGCTGGTGTTGTTGGAGGTGAACATGATGTCTTCGGGGGCGGCGCCGAGTTCCCTGGCCTGGATGAGCTCGGGGATGGAGCTGCAGTCAAAACCGAACCCCATATCCTTCATGAGCTTCAGCACCTCGCGGTTGGGCAGGGCTTTCACGGCAAAGAACTCACGGAACCCGGGAATCCCGGAGAAGGCCTTGACAAGCTGCGCTCCGGTTTCCTTGATGCCGGCCTCGTCATAGAGGTGGAAAGGGGTCTGGAAATGCTGCTCTATTTCGGGGATCCGGTGAAACAGGCGCTCTTTGAACGAAGCTGACATCGGCATGATCTTGGTTCTCCTCTATGCTGTGTTGATTGGGCAATATATCAGGCTCTTCATCGTGATCACTGCTGGTTCTTTCCGTCGGAACAGTGCGCCAGGTCGACCCTTCTGGTTTCCTTTACCGTCTCCAGGACTACCTGGGTGCGGGTCGACTTGACACCGTCCAGCGGCTGGATCTGGTGGCGCAGGATCTTCGCGAGGGTGGTGTGATCGGATGTCCTCAGTTTGACCAGGAAGCCGTCGGGGCCCACCACCTGGTGCACTTCCTGGACCGAGGGTATGCCGGCCAGCGCCGCGGCAGCTTCGGCCGTCCCATCCACCTCGATGAAGACAAAGGCGGAAAGACCCTGGTGAAAGCAGGCGGGGTTAAGCCTCACCTCGTATCCCTCGATGATCCCCCGTTCCTCAAGCTTCCTGATCCGCTCCAGGACGGCGGACGGTGCCATCCCGACCTGCCGGGCGACCTCGGCGTTCGGTATACGTGCTTTCTCCTGAAGAATCTCCAGTATGTGGATGTCTATGTCGTCAATCATTCTTGTTTACGCCTCTTGCGGCGAATATTATTCTTTTTGTTTTTGCTTGTAAAGCATAAATTGACGCGAAAGGGTATCTGGCCCGGCTACTTACGGAGAAAAACCGGGAAATGGGCGCAGGGGAGGGGAGGGGAGGGGGAGTGGATCGCAGTAATCGTCACGGACATTCGTCAGGAAGCCATGACTCGGGGCGAATGAGCAAAGGTCCCATATTCTTGATTATTTACCAAAAGCTGTAAGAATTGCCCTGTTCAACTTCCAGGTTTGAAAACCTCCAATCTTTTTCGTTCGCGCAGCTTGCGTAGAAACCTCGTTCGGAGCCATGCCATGAACGTGTTCAAGGAGATAACCGCGATCCTTGGCTGGCTTTCTGGCTCCCTGGCGGGGGTCGCCGCGTTCTTCTTCGCATGCGGATATCTCATCAAAAGGGCGCATCTGAACCTGCTCGGCATCAGCGCTCTCTTCTCATTCACCGAGGAGCAGTACATGCAGGAGGGGGCCCGGTTCATCGCTGATATGGCGGATATGCTGGCCCGGACGGCCCTCCCCCTGCTCATGCTCGCCATTTCGCTGCTTGCCATCGGGCTTTTGCTCTGGCAGAGCCGGCTCAGGCGGCGGCTCGATCCGGCCAGGGCATGGCTCGCGCATCTCTTCGAGCGCAGGCGCTTGGCCTGCCTTTGCGCCGCCTACGGGGCGTTGCTGATCCTGCTTGCCCTGCTTGTCGAGCGCGAAATCGCACTCTTTGCCCCGCCGCTGGCAGTTTCCGACCTCCTTTTCCTGACGGCGGAGATACCGCAGGGAGATGCCGGGCAGGTCAGGGAGTGGCTCCTGACAGGGGACAGGGCAAGTCTCGACAACCTCTACTTCAACCTTACCCTGAGCGTTTTCAAGGCCGGTCTGCTTTTGCTCCTCGCCTGGCGGGTCGCCGAGACGTGGCGGCTGCGCCTGTTTCTCACGGCTCCCTTCGCTCTCGCATTCCTTCTTTCGACGCTGCTGCTCCCGATGTCTTACGGCGTACTCAAACGGCCGGCGCGCTTCCCTCGCATCTCGGTCGATTCGGACAGCAGGATGCTCGGCTCCGTGCGGGGGGATCTGTATCTGCTGGACAAGACCGGAGATGAGTTCGTCGTGTGGGAATCGGCTGCCCGGCGGGTGCTTTGGGTCCCCCGCGACCAGGTGAAATCGGCAGAAATCGGCCAGGCGCAGTTTCTCTTCTCTGCCAAGAGGTGACACCATGAAAATGACAGTCCGATTTTTTGCAGTTCCCGTATTCCTCATGTCCCAGCTCCTAGCCGGTTGTGTCCCTGTGACCCCCAAGGCAGGCGATGTCATCGGTGTGCTCCGGGTCTCCGGTCCCAACGTCTGGCTCAACGATGCGCCGGCCGGCGACGGCGCCCCGGTCCGCCTCGGCAATTCCCTCGCAACCGGGGCGGGATCCAGCGCACTGCTGGAATTCAGAGACGGTGGTCACCTGCAGCTGGATCAGAATACCGACCCGATATTCGAGTGGCTGGAACAGTCGAAATGCATACTGGTGAGGATATTCAAGGGGCAGGCCTTCCTCGACAAGGGGCGCGCCTGCATCGAGGGGCCCAATATCAGCCTGGTCCTCAACAGCGAGGTGAACGTTCTCGTCCAGCAACCGCCTGCACCGTCCCGGGTGACCTTGTTGAAAGGAAGCGCCGAGGTGACGGTGCCGGTCCGGGTAAAGCTCGTTCCGGGGGAGCAACTGGTCACGGAGGGAAGGAGACCCGCGGTGCGCACACTCTCTGCCGCGGAACTCCGATCCGTGGTGGACTGGCGCCGGGAGTACCGTTTCAGGCCGCTACCGGTCCCACAGCCGGAAGGGCCCGGCATATTTTTCCCGCCCAGGACAAGGCCGTCCCGCCCGAGGGATACCGGGCCGGAGCCAAAGCCAAAGCCGGAACCGGCGCCCCCATCGGAACCATCAGGCAAGTCACCGATGCTGGAGAGGGGGATGCGCGTTCCACCGGAGCTGATCAGGAGGGACTCGGAACCTGTCATTCGCTAGTCGGATTTTCACGTGTTAAGAACCCGCCATAGGAGGCGGGTTTTTTTTCAGCAGCAGAACTGACATAAGTAATACGAAATAGCATCGCTAAACGGGTGGGGCCTCCGGCACATGCATAAAGTCATTGACTAGAGCCTTGATCAAATATAATGTTGGTCCCTGCAAAAAACGAGGTCAAACAACGCAATGCTGACCAACTTTTTCTCCGTTTCCTGCCTCTAACTACGGTTGGTCATAACGATCAAAACCGCGAGGTCTCACACATGAGGAAGTACCTCCTTCTACTTATCGCCTTGGCCCTGGCCTCCACATCGGATGCCGCCAGCAGGCATACCCATGGCTTCATCACCGGCCCATACACGAGCGGACCTGAAGTGACCAAGTTATGCATGGAGTGCCACAAAGAGTTGACCCGGGCGTTCATGGGCACGGTGCACTGGAACTGGGGCAAAAAACAGTCGGTGAACGGCAAGAGCATGGAGTATGGCAAGAAGAACGCACTGGGCAACTCCTTATGCCTCGCTCTTCCTTCCAACCAGTCGGGGTGTACCAGCTGCCATGCCGGCTATGGCTGGGCGGACGGCTCCTTCGACTTCAAGAACCCGGAAAACGTCGACTGCCTTGTCTGCCATGAGACCACCGGGACCTACAAGAAGTTCCCCTGGTCGGCGGGACATCCGGTCTACCCGGGGGAGACCAAGGAATACCCGAGCGGCACGGTCTGGGCGCCGGTCGACCTGGTCGCGGTGGCGAAGTCCATTGCCAGGCCCTCCCGCGCTGCCTGCGGCGCCTGCCACTTCTACGGCGGCGGAGGGGACAACTTCAAACATGGAGAACTGGATTCCTCGCTCGCCAATCCGGCTCCGGAGATCGACATCCACATGGGTGGCAAGGGGATGACCTGCGAATCCTGCCACAAGGCCGCCGGCCACGACGTAAGGGGGGAGGCGATCTCCGTCTCGGCGAGCTCCGGTCCCCGCGCCATGGGATGCACGGACTGTCACAAGGGCGACCTGCACAAGATCGCCATCCTCAACAAGCATATGAAGCGGGTGGCCTGCCAGGCCTGCCACATTCCGACCTTCGCCAGGGTGAACCCCACCGTGATCTCCTGGGACTGGTCCGCCGCAGGCAAGGACCAGAACCCGGAAGAATCCAAGAAGGAGAGCGGCGACAAGCTGTACGACAAGATGAAGGGGGAGCTGGTCCTCGGGAAGAACCTGGTCCCCACGTACATGTGGTACAACGGCGCCACAGAGCGGGTCGTCATGGGGGACAAAATAGACCCGGCCAAGGTGGTCAGGCTTTCAGCCCCCAAGGGTCATCGAAAGGATCCCAACGCAAGGGTCTTCCCTTTCAAGGTCATGGCTGCGAAGCAGCCCTACGACGCGCAGAACAATACGGTCGCGGTAGTCAACTTCTACGGCCCTTCCACCAGCGAGACGGCCTACTGGGTGAAGTACGACTGGAACAAGGCGATAGAGGCGGGGATGAAGGCTGCCGGGCAGCCGTATAGCGGCAGGTTCGGCTGGATCGACACCACCACGGTCTGGTCCTTGAACCACATGGTGGTGCCAAAGGAAAAAGCCCTCAGATGCATGGAGTGTCACGGCGAGAAAGGAAGGATCGACTGGAAGAGCCTGGGGTACCGCAAGGACCCCAGAGGTTAGGCCTCCGGATCCATTGCCGCCCCATGGGCTCCCCTGTCACCTGCATGATAAAGCTAAAAACCCGCCCTGTGAGGCGGGTTTTTTAGCTTCCGGGGCACTTTTCCGAGCATATCAGGGGTTACAGCCACGGTGCCTGGGGGAGTCTGCCGCCGGCAAGGTAGAGATCGCTGAATTCGGGATGTTCGAGGAAAGCCAGCACGCCTGCCCCCAACTCTATGCTGCGGTCATCGAGACCGTGAGCCCGCAGGGCTTGGGCCAGGGAGGTGAAGGCCGTGTCGAAGGCATCCCTGCGCAAAAGGTCCGTAGGGACCGTCTGCTGCTCGTCGGTAACAACCGGCTTCGTCCAGCAGGGGGCAGGTCATGTGCTTGAGAATCCGCTCCTCGTCGTCCATCCAGCGCGCCCAGGAGCGGTGCGCCGCCAGGCTCCTCTGCACGGCGGCGAGTTCCGGGGGGGAGAGCCGCTCCCGCATCCATGCGGCGATGATCATCCCCTCCGGCAGCAGGATGGCGACGTTCAGTACGCAGCAGTAGGGGCAACCGGCGGCGCATGCCATCGACCGTCCGCTGGAGGCCGCTTCCGCGGCAGCCGCGCACTCCGTCACCGCCGCCATCACTGCGGCATGATCCCGTGCCCCGGCTAAAGCCGCCGTCAGCCGTGCCGTCAACTCGGAGCCGAACCTGTCGGCGTTCCACGTCAGTTCACTCATGTTTTCACCTGATTGCGGCAGCCTTGGAATGGGGAGCTGAGAATCCGTCTATTGTACTGGAAAGCGCGCAAGAGTCATCCGCGTTCGTCCTTGCAAGGATGAATAAAGGGAGGCCGGATCGTGGCACCGCCGTGCCGCTGCACCGGACGGGTGGCACGGGAGTTCTTCAGGATGGCGTATGGCGCCGGCTTCATCGAGGCCGGTGCCGGCGCTGTCATTGATGTCGAAGGGGTGAGGCAGCGGCCGGATGTAGCCAGGGGGGAACTAAAGGGACGGGCGATACTGCCGGGTCCCTTACCTGTCTTTGGCGTTACTCGAAGCGGGCGTTCTTCTTGAAGTGCCTGAAGCAGGACTCCAGGCGCTGCAGCTGTGCCGGTTCCAGGGATTTGAACTCCAGGCCGCAGGCCGTGCCGGTCCCCTGGCTGCGGCACCAGACCACACGGGCCTTGACCTTGAGCGGCATCTGGTGCTCGTAGTCGTCGAGCGAACTGCTTGGCGTCATGATGTCGAGGTCCACCTCGCTGCCGCGCTCCAACTCGTTTCGGTCTGAGATCCTCAGCTGCAGACCGGTCATGCTGAAATCGCTGGTGATCCCCTTGGTCTCCTGTTGCGACCCGGGCTGGCGCACCAGGACGAGCAGGCCGTTGTTGGCGCGAGGGAAGCGCCGGTTCTCCTTGTCGGCCCGTCCTATCTCGGTCTCGGTCTTGAAGGTGAAATTGTCCAAAAGCCGGTTGAACTGCTTGGTTACCGCGTTCAGGTCCTCGCTGATGGTTGCTGTGACACCGATCTTGGCGCCGTTGTCCTTGATGGTATGGAAAAGCGATTCCTGGCTTTGCTGCAGATCCGAAAGGCGATCCATCTGTGATCTGCTCGCCTCTGATATGCGCTGGCTGGCGGAGGAGGTCTCACGCACCGATGCCACCATGGTCTCGATGATCTGCGCCGTCCGGAGCGTCTTCTGCTCGCCGCCGTTCACCCGAACCACAATCCGTTCCATGGTCTTCATGGTGGCGCCAACCTGTCCGGTCAGTTCCGTGATGATCCTGGTGATCTCCTGCGTCTCCCGCGAGGTCCGGGTCGCCAGGTTGCGCACCTCGTCAGCCACCACGGCGAAGCCGCGCCCCTGTTCGCCGGCCCGTGCCGCCTCGATGGCGGCGTTTAGCGCCAGCAGGTTGGTCTGGTCCGCTATGTCGGTGATGCTGGCAATGATCTGGTGAATCTGCTCCCCCACCTGGTTCAGCCCGGCGGTCTCCTTCGCAGCGCGGTTTACCTCGGTGACGGTGAGCTGCATCTGGTCGATGTTCTCCTTCGTCGCCTTGAGCCCCTGTTCAGCCTCCCTCTCCGTCTCCAGTGAATTGGTCAGCATCATCTCGGAAAGCTCACGCACCGACTGGGACATCATGCGCACCTCCCCGGTTGCGGTCGAAACATCCATTACCCGCTGTTGCTGGGCGCTGCTGGAATCGGCTATCTCGTTGGAGATCTCCGCTATCTGGAAAGACGACTGCTCCATCTGAAGGCTGGCGCCGTGGATGTTGCGCAGCACCTCGGTCTGTTTGCCCACCATTTCCCGCATGGCTAAAAGGATCTTGCTGATCTCGTTCTTGCGCTTTATCACGATCTCGTGGCTCAGGTCTCCTTGCGACAGGATCTCAAGGTTGTGAATGGTCCGGGAGATGGCGTTGCTTATCCCCCAGATGTTGATGCCGCCGAAGATGGCGCCCAGGGAGATGAACAAAAGGCACGCGCCCACTTGCAGGGCAGCGGATTCCAGAGTGCCGGCTACGGTTGCCGCAACTATGCAGCCGCTGTAGCAGAGGCAGAGTATGGTGAGCCTGGTCTTGATGCTGAGGCAAAGATAGTAATGCCAGATTTTTTCCATGGGCGCGAACTCCTTGGTAGTCTCTGAGGCAATATTCTGCCGGCTTTGGCAGCTCTGCATTGTGTCTGAAATAAAGGCTGAAACAGGAAATGCTGTCCCTGCCATGTTATTCATACAGAATCAGCGGTTCATTATGCCTTTCGGCCATCGGCTATGACACTTTAATAAAAAAGTGAAATTAACTGCTTATAGCTACTGAGTGTTGCGACACGATGACCGTTACGTAACGCTCAGCCAGTGCCTTCAGGAGATGGTGAGGCTGCTGCCACAGGGGAGGGAAAATTAAAAGCAGGTTTTCTGCAAGTGAGGGTGGCGGGTTTGCAACAAGTGATGCTCTAAAAAAGAAGGCACCCGGCTTGTCGCGCCGGGTGCCTTCTATCAAGATGATCCTGAGGAGGATATTCAGTAAGGCGGGACCCCGCCTTGGAAGATCATCAACCACCAGCTCCCTTCGCTACCTTGGCGGCCTCGGCGTTGCAACGCTCTACCGATTCCCTGAGCCAGGCGATCTCCTCGGGGTGGAACTGCTTCGAATAGTCGGTGCCGACGTTCAACGCCCAGTGCATGGGGGGCATGGTGCTGAGCGCCAGCACGTGCCCCGGGACCTCTATGTGGCGAATTTCTTCCGGGTCCCAGGCCTGCAGGCGCTCCAGTGAACTGAAAAGCATCAGGTAGTCGTTTCCCTCGGATTCGGTTATCAGCGGCAGCACCTTCCCCGCCTGTTCCTGCGATTCGTCGTTATCCAGGATGGGAACGAAAAAATTTGCGTTGAGAAAGAGGTCGTAGAATGCGGACTGCTTCTTTTGGTCCCTCATGTCCTGGCGCAGGTCAAGCAGCGCCTCATCGAGTTTTTCCATCGGGTGTCCTTTTCGGATTGAAATAGGTGGGGTGAACGGGGTTTCTGGTCAACAGGCAACATACCTAACAGGGAGGAGCATTTCAAGTACAATGTGACCGTGGATCTCTCAGGAGACGGCCCGTATCCCTCCTTCTTCCTTCCAGTCACCCCTTGAGCTTGTCGAGGAGTTTCTCCTGGTACTCCGGTAGCAGGTCCAGGCAAAGGGGGCGCTTGCGTGTCATCTCCAGCTTCATCAGCTTGAAGTTCAGCTCGCGCAGCTTCCCAGTTTTCTCCTCGCTCTCCTCCATGCCGAGGATCATCCGCCTAAGCGACGCCACCTCGTTGGTGAGCTCAATCTCGGGCGGGACGCACCCTGCGTTTTTCAATACCTTGTACGCCATGCGCAGTTCCTCAGGCACGGCAGAGAGGTCTTCCTGCACGATGGGCTTTCCCTTGCCGGGGAGGTTGTCGAACTCACCCCGTTCCATCGCTTCCAGTATCCTTCTCTCGGCTATGATCGCGAACATGTCCATCCGGCGATTCTCGCAAAAACAAGACCGATGAGTCAACGGCTTTGAACCGCAGAGGGCGCAGGGAGCGCTGAGTAAAGTTCGCCAGTTGACCCGCAGGTGGAGTTAAAACCGTGGCGCATATGGTAAAATACCACCCTTGTGTCTTCGAGCCCGTCCACCGCAGCGACGCCTGCGAAGGAGTCTTTCCCCTTGTCACTGCCAGCTGAAGGAACCACGACCGCGCCCGGCCCCTTCTTCATAGTCATGAACGCCGGGTCGGGGGACAAGGACGCGGCCATCCGTGAGGCGGCCATCCGTGAGGCGGCCATCCGTGAGGTGCTCTCTCCGGCAGGATGCCCATACCGCATATGGCGCGTCACCGACATACGGCGGTTGGCCGAGGTTGCGCGGCAGGCGGTGGAATCGGCAAAGCGGCAACAAGGGACGGTGGTCGCGGCCGGGGGGGGCGGAACCATAAACACGGTCGTACAGGCGGTGCTGGATGCCGGATGCCCGTTCGCCGTCCTTCCGCAAGGGACCTTCAACTATTTCAGCCGCACCCACGGCATCCCAGTTGACACGTCGGAGGCCACCAGGATGCTGCTCAACGGCACGTTGCGGCCGGTCCAGGTTGGACTGGTCAACGACCGGGCCTTCCTGGTGAACGCAAGCCTCGGCCTCTACCCGAAGCTCCTGGAGAAAAGGGAGGAGCACAAGGCGGTTTTCGGCCGCTCCCGGCTGGTCGCCATGTTCTCCGCCTTTGTCACGCTGCTGACTCCACCGTCCCAACTCGTGCTGACCCTGGAGGAGGGGGGCGAGACGGAGATGTT
>Ga0209317_1003409_pt1 | contig 10024 bp, 11 predicted proteins | sample RifGroB2_FD_183994 | JGI IMG/M metagenome (GOLD analysis project Ga0209317, IMG submission 183994) | Soil microbial communities from Rifle, Colorado, USA - Groundwater B2 (SPAdes) (version 2) | ecosystem: Environmental > Terrestrial > Soil > Unclassified | place: Rifle, Colorado | collected...
CCACAGGGCTTTCCATCGAGGCCGAGCTGCTTAAACCAGGCGAGCTGGCGCGGTCATTAAGGATTGAAGAGAGAATCAAAGCCAAAAGGATCTGGGATCGAAGGGGCGGCAACCATGTTCAATGACACGCGAGAATTTATTGAGGCATTACGGTTAAGCGGGGACCTGCTTCAAATAGATGAAGAGGTCAGTTGGGATCTGGAGCTCGGCGCCATTAGCAGGCTGGCCTGCGAAAAGGATGGTCCCGCGCTCCTGTTCAGACGTATTACTGACTATATCGAAGATGTCAGTGTTTTTGTCAATCCCATGGCCACGTGGCGCCGGGTTGCTACCGCCTTTGGACTCTCACCATCCTCTTCAATCAAAGAGATCTATCGGGAGTATGAAAAACGGGAGGGGAGACTAATTCCTCCTGTAACCGTCAACCAAGGACCTTGCAAGGAGGTGGTGCAGCTTGGGAGCAAGGTGGATTTGTTTGATTTGCCCGCACCCATGCTGCACGAAGGAGATGGGGGAAGATATTTGGGCACCTGGGATCTCGTGGTCTCCTGCGACCTAGAAACCCAATGGGTCAACTGGGGAATGTACCGTTTCATGATTTACGATTCGACCCATTTGACTGGATTCCCACGTCCCACAAGCCACCTTGGAAAGGTATTTAAAGATTACTATGAGCCCAGGGGTAAACCGATGCCCATTGCCATTGTCATTGGCGCTGATCCTCTTTCGCACTTTGCCGCCTCGGCAACTTACCAGCTTGGAGGGGACGAGGCCAGCTTTGCCGGTGGACTACGGGGAGCGCCGGTCGAGTTGGTCCGCTGCGAGACTAGTGATCTTCTAGTTCCGGCTCACTCTGAGATTGTCATTGAGGGCGAGGTGCTGCCTGACCGAGTTGGGCTTGAGGGACCTTATGGGGAATATCCCGGTTATCGTACCGGGGAGATGGGAAATGGAATTCTTTTCCGCGCTTTAGCCATCACCCATCGCCAAAACCCGATATTTACTGTGGACGCCACCGGTTACAAGGACGATAGTTCCACCATTACCGCCATGTCAGGCGCCCTGGCAATAAAGAGGCGTCTGGAGCGTCATGGTGTGCCAGTGATCGATGTCTACATGCCTCCTGAGGGAGCCGTTCATATGGTGGTGATAGCCGTGGAGTTTGGCGGAAAGGAAATTGCCCGTAAGATTCTGAACACCCTGACTTCAAGAAGAGCACTGATTTCTAAAATCCTTATGGTTGATGGGGATGTGGAGCTTTTTGACATGGGTCAGGTGCTCCACGCCTTCTCCACCAAATGCCATCCCGCCCATGGCGTCCATGTAGTCCACTATGAAAATCGTGCCAATACTTTAACCCCGTGTTACAGCCAGGCAGAACGCGCCGCGCAAAGCGGGGCAACGATGCTATTTGACTGCACGTGGCCAGGGGAATGGTCAAGGGAGTGGGAGGTGCCGGTGAAGGCTACGTTTGACACCATCTTTGGGGAATCGGTCCGTCGGAAAGTCTTGGATCGCTGGAGGAGCTATGGCTTCAATGAGTGAGCCGAAGATTTGGGAGACCTTTCTGCGCCGGCCCAGTGACCTGCAAGAGGGAGTGGAGATTCCTCTTGCGCTTCGGGATCTCAATCCTGGACGCAAGAAATACCAGATACGCCACGTAGTGGCTATTGTGAGTCGCAAAGCCGATCGGCTGCCCGGAATGGACAGGCTGCAGGTAAGGACAACCGTTGGAGTTCTCCTGCCAGAGCCTTGGCATATAAAGATCGTTCGGGACCTTCCCATTGAGGTGCCGGGCCAACCTTACCGCGACTTCTTCGAGTCCCTGAGGACCGCCGCCAATGCAAACATCGACTAAGCCCGTGACCTTTCCCGTGACTTTTTCGGGTATTAAGAAGAAAAAGACCTCACGTAGAAAGCAAAAGGCCCTGATTTCTCAGGGCCTTAGAAGTGGAGCGGGTGATGGGGATCGAACCCACGACCTTATGCTTGGCAAGCATACGCTCTAGCCAGCTGAGCTACACCCGCATCAATGGGATTACATTAAACCGATCTTTTTCCTTTGTCAATTTGTCTAATACCCGCCGGGAATCTCTTTCCGCTGCAGGATACGGAAAAACTGAATGTGGTAATTCAGCCCGGACCATAAAGCGATTATCGTCGACAAAATCAGAAAATAGACCCCGGCGACATAAAAAGAAATACCCAGGTACGGGTAATGGACCAGGAGGGCAAAGACCGCAAACGCCTGCAGGAGAAACTTGTATTTTCCCAGCTCCTCGGCTTCCATCACTATCCCCTCTTTCAGGGCAATTCCTCGGAGAAGCGTTACGCCCGTTTCACGCGCAACGATAATCACCACCAGCCAGGCGGGCACCGCTGGTTCTCCCGCGCGGTCCATCGCCGCCAGCATGATAAGAGTGGTAACGATCATCAGCTTGTCGGCCAGCGGATCGAGGATCTTCCCCAGATTGGAAACCGTAAAATAGCGACGCGCCAAATAACCGTCGAAAAAATCAGTGAGGGCGGCAACCAGAAACAGGAACGCGGCAAGGAGCCCGGAAATCGGGTCCGCGAAGGTCAGCAGATAAACCAGAACTGGGATAATGGCGATGCGAAAGAGGCTCAGAAGGTTCGGCAGCGTCCACACTGCGGAGGCAGCTCCCTGTTTTACCGCCTGGTTTCTTCCCTGATCGAGATCGTTCCGTTTCCCCGATAACGTTGATGGTACTGCAGGACGCGCCGGATATATTCCCTGGTCTCAGGGTAAGGGGGAATTCCTCCGAATTTCTCCACCGCTTTAATCCCCGCATTGTAGCCTGCCAGAGTCAACTGAAGGTCGCCTTGATAGCGGTCGAGAAGGAGGCGAAGATGGCGCACCCCGCCGTCGATATTTTCGTCGGCGTTATAGACATTGCTGACATTATGCAGGCGCGCGGTTTCCGGCATAAGCTGCATCAGTCCCTGGGCCCCTTTTTGGGAACGGGCCTGTGTATTGAAATCAGATTCTGCCTTAATGACCGCCCGGACTAAATGAGGGTCCACTCCGTAACGATCTGATGCGGAGCGGATGATCTCTTCAATGCGACCTGGAGCCAAAGAGGAAATTCCGGAACCAGGGCCCAACTCCCGCATTATAGGTCGATAACCGGAATGATTTGGAACATTCGTGAAATAGAGAACACCCTGGGAATCCTTATGAACGTAAATATCCGCCCTTACCGCTGTGCCGGGCAAGAGAAAAAGCAGGAGGGTCAAAGGAGCAATAGCGAGCTTAGCCCTTCTCATAAGGTCTTCTCTAAACCGCTATAGAATAACCTCTTCCGGCCTCTTCTGTCAAACTAACGGACCCATCTACACCCTCCTCAGAGGATGACAACGTGCTCTCTAGAAAATTATCTCCTGGCGCGCTAATTTTTCGATCAGGGGCAAATCCCCCTCCAGAAAATCCAGCTCCTTGAGCCGTTGGACTTCGACCCAGAGGATCTGCTGAAAGACGCGGTTGGCGACCGGCTCCCGGTAATCATCCACGCGAAAAAATGTCAGATCAACTTCCGTCCGATCGGGGTAGAGATGTTTATGACAAAAGATTTCCGTCGCTGATTGAACTTCGATACCCAGTTCCTCCCTCAGTTCCCTGCACAGCGCCGCCAGATATCCCTCTCCCTGCTCCACTTTTCCACCCGGAAATTCCCACTTGAGAGGGAAAGAGCCGTCTTCTTTCCGCTGGCAGACAAGCAGGCGGTTTTCCCGGTACAGCAAGCCCGCCACGACCTGGATCGTCACCGTTCTCACCCATTCTTGCCGCCTACTCGGCCTTTTCTCTTTTCAGCACCAGGCAGCTCCCGTAAACGATGCTCAGAGTAGAGCAGACCAGCTCCCACCCTTCTTTCCCAAGTTCGTTCAGAACGTTCTCAGACAAATCGCTGGCCTGAAGGATCCGGTACTCGAATTTGTGCATAATTCCCCCCTTTTTCCAGCCCCGCCCGATGACCAGGCAGATCAGCAGATACCTTCCGTCGCCATGTGTTTTCAGCGCACTGAGTAGAAAAATTAACGATTTGCGTGACGCAGGACAAAGCGCCGGAGAAGCCGCGGGAATAGTACCTCAGCTCGATTGCGCCTCAAACAACCTATCGATAGCGGCGCCCAGCTGCCTGTGGTTGAAGGGCTTCGCAATATAACCGTCGCAGCCGCTTTCCAAACATTTCTCTCTATCCCCTGGTCTGGCAAGGGCGGTAGCCGCCAGAATTGGAATATTCTTCGTCTTTGGATTTTGGCGTATCGAGCTAGCCGCCTGAAATCCGTCCATCTTGGGCATCAGCATATCCATGACGATCACGTCAGGAGTCTCAGCTACCGCTTTTTCCACAGCCTCTAGCCCGTTTTGCGCAACTACAACCTCGAAACCCAGGATCTCCAATTCCTGCTGCATCACTTCAATAGTTCCAGGGTGATCTTCGGCAAGAAGAGCGCGTTTTTTCATAAGGACTTCAATGCGCGACATTTAGCAGCGTAACTTAAACATCTATAACAGGAATCCTAGATTTGCAAGTTTTTATGCTGAAAGAAACAAAAATAAGCCTTCCAGGCTACCTCCGATGGGCTAAAAGCTTTTAGAGATAACGCTGATGGAATTGTGATTTCTACTCACCTGACGCAAATCCTCTTCAAGTTGTAAAAAAGCCAACTATCAAATACTCTCGGTCCCAGAAGGAGGAACTTTACCTGAACCTCCAGTTAACCAATTCCAGGAAGTACCGGTTTAGATTTAGATAAGGAGGCCTAGAATGGCAAAGGGAAAGGTCGAATTTGGTCTCACGTTGGCGAATCGCGGCGTGTTGATCGGCATAACAACAGTCGAGCAAATGCTGGAGATGACCGGAATAGCCGAAGCCTCTAAGGTGTACGACTGGGTGTGGGTCGGAGATAGTATTCTTGCCAAACCGCGGCTGGAGGCTATCACGCTCTTGTCCGCCGTCGCCGCACGGACGAAGCGGCTCCGTATGGGCCCGGCTTGCATGGCGAGCATGGCTTTGCGCAATCCGATTGTCTTGGCCTACCAGTGGGCGAGTCTGGATCTCATCTCAGGCGGAAGGACGGTATTAGTGGCCTGTACCGGGCTGGGTTCCGCAGACCTCCAGGGCAATGAAGCCCGCGCCTTCGGAATGGAGCGCAAGGATCGTGCTCCGAGAATGGAAGAACAAATTGAAATCCTAAAGCGCCTCTGGACGGAAGACTCTGTAAGTTACAACGGTAAGTACTACAGCTTTGAGGGAGTGACGATCGAACCCAAACCCGCTCAGAAACCCCGACCACCGATATGGACGGCCCACGCCCACCGGGGCATGCCGAAATTAATCGAGCGCGCCCGCAGGCGCACGGCCCGCCTGGCGGACGGCTATATGGCTGCCAATGGACATCCGGCCGAATACCAGGAAACCGTAACGGCCATTCAAGGGCACATGAAAGAATACGGACGCGACCCCGGAACCCTCGACACGGGCCTATACTACAACATCAACATCAATGAGAATCGTCAGTTTGCGTTCGAGGAATCGACCAAATTTCTCAACGCCTACTACATGACCAATTTTAAGCCGGAAGTCGTTAAAAGCTGGCTGGCCTACGGAACACCTGAGCAGTGTATCGCAAGACTGCGGGAATATAAGGAAATCGGCATCGGGATGATCACGATGCGCCTTACCGCCTGGGATCAAATGGGACAGCTCAGGCGCTGCATTGAGGAGGTGCTGCCGTACGTATGACGGAAGATCCGGCGCGCTGCAGCCAGAAACAGGCAAACAATATCAAACTATCGGCCAGCGTTGCGGGAAGGAAACCCCGGTTTTCGCCAGCAAAGCTTCCCCGATTTCCTCCACCTTTTGCATGAGTCGCCACTCGTCCACAAAAGTCTGTTTGTAGCCCTCGACCACGATTCTCCCGTCCACGATGACCGTGTGGACGCTGCGTCCGTCCGCGCTGTAAACGAGGTTGTTCACCGGGTTGAACAAAGACCGCCATTCCGGCCGCCGGGCGTCGAACAGGACCAAATCCGCTTTTTTCCCTACCTCGATCGATCCCAACTCATCAGCCAAACCGCAGGCCTTCGCGCCCATTAACGTTCCCATTTCAATCGCCCGCTCCGCCGGAATCATTTTCGTGTCCTGCCGGGCGTCCTTGTAAATGCATGCCGCGAGATTCATCGAACGAACGATATCGAGGTGATTGGAACTGTTGGCAGAGTCGCTGCCCAACATCACATTGACACCCTTCGCCAGCATTTCGGGCATCTTCCCGTTTTCCTTGATGCCTCCACCCTGCTTGATGACATTGCTGGGGCACATGACTACGTTCGTGCCCGTGCGGGCGAGACAGTCGATTTCCCTGTCGTCGACGCCCATGACGTGAGCCAGGAGAACGTTCGGCCCCAGCACGCCGATAGCCTCCAGAAATTCCGTAGGCTGCTTGCCGTATTGCCGCAAGACGCTTTCGCGGATCTTAGGCTGAATCGAGTGGTGAAACGTCATGCCCGTGCCGTAGTCGTCCGCGAGCTTTTTTGCGGCTTTAAGCAACTCCGGAGTGCAATTAAATGCGGAGAACACCATCGCCCAAGCGCGCACTCGGTCGTTGAGCCGATGGTCGTAGGTCTTGATTATATGCTCGATGCGCCGGATCGCCTCTTCGGTTGAATAGAGGGGTAACTTCCTCTGCTCCGGAATGTCGGTCAATCCCTCGCCTAATATGATCCGGCATCCGGAGTCTTCATAGGCCTGCATGCAGGCGTCGGGAAATTTGGTCGTCCCCGGGTCGACAAAACAGGTATTGCCATTTTTTAGCAACTCCACGATAGCAAGCAAGGACGTATGGTATTCCTCCTCTTCGGTCATGGCGTCCTGGAGCTGAAAGACAGTGACGAGCCGGTCGGCCACGTCGTCCGGAAAGATCCCCCGCACGGCATGGGCGTAGCTGATGTGCATGTGGCCATTGAAGAAGCCCGGCGTTACGACCATCTCCCGGGCATCGACCACGCGATCTGCCGCGACCGCCGCCAATTCTCTGGCCTTACCCACGTGGGAAATTCTCCGGCCGTCGATCACGATCGAACCGTCGCGAATGATCCGCCGTTCGGGATCGACGGTCAAGATGTATCGCGCATTTTCGATTTTCAGCGTGTCGCCCGGCATATTGTTCTCCGAACCAAACTTCGAAAAAAACCGGTGGCTGGCGCCCTTCTCATCCCAGGCTGCCTCAGGAGGCGACCTTCAGCAGGCGACCGCGCTCGTCGAATTCCCGCCGGGCGGCAGCCACCAACTCGCAGTTGTCGAGCAAATCACACGCGGTAAGCGCCAGGGCTTTAGCGACATCCAAAGCCATACCCAACGCAAACTCGGATCGGGCCGCTTCGGCCAGCGCTTTGGAGTGCCCCGCGACCGGCGTTTTACTGACGGCGAATGATAGATTGAAAAACGGCAAGAGCTGGCTCACGTTGCCGGAGTCCGTCGACGCCGCATTTCTGCGGACACTCAAGCCTTTGTCATCCACTTCCAAACCCACCGTCCGCGCGTTGATGAGCGCCAATTCGGCCAGCGAATTATTCGGCCGCACGTTTTCATAAAACGGGTAAAATGGCTCGATCTTCAGGCTGGCCCCGGTCATTTTCGCCGCCCCCTCGGCGATCTGTTGTACTTTGGGGACGACCTCATTGCGCAAGTATTTATGGTCCCGGCTGCGCAACATAAAATTTGCCGCGGCAAAGTCAGGAACGACGTTCGGCGCCTTACCCCCATCCGTAATAACACCATGAATCCGCACGTCGTCGAGCAAATGTTGTCTCAATGCATCGATGCCGGTGAACAGATGAATGACCGCGTTCAAAGCATTCACTCCCTCTTGCGGCATGGTTGCTGCGTGTGCGGCCTTGCCATGAAACCCGTACCTGTAGCCTACCATCGCCAGCCGCCAGCTCTCCTCCAAAGGGACTTCCAAGGGGATCGCTGTGCGGTTACTCCCGGGGTGAGACTGGAGCGCCACATCCACATCGTTAAAAACTCCCGCTTTGAGCAGCCGGATCTTCCCACCTCCTCCTTCTTCGGCAGGCGTCCCGATGACCACGAGCCGTCCTGGAATCGTCTTGCGCACCGCTTGGACTCCCAAGCCCGCCCCCACCGCGGTCATCGCGATCAGATTGTGGCCGCAGCCGTGTCCGATATCCGGCAGCGCGTCATATTCGGCAAGCAGGGCCACCGTCGGACCTTTTCCGGCGCCACCCTCCAGTGTCGCCCGAAAGGCGGTCTCGACGCCGCCTACGCCGCGCTCCACGACAAAGCCTTGTCGCTCCAGGGTGTCCGATAGCAACTTGGCCGCATAGTGTTCTTGATAGTTGAGTTCCGGATGGGCATGCAGATCCAGGGCGATGCGAACCAACTCCTCCCGGCAATCGTCAATCGCTTTCGTTCCGATTTCGAACCATCGCTTTCCAGATTCACCTAGCTTACTACTCATCGCTACCCTCCTCGCTCAAGCCGGATTGACGGGTCGGATTTTGTACTTTTCCCACTGGGCATCCACCTTCGCAAGATGCTCCTTCGGAGGCACAGCTAAAGCCGGATAAGAATGCTTGCATGTGGCATCCATGCCTATTTTGGAGCTGATCTGCTCGCCTGGCTCTACCTTTTCGCCGAATAAAAAGGGCTGCGACGGATCGAGGGTCAGCGGGTCGGTGTTCTTGATTACGTAGACATCCTCGCCAGGCTGCATCCGGAAGCTCAAAGCCCACTCAACCTGGAAGGGGTCACGGATATCGATATCGTCGTCGACAACGATCGCGATCTTTCCGAAGACATCATGCAATGACCACGCCCCCATCATGGCCTTGAGCGGCTGGAAGCGATTATGCTTCTTGATCGAGATTATAAGGATGCCGGTCGCCCCGCCGCTCTCGGGAAGGCAGACATCGACGACAGGGATTCCGAGATTATCTTTCAGGTGCCTCCGGATAACCATCTCCCGACCCAACGCCTTGATGCAGCTCGACTCGCTCGGCGGCATCTGGCTGAGAAAAGCCTGATAAATAGGGTTGCGCCTGTGCGTTATACAGGTGATCTCGATAAAAGGGTTGTTTTCTCTGGTTCCCATATAGCCGGTGTACTCGCCGAAGGGGCCCTCGGCCTCCCTCCCCTTGCAGGGAATCTTTCCTTCAACCACAATCTCCGCCGTGGCCGGGACCTCCAGATCTACGGTCAGGCAGCGGACGACCTCGACCGGCTCTCCCCGTATGCCCCCCGCCATCGCCAGTTCATTGACCCCGTACGGAAAAGGGGTTACGGCGGTCAAGCCAATGACAGGGTCGGCGCCAAAAACGATAGCCACGTCTGTGCCCTCACCCCGAGCCTCACTTTTCCGAATATGCTGGTTCATGTTACGGGGCGGGTTGATCATCAGGCCAGCTTTCCTGCGCCCTTTAACTTGAACCCGATAGGTCCCCATATTCGGAACCCTCGTTTCAGGATCCCGGGAAATCACAAAGGGAGACGTATGATAGGGACCAGGATCCTCTCCAGCCGTCCACACCGGCGCAGGGAGCGTTTCAAAATTCGCCTCCTCGCTCTTATGGACAACCTCCTGACAAGGCCCGCTATCAATTAACCGCGGTTTGAGGGGATTTTTCGTCCCGGATTCCCACTTTTCTAAAACCTTCTCGACTTCGGTCTCGATCGCCGTCGCGTAGACCTGACGTGACGCGCCGAGAATGCCGACCACCAGTGGGATATCATATCCCTTGATTCGGTCGAACATCAGGGCAGGCCGGTGCTGCTCGGGAATTTTCTGAAAAGCGCGCCGGCAGACCGCGGCGATTTCCCAGTCTTTGTCGACTTCCGATTCAATGTGGCAGAGAAGTCCCCTTTTTCCCAAGGCAGCCAGGTATTCGCGTAAATCCCTGTAAGCCATAAAAAGCCCCCCTTAAGTAAACGCCGCCAGTTTATTGCATAAGGATATTACACGCTATCGCACGAGCCATAAA
>Ga0209317_1003410_pt1 | contig 10022 bp, 11 predicted proteins | sample RifGroB2_FD_183994 | JGI IMG/M metagenome (GOLD analysis project Ga0209317, IMG submission 183994) | Soil microbial communities from Rifle, Colorado, USA - Groundwater B2 (SPAdes) (version 2) | ecosystem: Environmental > Terrestrial > Soil > Unclassified | place: Rifle, Colorado | collected...
GTTGAACTAAGCCGCTGCGCGGCAGCAAAAGGCAAAAAGACAAAGATGGAGTAAGTGGAAACATGGCAACAGCAGGCAGCCTCTGAGTAGGCTGCCTTTTTTGTGACTATTCTTTCAAGGAACGGCATCAGGGCCGTTCCAACGAAAGGAGACAGTCATGACACAGCTACGCAAAAGGATGATGGAGGATCTGCAACTCACCGGCTACTCACCCAGGACCGTCCAAAGTTACATCGACACTGTGCGGGTGCTGGCAAAGCATTACCACCGCTCGCCCGACTTGCTGACTGATGAGGAAATACGGGCCTTCTTCGTCCACTTGATCAGCGAGCGCAGGCTCTCCAGAAGTTCCATCACCGTCTATCTCTGCGGCATCAAGTTCTTCTTCGAAAAGACTCTCAAACGGAAATTACCCACCCTCGACATCGTGCGATCGCGGCCTTCAAAGAGGTTGCCGGTGGTGTTGTCGCAGGATGAGGTGCAAAGCATCCTGAAACGGGTGAAGCGGCCCGTCTACCGCATGGCACTCACCATCATCTATGCCTGCGGACTGCGCATCTCCGAGGGGATACGCCTGAGGACCAGCGATGTCGACGGTCAGCGCGGGTTGATCAGGGTGCGAGCAGGCAAGGGAGGCAAAGACCGCTGTGTGCCGCTGCACAGCCACCCGCTGGAACTTTTGCGGTCCTATTACCGGCAGCACGGCCAGGGTTCTCCCTTCCTGTTCCCCCAAAAGAAGAAACACATAGCTGCCGACTCGCTGCAGAAGGTATTCAGGGCGGCGCTCAGGGAGAGTGGCGTCGACAAGCCAGCGACGGTCCACACCCTGCGTCACTCCTATGCCACCCACCTGGTTGAAAACGGCCTCGACATCGGCACTATCAAGGAAATCCTCGGGCATACCAGCATCGTCACCACCAACATCTACACGCACCTTACGGAGAGGATCACCGCGCGCATCCAGGTCAGTCTCGACGGTATGATGGCCGGCCTGCAACCGTGACCACCCTCGCCGACATCGTCGCCGCCCACGGCGGCGCCTACCTGGCCGAGTTCGGTGCCAAGCTCCTCCCCAGCCACCGTCGGGCGCTCACCGACATCACTGCCTGCCGCACCGAACTGATGGGAGGCCACATCTCCCAGTGCGAAGCGTGCGGCCACGAGCAGTACCTCTACCACTCGTGCAAGAACAGAAGCTGTCCCAAGTGCCACGGAGCGGAAACCGGGGTCTGGCTGGAGAAACGGGAAGCGGAATTGCTGCCGGTGAGGTACTTCCACCTCGTGTTCACCCTACCGGCAGAATTGCGGGATCTGGTGCGCAGGAACCAGAAAACCATGTACGGCATCCTGATGCAGAGTGCCGCGGAGACTCTCGCGCGGATCGGACTCGACGCGAGGTTCGTCGGTGGAAAGCTCGGGATGCTGGCGGTGTTGCACACCTGGACGCGCGCGCTGGAGCACCACCCGCACGTGCACATGCTGGTACCCGCCGGCGGGCTCGACAGGGAAGGCGTCTGGCGGCAGTCCCGCAAGAAGTTCCTCGTGCCGGTCAAGGCCCTGTCCCGGTTGTTTCGGGAGAGGTTCATGAAGTTGGCGAGGAAGTCGCTGCCGAACGAAGCGTTTCCGCCGGAGGTCTGGCAGAAGGAATGGGTGGTCTTCTGCCGGCCGACCTTCAACCGGGCGAAAAAGGTGCTCCGCTACCTCGGTCGCTACGTGCACCGGATCGCCATCACCAACAACCGCATCCTCTCCCTGAAAAGCGGCAGTGTCACCTTCCGCTACCAGCATAGCGACACCGGTCAATGGAAGAACATGACCTTACCGGCACAGGAATTCCTGCGGCGTTATCTGCAACACGTCCTGCCGCAAGGATTCCACAAGGTGCGCTACTACGGACTGTTGAGCCCGGCAAACCGGGATACTCTGAAGCGGTTGCAGTTGCTGCTGGCGCAAAGGCATCCTCGGGAAAGAGAAGAAGAACCGGTGAGCACGCAGGGTTTGTCCGCCGCATGTCCATGCTGCTCAGGCGTGATGGTTGTTATCAGCTGGATCCCCAGATCGAGGAGCCCACCGAGGGGCGAGTGATGTAACCGGGAAAGAGGAACGGGGCCAGCGCGTGGAAGTACCAGGTGCATCCCTATCGGTGTGTCCGGGCGGGTAGAAAGTGGACTTAAATTGCCGAACGAGTTGCCCTGATCGTTCAGCTAAAGACAGAGAACCCGCTCCCTCTGTCATAATCGTTGTTGAAATCCTCTCATAAAGCCCGTATTATCCACCCACCAAAAACCGAAACCGGTGCTAAAAATCCAGATAGACAGCGGGCAGTGGCTTAGTTCAACAACAGTTTACGCGGCGGCTGCGCGCCGCATAAACTCTGACTCGTTGAACGGATAAAAGAATGAGGGAAAAAATGAACTCCGAAATCATAAAGAGCAACATCAGCGAAGCACGGGAGGAACTGGAGAAACTTGAACGTAGGATTGCATCTGGTGATTGTCCTGAGGAAGGTGAGTTCTTTGTAATGTTGCAGCACGCATATCATCATTTGAATTTTGCCTGGAACATACGAGAAATGCCCACTGAACGCTACGCATCTATGACAGATGAAGAGTTCAACGAGTGGGGGAAGTTTCCTTTGGACATGGACGAGTATTTATTCCATCTCGAATCAGGTGAAAAAGGCGAAGAAAGACCAGACGAAGTAGAAAGTCTTTTAGAGGCAATTCGCAGCCGATTTACAAGCCTTGGACCGAACAAGTGCCGTAGAGAATCCTTCCTCGCACACCTCCGCTCACTTGGCCGTTGGGAAGCCGACGGCGGTATTTACCCTGACCCTGGTAAGGTCACTTTCCCAGAGAAAATCCATATTTCATTTGCTGTATGCAACGAAGAGTGCGGCGTTCGTGAGTTCATCGTCGACGGGAGTACGCAAGAGTGCCAGAGGTGTGGAGATTTGATGTTTCGTACAGAGGTTGCAGAGTATCAATTTCTGAAAAAAGAACAGGATTAACTTCGGCGTTCAACACGCGGCGGCACGCGGTCTTCGCTACGCTCCGCCGGTGCGCCGCAGCCCCGTTAACAAAAACAAGCTCCTGCTGATGAATACGGTTCCGAAGAAATAGAGTTCAGGGGTAATCGAAATGAAATTTCTAAATTATCTAAAATCGCCTTGGATGCAAACGATTGTTATTGGGTTGTTAACGGGCATCATTTCATCAAAAATCTCCACTTCGTTTAGTTTCTCCTACACTACATTAATATTCATCTTACTGATTCCTTTTCTTATATATTTTCTAATCAAAATGATACGATTTATAATGTTATATCAAGGCGTAGAGATTATTAATACATCACCTGACATTTACCTTCACGATATAGCATCGGAACTAAAAAAAGTATCGAGGAAGTTATGCTTCAAAGGATTCACTGGACACGAATTTTTTTCAAGTAAATTGTTGCGCAAATCATTTGAAGAAGCAAATGTTAGTAACATGACAAAATTTACGTGCCTATTTGCATCACCAGATGCTCCCGCATATAACAGTGAAAGCATTCCGAACGGAAAATCAAGGCTTGTCAAGAAACATGAACTTGCACTTGAGTATTTTGATAGTATTTCAAAATCATTGATGAGAAGGAATCAAGATCTTCAAATAGAAACGTCATATATACATGAAACAAAAAACCTCATAAACTGCTTATTGATAGATAATGTTGCTTATGTGTTCATAAGAACCTTAGATAACCAACTAATATTTAAAATAAACCTTAAAATTTGTAACGAGACAATCCGTAACCTGATTAATTATTTATTTGATACATACTTACCATCACTTGCATGTCAGGTTCAACAAGTTGAGTTCAAATTAAAATCAAAGGAGAACGATCTGTAAATGTATCGAATTTTGATCGACGCTAGAAGAAAAGTGAATAGTGGAATTGGGAGAGTTACGCAGTGGCTAGTCGATAATCTTGGACAAAATTGGCCTAAAGAACATGAAATATGGTATTTAGCTACGCAAGACTCTGCTGCAAATTATAGGTTTTATAACAATAACATAATTTACACAGAATCTAGACCATTTTCACTTGATGAATTATATACAATCCCTATTCTTCTTTGTACCAATAACATTAATCTCTATATCAATCCACAGTTCAATTCATCTCCTTTCCATATTACACCTACAATTAACATTATTCATGACTTTTGGGCCTTAATCAAACCAGATTGGCTTCCTACATCAGAGGATTTACAAGAGAGATTTACTCTAGAAAACACCGACATCATATATAATATGGGAAATTGGTTAAATGATGACCTTGCTAAAATAATATTTACCGACTTTGGTTATGCTGAATGGCGCAAAGCGACATCGTCAAACCTGCCCATGGCGAAATATGTTTGGAGTCATTATGCGGCAACTGTTCTATTGTCTTCTCATATTTGTCTGATTTCACCTGATACTTTGAATACTTTCAAAAAAATTTTCAAACGACAGTCTAACATTACAATGATATTAAATGGTACAAGTGAACGTTGGTCACAACTTGAAAGAAAAAAAGGTAAACATTTTTTGTGTCTTTCAAAGCTTGAGAAAAGAAAAAATTTGTATGGTCTACTCAATGCTTATGTTGGATATGCAAATAATTCTGCTGAACCTGTTCCTTTAATCATAGCAGGAGACCCCGGTTATCATGAATACGCCAAGGGGGTTAGGCATCGTATTTCAGAGCTGAAATCAAGTGGCTACAATATAGATTTTAAACCATCAGTGAGTGATGAAGTTATAATGGAGCTTTATTCGGAGGCAATAGCATTGATATATCCCAGTCATTTTGAAGGGTTCGGTTTGCCACCGATTGAAGCGATGTTTGCAGGTGTACCAGTTGTAGCTTCAAAAACAGGATTAATGTGTGAAGATATCGGACACTTTGCGACTTTATTTGAAAGTCATGACGAACAAGCATTAACAAAAATTATGCAAAATTTAACTGATAATTGTGAACCTTATGAGAGATTAGCGACGCTAGCCAAGGTTAATATCGGCAAGGTCATTGATAATGAACAAATCACGCTTGAATGGTGCAAAGTTATTGAAAATGTCTTGAACAGAAATAAAATGTAATATTATGAAGGAACCCGTTATTTATGTAGCTTATCGAGCGAAATAGAACAATGGAACCATGTCCAACAAGCGCCAAGACCGGCAAGACCGGCAAAAAACCAGCCGGTCAGGCATATGGCGTTATGCCACATTCAGGAGAACCCATGGAACGAAGTCGAGATATTTACGAGCGGATAATTGCTCTGGGAAAACAATCTATAGAAGATTTCATTGCCCAGCGAAAATCTGAGGAACTTTTTCTCGACTTCAAAAGGTCCTCTAATGATGGCAATGATCTTAGGCTATCAGACAATGACAGAAATAATCTCGCTAAGGCCATTTCAGGTTTCGGAAACTCAGAGGGAGGAGTCATCGTATGGGGCGTGGATTGTTCTAAAGGTAAAGATGGGGCTGATGTAGCCAAATGCGAGGTCATGATAAATAATCCGTCACGCTTTGCGAGTCTCTTACAAGGCGCTATCTCCGGATGTACAATTCCCCCGCATTCAACAGTAGAAAATCATGTCATTACAGTAGGCCAGGAAAAAGGTTTCGTGGTTACACATATTCCTAAGAGCAATTATTCACCACATCAGATGTTGCCCAAAAAACAATATTACATACGTGCAGGGTCTGACTTTGTTCCTACACCGCATGATGTATTAGCAGGAATGTTTGGAAGGCGGCCTCAATCACATGTTTTTCACAATTACTTACTTGGTGTGCCGGAACATGAAAGAGATGCTATAAATGTCAGCTTTGGATTGGCAATACACAATGAAGGCCCGGGAATTGCCACTGATACATTTCTTGTCTGTACAATGGAAGAAACTCCGGGCGAAAATTGTGAAATTCGTATTGAGACTTCCGACAAACAAAATTGGACGGGTGGGTTTGAGTTCGGTCTAAGATTAAGCCTAATCAGCGGTGTGGGATTTAGAATACCACCAGGGGCCACAGTCCAACCTGTAGTAATCCATTTGACATTTAGACCACCATTTAAAGGTAGTCTGAAATTGTCAGGTCATGTTGGCTCAAGTGATTCCCGACGCTATGAATTTGTTATTGAGAAATCAAGTGCTTTAATCGAAGAAAAATACAATCAATATATGCAAAAAGTTGCTTCCGGTTCGATCTCTGTAGACGAAAGACGAGAGATTGCGGAAGCTATAATGTCAGAGGGAGAGGCATAACCAGACAGAAGCACCCGCCTGAAAAAGCGGCGGGTGTTCTGCCAAACCGTTGGCCGAGAATCGGAAATAAGAGAGGTGTGTATATGGGGATGAAAAGGGTCATCGTTTTAGGCGCAGGTGCTTCTATAGCGCATAGTTGTGGCGCATTCCCTTCTATCATGTCCTTTTTTCATACAGCTAAGGCACTTGGGTTGGCTTCATCGCAAGCCTTTAAAAGGATATCTAAGTATTCAGCAAAGGTACTTGGTTCCAACATTTTGGGTGATGACGATTATATAGATGTAGAAAAATTTTTCACATACTTAGAAATAGACATTGAAAAAAACCCATCGCCACAACTCTATCAACTCCGACAAGATTTTTTATATATAATTCAAAAGGTACTCCTGAATTCATACGGTGATAAACAGACACCCGATGGTGATTACTACAAGTTATCATGTCTTTTAGAAAAGGGTGATACTGTAATTACATTCAATTGGGACCTATTACTTGACAATATTCTGCAACGAAAAATTGTTTTAGGTAAGTATTCAGATAAACCTCAAAAAGAGAATATTAGACATGTGCAATACAACAATTTCATTACCAATCTTTCCGCAATTGGAGAACAAACATTAGGCAAGATAAGTATTAACCCACCTTACAATAAATGGGAACAGGACTTTGGATATTTATTGAAAGTTCATGGATCTATAGACTGGCATTTTTGTTCAAACGGCGCATGCAGAGCATACCAGAAGGTTTTTCCACTGCTGACTCCAGAAAAGATACATTACTGTTCTGAGTGCCATGAAGTCACTGGTTATTTAATAATTCCACCCATTCTAAATAAAAGCTATAAACAATATCCATTAATACGTAAAATATGGAATGTTGCTGCAAAAGAAATATCCGCAGCAAATGAGATCATTCTTTGGGGCTATAGTTTACCACCAACAGATTTTTATGCTGCATGGTTGCTCGCACAAGGGCGAGGTAGCAATTTGCAAAGGCTCACAATCATAAACCCTGAATTGATTAATCAAAAAACAAAAAAAGGTAGGACAGCATTTATAAAAAAGTTTTACGACATATATCGTGACGTTTTACCGAAGAGTTCTCTGTCATTGTATGAATATTTTGAGGATTATCACGCTGGCACTGATATATTCCATAAATACCCTACGACTGTTTACTCTAAATTATTGAACTCGGTTTGATTCAATATTCAAAGGAGAAGTGGGGCCAGGCTTAGAAAGATGGAAAACTTTAGCTTTAATCCTCGCCCATTTGTGGGGACAGAGGGGACGTTGGTAAGTGTGCGGCCGGGCAAGGTCGCGTAATTTAGCGGGTGTGACTCCCGCCCCGGAAGGTTGGCCAACCACCGGGTAGCAAGTCCTTGGAGGTCTGCTGGTAACAGCAGGCTTTAAGCGTAGGACAGCGAGCAGGCAGGCCGTAAGCCGAAAGGTTGAAGGGGCGATGGTGCCAGGGGCGATGGTGCCAGGCATTGATAAATTGACAACTAGGGGCAAAGGTCCCCAACCAAGCGTGGCAGCGGTCACGCCGCTGCGCTCTCAGCGTTGGCTGCTGAGAGATAGGAAATAAGAGGTATTGTCATAAAATGAGCATCCAGACGATCCATTGAAGATGCCGCCACCATATTGGGAGGATAGCGGAGCGTTAGATCAATTCATTCGGTCGATGGAGATGGTTAAATATCTGCTACCTGCACTTGCAGATGAAATAAGTAGAATTGAGCCGATTATTAACGGCTACCATGAGAGGCGAGACAATTTCGGTGAAGAATATGACCCAGAATACATAGAATTTGGAAAGATCACAGACGACTTCATGAACTATGAATCGTCAATTGCCTCATATGCCGATTTGTGTGTCTTGATGGGAGCAATATCTGTCGAGACTTTGATTAATAAATTCTGTGTCTACAACTTGCATCGTGAAATAGCTGAAACTCTTGAACGACTCACCACTCCAGAAAAATTGATAATTTCATCGGCATTGGTAGGACATCCAGGCGTTAAATCCCGCGCTCCATATGAGGCCGTAAAAGCACTAACAAAATGGCGAAATGCTTTTGCACATGGTCACTGCATAGACCGACCAACGCAATCTATTCATAAAAACCATCTTCGCAAAAATACGAGCGGAATCCGTGGAGCCCACGTTTCCATTAATATACTAACAGAAGCAGTGAACCGCTACCTTTGTATTCATGACTATCTAAATGAAATCACTCAAAACCCGTATGTAGTTGACGTGGACGATTTCGAAAACACAACCAATATTAGACAAATTTTAGCGGAAATACAGGTGTATAGTTTCAGTGATATAGAGTATTTCCCATACTCGCTTGAAAGACAAAACGAGGACACCGAAGGGGGCAATCAGCCCTTGAAAGTGGAATAATCTGAAATTCGATACCCAACAAGACCGTTGGACACCGATCGGGCAAAAAAGCCGTCCGAACGGGTCAACGGCCAAGCCGTTGAGGCGAAGATGATTTTACGACAAAAAACAAAGGAAGCTTGGGGAGCCGTGATGCCTGAAAGCTGGCTCAAAGGGCTCTTGTTGTTTGATCGAATTTGGATTCCAACTGGCTACGACCCCATTCCATTTGACAAGTCTGAAGTAGGATTTTATGACTATCAGTTAGATTCAGAAGTAATGGTTCGGGCTCTAGCACAGCGTCAAAATGATCTACGTATGATGGGGCGAGACCGGGAGGATATTGATTGGCCAAACGTAGACGCACAAAAGACGATGAATGAGCTAGCCATGCAGGGGCTAAGACGTTCGATTCGCTATGTTGCGGAGCTTTACTCAAATAAGGGCTATAACGTCACCCCAGTTTATGAAATCCCGGACCAATTCGAAGCTGAATTCGCACCAGGTGTACAGATAGCCTACGAGGCATCATTCAGAGAAATTTCAAATGTTTGCCCTGAACATCTTACTGTCAAGCAAGTGTTTGATTTTCGTAGGGACGCGGAGGCAGTTAAACAGTATCGCTCTTTTCATTTGTGGTTACGTGACGGATTGAAAGCGGAGTCAGTGGTCCACGCGACAGACATCATCTCCAATAAGTTGGAATGTTACGAATGGGCCATTAAGAAACACGGATTGAAGACAATCACAGGTGCACTCTCTTCAGTGATAGATAGTAAGGCCATTATCGCAATTGCTAGTAGTGCAGGCATGACGGCGCTCCTGTCTGGACCAGTCTGGGCTGCCCTTACTGGAGGATTGCTCGCAGGAGCTCGATCACTGGTGTGGATCGCCGAACGACAGATTGATCTGGAAGATACGAAAAGAGGCCAAAATTCAGAGGTGGCGTTGTTCTATGCGATGAAGCGCAGCTTTCCCACCTGAAAGTCCCAACGGCGGCAGACGGGCAAGGCCGCTGCACCACATAACGTTGTGCAGAAAAGGAATACTGATGACAGATGACAAAAAGACTAAATTGGAAGATTGGCCTAGGCCAAAGGGACCTGGTGTTGAGAAGTGAATAACTTTTATCGCAGCCACTCCAGATTTTTTGTCATAAGGGGCCAAAGGGACCTGGTGTTGGTGCGCCGGTGAAAACCGGCGAGGTAACAGTGAGGGGCGGATGGGACCGGGTATTGGTGCGCCGGTGAAAACCGGCGAGGTAACAGTGAGTGAAAGTCTCACACGATGAAGGAGTAGCGATCCACATCGGCCCCGAGTGATGGGTGTACGT
>Ga0209317_1003411_pt1 | contig 10016 bp, 10 predicted proteins | sample RifGroB2_FD_183994 | JGI IMG/M metagenome (GOLD analysis project Ga0209317, IMG submission 183994) | Soil microbial communities from Rifle, Colorado, USA - Groundwater B2 (SPAdes) (version 2) | ecosystem: Environmental > Terrestrial > Soil > Unclassified | place: Rifle, Colorado | collected...
GGCTCGTACAGGTCCTTCCCGGCCTCCATCAGGGTGTCCTTGCCGACGATCCCGAGATCGGCGCAGCCGTACTCGACGTAGGTGGGAACGTCGGTGGCACGCACGATCATGTAGCGCATCTTCTGCTCGTGGTTCTCAAAGACCAGCTTGCGGGTGTCGGAGAGGAGTTCCTCGCAGTCGATACCGATCTTCTTGAACAGGGCGACGGAGTCCTGGAGGATGCGGCCTTTGGGGATGGCTATGGTAACGTAGTCGGTCATTTTAAAAAACTCCGTGGGAGCAGGGCATTTGGTGGACTGGCGGACTAGGGGCCTTCGGTGTCCGGGACGCGGACGATGTCGGCACCCAGGGCGGCCAGCTTCTTCTCGATGTTCTCGTAGCCGCGGTCCAGGTGGTAGATCCTGGAGATCTCGCTGGTGTTGTCGGCTGCCAGGGCGGCCAGGATCAGCGAGGCGGAGGCCCTGAGGTCGGTCGCCATGACGGGTGCGCCGGAGAGCTTCTTGACCCCCTTCACGGTGGCGCTGTTCCCTTCGCAGATGATGTCGGCGCCGAAACGAAGCAGCTCGGAGACGTGCATGAAGCGGTTCTCGAAGATGTTCTCGGAGATGACGCTGGCGCCTTCGGCGATGCACATGAGGGCCATGAACTGCGCCTGCATGTCGGTCGGGAAACCCGGGTAGGGACGGGTCTTGATGTTGACGCTGCGGATCTTCCTGGGACCTTTCACGCGGACCACGTTGTCCTTGTTGATGATCTCCACGCCGGCGTCCTGCAGCTTGAAGGTGAGGGCGTCCAGGTGCTCCAGGCGCATGTTCTGGATCTTGATGTCGCCGCCGGTGATGGCCGAGGCGATCATGAAGGTCCCGGCCTCGATGCGGTCCGGCATCACGGCGTGCTCGGCGGGGGTCAGCTGCTCGACCCCCTTGATCCTGATGGTGTCGGTACCGGCCCCCTCGATGTTGGCGCCCATCTTGGTCAGGATGTCTGCGAGATCCACGATCTCCGGCTCGCGGGCGGCGTTCTCCAGGATGGTCTCCCCCTGCGCGGTGGCGGCGGCCATCAAAAGCTGCTCGGTGCCTCCGACGGTGGAGATGTCGAAGTTGATGCGGGCGCCCTTGAGCTTCTTCGCCTTCGCCTCGACGTAACCGTGCTCCAGGGTGATCTCGGCGCCCAGCGCGGCAAGGCCCTTCAGGTGCAGGTTGATGGGACGCGCGCCGATGGCGCAGCCCCCCGGGAGGGAGACGCGGGCCTGGCCGAAGCGGGCCAGAAGCGGTCCCAGCACCAGCACGGAGGCGCGCATGGTACGCACCAGGTCGTAGGTAGCTTCCCAGCTGTTCAGGTCGGTGGTGTCGATCTTGACCACGTTCCCCTTGCCGTCGACCTTGGCGCCCAGTTTCTCCAGCACCTTGATGGTGGTGTTGATGTCCCTCAGGAAGGGAACGTTGCTGATGGTGTGGCATCCCGGCGCCAGGATGGTGGAGATGAATATGGGCAGGGCAGCGTTTTTCGATCCGCTAACGGTCACCTCACCGGAAAGCTTGTTGCCACCTTTGATTACCAGTTTTTCCACTGTTACCTCTGTGCTCTTTTCTTTGATGCCCGCCTCAGCGAGGCGGATTGAGGCGGCCTAGGCTGCGAGCCTGCCGCCGACTACCCGCTCAATTGCTGCGGGATCGGTTTGTGTGAAGGTTTCCCCGGTGAAGCCCCCCGACTGCAAAAGCCCCAGCACCTGTGGTGCCTGCCCGGCACCGACCTCGAAGATGAGCCAGCCGCCGGGGTTGAGATACCCGGGGGCGTCGCTCACGATGCGCCGGTAGAAGTCGAGGCCGTCGCCCCCCCCATCCAGCGCCCCCATGGGCTCGAAGCCGCGCACCTCGGCCTGCAATGCTGCCAGTTCGTAGTTGGGGATGTAGGGCGGGTTGGATACTACCATGTCGAAGTGCCGTCCGGCAAACGGTTCGAACAGGGAGCCCTGGAAAAAATGAACCGTCGCGCCGTTACGCTCGGCATTGCCCCGGGCCACCTCGAGCGCCTCGCCGGATACATCCACACTGCAAATCTCCGCCTGCGGCAGCGCCTTGGCGAGGGCAACGGCCACGCAGCCGCTCCCGGCGCCGATGTCGAGGACGCTTCTGGCGGCGGCTCCCCTTTTCGCGGCCTCGGTCACCAGCACCTCGGTGTCGTGGCGCGGGATCAGCACGGCCGGCGTGACCTGGAACTCGAGTCCCATGAACTCCTGGCTTCCCAGGATGTACTGCAGCGGCTCGCGCTTGCCGCGCCGGGCCACCATGCTGCGGTAGGCCGCGAGCTCGGCGTCGGAAAGGGGTTTGTCGAAGTTGAGGTAAAGGCCGACCCGGTCCAGGGAGAGCGCCTCGCAGAGCATCCACTCCGCCTCAAGACGCGGGTTTTCCACGCCTTTCTCGGCCAGGTAGCCTTTGGTCCAATTGAGGACCTTCAGGACATCCCATTTTTCGGGTTTTGTGTTCATGGTGAGCTTACCTGGACCTGATGGACCTGATGGACGTCATTGAAACTACATGCCCTCGCTTTGAGCCTGCAGGGCTTCCATCTGGTAGTGGGCGCGCAAAGAGTCGGCGATCTCGCCGATGTCACCGGCCATGATGGCGTCCAGACGGTAGAGGGTCAGGCCGATACGGTGGTCGGTCATGCGCCCCTGCGGGAAGTTGTAGGTCCTGATGCGCTCGCTGCGGTCGCCGCTGCCGACCTGGCTCTTCCTGTCGGCGGCGAGCTTCGCGTTCTGCTCCATGAGGATGTTGTCCAGAATCCTGGACTTCAACACCTTCATCGCCTTGGCGCGGTTCTTGATCTGGCTGCGCTCTTCCTGGCAGGCAACGACGGTCCCGGTCGGGATGTGGGTGATCCTGACGGCGGAGTCGGTGGTGTTGACGTGCTGGCCGCCGGCGCCGGAGGAACGATACACGTCGATCTTCAGGTCGGCCGGGTTGATGTCGATGTCGACGTCCTCTGCCTCGGGCATCACCGCAACGGTGCAGGCGCTGGTGTGGATGCGCCCCTGGGCCTCGGTTTCCGGGACGCGCTGCACGCGGTGGGTGCCGGACTCGTACTTGAGCTTGGCGAAGACGCCCGCTCCCTCGACCAGCGCGATGACCTCCTTGAAGCCACCCTTCTCGGACTCGGAGGCGGAGATGATCTCGACGCGCCAGCGGTTCACCTCGGCAAAGCGGCTGTACATGCGGAACAGGTCGCCGGCAAAGAGGGCGGACTCGTCGCCGCCGGTACCGGCGCGGATCTCGAGCACGACGTTCTTGTCGTCGTTGGGGTCCTTCGGGAGCAGCAGCACCTTGATCTCGCTTTCCAGCTGCTCCCGGCGCGCCTCCAGGGACTCGAGCTCGGCCTGGGCCATCTCGCGCATCTCCTGGTCCGGCTCCTTCAGCAGTTCCTTGTTGTCACCGATGTCGGCAAGCACCTTCTTGTACTCGCGGTACGCGGCGATCAGTTCGGCAAGTCCGGAATGCTCCTTGGAGAGCTTCCTGAACTCGCCCTGGTTCGCCAGGACCTCGGGGTCTGAAAGGAGCGACTCCAGCTCCTCGAAACGCGTTTCAAGATCTGCGATTCTGTCAAACATGGACATGCAAAACCTCAAAAAAGGTTCCAGGTTCTACGGTTCTAAGTTCTATGTTAAAGGCAGCCCCATAGAGGTAAGTGCTCTTAACGCAGAACGTAGAACGCAGAACGTAGAACGTGTTTAATTTAAACCACCAGCCGGTCGTCTTTGTAACCGTCGTTCAGCTCGAGCGCCACCTGCATGGACTTGATGGCCACCTCGATCTGGCTGTCGTCCGGTTCGCGGGTGGTGAGGCGCTGCAGCGCGAGGCCGGGAGCGATCACCATCTTCACCAGCGCGTGGCTGTCGTGCTTCGCGGTCCACTTGAGGACCTCGTAGGAAAGTCCGGCGATCATCGGCAGGAGGATCACCCTGGAACCGGCTTTGAAATAAAAAGGCCAGAGCTTGGGGATCAGGGAGAACACCAGGATACTCACCAGCATGACGATCAGCAGGAAGCTGGTGCCGCAGCGCGGGTGCAGGCAGCTGTACTTCCTGACGTTGTCGACGGTCAGCTCCTCCCCGGCCTCGAAGGTGAAGATAGACTTGTGCTCGGCGCCGTGGTACTGGAACACCCGCTGGATGTCCTTCATCCGGGAGATGGCGATGATGTAGATCAGGAACACCGCGACCCGGATCACGCCGTCCACCAGGTTGAAGACGATGTTGGAGTCCCCGATGACCGGGACGAGCAGCTTGGTCAGGTAGAGCGGCAGGATGAAGAAGAGCAGGATGCCGAAGCCGAAGGCCGCGGCCATGGTGCCGGCGATGGCCCAGTCGTTGATCTCTTCCTTCTCCTCACCTTCGGCGATCGCCTCGTTGGCTGAGAAGTTGAGCGCCTTGATCCCGATGACGAGGGAGGAGAAGAGCGCCACAGCGCCCCTGACGATGGGGAGCTTGGTGATGGGGAACCGCTCGGAGAGGGGAATGACCGTCTCGCTCTTGACCGAGATGTCGCCGTCGGGCCTTCTCACCGCGATGGCAAGCGAGCGCGGGGCCCGCATCATGACGCCTTCCAGAACCGCCTGTCCGCCTATGTTTATCTTTGACACCTGATACCTCTCTTAAGAACCTACATCTCCCGGAAAAACTCCCTGACCTGGGCCATCTTGCCGCAGCACATGGCCCCCTCGGGACAGGGACCGGCAAGGCAGCCGGGGCCCGCCTTGTCGAAAACGGTAGGCGCCACCGGCTTCACCAGCCTGAGCATCTCGATGGCCATGGCGCGGATCTCCCACTGGGCGCGCTCGCAGCAGCGCACGGCGAAGAAGTGCAAAAGCTCCCGGGCGTTCATGGTGATGATGATCTTGGTCTCGGTGGCGTTGGGGAGCAGGTAGCGCGCGTCCTCGGCCGGCACCCCCGCCTCGACCAGTGCGCCGTAGGCCGCGTGCAGGGCGGCAACCTGGGCCTCGAAGAGTCGGACGTGCTCGGGGTTTTCGGCGATGGTTGGGGGCGTGACGACCGCGAAGCGCTCCTTGTGGGAGACGTAGCGCTGGGACTGCTGGGAAAAGGAGGCTACCCGGTGCCGTACCAGCTGGTGGCTGGTGACGCGCGAGATCCCGTCCACGCCGAAGGTGAACGAGGCGTGCTCCAGCACCGACTGGTGCCCAAGCGACATGATCTTGTCCAGGAATTTCTTGACGTCAGCGCCGGAAAGCTTCTCCTTGAGCGCCTCGATGTCGACCTGCGAGTAGCAGAGCCGGGCCGCCAAAGCGATGGTCAGCTCAGGCTCGGGGGTGTGTTGCAGAAGGGAAACCTTCATGAAGATCCTTCAAACGCTACCGGGTTATAGAAAACGAAATAAGGGGATTTCGCCATTAGACAAAATCCCCTCGAACGGATTCGCAAACGCGAAAGCCTCTAGCTTTCTTCGGTAGGTGCCGCAGCGATGTTGTACCGCTTGCGGAAGCGCTCGACGCGGCCCGCGGTGTCGATCAGCTTCTGCTTGCCGGTGTAGAACGGGTGGCACTGCGAGCAGATCTCGGTGGAGATCTCCGCTTTGGTGGAACGGGTCTGGAACTGGTTACCGCACAGGCACTTAACGGTAATCTCTTCGTACTTGGGGTGGATCCCTTCTTTCATATCTTCCTCCTGGCGGGGCGCACCCCGTTATCTGACTTTGATGGTTATGCCGGAAAGTAGTCATAAATAGCACCTTCCCCGCAAAGTTTCAACACTTTTTTACTTGCTCATGGAATCCAGGAAACCCTGGTTGCTCTTGGTCCCCTGCAGTTTGGAGATCAGGAACTCCATGGAGTCCACCACGTTCATCGGGTGGAGCACCTTTCTGAGGATCCAGATGCGGTTCAAAGAGGCCTTGTCGATGAGCAGTTCCTCCTTCCTGGTGCCCGACTTGTTGATGTCGATGGCGGGGAAGGTCCTCTTCTCGACCAGCTTCCTGTCGAGGTGCAGCTCCATGTTGCCGGTCCCCTTGAACTCCTCGAAGATGACCTCGTCCATCTTGGAGCCGGTATCGACCAGGGCGGTGGCGATGATGGTGAGCGAGCCCCCTTCCTCGATGTTGCGGGCTGCGCCGAAGAAGCGCTTGGGCTTGTGCAGCGCGTTGGAGTCGACACCACCGGAGAGGATCTTGCCGGAGGGGGGGATCACGGTGTTGTAGGCGCGGGCCAGACGGGTGATGGAGTCGAGCAGGATGACGACGTCGCGCTTGTGCTCGACCAGGCGCTTGGCCTTCTCGATGACCATCTCGGCCACCTGGATGTGGCGGGAGGCCGGCTCGTCGAAGGTGGAGGAGATGACCTCGCCCTTCACCGAGCGCTGCATGTCGGTAACCTCCTCCGGACGCTCGTCGATCAGAAGGACGATCAGGAACACCTCGGGGTGGTTCAGCGCGATGGAGTTGGCGATGTTCTGGATCAACATGGTCTTGCCGGTGCGCGGCGGAGCGACGATGAGGCCCCTCTGCCCCTTGCCGATGGGAGCTACCAGCTCCATGACGCGGCTCGACATGTTGTCGGGGGTGGTCTCCAGCTTCAGCTTTTCCTGCGGGTAGAGCGGAGTCAGGTTGTCGAAGAGGATCTTGTCGCGGGCCACTTCCGGCGACTCGTGGTTCACCGTTTCGACCTTCAACAGGGCGAAGTAACGCTCACCCTCTTTCGGGGGCCTGATCTGGCCGGCCACGGTGTCGCCGGTGTGCAGGTTGAAGCGGCGGATCTGCGAAGGGGACACGTAGATGTCGTCCGGCCCCGGAAGGTAGTTGTAATCCGGCGCCCTCAGGAAGCCGAACCCGTCAGGCAGGGTCTCGAGGACCCCCTCGCCGAAGATCATGCCGTTCTTCTCGGTCTGGGCGTTGAGGATGGCGAAGATCAGGTCCTGCTTCCTGAGACTCGAAGCCCCCTCGATGTTCAACCCCTTGGCAATGGCCGTGAGATCGTTGATTTTCTTTTCTTTAAGTTCCTGTAGGTTCATCTGTTCTCCTGATATGACGCAAATGTAGATCTAGCGGCGATTGCCTGATTGGGGATATGGGGATGTTATACCGATGCACATGGGTAACATGCGAGGCGTGCCTGATGAGCGCTAATGTCTAAAGGATCTGTGAGTAATTAAGCCTTGAATTTATTCTTGAGGTGTCGGTACCGGTTCGGTATGAGAAAAAATTGGGGTATTTAAGGTATCTGCAAAAGGTCTTATTGAGGATATTGAGAATTTATACCCTTCACCTCGTTACCTTGTCAACTTTATTTTTTCGCCCCTTATGACGTTGCCAGGGGCTGGACTGGCAGGAACGACAATCGGTTCGCCTCCGGAAAGAGTCAAAATGTTGTCTTTTCCCGGTTTGTTGACGCTTCATCCCCCGGTTCCTGCTCTGCATGCGTATCCAGTGCAGCATCGGTGCCATACTTGGCGCCGCTGCGCCGTTTTCTGCGTGCCTTCTGTCTTTTCAGCTTTTCCGCCGCCAACTCCTTCCTGGTCACCCCTCCGCCGGCCCCCTCCAGCTTCTCCAGCAGCAGGCGGCGTGCCAGGAACCGGTTCAGCGACTGGCTGCGCGATTCCATGCATTTGACCTCGAGGCCGCTGGGGATGTGTTTGAGATAGACGCAGGAGGAGCTCTTGTTGACGTGCTGGCCGCCGCGCCCGGAGGCGTGGACGAAACGCTCCTCCAGGTCCTTCTCCGCGACCCCGAGCTGCTCCATCTTGGTCTTCAGCCAGCGGTTCTTCTCCTCGCTCACCGCGAAATCAGCCATACCTTCCCCCCTTTCATCCGGGCCATGATAACGTCCGGCAAAGGGGAAGTCAAAGATGTCGGTGCGGTGAAAAGCAGGGTGAATGATTATTCGCCCCGGGCGCACCTTCTGGCAACCCACGATGGGCCTGCTATAATCTCCGGCTGACTCCGGAGGATCTTCTATGGCAGCTATCAGCAGGCGCGCATTGCTGGTCGGCGGGATCGCCCTCTTCCCCTACCTCTACTACGAAAGGCTTTCGGTGGCGGTGCGCCGCTACCGGGTGCCGGTGCGCAACCTCCCGACCGGTTTCCACGGCTTCACCATCCTGCACCTTACCGACCTGCACGACAAGGAGTTCGGCCGGCACGGCAAGGACCTGCTCGGGCGGTTGAGCGAGCTCCGCTTCGATATGGTGGCCCTCACCGGCGATCTGGTGGTGGGAAACGATCCGAGACTCGATCCGGCCATCGACCTGGTCAAGGGGATCCGCAGCTTTACGAAGAACCCGGTGTTTTCCGTCCCCGGCAACCACGAGTGGGCCATGCAGTTGGCACCGGAATTCAACGCGAGACTGGAGCAGGCCGGGGTTCGGGTGCTAGCAAACAACGCGGAGGTACTGCAGCGGGGGAAGGACCGGCTCTGGGTGATCGGGGTGGACGATCCGGTGACCGAGAGGGCCCGGTTGACGCAGGCGCTGAACCTCACCGATGCCGGATCGCCCCGTCTGCTGCTGGCACATGCGCCGCATCCCTTTCCGCAGGCGGTGCAGGCCGGAGTGGACCTGATGCTGGTCGGGCACACCCACGGCGGCCAGGTACGTTTTCCCTTGATCGGCGCCGCCTACGTACCTGCCATGGGATTCTTCCCCGACTGGGACTACGGCCTGTACCGTCAGGGAAAGACTGCCATGATCGTCAACGGCGGCCTGGGGGAGAGCTGGCTTCCGATCCGCTTCAACATCCGCCCAGAAGTGGCGCTGGTGACCCTGGTACCTTTCGAGGTAATCGGAAAGGACCCAAGCGCAGCCCGGGCTAGCTCCGCGTCGGCGGCATGACCACGTCCGCCATGAGCGCGGCGATCTCTCCCGCCGAGAACCTGGCGTTGTTTAAAATCAGGTGGTAGAGGGTCGGATCGGCGATGTCGCGTCCCAGGAAATCCTTCAGGAAGGCATCGCGCTGGCGCTGCTTCTCCCTGACCATGTCCTGCGCCTGATCGGCGGAAAGGCCGCAGCGGGCGGCGACCGACTTCACCTTGAAGCTCATCGGAGCGATGATCCTGAAGTGATAGCAGTTGCCGGTATCCTGGGTCAGGATGGAAGCGCCCCTGCCGATCAGGATCACGTTCCCCTCCACAGCGAGCGCCACGATCTGGCGGCAAAGCAAACGGTAGTAATCCTTGTCGCTCTTCCAGCGGGGGGAGAAGGTGGAGAGCATGTCGTCGAGAAAGCGGTTCTTGACCCCCAGGTTGCGCAGGATCTCTTCGGAGAGGTTGTGGTCCCTGGCCACCGCATCCAGAAGGGCCCGGTCCATGACCACCCAGGGCTTGCCGCTGCGCTGTTCCAAAAGCCCCTGCAGCCTTTCGGCCACCGGGTATCCCTCGCAGCCGAATTCCCGGGTAAGGGTCACCGTCGGGTTGGCCCGCTCCACATCCGAAAAACCGTGCTGGTACAGGTTCCTCCGGCTCACCTCCATCAAGCCGCGTAACCTTTGTTCAATCGAAGGGATCAAAAGACTCCTGGCCATGGTGCCCTCCTGGAAGGTTAACTAAGGGGACTGACATGGTTAATTAGGCCCCCGTTTTCCTCCACAGTCAACACGCCTGCCGTTTTTTTCCAAAGTGTCCGGTAAGTTGCTGCTGCGCCGCGTGGTCTTTTCCGCTATCATTGCCGGCATGATGCCATTATGGTTCCCGCTCACGCTCTTATCCGCCTTCTTCCTCGCCACCAGCGATGCGACGACCAAGCGCGCGCTGACCGGGCGCAACGAGTACCTGGTCACCTGGCTGCGCATCCTCCCGACCCTGCCGCTTTTTCTGATCCCGCTTCCCTTCATCCCGGTCCCAAGGCTCGGGGACGACTTCTACTTCTGCGTCTTCACCGCGCTGCCACTGGAGGCGGTCGCTGTCATCCTCTACACCAAGGCGCTCAAGCTCTCGCCGCTCTCGCTCACCCTGCCGCTGCTATCGCTCACGCCGCTTCTGCTGCTGGTGGTGCCGTACCTGCTGCTTGGGGAGCGCATCTC
>Ga0209317_1003412_pt1 | contig 10011 bp, 7 predicted proteins | sample RifGroB2_FD_183994 | JGI IMG/M metagenome (GOLD analysis project Ga0209317, IMG submission 183994) | Soil microbial communities from Rifle, Colorado, USA - Groundwater B2 (SPAdes) (version 2) | ecosystem: Environmental > Terrestrial > Soil > Unclassified | place: Rifle, Colorado | collected...
GGACCGGGCCGATAACGAAGAGTCACGCAAAGCCGTTATCATCGTGGATGGTCTGGAGATCGATAAGGGGAAGCATGAAGTGAGCATAGACGGCAGCGAGGTCCAGCTTACCACCACCGAATTCAGTATCATTTCCCTGCTCGCCGGCAAACCCGGCTGGGTCTTTACCAGGCAGCAGATTATCGACTCGGTGCGGGGCTATGATTTCCTCATTACTCCGCGAGCCATCGATGTCCAGATCTTCGGATTGCGGAAAAAACTGGGAGAGTACGGCAAAATGATCGAGACCGTGAGAGGCATTGGCTACCGCTATCGATCTACCATCGACAACGGAGATAGCCTGTGAAAAAACCGCCACGACTCGTCTGGCAGATTTTTCCTGCCAATATCCTGACCCTTCTTGTTGCTATCGTGGCCGTCTGCTGGTACGGCGCCGCTGCCCTGCAGGAATTCCATCTCCATGAGAAGGAAGAAGATCTCGAGGCAAGAGCAAACCTCCTCGCTTTCAAGGTGAAGGAGTACTTACAAGGAGACCGTATCGTCGGTTTGCGCGAGTATTGTGTTCGAGCCGGCAGGAGTTCGGGGACGCGGATCACGGTCATTGACGCCGAAGGCGAGGTTCTTGCCGATTCCGATGAGAATCCGGAGGTGATGGAAAACCATCGTCATCGAATCGAGATGGCTCAGGCCTTTGCCGGGGCCATCGGCAAATCCCGGCGCTTCAGTCACACCGTGGGGGAGAATCTGGTCTACGTCGCCATTCCTTTGACGCTCGGAGGCGGCCCTGCCGAGGCAGGACCGCAGATCGATGCGGTTCTGAGAACGTCGGTCTCCGTCGCCTCCATGGAGAAAACGATACAACACATCAGGTTGCGCATTCTCTACGGCTCCTTCGCCATCATGCTGCTGGCCGGCGCCTTCGCCCTGTTCGTGTCGCGCAATATCAGCAAACCGCTCGAACAGATGACCCGCACTGCCGGACAATTCTCCCGGGGCGATTTCAGCGATCGAATGCTCCCTCATGTGAAAAAGTCCGCCTCCCTGGAGGTTATCACCCTGGCGGGGTCAATGGACCGGATGGCGGAAATCCTGGATGAGAAGATCCAGGCAATAATAACCCAGCGCAATCAGCTGGAGGCGGTTTTTTCCAGCATGGTCGAAGCGGTTATCGCCATCGATACCGAAGAGCGGCTTATCAGTATCAATGATGCGGCCGCGACTTTTTTTGCGGTTGAAGCGCAGGCGGCGAAAGGCCGGATTGTCCAGCAGGTGGTCAGAAATGTGCATCTGCAGCAGAAGATCAGTCATACCTTGACCACCAAGGAGGCCGTCGTCGACGAAATTGTCTTACAGGACGGGAATGGCGACAGGTTCCTGCAGACCAATGTGGTTCCTCTCAGCAACGGGGTCGGCGAAAATGTCGGCGTGCTGGTGGTGATGAACGATGTGACGAAAATGAGGCGGTTGGAGCGCGTCAGGCGTGATTTCGTCGCCAATGTCTCCCATGAACTGCGAACCCCGATCACCTCGATACGCGGCTATGTCGAGACCCTGCTCGACGGGACCCTCGACTACCGGGAGGATGCAGTCAAATTCCTGGAAATTATCCTCCGTCAATCCGTTCGACTCAGCACCATCATCGACGACCTGCTGGCTCTGTCCAGGATCGAAGAGGACTCGCGGCAAGGCACGATTATCCTGCGACAGGAAGTGCTTCTGCCGGTTATCGAGGCGGCGGTTCAGATCTGTCAGCTGAAGGCCGATCAGGCGGGCGTGGCCGTGGCCGTCGAATGCCCGGAGGATATCGTTGTCAGGATGAATCCCACGCTGCTTGAGCAAGCCGTGGTCAATCTGCTAGCCAACGCCATTACCTACAGTAAAAAAGGCGAGCAGGTGACCATCCGGGTGGAAGCGGATAAAAATGATCCGGAAGGGCAGGTGCGCATCATCGTCAGGGATACTGGCTGCGGCATCGCCAAGGAGCATCTGCCGAGACTCTTCGAACGTTTTTATCGAAGCGACAAGGCGAGGAGTCGCACGCTCGGCGGGACCGGGCTTGGCCTGTCAATAGTCAGGCATATAGTGCAGGCCCACGAAGGGAGCGTTGACGTGCGGAGCGTGCTGGGACAGGGTTCGGAATTTACCCTTATCGTCAAAGGTCGTCAGGCCCATTGATGGGAGGTGGTCACCTTTGCGGCTAAGCGGTGGCTGCCGATGCTGCGAAAATGCTTTGACAAATTTACCGCCGGATTTTATAGTACACACCTCTTGAGCGGGATTAACTCAGTGGTAGAGTGTTAGCTTCCCAAGCTGAAAGTCGCGCGTTCGAATCGCGTATCCCGCTCCACGAAATGGTAAAGGGGCCAGGTTGATGTCAACCTGGCCCCTTTTGCTTTTCTGACAGACGTTCACTCGCTTTCATGGCCGCCTCGATGGCCGCGGAGCTCATCTTTCCGCCGGCAGAAGAGAGTGCCTGCGTCCCCAGAACCCTGCCGACCACTTCTTCTGGCCGGTAGTGTTCCCTGGAAATTCCCGGCAGCAGGCGGTCATCACTCCGGGAGAGATGCACAAGTCCTGCTGTTCGGAGAACGGTCACGGTCTCGGTGACCACCTGCGGCGGGTAGTCGGGGAGTAACTCGATGAGGTGGGCGGGGGTCAGCTTCCGGTTCTGCGAGAAGAGGCGATACAGGCAATCCATGATGTCGAAGGCGGCGGCGAGCTGCAGGGAAGGCGTTGCGGCAAGAGGCACCAGTCGGTGCCTATCGAGGGTCTGGACGGCAAAGGCCAGTTGCGCCCCGGCCAGGATAAACACCCAACCGAGATAGATCCAGACCAGAAAGAGCGGGACGGTGGCGAAGGAGCCGTAAATGGCGTTGTAACCGGCTACTCCGATCTGCAGATTGACATAAATATTCTGGACGCTGAACCACACTACTGCCGCAAGGAGGGCGCCGAGCATGGCCGGCCGGTTTCCCACCCTGGTATTGGGAAAGAAGATGTACATCACATAGAGGGTGAAAGTGATCATGACGACCGGCAGTGCTTTGAGCAGAAGTGTCTGCAGCCAGGCCGGAGGAATGAGAACATCGATATGCGAGGCAAGGGTCGGATTCTGAAGAAAAGCACTGGCGGCAAAGGTGATATTTACCGAGAGCGGCATAAGGATCAGCAGTGTCAGATAGTCGGCGAGCTTTCGCCCCAGGGATCTTCCGGCTGCAACTTTCCAGATGGTATTCATCGCCGATTCGATACTGCCGAGCACCAGCACGACACTCAGAAGGATGCCGACAAGGCCGAAGGTGCCGATGGCGGCAAAATCGGTTCTTTCGACATAATCAAAGAGCTGGTCGACGGCAGAACGCAGATGTCCTGTCAGGTTGGCGTCGGCAGCCGGTGACGTGGCAGGGGGAAGACCAAAACTTTCACCGGCGGGGACTTCGGTCAGCTGATTCTGGTATCTCCCTTCCAGGGATAGAATGTAGCTGTATGCCGCCTCGTGCAGATGGTCTCCGCCGCCGAATCCCTTGACCACGGCGGTACTCATGGCCAGGATGGGCACGAGGGAGAGCAGAACGGTGTAGGTGATTGCCCCGGAACGGATGCTGAGGGCGTTCAGATGGAATTCCGTAACGGTGATGAGGATCAGCCGGACCAGACGGTGAAATGCTCTGGGCATGAACGGTCGGCCGGCAATCGGGCGATCCGCCCACATGAGGAGCGAGCGATATCTGTCATGCAGGCCGGAGGCAATATTCATGACGCCTCCTTATCAGCTGTGGATACGAAGCCATTTTTCGAGGATCTGAAAGACGATCTCTCTTTTGATCGGTTTGGAGATGTAATCGTTCATGCCGGCTTCGAGACAAAGTTCCTTGTCGCCTTTCATGGCGTTGGCGGTCATGGCAACGATCGGTATTTCCGTATAGCCAAGCCGGCGAATCTGCCGGGTGGCTTCGTAGCCGTCCATCTCCGGCATCTGAATATCCATCAGAATCATATCGAAATCGTCGGGCGCTCCGAGGAATGTTTCCACCGCAGCCCGACCGTTCGGCACCACGGTCACCTTGTAGCCGGCCTTGGTGAGCATTACCATGGCCAGTTTCTGGTTGACCGGGTTGTCTTCGGCCAGGATCAGCCGCACCGATTGTTTGAGCTCTTCCCGGACCGAATACTGGGTAACGAATGGTTTCTCCACCAGTTTCTCCTGGATGCCGTCTTCCGCGCCGAGAATGCGGGAGAGGGTGCGAAGGAGCAGGTCGCGACGCGCAGGTTTGGTGAGAAATGCGGTGAAACCGGCATCCCGGCACTTCTGCGCGACCCTTTCCGTGGAGGAGGTATAGGCAAGAAGAGGGATTGCCCGGTTGGCGAGCCCGGACGTGCGGATCGTGGTTGCGAGATCGAAGCCGGAAATGCCGGGCATCTGCAAATCGAGAATGGCAAGCTGGAATGGCACATGTTGCTGTTCCGCCCGGAAGAGTTCGGGTATCGCCGCGGTGCTGTCGGTGAGGGTCACCACTTCCATGCCGGCTTTGCCGAGAATGCCTTTCAGGATCTCGTTGTTGGCCCGATTGTCATCGACCACGAGGATTTTTATTCCTTTCAGGTTTTCTGCCGCCGGGCGGTGCGACGTTTGCTGCGACGACTTCCGCATCACCGATGTGAACAAGAAGGTGGAGCCTTTGCCGACCGTGGATTCAACCCGAATTTCCCCGTTCATCAGGTCGGCGATTCGCCTGCAGATCGACAGACCGAGGCCGGTGCCGCCGTATTTTCTGGTCGTCGAGCCATCCGCCTGCTTAAAGGCCTCAAAAATTGTCGAGAGTTGGTCGTCCGGAATGCCGATGCCCGTATCGCGTATTTTGGCGAGCAGTGTGATGGTTTCTTCATTCTCCTCGTGTACTTCGAGGCTTAACTCCAACTCGCCCCGTTCGGTGAATTTGGCGGCATTGCCGAGGAGGTTGACGAGCACCTGCCGGAATCTGCCCGGATCGCCTTTGACATTGGCGGGAAGATTGTCCTCGATACGGCACAGCACCTCGATGGGTTTGCCGATAATCCGCGGCCTGACAAGTTCGCAGACGTCGTGGGCGGTAATTTCCGGGTCGAAGTCGATGTATTCAAGGGACATCTGGCCGGCTTCCACCTTGGAAAAGTCAAGGATATCGTTGATCAGTCCCAGGAGCGATTCTCCGCTGCGCTTGATCGTCTGGGCAAAATCCTTCTGCTCGTTGTCGAGTTCAGTGGCGAGCAGCATATCGGTAAAGCCGATGACGCCATTCATCGGAGTCCGGATCTCGTGGCTCATGGAGGCGAGAAACTGGCTTTTGGCGATACTCGCCTGTTCGGCGGCCATTTTCGATTTGCGGAGTTCTTTGGTTTGGCTTTCAATCTCCGATTTGAGGGTCTTCGAGTAGAGTTCCTGCTGCTCGTGAACCATTCTGTAGCTGCGTTGAGCTTCTTCGAGCATCTCCTGGTGTTTTGTTTCCAGGACCTGAAATTTGCGGGTGAACTGATTCCTCTGGATGATAATTTTTTTGTGGAGCTGTTTGTTTTCTTTGTGATCCTGATAGCTCCTGAGGGCCAGGGTCATGAGACGCGAGAGCCCATCGGGGCTGAAATTCCGGTGATCCGTGGCCAAAAGAAGCGTCGACAGCATCGACGGTACGGCAAGGCTCAGGTACTTTTTGTCGGAGGAGAACCACATCCCTTTGTCGTGCGAGACATGAACAACGGGATCGACCAGCTCGGCAATCGCCTCTTTCGAGAGTCCGGCAAGACCTTCTTCCGGAATGAGCTGTCCTTCATCGGTGACGGCGAGAACGGCGATATCCGGAAGAGTCTCCTGCAGATAGAGGAGCAGGTCCTTGATCAGGGCAGCCGGGGAGGCGGCCATGTTGAACAGGGTGGTCATCGGCGATCCTATCCGTAAATCGACTGGGCCTTGGCCATTTCATCCGGCAGATCTTCAAGGAGTACGGTGTATTCGTCCATATTCGCCTGGAGGTGGTCGAGGAGTGGCGGCGATATCTGCGCGGTCATATCGGGCAGGGTGGCATGGCCTGCCTGACTGGCAATATATTCGGAAATCTGCAGGATGCCCGTGAGGCAGGACGGCGTGACGGAGGTGGAGAGCAGATGATGGTCCCGGATTGCCTCTTGAATGGTAATCGGCATATTCCAGTCAAGCGTCATGCTGTAGCAGATTTCACAGTGGTCTGTGGCAAACTCCTGCCGCTCCATGGCAATAAGGGCTGCGGAGTTGTTGCAGGTGGTGCAGATCCGGTGAAATTTTTCCGTTGCCACCTGTTCCTCCACCAGCAAGCCGAAATCATGAAGGATGCCGCAGAGGAAGGCGTCGTCGCCATTGATACCGAAAATCCTTTCCGCCACCATTTTGCTGCAGATGGAGACGGCGGCGCTGTGGAGCCATAAACGTTTTTTGGAAAAAACGGTGCTGGTATCCCGCGAGACGAAGATGGTCTTCAGGGCATCGGCCACTACCAGATTGTGCAGGTTTTTCATGCCCAGAAAGGCCACCGCCCGGCCGATCGAATCGACGGTCTGGGTCAGGCCGTAAAAAGGGCTGTTGACCAGACGCAGCAGCCGGCTTACCAGGATCGGATCCATTTTTATGACGTCCTCGAAATCCTTCATGGTCGACTCGCTGTCGGCAATGAGGCGCGAGAGGGTTGTCACGATATGTGGCAATGGATGGATATCTTGGAACTTTTTTATAAACTCTTGGGCAGGGGGCATGAAGAATTCCGGATGGTTGCTGTTGGTAAGAGAACATCCCGGACTGCAGTTTCTGCAATTATAGTGGAGAAATATTCAATAGTACAGGAGTGTTGGCATTTCTATCGGATTCTGTGGGCCTCCTAGGAGTCTGTCGGATTATAGCAATTTTTTCTCAGATCGAGGCAAACCCGAAAAAATTACCGGAGGCATATACTTAATATTCCGAGGATAATTTTTTCGAGTTTAACGAAGAGATGGGTAAAAAGGGCATAATCCGACAGGCTCCTAGGCAACAATCTCTCTCTTGACCACCGCTTCGGACTTTATCCTCTCCAGCAGGTCGGCCAGGACAGGTTTGACATGTTCCCGAATGTCTCCGGCGACAACGATGTACAGGAGATCGTCGCCGGGGCGCAGGATTCCTTGCTGTGCTTCGATGATAATTTCAAAGATGCCGACGTGTTGGAGATATTCCTCGCGCAATGCTGCGATTTTTCCATGATCCGGAGAAACTTCGAGGGCTTCGACATTCACTTTGCCGTTTCTCGACCAGCCGCGAACGACACCGTTGTGGATAAGAATCATCCCTACGTTGTCGACAAAGTCCGGCCGGTTTTTCAATTCCTGTATTTTTTGGGTAATATCCATTTTCATTCCTTTACCTTTGGAGAGAAAAAGCAATATGGGTGGGCCGGTCACGCGACAGCGAAAGGTCGGTGCTGCGGTATCGTGTAACGGCAGGCGAGGCTTCCCTGGCGCGGCAGTTTGAGCGAGAGCTCCATGGTAGCACGCGTAACTTGCGGTGCAATCAACCCGGAGTGGTTTCTTGGCTGGCGATGAGAGGAGGTGCGGCCGAGTCCCCGGCTCCCGGTTTGCCGTCGGGTGTCAAATTCAGCACCGTTTTTCTCTTCCCGCCGGTATTAATATCCCCAACGGTGGGTGCTTTTTTGCCCGGAATCACCAAGTCTTGTCGAATGTGGAGTTTTGCAGACTTATCGAGATTGTTGGCCTGCATCAGGCTTTTTGCGGAAACACCGTGCAGTCGGGCTATGCTGCTGACAGTATCGCCTTTTTGCACTTTATGGTACTGACTGGCTCGCTGTTTGCTTTTGAAGACGGCGGGTGAAAGTGAGGCGATTTGCTGCTTGATCTGATTTCCACCGGGCAGGCGGAGGCTGTACCCTTTGGGGATATGCTTTTCGCCGTCGACCACCGGTGACAGCAGCGCCGGGTTAAGTTCTTTGACGGTTGCGGCGCTGATCCCGAAGTGCTTGGCTATCTCCTTTATATGGACATATCCCGGGAGGTTGAGATAGTGGCAGTTCAGTTCGGGGGCGAGCTTAACGCTGCCGCTTGCTTCCAGTGTCTTTGCCGTCTTGAGGGCTGCGAGAAATTCGGAATAGAAATTTTTTGAGGCGAATTTGAAATAGCCTTTATTGTAATTCTGAAAAATTCTTTCATAGGTTCCAAGTTCCCTGGCTGCTCTCACCATGCCGGGCAGGCCATAATTGTAGGAGGTGAGGGCCAGCGGCCAGTTTTCGAGCGAGCGATAGCTGTTCTGCAAATACTTGGCTGCGGCATAGGTGGCGCGGATGGGATCCAGGCGTTCGTCCACGGCGTAGTCTATGTTCATGTACCGTTTTCCGGTCGCTCGGGTGAACTGCCAGAGGCCGGCTGCGCCGACTTTGGAATACGCCCGGGTGTTGAAGGAGGATTCGACATGGGCGAGGTAGGCAAGGTCTTCCGGCAAGTGGTAGGAGCGGAGGATCCTCTTGATCTCCTTCATATAGGTGCCGGAGATGACGACGCCGGCGAGAAATCTTTCCTTCTGGCCGCATTGGCTACGGACGTTTTGGGCGGCCCGGGCCATGTCCTGACTGCAGTTCCTGCCGGTGAAAAGCGCCGCGATTCTTTTTTCTTCAGCGGTAGAGGGTGGTTGCTGGGCAAGCCTGGTGAGAATGGCCTGGTATTTTTCCTTGGCCAGTCGCTCGGCTATTTCATTGGGGCGTCGGGAGCCCGGCAGGTCCCGGTCGAGAAGCGGAATCACTTCGTAGACCTTTGATAAATCCTCCGAGTCATGTATAACTGCCTGCTTTAAAGAATAGTGACCATAGATCTTTTCCCAGAACTGAACATTGTTTTTGATAGCCGGATAGAGGGGAAAATTCTCGGTATCCTGAGTCCCAGCGAGACACTCTGTCGCTGCAGCGAGCGACCACCACAAAGTGTAGCTGAAAAGCAACATTTTCAGTATGTTTGGGAAACTGACGGGTTTTGGAGCCATTATCTTTGCGACGGAGTTGAATTGGTTTTTACGGATGCAGCAAAAGAGTATCTGTATATTTATATCACAAGAGAGACAGCAGCGGAATATGTATAATCGCATCGCCAATAAAATATGGGAACAGCAATGTACACACCAATAATCGCCACACTTGGTTATATCCTGTCGGCGGACGGCAAACAAACGCTCCTCGTTCATCGGAACAAACGGTCCGACGACCAGCATCTTGGCAAATACAATGGGCTCGGCGGCAAGATGCTGCCGGACGAGGATATCTACCAGTGTCTTGTCAGGGAAATACTGGAAGAGGCAAATATAGAGTGCGAGAAGGCGGTGTTGCGGGGAACGATCAACTGGACCGGCTTCGGCCCGCACGGCGAGAATTGGCTGGGATTTATTTATCGGGTCGAGCGGTTTACAGGAGTACCCAGGACGTCGAACGAGGAGGGCGATCTGGTTTGGGTCGATGTGGACGATCTGCTCAAGCTGCCGATGTGGGAGGGAGACAGATTTTTTCTGCCTCTCGTTTTCGATGATGATCCTCGAATCTTTCACGGGTTCATGCCGTATGAAAACGCACACCCGATCAGCTGGAGCTATTCGCGATTCTGATTGAGGTTGCGGTGTCCATGACGCATGGTATATTCAGCTTAGAATTTGCAGCCAACTGGAAATTCCTGATGGTTACCGCTTCGATGCAGATATCTTCGTTTCTGCCGGTTGCCGGAGGGAGACTCATACAATGAAGGAGTAAAACGAATATGGGGCAGGAAAGCGAGCTTCAGCGGCTTGAACGTTTTGTGGCAAAACTATTAACGAATTTCTCCGAACTGCGGGCGGAAAAGGCCATACTGGTGCAGCAACTCGACGAGCGTAACCAGCAGATCGAAGAATTGCAGAACAGACTGGCTACCGAAGAAGCGGAACGGGGTGAGATAGGTCAAAGAGTGGGCAAACTCGTCGAACAGATTGAGGAATGGGAAAAGGGT
>Ga0209317_1003413_pt1 | contig 10008 bp, 5 predicted proteins | sample RifGroB2_FD_183994 | JGI IMG/M metagenome (GOLD analysis project Ga0209317, IMG submission 183994) | Soil microbial communities from Rifle, Colorado, USA - Groundwater B2 (SPAdes) (version 2) | ecosystem: Environmental > Terrestrial > Soil > Unclassified | place: Rifle, Colorado | collected...
TTAGGGTGAAAACTCGAGAGCTGATCAAATGCAAGTTGATAAGATTCAGGATCCGGTTTGCTTTTGGATACATTGTCGGCGGAAATTATTATGTCAAAGCATTCTTTAATCTCGAGCATTTCTAAAATTGGTATTATATCAGATCGTAGAGCACCGCTGCAGATGGCAAGTGGAATTTTAGACCTGTGGAGTGCTTTGATTAGTTCTACAGCACCAGGATATGCTGTAATTCCTGATCGTATTATTTCCTGAAATATAGCTGCTTTAACAGCTATTAAATTGCTTAACTCATTCACATTAATAGTAAGTCCGTTAATAGCATAAACTTCTTGAAAAGCGTCACGGTCATCAAAGCCCATATACGTACTTATATACTGTTCCCAAGAGTATCCCAGTCCCTGTGGAACCAGAATCTGCTGAAAAGCTTTATAGTGAAGCGGTTCCGTATCAACAATAACACCATCAAAATCAAAAATTACTGCATCTGCCTGTATATTTTCTGAGAATCTTATCATTTTTTCACCAACTCGAAATTAATTTAATTAAATTTGAATACGGTAGAGCTCATGTTTTTCTGGTTCTGGAAAAGAGAAACATAAAGAGTACAACAATGAAGGCGCCGAAGGCATCTGCAATAATATCATTTACATCCGCCTTCCGGTTTACAGTTAAAACTTTTTGCAATAGCTCAATCAATATTCCGAAGGCAACGGATACAACGAAACCGATGATAAATGAGGGGGTTTGATTTTTGTTTGATGCCAGACACCAGCTGGTAACAAAAAATGCCAAGATTCCAAGGGCCGCAGCATGTTGTAGCTTGTCCCATCCCCATAGACCACCTATTTGAGGCGGAGAAGGCGAAAGTGTAAAGTAGAGCAGGGCAAAAACCCATACCAACGCCAAAATAAACCAGACGGTTGCCTGCTTGTTTTTACTGGCCATTTTGTCGTTTCATGGACAACGAGGCTCTGATATTGCTGATGATCTCTGCATCTGCAGGAGACATCTTGGAAAGATATTCCTGAATAAAAATAACAAAAATCGAGATAAAAAAAGCCGTCACTACGGAAAGAATAACGATTAGTGATCGCTTTGGACTGCTCTTTGTCACAGGAGGCACCGCTTCATCTAGTATTTGGAGAGAGGATGAATCTTTGGCCTCATTGAATTTGGAAATTTCGTATTGTTTGGAGATCTGTTCAAAAATAGCTTCCTGAGTCTTTAGCTCACGCAGCTTTCGAACGTACTCGATAGCAATGCCAGGCACGTTTCCTGTGGAAGGGATAACATTGTCAGTTCCACCGCTGCCGGTCATGGCGCCAAGTTGGGACCTAAGTCTGGATATACCCGCAAGAAGGGATTTTACTTCGTTACTCTCGTCAGTCATGGAATTACGAAGTGTTGCCAACTGCACCTCTTTAGTGACAATTTCCGCTTTGAGTTTCGCTATACCTTCAATTGCAACGGTAGCCTGGGAATCAGCTTTGATCATTTTGTATTTTTCTTGAAAAGCTTTCATGTCGATTTCAGCATTTTTCAGGTCCTGCTTGACTACATCCAGACGCTTTTCAATGAAAATACGTTCGGTGCTTGCCTTGGACAGGTTTAACTGCAGACTGCGGCGGCCTAATTCGTCAACATAGGTATTGGCTACTACAGCTGCTTTTTGCGGATTTGTATTGTCTGCAGAGATAGTGATGATACCGTCTTTGCCTGCTTGGAATTTAACCGTGGCTTCCAAGGATCTACGAGCATCCTCCAATGTTTTGCTTTCAAATTCTTTCTGCAAATCCAGCCGTTTTACAACCGCATCTGCAACTGAGCGGCTCTTGAGGATGCTTATATAAAGGTCGGCAGAACCTCCTATTCCTCCTGCCGCCAGACCGGCCAAACCTCCAGCCTGGCTGAGCAGGGCACTCAAACCGCCACCAGATTCTTTTTGTGGAGGCAGTATTTTGGCATTGGCGGTGTAGACGTTTTTTAAAGTCAGTGAGTAACATACAGACAGTACAGCAGCTAAAACGCAAAATCTTACTATTATTGATTTTCGTTTTACTACCACCTGCAATAATTCCAGCAGGTTGATTTCCTGTTCATCGTTATTTTGATCAGCGTTTGCGGGGTTCATAATGGTCCTGTTTACCTTAGTCCGATTAGTACAGTGCCTGCCGTAAGGGCTATTTGTGAGATAATGGTGGTTATATCTTTGATCTCGCGAATCCATGCGGTTCGTTCCAATTTTTGGGGCATAACGAGAGTGTCGCCCGGCAGCATGTGGGTCGCATTAAAGCTCCCAAACGACCAACTGTGCGAATCATCATTCCATTTGAGGCCAAAGGATGATTGCTGTTTGCTGAATACTGAGCCGTCGGCTTTTATGATGTACATATCAGATTCTTCACCGTCCCTGGTGGCTCCTCCGGCTTTGTTCAGATATGCACTTACCGCTGAATTTTCAGGAGTGTGAACAAATGAGGTAGGATTGTATACCTGTCCCATTACATGGACAACACTTGGCCGAGCGGGAATTTCAAGTGAATCCCCTCCTTCCAATGCCATGTTGTAGCTACTTTTTACAAGTTTATCCAATGCTGACATCCTGATGACTACGCGCCCTTCTGCTTTTGATCTTTTCAGTATTTCCAGCTGTTTTAGAAGGCCTTCCAGTGCTGATCTGGTTGCATCTACTTCTTCTTTTGATGTTGCTGTGGATGATAGAGCAGCCATTTTCTGGTAAATTTCTTTTTCCGTCCGATTGATGATCTCATCCATCCGTTTTTGCTGTACTTCTTTCACGGATTTTCGTGTGAATTTAGCTCCTGCCAGATAAGCTTTTGCGGTGTCCCCGCCGGCACGTTCAATTATCGAACTTAGTTTTTCACCTCGAGAAATTGCATATACACCAGGATACATCACTTCACCTTTGAGGGTGACGAATTTGTCGGTAGCATCGAGCCAGTCTGTAATGCTGCGTACTGACAAAGAGTCGTCAGGTTGTAGTACCAGGTTGTTTTCCTGATCACCTTCCAAGGCTTTTCCGAGATGAATGTTTATATGTGATGAACTGGCTTTTTCATTATCCAAAATCACCCTGCTTAATTCAGTTTGTTCAAACAGTGCATTTCGTTTTGGACTGCCGGCCGCAGCGACCAGGTCACGTACCGTCATGCCGGGGAAATAATTATAAATTCCTGGATTCACAACCTCACCATTAATGGTGACGGTCATTTTTTCCTGCATGTTGGCACTGGAGTAAACCATGATGGTATCCTGCTCTTGAAGCAGAATATTGTCACTTTCATTGCCATTCAATGCATTGCGGAGGTTGAATGTAAGAACTTGCTTGTGGTAATCCGGAAGTGCTAGTCGTGTAATTTCAGCAGAGTCAAAATAAGATTCGGGCAATAATGCGTTGAAATCAGGAATAACGTCCAACAGGCGCAGTCCCTTACGATACTGATACTCTCCAGGCCGCATGACGTTGCCTTTAAGGGTGACTACCTGGCGTATCGCCTCCTGGACAGGAAAGACTTTGATCATATCCCTGTCATTGATTTTGCTGACGCTTTCTGCTGAATCCTTAAAATTATGATCAATAATGATTTTTGCATTGTTACTGGAAAAACGTTCAACCTGGACCCTTGACAGGTCTCCATTGGCAGTCACCCCGCCCGCCATTGCTATAACGTCTGCGAGGGTTGTATCACCTTTTGTTTCATAGATGGCGGGGCGTTTGACTTCACCTGCTACGGCCACAACATGTCCGATGACAGGAACGAAGATAGTATCACCGTTCTGAAGGCGGATGTCGTTGTTCCGATTACCGTTCAACAAGATATCGTACAAGTCAATATCAACGGCAGGTTTACCCGTATTACTGACCTTTATTGCACGAAGGGAACCGTTTTTTGTGGGTCCGCCTGCTGCGGATATCGCATTCACTACCGTAGCCAATGAACTGACAGGGTAACTGCCAGGAAACTCTACCTCGCCAACAACAAAAACCTGAATACTGCGCAATTTGCCTAATGTAATATTGATTTGAAAATTTTTATAATATTGGCTGATGGCTTTGGTGACCACCTCTTTAGCCTGCTCAAGGGGCATGCCCCAGACTTTGACTGGTCCCACCTTGGGAATCGTTATTTCGCCGTTGCGATCTATTGATAATTCGTGCCTGGCATTTAAAGAGCCCCACAAGGTGATGCTTAGCGTGTCGCCAGGGCCAAGAATGTAGTTATCGCCGACCGGCATATTATCCATGGACCCTGAAAGCTGAGCGCTGTTTTTAAAGAACTCATAACCGAATTGACGCAGCTCGCGGTTGAATGGGTCTGCCTCGTATTTATCCAGCAATGTCACAGTCTTTTTAGAATATGATTTCTCCAGAACGGATCCGCCATATTCATCACCAGGGAGCGGTGTCGCTTTGATTTCCTCAGACTTAAGAGACACCTTTCTTTCGTCCTGAGTGCTGGACAGGGTGTTTTTGTTGGAGCTTCCTGTGTCTTCTGAAATGAGCTTGAATGTTGTAGATACCTGTATGAAATATATCTGATGATTTTTCAGGTCTCGCAGAACGTAGGAAGTTCCCTTGCCGACATTAATGCTTTTCTTTAATTTACCTGATTCTACTCCATAACTAATTACATAGGTCTGGTCTTGTATATCGACATTCTGTGGAAAGCCTGTCAGCTGCCAGTTGAGCTTTAGAAGACCATCCCCAGGTTCCACTTTCAACAGCATCTCAATTCTATTCTTTGGTTTCGGTAACTTATTCTTGTCAAAAAGGTCTAAATCGGCCTCGCTTTTTTCACCAATGAAGGTATTTATATCAATTGTAGCCAACTCTTTTTTATCTTCTTTGGAAGAATACGGATCTGGGTTTGGCGGCGGAGATGTAGTCTCGGAATATAAGTAATCTTCTGCAACAGCCATTTCAATGGATGAAGGAATACCGGCAATGACAATACAAAAAAAGTATGTAACCCAAAAAAATCTTTTCAACATGACCTGTCTCCTAAACATTGTGCATAAAACTGTTCTTCAAGTTTTCATTGTGTAAGAACGAAAAGCCTCTTTGATGAAAGAATCTTTCATCATCATTAAATAATTCAATTAAGGAACAAATGGTTATTGGTATAGCGGCAATAGAATGAAAAAAGTTGATCCTGGACATCTTTCCGGTGAGTAGCCTGGCGATTCAACCCAAATTTCTCCACCATGAATCTCTACAACTCCTTTTGCAATAGAGAGTCCTAAACCTGCTCCGCGTGATTTAAAGGCAACCTTGCCGGAACTATGTTCTTCAATGTTACCTGCTTCATAGAATTTTTCAAAAATCCTGGTTTGATCATCAATATCTATTCCAATACCGTTGTCGCTGATTTTGATTTCTACGTAACTGTCCATTTTTGTGGAGCTATGGTATGACCAGACGTTGTCAATAGAAGTTTGCGGGTTTCTTGCGGTGTGTGTAACTGCTGTTGTTATAGTGATAGTGCCACCATCCGGGGTGAATTTTATGGCGTTTCCGATAACATTGGACATCAGTTGCATAAGCCTGATGGGGTCTCCCTTGATAGCAGGAATTGTTGCATCCAGTTGTACGTTAAGTTCCTGTTTTCTTAGGGCAAAGAAGAACCGCATTTCTCTAAGGGATGCTTCGATAACAGAATTGATGTTTATGGCTTCAAGCTTTAAAGCAAGCTGTTTCTGATCAATCATGGAAACATCAATCATGTCTTTGACTATGTTATCCAACCTGGTGGCGGCGCCGGCTATATTTTGAACCATTTCTTCAATTGTCTCGCTGAGCTGTCCTTTCATATCGGTCAGGAGTAACTCTGCATAACCCATGATCACGGTAAGAGGGGTTTTAATCTCATGGGATGCGAGGCCAAGAAAAGAATCTTTCATCTTATTAAGCCTCGATAGGCCGGCAGCACTCTGTTCAAGATTGGTGAGAGTTTCCCGTTCTTTCGTGACATCACGAATTATTACCTGCAAGAGATTGGTTTCACCTGATGTTATGCAGCTGGCATGTATTTTACCGATAAGGGGCCGGCCGTTGCCATTGGTAATAGTGAGTTCATCTACAATATAGGTGTCGTCAACTGTGTTTTGAAATGTTTTCAGTAGCTGAAAGATATTATTGGCTTTCAGTAACAGCAGCAGGTTTGATATGTGTTGTCCAACAATTTGATGTGCAGGGAAACCTAAAAAATCTTCCGCCATTTTGTTGGCAATGATGACGGTTTTGGTTCCATCAAGAATGAAGATTGCATCTCCTGCGTCCTCAAGCATTCGTTTATACAATTCTTCTGATTTTTCCAGATCAAGACTGAGTTTTTCGAGTCGGATATAAGAGTCACGGAGCTGTGTATGGGTTGTGGCCAATTCTTCATAGTTCTGACGCAATTCGCCATCGCGATTTTCAAGTGCATTTGACATCAGGTTGATGTTTCTACCCAGTTCATTCAGCTCATGCATTGAAAATTCCGGGATACGTATTTTGAAATTTCCCTGGGATATCTTTGAAAGTCCCTCGAGAAGGGTGGAGATCGGAGCAACAATGCTACGTTTGACAAAAAACACAACCAGGGCAAAAGAAGCCATGAAAGAGATACATAAAACAATGAATGAGCGCATTATAATGGCGCTCACTTTTTTGTTTATCGCAGATTGTGGGAAACCTATGTGGATATACGCAACGGTTTTGGTGTCAAAAGACCTGACCGGTATGGATGTGTCGTAATAAATCCCTTTAGCTGTTCGAATTTTTGTGGACAGCTTTTCTTTGTCAATTGTTTTCCTAGAAGAAATTGGTGTGGCGTGGGAAAAATTGATGTTAGTAAAAAAAGGATCACTGGCAAATAGATTTTTTCCATCAGCGCTTGTAATGATGCAGTATTCAACTTCAGGGTCAGATTGAACAACTTCCTGACTTTTTTCTGCTAAACCACTTATGTCACTTATATCCAGTCCGAGTGCCAAAACCTTCTCGATATTTCCTTTCAGAGCTGTTCCAAGGCTCAGTGATCGAAGCAGCATATCCTGAACAAAGTTTTTGCGAAACACGACAATATCCATGCCTGTGTTTGAAAGGATCGTCAGAGAGAGGATCACAAGCGAGAAGAGAATAATGCGTTTTTCGAGCGACTGTTTCATGTGTGGTTATTAATGCGTTCTATGGAAAGAAACGAAGTGATTGTGGAGATTCAGGTCGGCGTAATATAGCATGTTTATATTAAAGATGAACCGTTTTTTCGCGATAATTCACTTCCTGTCAGCTGTTTAATATTAATTTATTATTGACGATTTGTTTTTATGTTCTATTATTGATAAGATTTCTCTGCAAGAGCTGAATATAATACATATCGGGAGGCAGTTCATGGCATTACGTGTAGCAATCAATGGTTTTGGTAGAATTGGCAGAATGGTTCTCAGGGCTGCAAGTGAGAACAAGGATCTGGAATTTGTTGCAATAAACGATCTTACAGATGCCGCCACACTGGCGCACCTTTTTAAGTACGACTCAGTGCATGGCATCTTCCCTGGAACAGTTGAACATACTTCAGATAGTTTGGTTGTTAACGGCACTGCGATTAAGATATATGCTGTTAAAAATCCGGCTGAGCTTCCCTGGAAGGCGGATAGAATCGATGTTGTACTTGAGGCTACCGGGCTATTTACTGCCAAGGAAAAAGCTGAAATGCATATCCAGGCAGGTGCTAAAAAAGTCGTGATTTCTGCACCGGCCACCAACGAAGATATTACTATTGTTATGGGTGTTAATGAACACCTCTATGATCCTCAAAAGCATTCCATCATCTCAAATGCGTCCTGCACAACCAACTGTCTGGCGCCGGTTGCAAAAGTGCTGCACGAAACCTTCGGCATCGAAAAGGGATTGGTAACTACTGTCCACTCCTACACCAACGATCAGAACATTCTTGATTTGCCTCATAAAGATCTGCGTCGTGCCCGTGCGGCGGCATTGTCCATGATCCCGACCACAACCGGTGCGGCCAAAGCTGTATCCCTGGTGTTGCCGGAATTGAAAGGGAAGCTTGACGGAATGGCAATTCGTGTGCCGACACCCAACGTATCCGTTATTGACCTTGTGGCAACAGTCTCCAAAAAAACTGATGCGGCCAGTGTTAATGAGGCACTTAAGGCTGCTTCAGCAGGTCCCTTGAAAGGGATACTCGGTTTCTGTGAAGATCCTCTCGTCTCCGTAGACTTCAATGGAAATGCACTCTCCTCTATCGTTGATGCCTCCTGCACCAAGGTGATCGGTGATAACCTGGTTAAGGTTATCTCCTGGTATGACAATGAAGCCGGCTTCTCCAATCGTGTTGTTGACCTGTTTAAGTTGATAGCGTCAAAACAGTAGAAAATATGTTCATTCCGAGGGGGAAGTTACTTCCCCCTCTTTTTTTTGCCCGCAGCCAATAAACTTTGTATTGAAGGAGGATTTCGTGCCGATTCGTTACATTGACCAGTTAAAGGATTTGAAGGATAAGAAGGTGTTTATTCGTGTCGATTTTAATGTTCCGCAGGATGAAAAAGGCAACATCACTGAAGATACCCGTATTGTCGGCGCCATACCCACAATTAAATATGCTATAGAACAAGGAGCCAAAGTGGTTCTTGCCTCCCATTTGGGCAGGCCCAAGGGAGAGAAAAAATCCAAATATACAATGGCATCGGCAGCCAAACGGCTGTCCGAGTTGATCGGTAAAAAAATCAAGCTCGCTACGGATTGTTTCGGCCCCGATGTTACGAAAATGATTGATTCAATGAAATCAGGCGAAGTAGTAATGCTCGAAAATGTTCGTTTTTATCCGGGAGAAGAAAAAAACGATGCCGAATTTGCAGCGCAACTTGCGAATGGTTGTGAAATCTATGTTAATGACGCATTTGCAGTTTCCCATCGTGCGCATGCCTCGGTGGAAGCTATCACCAAGGTGATTCCGGTTATTGCAGCCGGTTTCCTCATGCGAAACGAGATGACTTTTTTTGATAAAGCCATGCAGAATCCGGTGCGTCCATTGGTTGCCATTCTGGGTGGCGCCAAAGTCTCTGGAAAGCTGGAGGTGCTGGAAAAGCTGGTAAATAAAGTGGACAAGGTCGTGATAGGCGGCGGTATGGCATTTACCTTTCTTAAGGCCATGGGCTATTCGGTCGGAAAATCATTGGTTGAGGATGAACTGATCCCTACTGCAAAAAAAATCATGGATAAGGCCAAAAGGAAGGGGGTCATGTTCTATCTGCCTGTCGATTGTGTGGTCGCCAATGCCTTCGAGGCAACAGCAGCCAATTTCATAACCACTGTGCAGGAGATTCCTGAAGGATGGATGGCTCTTGATATCGGACCTGCTTCTGCCACTCTTTTTGCCGAAACCTTACGCGATGCGAAAACGGTTATTTGGAACGGACCGATGGGCGTTTTTGAAATGGATGCCTTTGCACGTGGTACGTTTGCTGTGGCTGAAGCGGTTGGAAGTGCTTTTGCTACCACAATTATCGGTGGTGGTGATACTGACTCGGCTGTACGCAAGGCCGGAGTTGACACCGGAGGTGGTGCTTTTCTTGAACTGTTGGAAGGTAAGATTCTGCCTGGTGTCAAGGCACTTGATATAAAAAGCAAAAAATAGGGGGGGAGATGCGCACACCTGTAATAGCTGGAAACTGGAAACTGTTTAAAACCGGGGCTGAAGCCACCTCCCTGGTTAATGAACTGAAACCGCTGGTGGAGCATGCTGCTGGTGTCGAGATAGTTGTTGCACCTGTGTTTACAGTTTTGAGCCGGGTGTCTGAAGCAGTGGCCGGTTCTTCCATCTTGGTCGCGGCTCAAGACTGCTTTTGGGAAGAAGAAGGTGCCTTTACCGGTGAAGTGAGCCCGAAAATGCTTGCGGATGCTGGATGCAGTCATGTCATCATTGGGCACTCCGAACGCCGTCAATTTTTTTCAGAAACCGATGAGACTGTAAACCGCAA
>Ga0209317_1003415_pt1 | contig 10005 bp, 14 predicted proteins | sample RifGroB2_FD_183994 | JGI IMG/M metagenome (GOLD analysis project Ga0209317, IMG submission 183994) | Soil microbial communities from Rifle, Colorado, USA - Groundwater B2 (SPAdes) (version 2) | ecosystem: Environmental > Terrestrial > Soil > Unclassified | place: Rifle, Colorado | collected...
GTGACGTTCACACCTCGCAACCGCATCATCTGCCGGTCGCCATCACACCGGAACACCGGTCGGCTTCCTAACGGAATGCCGGTCGGCTTCACCTCCGAGTCACCGGTCGCCATCAACGGAATACGCAGTGTTCTCTTCCTGTTCGTTGCCACGACGCTACCTCCCGGCCGGTCGGCCCGGCCTCTCGTTAAGGGGTTCAAGATCCAGGTTCAGTGCCTTCAGACTCGCCAGCATCGCCGCCCGGCTATCGCGTTCCACCGTAGTCAACGGGTGCGCCTTTTTCTGGTCGAAACGGTCAGTTACCTGCATCCCCTCGGTTTTGATGATCATTTGCGCTTCCCTCATCCGGTCGAAGGCTTCCAGGCCAGTGGCCAAAATTAAAAGCCCTGCTTCATCCTCTATTTCGTACTCCTTCAGCAGTCTTTCCCAGAGACGTTTCGCCTCCTTGCTCAGGTGCTTCGGGGCTTTGGTTAGGGCCATATTCTCCTCCTAATTTTTTAAAGGGATTTCTTCGTTTTGTGAAAGTTGAGGCTCCCACTCGTTGAAACTATAGGGCGACTGGAAGATATATAGTACCCCCCCACCCCCTAGGGTGAGGGCTCGTCACGTCCGCCAATGGTGGCCCGGGTCGAGTGGCAGGCCGTCAACACCGCATGCCTTGCTCACCTTTGGCTTACCTGTTGAGTTTCCGAAAGCCCCGTCATCAGTCGCCGTCTTCACAGCATGGCAATGGGTACATAACCCTTGGAGGTTGCCATAGTCATAGAACAGCCCCATGTCGCCCTTGTGCGGAATGATGTGGTCGCACACCGTTGCTATCGTCAATCGTCCCAGCTTCCCGCACTCAACGCACAGTGGCTTGCCCCTCAGCACTATGGCCCTCACCTTCTTCCATTGCGTTGAGTACAAATGCAGATGCGCGTTGTCCCGCCTCGATTGGCTTTGCTGTCGTTGCTGCACCTGGTGCGCTTCGCATTTGCCCTTGTCTGTCAGTTCGCGGCACCCAGGGTGTGAACATGGCCGCTTGGGTCTCATTGGCATGATAGGATCCTTTTCAGAAGAAAGTTTAAAACGCACTCAGCTGCTCCGTGTTAGGGAGGGACTACCCTTCCGCCTGGTGCAGACCAGCGTCAGCGCCTAAGCAGTCGCCTCCAGAATAGCTGGAGCCAGGGTGTGGGCGCGATATATTTCGTCTCAAAGGTAGGTGGACCACCAGGGACATGCACCGCCGGGACATACTCGTCAGGATCGAGCGATATCGGTTTGATGTTTTTCAGTTCGGCTTCGTAAAGCTCTGCCTCATGCGCCCGCATTACGAGCTGCATATTTTTGATCGCCTTCTCTGTTTCGTTTGAAATGCCCAAGTCCAAACGTTGCGGCATGTCTTGCCCTGGACAGACTTTTGACCAGGCATATTTATCAGCCCTATACTCGAACATCGTCCTGATAATCTCTGCCTTGTCGGTTTTGTTGTTCACATCGGCTTGAGAGAGTTTTCCTTTTCCAACCAAGTGATGAATGAACGCAATATCACCGTGCAGGATATGGGCAATTTCGTGATGGACGATAAAATCATAGATCAATTCCCGCGGTGTCTTCCGCTGATCAAGCCAAGGGCCTCCACGTTCGTCAAACGAAGAATCAATGTAATTGGCGAGATAGGGAATAGCCCCCATATCCTCCTCAGTGTAGCCGTTCCCTGTTGGCACTCGAGTGACAAGGCCTTTGAACATGCCTACATTGGCAAAGGGAATATCCATGTGTGGGAATTCCTCTTTGAGCGCGTCGACATCAAACACCGCCAAAGGCTTGCCGATCTTCTGCCTGGTGATCACGTCCAGCCGGCGGTAATTCTCAAGGGTTAAATAAATCATCTTGGCGCTCTCCATATCCCAGGTCCCTCCTGTATGTAGCCCAGCGCTAACTTCTCTGAATCCGGCCTCGGTGCGCCGCTTGTCGCGAAGGCCGCAACAAGCGGACCGGATACCATTACTTCGCCGTAGATAATCCGGTGAGCAGTCACGGCAGAGCGGACGATCTGGGTGCGTCCACGGATCTCGGCGGAGTATCCCGGCATGTCTGGTATGGTCGCCAGAGTGTAGGCAGAATAGGCAACGGAGGCCGCCATAACGGCATAGGCTGCGATGGTCACCCATGAGGCCGCTGCATACCACGCGGCTATGGCAGCGTATATTGAAGCTCCACCATCAGGCATTATTTAACCCTCCATGCGGCCAAGGCTTCATCCATGCCGCCGCGCAGTAAAGCGTTTGTCCCGGCTGCCACAAACTGCGCCCCGACGCAAACGCCCAGCGCCTCACCGTTGGCCGATCTGTACATTATGATATCGCCCCGCTGCGCCATCAGTGGCGGGATTTCTGCGCCCAATGCAGCCGACGCTATGCCACGCACGCCGCCGCGCTCCTTGAGTATCCGTGCGGCTTCAAGGGCTGTCGAGTAGGTGCCACGCAACTCTGCTCCAAAATCCACACCGGTCAACGCTGCCACCACATCGGCGGCGAACAGGCAACAGTCGTGCTCGCCCCACTCAAAACATTTTTGCAGTCTACGCTCGATTATTTCGCTAAGGCGCTCTGGCCAATTCTGGTATCTCAACTTGACTCCTTCAGGCCTGCCTCACGGCGGCCTGGTTGCGAGGGAGCAGAACATTCCGCCCCCTCCTGTAGATGCCTGACTACCGCATGTACGCTGTCTCGTATCCCCAGCAACCGCACTTGAGCGCGTGCTTGACCTCTTGCAGACTCTGAAACAGGCCTGACATTGCCCAATCATCGGGGCCGACAACATCGTCAGGGATAATCCCGCCGTTTTTCTCGCCCACTTCGATGTAGCGCTGCATGTCGCCGATCACTGACTCTGCAAGAGCCAGTTTCATCAGCAGGGCCTCCACTGTTACGCTGTCCTTCTCCGCGTCCGGTCCGAGCTGAAAGGCAGTGGTCCGGTTCTCTGCGCTGATCTGTGCTGCGTTTTTCATATTCGATCTCCTTGTTGTCCGGCATTTTGTGCCGGTGGTTGATGGTCTTTGCTCCCAACTCTTTTCCGTTGTCTCCTGCTATATAACTCCGTGGCTCGTTCCCAGTAAAACCACTCCTTACAAGGCAAGGTTCTATGATATTGCTACTGATACTGCTACTGGTTTGACGGGGCTTAGCCTTTGCAAAGCCGGGCTTAACCTCGGCTTTTCGGCCTGCCCCCCTTTTTCCCGTTTTCAGACATCTTCTTTGAATATTCCTGAGCCTCGGCGATGAGCGCCCGTGCGTACTCGGTGGATCCTTCCCCGCGGACAAGATCGAGTGCCAAGGTAGACAACCACAGCTTATGCTGCCCTTCTGGGATCTGAAAAACCTGAGCGAGGAAGTCCGCAGTTGTTAGCCGGACAAAGAAAGGTCTGCTCATGCTGTCAATCCCCCCTCTGCAGCCTTCTCGGCCTCGAATAACTGCCGGTCCAGGTCAATAAACATCGCCGCAGTCCGCCGATCTCCCTGCTTGCCCTCGCGCTGCCACGCCTCCCGGTACTTCACTGCATCTTCCGGCCTAGAGCAGTAGTAGACCTTTGCCGCATCGTCTATCACCACAGCCTCAGCGCCGTCTTGGCGCCAGAGCCACCGGCTTAGGTCTGCCGGCCCCTCTGTCTGCCATTTGCCATCAACTCGCCTCATTGCCCGCATAACGCCCTCACAGCATCGTGAAATTTGTAGCCGTCCCGCTCCATCAGAATGTCGATTGCTCCAAAGCTCTTGTTGCAGACAAAGCACCGGGCAATATTCTTTTTCTCGAAGTGACTGAGTGAGGGCGTCCTGTCGGTATGGCAAAAGGCCAGGGCCTTCCCCTTGCTGAAATCGATCAAGTCCGTGACCAGGTGCGCCCTGGCTCTATCCTTCATCTCTGGCGTGACCTCGTCCCTGCTCTTCGGCTTATTCTTCCAGTAAATGTCTGCCTGTAGTCTGATAAGGTCATCGATCACCCTGAACACCATCGGCCTACACAGCACGTCCCACGTCACAGGGTCTGTCTCCGCATCAATCCAGAAGTCCAACTCGCGCCAGAGGTACGCCCGCCGGGCGCCAACTGCATAGGTGGCCGTTGTTTCCATCTCAGCCGCCGCAGCCTCGATATCGCGCAATCTGAGCGGCGTAAACCTCAGGTATCGGCTGAATAGCTCACCCATTGCGCTTAACCCACGCCAGCCGCAGCGACTTTATTTTATTTGCCACGTTGCGAGTAATGGGCGTGTTCGGCATATCATCAAACCGCCAAGCCTTAAGAGGCGTCTGCCCTCCCGTCATATCCCGGTAGAGGTAGAATGCCCGTTGCTGCGCCGTCTCATGTTTCCCGTTCGCCCTAGTGTGGGTACATATCTGCTCGTACAGGTGCCAAGCATCATCAGCGAGCTTTTTGCCACCTAACGTGATTTCCTGCATGGTCCCGGCGTGCACCTCGACTGTGCTTTGCTTCGGCTTACGCTCGTGCCCACAAGATATGCACATCTTGCCGCAGGGCGTGAAGCCGCACTTTGGACACTTGGCAGGCTCTTTCTCTTCGTCGTCCCGACGGATGGTCTTATCCAGCTTTTCGCCAGCGTCCAGAGCATCAAGCCCCTGAAAAAAGATCTCTGAAAAGTCATCAGCGAAACGAATGACGTTGCCCGAAAAGTCCAAAAGATAGCAGTCCTGCTTGCCTGTTCCCGGCGAACTCCGGAGACCTCTCCCCCACATCTGAATGGCAGTCGATAGCGACTTCCGGAGTGGCCGGCAGTCGCACACGCATTCCACGTCCGGCACATCGAAGCCCTTTGCCAACGCCTCGACGCTTATCAGGAGCCGTATCTCGCTGTCCGGCTTGTTGAACTCCTTGAGGATCGCTTCCCGCTCGTCGTCCTCGGTCGTGGCGCAAAACATCTCAGCACGGAACCCGGCCACGTTGAACTGCGCTGCCATTTCCTCGCAGTGAGCGATGGTCGCCCCGAAGACGATAGTTTTACGGCTCCTGGCGTACTTCGCCCACTCTGTCACCACATCGCCGACAATCTCCATTCCCCGCGTCTCTGCGGCCTTCTCTGTCCACTCCCCGCCACGAGTCGCTGCACCCTTCATATCAATCTTTGAGCAGGAGAAAACCCGCATCGGAACGAGGATCCCCGACTTGGTGAGCTCATCCATGGTGGCGGCGTTTATCAGGTTGGTGTAGATGCACCCGAGCCCGGGCGAGAACGGAGTCGCAGACAGGCCGATAACGAAACCTTTGCAGGTTTTGATGTGCTCCATGATCTTGCCGTACTGAGTGTGTGCCTCATCGACCACTATCGTGTCGAAGTCGTCGGGGATTCCCCGGCGCTGCAAAGTCTGGACGCTGGCAATCTGGAACGGCAATTTGCGGTTAGTCCGCCAGTGCCCGGCCTGGATGATTCCATGTGCCGATAGCCCCACCTTGTCACTGACGGCAGATGTTTGGTTTATGAGGTTCTTGCGGTCGCAGATGAACAGGCATCGATTACCCTTTACCAGAGTCTCGTGTATGATCTTCAGCGCCATGATCGTCTTGCCGCTACCGGTCGGGGCCATCACCATCTGCACCCGGTGGCCTGCGCGTGCGCCGTCTCTCAGTTTGTCGTGTGCCGTGGCCTGGAATGGGCGAGGAACCGGAAAGCAGGTGCTGGCGTAATTCGGCACATCATCGGGGAATAAAGACGCGGCCGTCATATCGGCATCCCGGCGCTGCAGAGCTTGACTGTGTTCTGCTCCTTTTCCTTCTCCAGTTTTGCCACCTGGCGTTGCAGCGACTTGACCTGCCTGATCGCCTCGTTCTTCTCGTTCTGCACCCCATAAAATCGGCCTTGGAGCGCTTCCACCTGTGCCGTCAGCATCTTGATCTGCCGGGCCGCTTCCGCCAGTTGGTCGTCAGCATCAAGCACAGTTTCTAGGGCCTTCTGGTCGGCGTGAGCCTCCTCAACCAGAGCCATCAGCTCGTCGCGCTCAGCCCTGGTCATCGTCACGATTTCCACCGTGGTTTGTTCCGACTCCAGTGAAGGCTTCGACATTTTCAGCGTTTGGGGGTTCTCCACCGCCGCCGCCCGCTGATGCTCGGGAAGCTTGGCAATCTGAGCAGCCACCCTGGCAGTAACTTTGCCGTCACGGACTGCATCACCCAGACCTGCAGCGTGCACAGTCTTAGCGTGCTGGATTGTCTTCGTGGACACATCGGCATCTTTTGCCATCGAAGCTAAAGTCTGAGGGGTGGAACCTAGTTCCATAGCTCCCACGGGATGCTGGTTGCTCCCGATCCCCGCCCACTCACAGCAAGCGGTCACGGCTTCGGCGCGTTGGGAACCGGTCAAGTGCCGCCTGTGTAGGTTGTGAGACTTTACGAAGGCCACAGGGTCAATGGCGTCACGAAGAGTCTCAAAACGCGGCTGTAGACCAAGGGCAATACAAGATTGGTATCTGTGCCAGCCGTCCAGCACCATGCCGTCGCTTATGGTGATAGCGTCACGCTGGCCGTGCTGCTTGATGTCGGCAGTAAGGGTGGAGTGGTCGGCTTCGGACATTGCCGGGAATGCTGCTGACAGTGGATGCTGTAGGTAGGGATTGGATTGAACATTTAAGGGGTTATAGGTAGGGCTCATTGCATTCTCCACAGCGTCACCACGACGCGGTTATTTTCTTTATGCTTAGCGGCTTCTACGGGCAGGGGGCCTAAGCAGACGCTGCAAGTCATTCAACTTGGTTATGCAGCCGCCTCTGCTTCTGTCGTGCTGCTAAAAACCCTTGCGTCAATGAAAGCATCAATGTCAATTTTGCGATACCGGACACATCGACCCAGCTTGATGAATCTCGGCCCACGCCCCTGCCAACGCCACTGCTCCATAGTGGTTTCCTTTATCTGCAACACTTCCGCTGCCTGTCTTGTCGTCAGATTTTCTCCCATAACCTTGATCCCCTTTGCTGTAGATGGAAAACTAAAAAACCCCATTGCTTCACGTTCAAAGCATACGGGGTTCTATTGAGATTGTCTGTGGAGCGAAATAGCGGGGTTTCGGGTTACACTATCGGGCGCCGTTCCGGTTTTCCAGGATGAATTTCATAGTAGTATTTGCGCGCTGTTTCCGCATCAACGTGGATGAGTTCGCCAGCTCTGCCGTCAATTTTTTCAGCGCCATTTGCGGAAACCATCTTGCAAGCCTCACTTATAGTTTTAGCTTCTCCAATCCAATAAAGCCGACCCACCTCGTTTGCAACTGCTTGCTTCCTGTAAAGGGCGGTACCGTTTTTGCCGCGTCCGTGGCTTAGGTACAGTGCCTTATCCGCTGATTCTCCTTGTGCAATAGCCAGAAACGCTTTCTCAAGGAAAGGCCTCAGCGTATCCGGACAGGCCTCCCCCGCCGCTATATATCCGGCGGTGAGCTGCATCAGCGTTCTTGCAGATTTTTGACATCCTGACTCTGCACATCGGATTATGTACGGAATAAAGGCGTTATCCATGTGGCGCTCCCAATCCCATCCCGAAAGCTCTTTTTCTGACATCTCGCCCCCCATTGCGGCCCTTATGTTGTCCAGGAGAAGGACGGCAGGGTTCCGGCTTTATCGGGTGGCCTCCCTATCTCCTGAAACTAGTGGTTCTGCTCCTGATCTTCAGTCGCCCGAAAGGTGTTGGTTACTATTTTTCGGCTTGTATCTGCTCCAGTAGCTTTGTCGCCTTCGCCGCCTTATTGGTCGCCCGTTTCTCCGCCCTTGCCTGCTTCTCCGCCATCTGTTCCCGCACCAGGCGTTCTGCGAATACGGGATCGACTAGGGCCCTTGCCTCTTCAGCTCTTTTCTTTTCAGCCTTTTCCGCTGACCGCTGTGCCTGCCACCGCCTCTTTTTCTCTTCATGTGGGAGGCTCACCCAATAAGCAGCGTCGATACGGGCCTCGCTCATTTCGTGTGTCATCCGATGCAGTTCCCGTGCAATGGCGCGGACGTCCAGGCGGCGGACCACCTCGGCGGCGATAGCGGCTATGTCTTCTTGATCGAGGGTCATTTATAAACTTACCTCCCTGTTGCCTCTTACTCTTCCCCTGCCGCCTTGCGCCTCATCGGGATAACATTGCTCTCGGTGCCGGCGGTGATGCTCGTCAGCTTCCGCGCCCAGGTCTCGAGCGCCAGGCGTTTAGGTTTATCGTATTTGAACTGGTTGTAAACCTTGATTACGCCCGTCTTGGAATGGTTCTGTATAGCGTCTATCACCTCATCCATCTCTCCGGATTCTGCCATGAAGGTTGCCGCTGTTCGCCTCAGGTCGTGCGGCGTGAACTTCTCAACGCCTAGTTTGTTCTCTGTGACGAGTTCGCCTTCATCGTCAAAGAGTAAATCTCCTTTGCTGCCGAGCAAAGGAGATTCTAGTGCCCGACTAACGGCGACAATGAGGGCTTGCCCCGCTATCGCCTGCGTCTTCTTCCTGTGCGGAGTCGGGAACATAAAACCGCTGTATTCTTTATCTGCCGGGACTTTCCGCGCTGCCCTTACCAGGTCTATGGCTTCGGCGATGATCTCTCGCGCAAGAGGTGACAGCGGGACGCGGTGCGTTATTTTGTTCTTGGCCCTCTCCCCGGGGATCGTCCACCATTCACCGTTAATCTCATCGGTGTGGATCGCCGCCACCTCTCCAGGTCGTTGGGCCGTGACGAGTGTCAGCTTCAAGGCCAATTTGACGCCAGCGGACATGGCGCAGGCATCAAGGTTTTCCCAAAAAAGCCTTACCTCCAGTTCAGACAGGGCACGCTCACATGCTACCTTTGGCGCCGGCGGCTTCACCCCATAGCAAGGTGTGTGCAGCAAGATGTCCTTCTCTACGGCAAAGTTAAACATCTTCCGGATTACCGCGAAGGTGTTGTTGGCCATTATAGGTGAGCCGCGGTCAACGATCTTTTCTAGCAACAAAACAACGTCGCGCTTCACGATGCCTGCGGCCCTCTGCTTGCCCCAGGCGGGGATAACATCATAGTCCAATATCCGCAGGTCCGTTTTCCATGACCGCTTGAACTTTTTAGCGTGGCGTTCAATGTACTCAGTGCACAACTTGGCAACGGTGATCTCTTTTGCTTTATCCTCTGCATGCCGTATCTTCTCGCGCTTGTGCTCATTCGGGTCGTGCCCCTTCCCCATGTCGGCAAGCATCCCCTCGGCTTGCTTCCTGGCCTTCTCTGCCGTGATCTTGTCGGCAGTGTCAATCTTCGCCCGTATCAGCTTGCCATTCACCCGCCGCATAGTGAAGTAGGTTTTGACCGTGGAAGAGACACGGACCCCGAAGCCTCTTAGCGTGTCATCGAAGTAGTCAACGCGCCCCTCGGTCGGCTTGTCCAAGCGTTCAACGCTCGTCTTCGTAATATGGATTATCGGCATGCAGACTCCCTTGATTTGATCACCATATCTATTCTGGGTAACATGGGGGTAACACTCTAGAGCGAACCGAGGGAAACAACGTAGAACAAGGCTATGGCATAAATAGCTGAAAGTCAAGGGAGATATATAATACGATAGAACAGCGTAAAACAAGGGTATGCCTCAGATCTACCGGTATTTGATAACTGTTAATCACCATGTCCGTGGTTCGAGTCCGCGATGGGGAGCCAAAATCAGCGAGGGCTCACAGTGCAAACTGTGAGCCCTCTTTTTTTCTGCCTGCTGCTCTGAGTCCTTTCTCCAGCAAACCACAATCTTCAGCGAGATACCGCCGGCGGCTCGAACACCTTGCTGACAAGGAAGACTCCCCCCTAGCCCTCCCCTGCTTGCCACTATGTAGGCGGGGACTGGCTCCGCAGGTGCCAGCCCCCCCCTACGCATATCTGCCTTCGTATTGGGTAAGGCGGACTACATTAAATGGGACACGGTAGGGATGCTGGTTGCCCAGCACCCCCCGTACAGATCCGTACATGCGGCACTACCGCATACGGCTCCTGCCTCGGGTCAGACGCAGAGACGTTGATCCGGATATGGGTGTACTACTCGT
>Ga0209317_1003416_pt1 | contig 10003 bp, 8 predicted proteins | sample RifGroB2_FD_183994 | JGI IMG/M metagenome (GOLD analysis project Ga0209317, IMG submission 183994) | Soil microbial communities from Rifle, Colorado, USA - Groundwater B2 (SPAdes) (version 2) | ecosystem: Environmental > Terrestrial > Soil > Unclassified | place: Rifle, Colorado | collected...
TGCGATAGTCCTCCGCCCGCTTCTCTATCTCGGCGTAGGCCTTCTCAAGTTCCTTTTCCGTCTGTCTTTGTTTCGCCCGCTCATTTGCTTCGGTGAGGGCACGCTGTACCGCAGGGACCAGCCGCGCCAGCCTGCTTTTCAGGACGTAGTCGGTAGCGCCGCTTTTCAGCGATTCGATTGCCGCTTCCTCGCCGAGCTTTCCCGACACGAAGACAAAGGGGAGATCCGGATACTGTGCGCGGACCATGGCAAGCGCACTCATGCCGTCAAAGGCAGGAAGGGCAAAATCCGCCAGAATCAGGTCGATGCCGCCTCGCTCAAGCGCCGCGCCGAACTCTTCCCGCCTGGATACCACCTGCACCTCGCAGTCGAGCTCCTTGCCGGAGAGCGTCATCAGCACAAGTTCGGCATCCATTGGATCATCTTCCAGATGGAGTATGCGCAGCCTCTGCGTCATTTTATCGGCTCCTGTGCACTCCGCTCCTCTGGGCTCGACGCCTGTGCCGCCCCTCGCGCAGTCGGCGCCGGAGGCGGCTCGTTGATGATGGCCCAGAACGCACCTATCTCCTTGACGGCATTGATGAACTCGGTGAAATTGACCGGCTTTACCACGTAAGCATTAACTCCGAGACGGTAGCTTTCAACGACATCCTTCTCCTCCCGCGACGAGGTAAGCACCACCACCGGAATATATTTAAGTCTCGGGTCGCTCCTGATGGTGCGCAGCACCTCTAGTCCGTCCACTTTGGGGAGCTTCAAATCCAACAGGATTACCGCAAGGTTGCCGGTCTCGGAGCCGGCAAACCGCCCCGTCCCGTTGAGGTAATCGAGTGCTTCCACTCCGTCTCGAACCAGATCGACCCCGTTGGCGAGATTGTGTTCGGAGAGTGCCTCAAGGGTAAGTTCCGCATCGTTTTCGTTATCCTCAACCAAGAGGATACGTTTCAATTTCATCATCCGTGAACCTCCTCATTCCGGGGAAGCGAAAACCAGAAAGTCGCCCCTTTGTCGAGTTTCCCCTCGGCCCAGGCCTTGCCTCCATGCCGCAAGATAATGCGCTGTACTGTAGCAAGCCCGACTCCGGTCCCCCCGAACTCCTCCTGTGCGTGCAGACGTTGGAACAGGCCGAACAACTTATCCTGGTACCTCATATCGAAGCCGACCCCGTTATCTTTCACATAAAAGAGCATCTCATCCGGAGCGCTGTAATCGGCGCCGATTTCGATCCTGGTCTCGGCAACTCTCTGACTGAATTTCAGCGCATTTTCGATCAAATTCGCCATGACCTGGCGCAGCATGACGCGATCACCGACCACGACAGGAAGCTCTCCGATCTCCCAGTGAATCTCCCGCCCCGGCCAAGCCGCCGCCTGCTCTTGGACCACCTCTTTGACCAACTGATGCAAATCCACCCGGTTACTCATCACCTCAGTACGTCCCAACCTGGAGAAGGCGAGCAGACCGTCGATCAGGATACCCATCTTCTGCGCTGCCGCTGCTACCACCTGCAGGTAATGGCGGCTTTTCTCATCAAGGCAGGCGAGGTCCTTCTTGTCCAGCAGTTCCAGATAGCCGCTGATGTGGCGCACCGGAGCCCGCAAATCGTGAGATACCGAATAGCTGAACGCCTCCAGTTCCTTGTTGGCGGCCTCCACCTGTCGCAAGCGCTCGGTCAGCTGCTGGTTTAAAAGCTCAACCTGTCTCTCGGCACGTCTGCGGTTCAACGCCTCGATGAACGCCACGCTGAGTGCCTCGACATCCTCCTGGTCTGCCACCGTGTAGCCGTCCCGCTTGCCGGCCAGTCCGATCATGCCGATGATCCCGCCGGTGTACAGAATCGGGACCCCCATGAACCTGGTGAGCTGCGGGTGCCCCTGCGGCTTGGCAACCGACCGGGGATGACGCTCCACATCGTTGATGATCCAGGATTTCTGATCCAGCAGCCCGATCCGGTTCACACCATGGTTCGGCATATTTTTCAGGAGTTGGTCAGCTTCGGGCCTTGGCACCTGGCAGGCGTTCCAGCCGGCTGCGCTGATAGTCGTGGTGTTGAAAAGCCCCTGCGGGCTCAACTCTCCCATAAAGCTGTAAGCGCTAGCGGTCAGGTCCTCGGCCACTAAGAGACAAACCTGGGCCACCTCTTCCTCTGATTGCGCGGTCATGGTCTCCCTGAAGACTCTTATGATTGCCGAAAGCAGGGCAACCTGCCTCCTTGACGATACGTCTTTGCGCTGCTGCTCGCCAAGTTGCACCTTGGGTCCCGTGCTCGATTTTAGCTTTCTGGCAGTCATAGCAATATCCTAAACCAACAGGCACAGGCTTTATAAATTGCACACTCTGAGTTTACCACTACCTATCAACATGTAACAAGAATCTGATCTATAAGAAATTACCAACAAAACATATCCTGCCTCCCTTTCTCTGTCAAGAAAATGCAGATAGCAAATCTCCTGACAGACGGGCAAATAGAAAAACTTCTGGTATATTTTAAACCTTCAATTAATCCCCCAACTCAATCACTCAAAGGAGCACAGATGAGACAAAGTCTAGTACTGACACTGGCACTGACTCTATTTTCCATCACCACACTCAGGGCTCAAGTAGTTCCACCAGCAGGAAGCAATCTGGGAAGTGTATCGGGTGGAGATTTTAAACAAGCTCACCTGCTGATTGAGAAGAGATGTACCGCCTGTCACACTGATCAGCGGATAACAGATGCGCTGCTTTCCGGGAAGGATATGAAGCAGATCCAAACGCGAATGGAACTAAAGGGCCTGTCGCTGACAGCTGACGAGAAGAGCGTGCTCGGCATCTTTTGGCAGCAGACGCCACTGAAGAAAAAGAAATAACTGGTGAGAGCGCTGGGCACGGGAGGTTCCGGCTCTGGGGTGGGAGTGGTTAAGGTTCCGCTTCCCGTAACTCCAAGGCGAGTAACGGCGCCTCGGAGGTAGGAGCGTCAGGTCTCGGCGCTCCACCAGCCGTGGTAGCTGAACGGAACGTGGTGCTTTAGATGCACGATAGCGACGGGGCCCGAGCCAAGCTGCTCCGCCCGGAGTACTGCTAAGTAGCTCTGCCTGCTTGCGCTGTCGTAGACCTCAGTAAGGAGGAATCCAGGTTCCATGAGGCTCCCCGGCTGGTACCGGCGACCCGGCAACGGGATGAAAACCGGCTCGGTCAGGAAAGATCCGGCCCCGAAATCATAGCTATCGACGCGCCCACCCTGCATGTCAACCCGGCAGAGAATGGTCCAGAAGAAATCGCCCGGCCGAGTCTTAAGCAGATAGCCGAAACGGTAGTCGTTGCAGCGATGCAGTTCATTCACCCGAGGCCATTCGTAATTGCCGGTATCGACCACCTCCTCACGAATAGCGCCGGCCGCGGGGTCGATCAGGTAGCGACGCACCGCACCGGGATAAGCGTATTCCCCCCTGCGACCCACCATGACGGCAGAGGCAACCGGGTCCCGGCCCACGAAGTGGTCGGGGTTCTCGTAACCGATAAAGTCGGCAACGATCTCTGCTCCCCGGTTAAAGGCGTTAATAGAATGCCACATGTAACAGGCTGAGCTCTCCAGCATGAGCGGCGGCTTGTCTCCTTCCCGCTCCAGCACCATGATGAGGTTGCCGCGCTCCGGCTTCCAGGAAAGCGATTCAACCAGACTCCGGCGACCCAAAAATACCGAGAGGTAGCCGACATCGACCGGGTGGAGCATGAGGATCAAGTTGCGGCCGCTCACAAACCAGTCATGCATGTAGACGTTTCGCGGCATGGGGAAGGATCGGTGCAGCTTCAGCGTGCCATCTTTGTGAAACACGGTGATATGAAGCTTCGGGCGAGGGCCGTAGAGGACTCCAAAATGGAGCCATTCGCCGGTCATCGGGTCCATTTTCGGGTGCGCGGCATAGATGGTCATCCCTTCCGGGAGCCCCAACCGGGAGATGCCGAACGTCTCAAGGGTGGTGGCATCCAACTCATAAGGGAGGGCGCACTCGTCAAAGGCGTAGAGCCTGCCCTGCCAGGGGAAAACCGTAATCCCCGCCTGCCCCGTGATGCCTCCCGCGCCCATGAAGTTGGCCAAAAAACCGCCGGGGGCCTGGGTGCTCCAGCTCTGATAGATGAAACTACCGGCAGCCTGCTCCGCCAGATACTTTTCTGTGCGCACGAACCTGTTCCGGTAATGCACCCCCGCCTCATGAAACCGGAACGACTGCACCATCCCGTCACCATCCAGGAGGTTCCGCTTACGAAGCCCGCCACGGTCGAAAAGGCCGGGACCGTTTCGGTATAGAGTGCCGCGCAGTTGCGCCGGAAGCGTTCCCTCTATTCTCGCCTCATAGCTATGCTCGTCTAGCAGAGAGGTCGCCAGACCGAGATATGGGCGAGCTGGGTCCCCGAAATCAGCAAAGACATCTTTTTTGAGCGGGGGACTCGCTGCACACCCTGACAAAGCCAAGGAAGCTGCGGCCTCCCCCGCCAATAGCAGTAGTTGGCGACGGGAGAGCATCTGTTATCTCACAAGCTCATCAAGGATATTTGCTTCAAGCGTTTCAGTCTATCGTCATTGCAGCAAGAAACAATTAAGCCGGCGCTTAAACAATCGAGCGTCCCTTTAGTGCCGCTAGCTCCCCGATGGAAGATCCGTTAAGAGAGTAGTCTGAGTTCCGTTGACAGAGAAAACGATCGCCTCTGCCAGAAAAAAGCTCTGTGGTATAATTACGCGATTCAAATAAAACCACCTCATTTCAGTCAACAGGGAGTGCCATGAACGGCAACGGGCAGGCCTACGAAAACCGGAGAGTGCAGGTTAGACGCCTGCGTAATTATTCCCTCTGGCTGGCCGTGGCATGGACCATACTGATAGCCACCTCCTTTATCCTTGGCTACCGGCAACAAAAGGAGGAGGCCCTATCCATAAGCCTGGCCGAGGCAAGAGCTGCCCTGGAAAAGGACCTGCTTTATCGCAGCTGGGTCGAAGATCACGGCGGAGTATATGCTCCGGTAAGCGAAAAAAACCGGCCCAATCCTTATCTCTCAGACACCCTCGAGCGGGACATCGTTACACCCTCCGGCAGACGCCTAACCCTCATTAGCCCATCAAGCATGATGCGCCAGGTTTTCGAGATGGCGCGCAGTCTGCCTGAGGTGGGGCAAGGGCATATCGCTTACTTGGGCGCGAACCGCCCGGAAAACGCTCCCGACCTGTGGGAAGCTAAGGCCCTGCAGTCGTTTCTGCGCGGAGCCAAGGAGGTAAGCGAGATCCAGATCATCGGGGGGCAGCCCTACATGCGCCTGATGCGCCCCATGATGAGACACGACTCGTGCATCGAATGCCACCACCCGGCCCAGATCCCGCCGAGCGCGATACGGGGCGGGATCAGCGTAACGGTCTCCATCGCGCAGGTCGAGAGCGCGATGAGATCAACAATAAGGGGGAGCGCCGTCGGGCACGCTCTCTTCTGGATCCTGGGACTCACCGGTATTTGGGTTGGGGCTACTAATCTGATGCGTAAAGCCGCTGCCATTGAGCAGAGCGAGCTACGCTTCCGGAGCACCTTCGAGCAGGCACCTATCGGCATCGCCCATATGTCGCCAGACGGCAAGCTGATCCTGGTGAACCGGCGTTTTTGCAGCATCGTCGGCTGCCCTGGAGATCAGATGCTGCAGCGCACCATCCAAGACATCACCCATCCCGACGATCTGATCGCCTTCCAGGAGCATGTCGGCCTGCTTTTGGCGGGAAAGATCCCGATCTATACGGCCGAGCAACGCTATCGCAGGCCGGACGGCTCATCGGTCTGGACCATCCTGACACTCTCTGTGGTGGAACGGGAAAAGGGGGTGCCAGCCTACCTGATCGGCGTGATTGAAGACATCACAGAACGACAGAAGCTTGAGGAACAGCTGCATCAATCGCAGAAGATGGAGTCAATAGGTGCCCTGGCTGGTGGTGTGGCTCACGATTTCAACAATATCCTGACCGTTATTATCGGTAATGCCGCACTGCTGCAGATGAACATAACCCGCGAAAGTCCTCTGATGACCTACCTCCAGCAGATATTGGACGCCTCTGAGCGGGCAGCAGGGCTGACCCGCGGCCTCCTGGCCTTCAGCCGGAAACACGCCATCACCCTGGTTCCGGTGGATCTCAATACTGTCGTGCAAGATATCAAGAAGCTGCTCCTCATGGTTATCGGGGAGGGGCACGAGTTGGTCATCACGCCATCGCCCCGGAAGCTCACCGTGCTTGCCGATGTAGGCCAGCTAGAGCAGGTACTTATGAACCTCGCCGTGAACGCGCATGACGCGGTTCCCGAGGGAGGGCGCATAACCATCAGCACCGGCGCGGAGACTCTCGACACAGAGGTTGCCTCTGCGGCGGGCGTAATGCCAGGGAGCTACGCAACCATAATTTTCTCCGATAACGGCAGCGGAATTCCAAAGGAGTATCTGGAAAGGATATTCGAACCGTTTTTCACTACAAAGGCTCAGGGGAAAGGGACCGGGCTCGGCCTCTCAATCGTTTATGGCATCGTGAGGCAGCATAACGGCCATATCAAGGTCTACAGCGAAGTCGGATACGGCACGACCTTCAGGATTTACATCCCGCTGACCCATGAAACGCGGGCATTTGCCGAGCAAACAGCGCAGTTGTTCCCCCGGGGCACCGAAACGATCCTGGTGGCGGAAGACGACGACAACGTCCGCAAGATTGTAGTTGATATATTGGAAGCATACGGTTACAAGACGATCGTCGCGGTGGCGGGGGATGATGCAGTGGCCAAGTTCCAGCAGTACCAGGATATTATTTCGTTGGCTTTCCTGGACGCCATCATGCCACGCAAAAACGGCTGGCAGGTTTATGAAGAGATCCAGCGGATCCGGCCGGGAACCAAAGTCATGTTCACCAGCGGCTACACGGATGAAATCATCAGGAAGCAGAACATCATGGCTGAGCGGGCTGAGATCCTCACCAAGCCGGTACCACCTTCCCTGCTGCTCACCAAACTGCGCGAGGTGCTCGATTCGTAGAGAGGAGGGACACGGGGCGAATGATGATTTGCCCCGACATAGTACCCAGCCGCCTATGGCGGCGAATCATCATCCCCCGTTGCTAAACAAGCTCAAACATAAAATCGACTTCTTGTATCACCCGCTCCCTTTGCACTTTTGCATTATCCGCCCCTTTCGCACTACCCGCTTTTTCTGCACGACCGGCTCGCTTCGCTGGACCAATACCGGTCGCATTCGTCGGATTACGCCACGCTGCAAAGTTCAACGCTGCATTCCAACCTGCGGGTTTATTTCCCAACCGAAACCGTAACATCCACTGGCACCCCCCTCTTCTCCTCCACAGCCTGTATCAGCTTGGTAAAATCCGCCATCCCCAGCAAATCCTTATCGGCCAGCATTTGCATAACCTGCCCCACGCTAGATTCCTCAGGCTCATACCGATGAACTTCTACAAAGACCCTTTGCCCCTTGCCGCTTACCTTGATCGGCTGGCTCACAATGATAACCCGCATACCTTTGGGAACCAGTTGGTAAAGGCGGACTATGTCCTCGGGATAAAGCCTGAGACAGCCGTGGCTGGACCTCCTGCCTATCCCCCATGGGCGATTTGTGCCGTGAATCAGAACCGACGCACCCGAGAGCCTGAGAGCGTGGCTTCCCAAAGGGTTGTCGGGGCCGGGCGGCACAACTTTAGGGAGGTGCCTTTCTTTGGTTCGTATCGATTCCGGCACGTACCAAGCGGGACCCGCAATCTTTTCCGTTACAGTGTAATTGCCGAGGGGGGTATCTGTTCCTTCGTCCCCGATACCTAATGGAAAGGTCATCACCTCGCCGGACGACTGTTTCGGAAGGTAGTACAAACGATATTCGGGGAGGTTAACCACTATGGCGGGGCGGCTTAAAACGGCGGGAACGATCCAAGAACTGGGAATGTTGATAAGGGTGCCGGCCTGGGGAATAAATGGATCTACGCCAGGATTGGCAGCAACGATTGCGTTATAGCCAAGGTCGAACTTTCTGGCGATCTCGATCAGTGAGTCATTTTGCCGAACTCGATACTGTTGCAATTCTCCGAGAATTTTATCTTTGAGTATTTCATCTTTATCTGGAAGGGTGGCAGCAGGGGATAATACTGTGGCTATGCTTAGGGCGCATATCAATATCGCGACTCTCAAAAAAGCTCTGCAGGCGGGTTCTTGCATGCCAGTCAAGCCATCTCGCGCCCCAGGCAGGGCGCGGACGAGGCTCCTCTAAGTGCCGGCTCGACTTACTTCTTCTGACCCAGTTCAAAAGCCTTAGCTGCCCTTTGCGCGGATTGTTCAGCGGCAGTTGCGGAAGTTGCCGCGTTTGTTGCCGAAGCTGCCGCGCTCGCTGCCGAAACTTCGGCTCTTTGCGCACTATCCAAAGCAGTTCTCAAGGCGTCCTTATCGGCGGGAGCCAGCTCCAACGTTTGTGGAAGTGCGTTCACCTGTGTCTCCAGAGTGCTGGCCCTCGACTCAAGAGCCTGAACTCTTGACTCTAAGGTAGCAGCCTTGGACTCAAGAATCTCGATACTGCAGGCTAACTGATCAGTCTGCTGCTTAACGTACCCTCTGCTTGCACAGCCTGAACAAAGGAGAAGTATAGAGATAACTGCTATGGCTGTTTTCTTCACTGTGTACCTCCCACTGGGCTGTCCCGAATACTATTTGAGCTGTTACCCTTCTGAAGCAATAACAGCTGTCACCGTCCATCATCTGTCATGAGGTTTTAGCTCATCGATAGCAGCCGCTGTCGTTGCAAGCCCCTACTCAGATACCTCCGACTGACATGCAAATTACAATGCATTCATTTTAGCGAAAGGATGTGTAATTGCAACACGCGACATGGCATGGCTGCAAAGATAGGTAAATATCACCACTGTAGGCATTCCACGACTTGACGCACCCCCTCAAATTTGTATCCTTTAAACGTTATAATATCCAGGTGCTCGGGAGGAATCAAATGGAATTCAAGCTGACGAGTCCAGCGTTCAATCACGGATCACAGATACCATCCAGATACACCTGCGACGGTGAAAATATCAACCCACACCTGATAATTCACGGAGTGCCCGCGAATACTAGATCGTTGGCGCTGCTAGTGGAGGACCCAGATGCACCAGCGGGGCTATGGACTCATTGGGTGCTGTGGAATATCCCACCTGAGACAAAAGAGATTCGGGAGCACACGGCACCATGGGGCGCTGAAGAAGGTTACAACTCAGTAAATGATGTTGGGTATGACGGCCCTTGCCCCCCGTCCGGTAGTCACAGATACTTCTTCCGATTGTTCGCCCTGGATCTGAAACTGAAGATCCCGTCAGACTCAAACAGGCAGGCCCTGGAGACGGCGATGCAGCAGCATATAATAGCGACTGCAGAATTAATGGGAACCTACGCCCGCACCAACGAAGGGCCGGCGTAAACCTTCATGATGGATCTGCCCGCCGCGCACGAAAAAAAATATTACTCCTGATGCACTTTTTTCGCCATTTTCCGACTACCCGCACAGCAGCGGAAATACGCTGCTATGCGGGTAATGCCAATTTACACAATTTCCGTCGTTGTACTATCCTAAAGATAGAGGAAGGTGAGAACTGACGATAGGTGCTTCCGCTCCCGCGTTTCTTCTGTTTCAATCTGTTTGACGGCGCGCGTAGAAGTATCAAAATGTTTCATCGGAAGCACTAGCACCAAATTCAATCTTAAAGAGGTGAGACTCGCGAAGAGCTAGCGGAGCAGACGCTGGCTCTTTCTGTTTTATGGGAGTCTATTCGGGGAGGAGGATGTGACAGTGGAGGGTATCTTTGGTTGCAGAGTTCGTAATGCAGGACAAAGCAAAAAAGCCCCATCAGATTTCTCTGATGGGGCTTCTCTATTAAATTCCCTGCGGCGACCTACTCTCCCACACAGTTACCCATGCAGTACCATCGGCCCAGAGAGGCTTAACTTCCGTGTTCGGGATGGGAACG
>Ga0209317_1003417_pt1 | contig 10000 bp, 7 predicted proteins | sample RifGroB2_FD_183994 | JGI IMG/M metagenome (GOLD analysis project Ga0209317, IMG submission 183994) | Soil microbial communities from Rifle, Colorado, USA - Groundwater B2 (SPAdes) (version 2) | ecosystem: Environmental > Terrestrial > Soil > Unclassified | place: Rifle, Colorado | collected...
GATGCTGCCGTTTGTGGTGCCCACCCTGGTGGCGGCTCTGGGTGTGTTGGCGCTGTGGGGTCCGCGCGGCGTGCTCAGTGGCTGGCTCGGTGTCAACCTGCACAACACGCCCTGGCTGCTGCTGTATGGCAACCTGTTTTTCAACCTGTGTCTGGTGGTGCGTGCCGGGGTCGATGCGCTCGGCCAGGTGAACGCGCGCCAGGTGGCGGCGGCACGCTCTTTGGGCGCCACGCCGTGGCGGGCGTTTTGGCGGGTCGAGTGGCCGTCGATCGCGCCGTGGCTGATGTCGAGCTTGTGCCTGGTGTTTTTGTATTGCTTTGCCGGCTTTGGCCTGGCCTTGGTGCTGGGCGGTCAGCGTTACGCCACTGTGGAGGTCGAGATTTACACCCTGGTGGCACACGAGTTGCAACTGGGTCAAGCCAGCGTGCTGGCGCTGTGGATGCTGCTGCTGACGGGTACGGTGGCGCTGGTCTATGCCCTGCTGGAGAAACGCCTGGCGGCTCCCGCTCGCGTGGAACCCATTGCGCGCAGGCCGCCCCACGGCATGGCGCAATGGCTGGCCTTGCTGGCGGCGCTCGGGGTGCTGTTTGTGATTTGCGCGCTGCCCGTTCTGGCCATCGTCTGGCGCGCGCTGGATGCAGGTTGGGCCACTTGGGTCACGGTGCTGGATGCAGAGGTGCGTGGCGCTCTCTGGAACACCTTGCGTTTTTCTGCGCTGGCCTTGGCTGCGGCGACACTGCTGGGTGTGCTGCACGCGCTGGCTGCAGAGCGCTCGGTGCCCTGGCGCGCCGCGGCATTTCTGCCGTTTGTGGTGTCACCGGTGACCGTGGCGTTTGGCCTGCTGTTGTTGTACCCGAGTTGGACGGCCAGTTTGCCCCTGCTGCTGGCGGCCTACGCCGTGCTGGCCTACCCCTTTGTCGCCAAATCCTTATCAGCGGGTTTGGACAGTCTGCCCCCGCATGTGCTGCACGCCGCCCGCACGCTGGGTGCCAGCCCGCAGCGCACTTTTTGGCGTGTCACCCTGCCGCTGTTGCGCCCCGCTTTGCGCCGGGGCATGGCGTTTGCAGCCGCCACTGCTTTGGGTGAGTTTGCGGTGACGCTATTCTTGTCGCGCCCCGAGTGGGCCACGCTCACGACCTTGATTTACCAGCGCCTGGGTCATCCGGGGGCGAGCAGTCTGGATCAGGCCATGGTGCTGGCGTGCCTGCTGATGTTGTTGGCCTTGCTGGCTTTTTTACTGATTGAGTGGCCGGCGGCCGATCATCATGATCGCCGGCGCTCACCGGCAAGTGCCGTGGCTGTGGGGGCGTTTCTTCATGCTTGAGCTGCGCCACATCAGTCAGAACTATGGTGATCGGGTCCTGCTGCAAGACATCAACCTGCAAGTGGCCGCCGGTGAAATTGTGGCCCTGCTGGGGCCATCGGGCAGCGGCAAGAGCACGCTGCTCAGCATCGTGGCGGGCTTGCAGCCGCCACTCAAGGGCAGCGTCTGGTTTGACGGCCAGGACATCACCCGGGTGCCGCCCGAGCGGCGCCACTTTGCCCTCATGTTCCAGGACTTTGCGCTGTTTGCGCACCTGAATGTGCTCGACAACGTCGCCTTTGGCTTGGTGGAGCAGCGGCTGGCCAAATCGGACGCGCGCGCACGGGCGGCGCAGATGCTGGAGCGCTTTGGTCTGCTTGATCATGCCCGGCACAAGGTGTGGACGCTCTCGGGCGGTGAGCAGCAGCGCGTTGCGCTGGCGCGGGCACTGATCACGAATCCGCGTGCGCTGCTGCTGGACGAGCCGTTTTCAGCGCTGGATGCCGAACTGCGTCAAGGCTTGCGCGAGGAGTTTTGCCGGCATATTGCCGCCGCCGGTATGGCCACGCTGCTGGTGACGCACGACGAAGCCGAGGCCCGCGCCATGGCCGCGCGCGGCGTGCGACTGGTGGAGGGGCAATTGCGGGCCGCGTGGTAGCGATTTGAGGCAATCCAGGACACAAAAAATTTACAATCTTGTCATGCTAGACATCACCACCCTCCGAAAAGACCTCGACTCGGTTATTGCCCGTCTCGAGACCCGTAAATCACCGCAAGCCTTTCTCAATGTGGACAGCTTCAAGACGCTGGAGGCCGAGCGCAAGACGATTCAGATGCGCACCGAAGAGTTGCAGGGCAAGCGCAATACCTTGAGCAAACAAATTGGCCAGCTCAAGGCCAAGGGCCCGGCTGGTCAAGCCGAGTCGGATGCGGTCATGGCGGAGGTGGCGGGCCTGAAGGCTGAGCTGGAGACCTCCGCGACCCGGCTGGAACAAATTCAGCTGGAGTTGCAGGCGCTGTTGCTGGGCGTGCCCAATTTGCCACACGAGAGTGTGCCGGTGGGCGCGGATGAGCATGGCAATGTGGTGGTGCGCAGCTGGAGTCCCGACGGCAAGGGACCCAAGGCGTTTGATTTTGAGGTGAAAGACCACGTTGATATCGGCACACCGCTGGGGCTCGACTTCGAGTTGGGCGTCAAGCTCACCGGCGCCCGCTTCACCGTCATGAAAGGCCCGATTGCACGCCTGCACCGGGCGCTGGCCCAGTTCATGCTGGACGTGCAAACCCAGGAACACGGCTACACCGAGTGCTACACGCCCTATATTGTCAATGCACAAAGCATGCGCGGCACCGGACAGTTGCCCAAGTTTGAAGCCGACTTGTTTGCCGCCAAAAAAGGCGGGCAAGAGGCTGAAGCGGCGCCTGACAACAGCGCACTTTATTTGATTCCAACCAGCGAAGTGCCGCTGACCAACTTTGTACGCGACGTGGTGTTGGCCGAGGCCGAGTTGCCGGTCAAGCTCACCGCCCACACACCGTGTTTTCGCTCTGAGGCTGGCAGTGCCGGGCGCGACACGCGTGGCCTGATTCGCCAGCACCAGTTCGACAAGGTCGAGATGGTGCAGATCGTGCACCCCGACAAGAGTTACGAGACGCTGGAACAGATGACCGGTCACGCGGAAGCTATTTTGCAAAAGCTGGGTCTGCCCTACCGGGTGATGTCCTTGTGCACCGGCGACATGGGCTTTGGTGCCAGCAAGACCTACGATTTGGAAGTCTGGTTGCCGGCGCAAAACACCTACCGTGAAATCAGCTCGGTATCGAACTGCGAGGCCTTCCAGGCGCGCCGCCTGCAGGCGCGCTTCAAGAACGCACAGGGCAAGAACGAGCTGGTGCACACGCTCAACGGCTCGGGACTGGCGGTCGGGCGCGCGCTGGTTGCGGTGTTGGAAAATTACCAGAATGCCGATGGCTCGGTCACCGTGCCGCAGGCCTTGCGTCCTTATGTGGGCGGTCAAAAAGTTCTGGGCGCCACCACCATGAATGACATGGATATGTAGCTTGCCATGAACCTGCGCCTACTGCTGCTCATCGTCCTATTGACATTGAGTTTGCCAGGCCAGGCAGTGGAAACCTTGCGCGTACTGACGTGGCCTGGCTACGCCGACAGTGATCTGGTCAAGTTGTTTGAGAAACAGCACGGCGTGCGGGTTGAGGTGAGCTTCGTCAGTTCCGATGATGTGCTGCGGCAAAAGATCAGCGCGAACCAGGGCGGCAACTTCGACGTGTTTGCGGCCAACACGGCTGAAATGCAGCACTACATCAACGAGCGACTGGTGGTGCCGTTGCGGCTCGCCAATATTCCCAACACGGCACACCAGTTGCCCCGTTTTCGCAAGCTGCAGAGCATTCCGGGAATCACCCGTCTGGGTGAGGCCTATGCGGTACCGTACACCTACTCGGAAATGGGGCTGATCTATGACCGCAAGCAGTTTGTGCAAGCGCCCACCTCGCTGGCTGCGATGTGGGATCCCAAGTACCAGGGGCGGGTGCTCGCCTTCGATACCAGTAGCCACAATTTTTCGATCGCCTCATTGGTGCTGGGGGGAAAACCTTTCCGGATTGAAGATAAAGATTTCAAAGGCGTAGTCAACCACCTCATCGCCTTGCGCCGCAATGTGTTGACCTTCTACACCTTGCCGGAAGAATCAGTCGAGCTGTTTCGTCATCATTCGGCGGCACTTCTGTTTGCCAATTACGGCCGCCAACAGCTCAAACTGTTGCGCGATGCGGGCGCCGATGTCGGTTATGTCATTCCCGTTGAGGGCGCACTGGCCTGGCTGGACTGCTGGGCGCTGACGCGCGGGGTCAGGAACAAGGAACTGGCAGAGAGCTGGATCAACTTCATGCTGGAGAAAAAAGTGAGCAGCGAATTGACCCGACGCCAGGGGCTGTCCAATACGATTGAAGTCGACACTGAAGCGGCCGATGCGGACAAGATCATCTGGCTCGAACCGGTCGAAGATGACAAACGCCGGGCAGCCCTGTGGGGGCGCATTATTTCTGGCGATTTGCCAGGGCGGTTCTAGCTCATGCGTTATGGCATCGGTTTCAAGCTGGGGCTTTTGCTGGCCAGTTTCAGTCTGGTGGCGATGGGAATCGTGGGTTACTACTCATATGCCAGTGGCCGTGCTACCTTGCTGGCGGCCGCGCAACGTGATTTGCTGACGGCGACCCACGTGCTGGGGCGCAACTTTCAGGCCAACATCGACGCAGTTGCCAGGGACACCTTGCTGCTGGCAAGCCTCCCGGCCAGCTCGGCCATGGTCAGTAGCCCCGAGAGCATGCCAGCGGGCCGTGACCCAAAGGGGCTGAGCGATACCTTCGCGGCGATGATGGCGGCGCATCCTGAATATTTCCAGATTCGACTGATTGGTGCCGACCAACACGGCCTGGAACTGGTTCGCTTGGACCGTGACGACGGCAAACTGGTGCCGGTACAAGCAGACAATCTGCAGGAAAAAGCCCATTACCCCTATGTTTTCAACACCTTGCAACTGGGCCGGGGGCAAGTCTATTTGTCGGACATCACGATCAACCACGAAGAAGGGGCGCATTCCGGATTGCACAAGCCCACCGTTCGGGTCGCCTCACCCGTGCTGGACGACAGCGGGAAAGTGCTGGGACTGATCGTGATCAACGTGGATCTGAACGGCCTGTTTGACCGCCTGAAGTCCGATCTGCCAAGCGCCTACCAGTTGTATCTGAGCAACCATTGGGGCGACTTTCTGATTCACCCCAACCCGGCCGAAGCCTTTGGTTTTGACCAGGGACGCAGAATCTTTATTCAAGAGTCTTTCGAGCCGGTTGCGGCCTTGATCAACGGCAAGAGCGCCAGTGTGGTGACCAATATTGACGCTATTCAGCAAGCTGGCAACGGGCTGGTGGCCGCTTTTATCCGCATGCCTTTTGGTGGCTCGGTCCAGAAGGATTTTGTGATTCTGGGACTGTCGCAGCCGCTGGAGAACGTCGTGCGGGAAACGTCGAAGCTGGGTTGGAACACCGTTCAAATCATTCTTGTGCTGGGGGTTCTTGCCATACTTCTGGCGGCGCTGGTTTCGCGCGCCGTGATCGGCCCCCTGCGGAAAATGGTTGATGCGATGAGTGTCTTTTCAAAAGAGCATGTGGTCAACGAATTGTCGGCGGCCCGCAAGGATGAAATCGGGCTGCTCGCCAGCAGCCTCAACGACATGCAGAACATCATTGTGGCGAACATGCGCGATTTGAACGAGAGCCGGCAAGCGCTTGAGCATCTGGCCCAACATGATCCCCTGACCGGTTTGCCCAACCGCGCACTGTTTGACGACCGGCTGCGTCAAGCGGTCTCACAAGCGCGACGCGACAAGACGCACATGGCCCTGCTGTTTGTTGATCTGGACGCGTTCAAGGACGTCAACGACACTTGCGGCCATCATGTTGGGGACTTGTTGCTGAACGCCGCTGCGAAACGGATGCAGGCCTGTGTGCGCCATGCCGATACGGTGGGGCGCATGGGGGGTGACGAGTTTGTCGTGCTGCTGACCCATGTCGAGGAGGACCAGGATGCCGTGCTGGTCGCCGAAAAAATATGCAAGGCCCTCAGTCAGCCTTTTGATCTTGACGGTCGCAGTTTGTTTATTGGGTCCAGCATCGGTGTGGCCCTCTACCCAGAACATGGTAGTGACGAGCTGACGCTATCGCGCAGTGCCGATGCCGCCATGTACCGTGCCAAGGAGAGCGGCGGCAACCGCGTCAGTCTTTTCGGGTCTTGACCCGGCATTCAATCTCAAGGTAGGAGCTCGCCATGCGGCTTGGTGCCGGGAAGCCAAGCATGAAAAAAGCTCTTTCACCATTTTTTCATTTGGTGAAAGAGCTTTGTTTTTGGCGGAGAGGGTGGGATTCGAACCCACGGTACCTTGCGGTACGCCTGATTTCGAGTCAGGTACATTCGGCCACTCTGCCACCTCTCCTAGAACTCAAGCGTTGGATTGTAGCAGTGGCCCCGCCTGCCACTCACTTGGTTTTGGCATCCAGCAAGGCTTGCAGGGCAGTATCAATGTCCTGGGTTTGCACGTCCAGACCCCATTGCAACTGGTCTTTTATTTCATTCAAGGCGCTCGCACCTTGGGTCTGCAGCGTGGCAATGGTTTGGCCTGCCACTTTGGGTGAAGCAAAGCCCGTACTTTGCAGCAGCAAACGGCCGTCCGTATCCAGCAGTTTGAAGTAAAACTGACCGTCGTTTTCGCGGTATTGTTTGAAGACCGGCAAGGCGGATTTGACGGACTTGGCGGCCTTGCTGCTTTGCGTGCGCAGGTCACGCAAGCCCACGGCCTGGCGCAAACGACCCATAAAGGGTGTGGCAATGTGACGGGCCTTGGCAGCGCCCGCGCGCAGGATGGACTCGATTCGGGCCGGGTCGTCCAGCAGCGCCTGATAGACCTCGCGCAGCGGTGCAATTTCGTCGTCGATGCGCTCAAAAACAATTTGTTTGGCGTCGCTCCACGCGATGCCATCGGCATAAGCCTGGCGTAGCGTGCTGCTTTCCTCTGGCGTGGCAAAGGCCTGGTAAATCTGGAACAGGGCAGAGCCTTCGGTGTCTTTGGGCTCACCTGGTGCGCGTGAATCGGTGACGATGCTCGCAATGAGCTTCTTGAGTTGTGCGCGCGGCGCAAACAGGGGGATGGTGTTGTCGTAGCTCTTGCTCATCTTGCGCCCGTCCAGACCGGGCAGGGTGGCGACGTTGTCTTCAATTTCGGCCTCGGGCGGCACAAAGTGATCGCCATAGCGGTGGTTGAAGCTGTGCGCCATGTCGCGCGCCATCTCGATGTGCTGCACCTGGTCGCGCCCGACCGGTACCTTGTGCGCGTTGAACATCAAAATGTCGGCACCCATCAGCACCGGGTACATGAACAGCCCGGCGCTGACATCGGACTCGGGGTCAATACCTGCGGCGGTGTTTTTGTCGACCGCCGCCTTGTAGGCGTGCGCCCGGTTCAACACGCCCTTGCCAATGACACAGGTCAGCAGCCAAGTGAGCTCCGGAATTTCCGGGACATCGGACTGGCGATAGAAGACGACGCGCTCGGGGTCCAGCCCGGCGGCCAGCCAACTGGCGGCTATCTCCAGCGTGGAACGCTGGATGCGCGCCGGTTCATCAATCTTGATCAGGGCGTGGTAGTCGGCCAGAAAATAAAAACTCTCGACATCGGCCCTCAGGCTGGCCCGCACCGAAGGCCGGATGGAGCCGACATAGTTGCCGAGGTGGGGGGTGCCGGAGGTGGTGATACCGGTCAGAAAACGCGTGGAACTCATAGAGAAGGGAGACTTTAATGGGCCAAAGAAAGAGGCTGCAGGCTAACCAAAAATCATGGCAAGAGGGCTGAGCAAGATGTCGAGTACGAAGTAGCTCAGCGTCATCAAGGGTTGCAGCCACAACGTGCTGACAATGCCTGAAATCACCAGCGCCATCACGATGAAAAAGCCCCAGGGCTCTACCCGCGAGACCAGTTCGGCCTGGCGGTAGGGCAGCAAGCCGACCAGAATACGGCCGCCGTCCAGCGGCGGCAGCGGGAACAGGTTGAAGGCAAACATCACCAGATTGACCAGAATGCCGCCTTGTGCCATCTTGATAAAAAATGGCTCGGTCACACCCGTGCCTTTGAGCACGTAAAACAGTGCGCCCCACAGAAAGGCCTGAATGAAATTGACGCCCGGCCCGGCCAGCGCGACCCAGATCATGTGGCGTTTGGGGTCGCGCAGCTTGTCAAAGCGCACCGGCACCGGTTTGGCATAGCCAAACAGGAAGGCACCCGAGGTGGCAAAGTACAGCAGCAGCGGCATCAAAATAGTGCCCACGGGGTCGATGTGCTTGAGCGGGTTGAGCGTGACGCGCCCCAGCATGTAGGCCGTGTTGTCGCCAAAATGGCGGGCCACGTAGCCGTGCGCAGCCTCGTGCACCGTAATGGCGAACAGCACCGGCAGCGCGTACAAGGCAACGGTCTGAATCAGGTTGGCAATATCCATGGGGTCAATATCTAATGGGGGTGATCAGCTGCTTACAGGCCAAGGGCGGCCAGCGAGCCTCTGCCCTGGCGAATAACGACGGGCTCGGACTCGGTGAGATCGACGACCGTGGTCGGTTCCCGAGGACAGGCACCAGCGTCAATCACGGCCGCAATCTGTTTTTTGTAGCGCTCACGAATCTCCAGCGCGTCATTGATGGGTTCGACCTCACCCGGCGGGATCAAGGTCGTCGCCAGCAAAGGACCGTTGTGCAGCTCCAGCAGCGCCTGCAAGACCTTGTGCTCGGGCACGCGCAGGCCAATGGTCTTGCGTGACGGGTGGCTCAGGCGACGCGGAACTTCCTTGCTGGCTTGCAGAATGAAGGTGTAAGGCCCGGGTGTGGCTGATTTGATGCGCCGAAACTGCTGGTTATCCACTTGCGCGTAGTTGGCCAGTTCCGAGAGGTCGCGGCACAGCAGCGTGAGGTGGTGTTTATCGTCCACGCCACGGATACGGCGCAGCTTGTCGGCCGCCGCCTTGTCGTCCAGATGGCAAACCAGGGCGTAGCTGGAGTCGGTGGGTACCGCCAGGATGTCGCCTTGGTCGAGCAGGGTGATGGCCTGCTTGAGCAAGCGGGGCTGCGGGTTATCGGGGTGAACTTCGAACAGTTGAGGCATGGGCGTATTGTCGGCGAAGTTGGGTCGGTCAGCGCCGCATGGCCGGGGTAAACGCTGCTTAGGCCGCAGGGGCAACGGCCCTGCGCAGCTTGGTCACCTCGTGCGCTGACAACAACGCATTACCCACGCCGCTGGCTGCAATCACGGCAATGCCAAGCCAGGCCAGCGCGTCAGGCACATGCTTGAACGCCAGCCAGCCCGCTACCGTGGCGAAAGCAATTTGTGCGTACAGATAAGGCGTAAGCACAGGCGCCGAAGCGCGGGCGTAGGCCCGAATCAACATCAAGTGGCCAAAAGTGCCCAAAAATCCAACCAGCAAAAACCACGGCCAATAGGTCAGCAGGGCCGTTGTGCTCCAATTAAAAATCACAACCGGGCTCATCACCAGCGCACCCACCAGACCGGTGTAAAAGTGCGTGGTGTAGGGGTTTTCCTCGCCGCTCAATCGGCTGGTGAGCACCTGAAACCAACCGTAGGTGGTCACCAGCAGCACCGGAAACAGCAAAGCCCAGCTGAAAACCTGGCCGCCGGGACGCACCACCAGCAGCACCCCGACCAGACCGGCCGCCATCAGCAACCAGCGCTGGTGCGAGACGTGCTCTTTCAGCACCCAGGCGGCCATGGCCGTGGCGACCAGCGGCGACAGCATCACCATGGCGGTGAATTCGCCCACTGGCAAGTAGCGCAGACCAAAAAAAGAGCAGGCACTGGTGATCAGCAACAACACCCCGCGCAGCGTTTGAAAGCGCGGATTCGGGGTCCTGAACAAGCGGCGCTTTTGCACCGGAAAGCGCAGTGCAAAAGTCAGCAGCGCCTGAAACGCATAGCGAAACCAGAGCAGCATCAACACCGGCACCAGCGTGACGGCGTACTTGGTGACGGTGTCCAGGATGGCGAAGGCCAGGGTCGCCAGCACAATCAAAGCAATGCCAGCGCCTTGCTGGGTGCGCCAGAATGCCATCGGCGAGTTAATGAGTTG
>Ga0209317_1003418_pt1 | contig 9998 bp, 9 predicted proteins | sample RifGroB2_FD_183994 | JGI IMG/M metagenome (GOLD analysis project Ga0209317, IMG submission 183994) | Soil microbial communities from Rifle, Colorado, USA - Groundwater B2 (SPAdes) (version 2) | ecosystem: Environmental > Terrestrial > Soil > Unclassified | place: Rifle, Colorado | collected...
TCGCGCAAGGTCTGCGCCGCCAGGGAGTCGAGGCACTCGGGCAGGTATTTGCTGCCGTTCCAGTTGAGGACGATGACGGAGATTTTCACCGCTTCGCCTGCGCGAGCCTGCCGTAGATGCCGTCCATATCATCCATGAACCGGCCCCAGGAAAACCTTCGCTCGATCAACTGCCGCGCCCCCTCCCCCAGTGCATCGCGACTGGCCTGGTCGGCGAGCAGCGAGACCACGGCCTCGGCGAACCCTTCAGGGTCGTCCGCAACCACCAGCGCCCCCTGATCCGCCCCAGCTATCCCTTCGGCGCCGACGGAAGTCGTTACCACAGGTTTCCCGCAGGCCATAGCTTCCAGAACCTTGATCTTGATCCCGCCACCGATGCGGATTGGCGCCACCACCACCTCGGCATTGCCGTAGAAAGTGGTCACGTTGTCGACGAAGCCGAGGCATCTGACCCCGGCGCTCTGCATTTCGAGCAGAAAGGGGGGAGGGTTCTTGCCGGCCACCACGAACTCGACATCGGGCATCCGCTCCCTGACGAGGGGGAAGATCTGCTGCGCGAAGTAGACGGCCGCGTCGACGTTGGGTTGGTGATTGAAGCTAGCCAGGAAGCCGATCCTGCGAGCCCGCCCCTGCACCGGTCCGGCTTTGGGTGCCGCCTCGATATCAACCGCGATGGCGTCGGCATAGACATCCAGGTCAGGCATGACCATCCTGAGCGCTGCTGCATCCTGGTGGGTAACCGTCAGCACCTTGCCGAAGCGGGGGAAATAGCGCGACTCGTAGCGCACCCAAAAGAGCCACTGCATCAGGTAGTAGGCCTTGGCCCAGACGCGGGGGGCATTCATGGCCCTGCGAAAGACACCGACCAGCGCGGCGTCCGAGGTATCCATCACAGCCGGTACCCCGTCACACGCCTCAATGTAGTGCGCCATCTGGGGAAAGAAGACATGGACCACATCCGGTTTGTGCCGCTCGATGGCGCGCCGGATTTCCCTGGTCATGGCCGGGCTCATGCATTTTTGGACCACCACCGGGGTGAAGGTAGCGAGTGAGAGGATGTTCTTTACAATCCGGCGCGCCAGATTCAGCCCCCGCTGCAGACCCAACTCCATGGTGCCGCCGGGCAGAGGTACCGTCACCATGTCTATGCAAAACGGAGCCAGTTTCGACAGCTTAGCCAGATCCTGCTGCCGTGCAAAGGTCAGACAGACGATATCGTGCCGGGCGGAGAGGTTCTTGATAAAATTGAACATGACCGTGCCGCCGCCGTCGGTGCCGGGAATGGCCAGGAATGGGGTTACGACCAGTATGCGCACGCTTAACCTATCCTTCGTGAAACAAAGACAGAGCTGTCAAAAATGCCAAGATGGCGATCCTCGAAACCAGAGAACAAAACCTTTGTTTCGAGTCCTAACTCCTGAAGCTGCTCAAACAGGTCGATCCCGAAGGTCCTGTAGGCGAGAATCGTCCCACGAAGGGGGTCGCCGTGATACTCGGGTGGCAGCAGATGCACATCTTCGTCACCGGAAGTGTCCACACGGACCAAAGTTGGCCTATCGAAATGAAAGGGGACGGTGAACACATGATACCCGCCCGGTCGAAGGACGCGATAGATCTCCCGGAATCCCTTTTCAGGGTGGCGGACATGCTCGAATACATCCTCGGTGATGACGAAATCGAAAGATTGATCGGCGAAGCTCAACGCCTCTAGGTCCTGGCAAAAGGTGCGGGGGGAAATCTCCGTGCCCGGAGCGATTCCTTCCTGGTAACAAGAGCTGAAATAACCGTGATAACCTTGCAAAACCCTGCTGAAGCAATCATCCATGGCGGTGTTGAAAATGCTGACCTTCGCTGTAACAGACAGTTCCGCCATAGACATCCCGGTCCCTTCCACAAGGGCGATGATGGTCTTTGCCACGTGGCGATTGCGTGATGCACTCCGGCAGAACAGGCAGATCATGGTATTTCGGAAGGATCCTCTATCGAGACAGAAGAAGGGGGATATCCTGCCGCACACATTGCACCGGCCTGCCCTGTGGTGGAACAGATTTCTAACTGCCTTACCGAGTTTTGGCGTTTTCATCACTCATTCCCATTGCATTTAACGAGGGCCCGCTTTACCCAACATGAAATCCCTGATGCCACGGGCACCTTCCCGAGCGCATTCCAGTCGTCCTTTTTTGAGACTAACCAAAACGTGCTCATAGAGATCGTAGAAAAGAGCCTGCATCAGCTTTCCAGGAAAATTCCGCTTAACGAAATAGAGCCGGTTGCGACTTGTGTAGTAGAGCAGAGTTGGAGAAGCGGCTCCGCCGGTGCTGACTGAAACCTTGTGATATACCAGTGATTCCGGACAATAAACCAATCTCCAACCAGCCGCTTTTGCCCTGGCACTCCAGTCGGCATCTTCGAAGTAAAGGAAAAGCTCCTCATCCATGACGCCAACGGCTTCAATCATTTCCCGGCGGGCGAGGAGGCTGCAACCGGTAATGTACCCGGTGTCACAAGCTGCCGCGTACTGTCCACGATCCTTCTCGTTCAACCCAAGGTGATAAGGGCGATGTGGTTTATCAGAATCAAGTACAGCGCCGGCATACCAGAGCCGTTCAGGGTCTGCATGAAAGAGAATCTTGCTACCCACCATGCCGATCGTTTTATCAGCCTGGGCAATCTGTACCAGCGCCGAGAGTGCATCAGGTTCGACCACGGTATCGTTATTGAGGAGCCAGACATAGTCTGCACCCTGCTCAAGGGCATAGCGGATGCCGACGTTGTTTCCCCCGGCAAACCCGAGATTGACGCCCGTCTGGATGAAGTCCAAATCAGGGAACCGCTCACGCAGCATCGCCTCGGAACCGTCGGTTGAACCGTTATCAATGATCAGAATGCGGAAATGAGGATAGGACAGCTTTCTGCAGGATTCGATACATTCCACAGTGTCTTTCCAGCCGTTCCAGTTCAGGAGCAATATAAAAAGCAATGGTTCGAACATTGACATGTATAATCCTAAAAACTATTCACGGCCAGCTACTCCGCAACTGAAACTGCCGGTGCATATGACTTTTCTCTCTCTTTCGGGCTGTTGCAACGGCGGGAAGTGTGCCCACAACACCAAGAGAGCAGCCCATCAAGCGCAGGTAGGTAATGAAGTCTTTTAGCTATATCCATCGCAACACCTGATACTGTTTGTCAAAGCCGCTCTTTATTGGGGTGATCCTTTTGGGTTGATGTCGACCACATAGATGCAGCGATAGCAATCTCCGAAATTGATGAAGCGGCGCAAGATACAAATGAATGGCGAAATCCAATTATAAGTTTTACCGGTTTTAGATCGGATCCACAGTTTCATAAAAAAACTGCGCACTAGGAGGTTAACATTCTTCTGAATTGTCAATTGGACACTTAGTCCCATTGCTTGAGCAGTTCCCTTTAGGATCATTTCAATTTCTTGCTTTTCAGCAAGCCCGTTTTCAACATGATCCTTAAAGAAATGGTACCTACTGCCTTTAATCGATTGATAAAAATCATCTAACTCCCGATCATGTTCTTGAGACAAACGTCCGCAAGGTACTGCTAGAAACACTTTTGCACGTGCAACGCGTAAGATTTCTTCAATTATTTTGCTTCGCTCACTGGAAGGTACATGCTCTAGCATGTCCACAGAAATTACATAATCAAAGGTATTATCCTCAAAAGGCAAGGATGTACCTGTGATTTCAACTGCCGTCATACTTGCAGGAATTTCCCCATCAAAGGAAACATCAGCCCCAGTAATGTGGTCTTTCAGGTATGGAGTTATGCCTTTCACACCAGACCCTACTTCCAAGATGCTTGGGTTGCGGATTTCCCGTTCAAGTATTAAGTCGGAAATGGGAAGATAGCGTAGCGCAGTATCTGCGTTGTCACATCCAGACCTGCCACCTAGGAACACTCGGGAGATCATCTTCAGTATCAACGCCCTTGTAGTAGAGAACATTTCAATCCTTCTAAATTATAAATTCCTTCATAATAGCTTTCTTCCGTAAAGCGTACTTGTCTTGCACTGAAACAGTGCCGTTTTCGTGCAATTCCCACAGTTTTATATAAACGACCATTCTATAAATACCCATCAACAGGCTCAGGAAAAAACCACGAATGCCGTCCCTAAATCCCTGATTATTAAAAAACCGGACTTGGAAGCCTCTTATACCCGCAACGCACATACGAAAGAAGCTGAATTTTCTCCCTTGCTGGAGCATATTCATTGCTTCGACAGTCGTATATCTATTAAGCTTGGCAATAAAATGCTCGCTATCACGATAAGCAAAATGCTCGATACAATTTGGACTTGTTGGCAGCAGGTACAATTTATTCGCGGCCTTATCTATTACGAATTCAGAGTGAATCATGTCGGAAAACTGAATTTTGTCTTTTTTGAAGAACCGAGGATGATAGTCGGGCCACCAGCCGGTGTGACGAATCCACGCTCCCATCAAGTAATTTTTGAATGGAATAAATACAACATCAGCGTCACCTTTAGATGCTGTTTCAACCAATGTCTTAGCAAGAGAGTACTGAACCATTTCATCAGCATCAACGATAAGAATCCACTCACCGGTTGCCTGCTCAACCGCAAATTTTCTTGCAGGCTCGACATAACCCACTCTCTCAAAACTGTAGATTTTGTCAGTGAAATTAGATGCAATTTCAACCGTTCTATCTTCACTTTGCATATCAACAACTATAATTTCATCGCACCATTTCAACGCTTCAAGACAAAATGCAATATTGTTTTCTTCGTTCAGGGTGTTAACTACCGCTGATATCTTGGCCATACAGATCCTTCCTACCTGCTTTTCTTTAAATATTGAAAACTTTCCAGGACTGTATTACGAGCTACTAAATATAACATCAGTGTGTAGACACAAGCCCCAAAACAACAAAGGAATATGGTGCTTGCTAAAGTCACTGTCAAAATAGGCTTGCAGCAAATCAGCAATACGATAGTCGAAATGGCTGCCAATAGCTGCACAAATATATTCCGTATAATTCTTATATTTATGCTATTTCTTTTTAGCACTTGATGATATGCACAAATGCAGAGAAGCATTAGAACTGGCTGTGTCAGAGCGATTCCAGTAAAACCAAATTTGATCACAAACGGTACCGCGAACCCCCATTCAAGAATGACCAGGCAGAACGTCATGATTAACAATATTCGCGACTTTCCCAGAGACAGAACTCCGCTGTAGAGAGGAAGGGAAATTCCTATTCCTCCAATGGCTACGGTATAAAGCCAATACGCTTTTAAAGCGGGCATCCACTTGTCAGTGAAAACTACATGAATTATTTCAGGCCCCATAGCAAGCATTACAGCAGTTATCGGAAGCATGACCAGAGTCATCATTCGGATGGACCGCTCAACCGTTCTTGCCAACAATTCCTTATCATCCTGCAGCTTTGAAAAGGCCGGAAATGCCACCCTCCCAAATGATTCGGAAATTATCAAAGGAGCAAAGGCAAAATTTCTAGCCCAAGTCACATACCCGACCGCCGCTGCGCCCGCATAGGCTCCTACAAATAGCGGCATCACCGCGTCCTTTACAAAGCTCAACACCTGATTGCCCTGATACGGCAGCCCGAATCGCACCAACCCCTTGACCGACCCAAAACGGTACAGAAGTCTTGGGCGCCACGGTGACAACGTATAAATAAGTACTGCGCCAAGTATTGATCTAACGATCGCCGCCAGGATAAAGCTCCATGCTCCCAACCCGAGGAACGCGCATGAGATTGCTACCGCTTGGAATGCCAGGTTTTCCGTGATATCGACTCTCGCGATCCGCTTGAAGTCGATGCTTCGCTCCATCAGGATAGCGGGAATGGTCTTGAGTGAGGAGAACAGGAAGCTAAGCGCCATGGCCCTGATAAGCCAGACCCCAACCGGCGGCAACGTCGGATACACCTTCAAGGCAAGCGGTGCTGCGGCTATGGCAATTGCCACTACCAACCAGACCAGCATCTGCTGAAGCCAAAAGGTGGTGGAAAGTTCCTCCTTGCTGAGCTCCCCCTTTTTCTGAATCAAGGCCGCGCCAATTCCAACATCGCCGAAGGTGGAAAAGAAGGTAACGACAAAGTTGACAATGGCATAGATGCCGAAAATTTCCGGTGCCAGAATTCTGGCGAGCACGATATTCCCGACAAAGAAAATCACCTTGACGAGGATCTGCCGAATGAACAACGCAGCCATCCCTGCAATGGATTTCTTCTTCAGATCCTGAAACCCTTTGCTACTAAGGGAACTGTCGTCATCAAAACTTGTCACGCAGATTCCTTCTTATGGACAGCCGCAGATATCAGGTACGCTAGATGTAGAGTGCAGCATTTCATGAGGCTGTGAGGTGGTGCGGCCAATCCTCACTCACCGAACTCTTCATCCCCTTCCTTCACCCGATAAATTCCGTGATGCGCCTCAGTATCAGCCCGGTGGGCAGACAAATCGGTGGCTACTGCATCGATCTTCTTGCCGAGCTTCTCGTCGACAGCATCGATTTTAGCGCTGAGACTCATCTCAGCCTGATCCAGTTTCTCCGAGAGCGTCTGGTAACCTTCGACCACTAAATCCAATTTATGTTGAAACCGGTCCCCCTGCACACCCAACCAGCCGGAAAAGTCCTTTGATTGTGCAGTGAGCTTCTTGTCCAACTCCTCTGACTGCACAGCGAGCTGAGCCAAGTCCTTTGACTGTGCATCAAGCTTTTTGGTCAAGTCCTCCGATTGTACAGTGAGCTTCTTGTCCAACTCCACTGACTGCGCGGCGAGCAGGGCCAAGTCCTCTGAGTGTGCATCAAGCTTTTTGTTCAAGTCCTCTGACTGTGCAGTAAACTTCTCGTTCAAGTCTTCTGACTGAGCAGCAAGCTTTCGGGTAAAGTCTTCGGACAGCGTGGTAAACAGTTCTTTTATCCGCGAAAAATCTTTTTCATCCATACGCTATTCCCTCCTAGCTCCGCCCCGTCTGATAGATCCTCACGGGATCGGCTCCCATGCGCAGAAGCTCCTCGCGCAGCGCCTCGCCCCGCTTCAGAGATGTTATGACTATGATGTGATTGCCTGACAAGAGGCCTATGGCCGGCGACACCACCGATCTGTCGAAGAATTTCCGGTCCGCGCCCTCAGGGTCCATCGCCATCATCAACTCCATACCCGCCTCTTTCAAGGAGAGGTAGGCGATCTCTGCGACCTCGTCGATGCCGCAAAAGGCGACACCCCTGACACCCTCGGCCGCCAAGGCACGGAAGAGTTTCAGGTAGTCCTGCCGGGCCACCGTGTAAAGACTGGAGAAGTAGCTCAGATGCTGGTAGGCGAGGCGGCTTTTTTCGGAGAAGCCTTTGGGGGTGAGGAGGTAGGCGTAGCGGTTCTTCGGGAAGTTGTTCACCCGGACGAATCCCTTGGCGACGAGGTTCTTCAGATAGGAGTTCACCAGGCCGAGGGCGATGCCCAAACGCTTGGCGAGCTCGCGCTGTGAGAGTTTTTCGTCGCCGGATATCTCCGAGAGGAGGAGGAAGGAGCGATAAGTATCAAGGACTTTTTCGTCTTCACCGTTCATGCGCTGAACAGTAGTATAAACTGATGAAGTTTTCAAGAAAAAAGGAAGAAAGCTCGGAACGTTCCGCCTTGAAATCTGCTCGTTTTTGTTCTGAAGTCGGGACCTTGGTGTTGAGGCCACGACCTTTACGTCATCTGCGTTCCGGTTCACAACCATTGGCCACGGAGGAAATCTGAGGACTTCGGAGAGATGCAAAAACAATAGACGTCCTGGGTTCTAACCCCTCAAAGTCTTTCTAAGATTTTCTCAGATGTTCTTCGTGGCTAATGGTTTACGCCTTTCCTCAGCAGTCCACGGTAAATCTCAGCTAGCTCTTTTCCCCGCGCCTGCCACGAATGCTCCCGCACGGCTCGCTCCCTCCCGGCATACCCCACATCCTCGCGCAGCTCGCGGTCGCCGGCCAGACGCCCTATGGCGCCGGCCAGATCGGATGCGTCGCCAAACCTCGCATACAGGGCATCCTCGCCAAGTATCTCCCGGTTCACCGGGGTGTCGAAGACGACGGTGGGCAGCCCGCAGGCGATGTAGTTGAAGAGCTTCCCGTTCGCCTCGGTGAGCGAGATCTTCGGGGAGACCGCGATATCTCCGGCGCAAAGGTAGAGCGGAGCGTCCTGGTAAGGGATCCGGCCGGTGAAGGTCACCATGTCGCCAATACCCATCGCTTCCGCTTTCTCCCGATACCCTCCTTCCGGATACCCCATGACCAGGAAATGCAGCTTGGCTCCCTGCCGCTGCAAGTGCGCCGCCGCCTCCAGCAGGAGATCCACCCCCTGATAGCTGTTCAAGACTCCCAGGTAGCTTACGATGGGCCGATCCAGCGGCAGGGCCAAACGGGCGCGGATCTCGCGCACCTCTTCTTTGGCGTGCGGCCTGAACACTTCGGTGTCGACGCCGTCGATCAGGGCGCGAACCCGCTCTTCCAGGATGCCTTCCGCAAGCAACAGTTTCAAGGTCGGGCTGGAACTGGTGATGATGAAGTCGGAGGCGTGATTGATCCAGCGCTCCAGGGCCGCGAAGGCGCGCTGCAAAAGCGACCCCGGCCGCACGAAGCTGTGGTCCGTGATCTCCGCGGTGAGGCTCCCCTGGTAGTCGAAGAGCATCGGTATGCGGAGCAGCTTTTTCAGGATGGCGCCGATGAAGGCTCCCTCGTGGATGTGGGCGTGTATCAGGTGGGGCTTGAAGCTGCGCGCGACCTTCAGCGCCTTGACCAGCAGCATCAGGTCGAGGTAAGGCTTGTGCCAGGAAGGCCCCGCCTCCAGCTTCCGATACCAGGGGATGCAGGCGATCCTTTCGGTGGGTAAGTCGGGGATGTCGCGCCCGATGTGATAGGTAACCAGGCGCAGCTCCACGCCTCGGGGGATGACGGCCCGGGCCTCTTCCAGGATTCGCACATGGCACCCGCGGTCGGCGAAAAACGGTGTGGGGGCCAAGACCAGTACGCGTACCGGAGCCTCAGCCAAAATTGATCTTTTCCTTTATGTTGTAGATCTGCTTCCCCTGCGCCTCGTAGTAGGTCCTGGCGCTCAACTCGGCCAAAAGACCCAGGACGATGAACTGGACACCCATGAAAAGCAGGAAAGCTGTGAGTATCAGGAGCGGATTGCGGTTCATGCTCATCTGCTCGAACAGCTTCATGTAGACGGTTGCCGCGCCGCTTAAAAAACCGGCGCACAGGGTGTAGATCCCCCAGCGGCCGAAGAGTTGGATCGGCTTGGTCGAATAGCTCAGCAGGAACTTCACCGTGAGCAGATCGAGGATGACCTTCATGGTGCGGGAGATGCCGTATTTGCTCACGCCGTGCAGCCGCTCGTGGTGCCTGACCGGCATCTCGGTCACCCGGCCGCCGACCTGGGAGGCGAGCGCGGGTACGAAACGGTGCATCTCGCCGTACAGGTTCACGTCGTCCAGCACCTCGCGGCGATAGGCCTTCAGGGTGCAGCCGTAGTCGTGCAGATGCACCCCGGTCATGTGGGAGATGATCGAATTGGCGAGTATCGACGGCAGCCGCCGGTTCACGAAGGTGTCCTTGCGGTCCTTGCGCCAGCCGGATACCACGTCGTATCCCTCGTCGATTTTTGCCAGAAGTAGCGGAATGTCCAGGGGGTCGTTCTGCAGGTCGCCGTCCATCGGCACCACCACCCGACCGGAGGCGAGATCGAAGCCGGCGGCCATGGCGGCGGTCTGGCCGAAATTGCGGCGCAAGCGGATCACCTTGACCCGGTCGTCTTTAGAGGCGATGCGCTTGAGCGCAGAGTAGGAGTTGTCGGAGGAGCCGTCATCCACGAGAATCAGCTCGTAATCCAGGTTCGCGTCGCAAAAAGCCTCCGTAATGCGACCGTGCAGTATCGGGATGTTATCTTCCTCGTTGAATATAGGTACTACCACGCTCAGATCCACAGGTTTCTCCCACCGCA
>Ga0209317_1003419_pt1 | contig 9996 bp, 10 predicted proteins | sample RifGroB2_FD_183994 | JGI IMG/M metagenome (GOLD analysis project Ga0209317, IMG submission 183994) | Soil microbial communities from Rifle, Colorado, USA - Groundwater B2 (SPAdes) (version 2) | ecosystem: Environmental > Terrestrial > Soil > Unclassified | place: Rifle, Colorado | collected...
GGGGCTGCCGCTTGACGGCAGCACCCGAGGGTTGGCGTCAGTGGATACACCCGAGATAGACGGCACCAAAAACTCGATCAGCTTTATCCAGTAGGCTTTCTGAGCAATTTCGGGAGGCTAGGAAGCCGTATCCTTTCGTTGGGAACATGGCCATACCTGGCATTTCCTCACTTAATGCATCTGGTGCATGATGCATTGAGTATCGCAGTGCAGCCCACAACTCAAATCCAAGTTCTGCCTCTATCGGGGGATCGTACCCACAATCCTCTCCATAGATAAGCATTTTAGGCTTCCCACTTATCTCCTCCCTTAGACGCACACCACAGAGTCCAGCTACAAGATCCGCTAGTTGAATCCCATGTACTGCTTGGGAGCAGCATATCTGCGCGTCTTTAATTACTCCATATCTCTTGATCTCAGCCAACCCGCGCCCATCGAGGATGCCCTCATCAATGAAAAGCTCCGCGGGTCTTTCAAGACCCTTCTCTTGCATTACGCGGACAAGTTCTAGTAAACCCGGCAGGAGAGAGAAGCGGTTATCGCTCGGAAGAATGAGAACCCCCCACCGACATTTAGAGTTTATGTAACCGACAAACTCCTGCCGTAACGCCTGCATCGCGAGGTTACGTTCCATTTTCTGACACAAATGAAATTCCGCAACATCTTTTTCTGCCAGCAATTTGCTCAGTTCATCTTGTGGATCACTCTGGCAAAAAACGTATGCAAGTAACATGAACCCATAATTTTCATGGATGCTTTCATCGATGTAAATATTCATTGTTTATCAAAAAAATCCAGTTTTTGGTGTTCATCAAGTTTTTCTAGACCAAGGAGCTCGCGCAAGTCTCGTGCAAGAAGATCATAAACAATATTTAAGCCCATCAAGCTCGTCGTGAAAAAGTCGGGCGTCTCTTCGGATTTATTGTTACTGTTTTTCGGAGGTGGGTTTTCAAATTGTGGAGAAAGACTATTCATTTCGCTAACAATCTGGGCAATTGCCTTACAGGTGCTCTTCTGCGCATAGAGGGAAGCTTGCTCAGCTAGTTCTTGAAACTTGAATGCAAGTTCTCCCACGTTCTTCACGGCCTCTAGCACTTCCTCTGCAGCTGAGCCTCTCTCACGGAAGTACTGTAATGCTTTGCTACGGTTCCGCAGTTTCTTCACGGTTTCAGCTAATTCGCGATGCCAGTTCACCCGAGCGTCATACGACCGCTCGTGCCTGAACTTTCTCTGACCCAAGTATGTGCCAACTCCCGCAGCTAATAGGGCTCCGATAGAAGATGCTACTGTGGTAATTAATGTCTGTGTGGCGAAGTCCATCTATAAGCCTTTCTTAAAGTATTTGTGCCAACGGGGCCGAGGCGCACCGGCGAAGCGAAGCGGAGACCGTGTGCCGCCGCGAGTTGAATCAGCACCGATTAAGAAGTTCGCTTAGCAAACCAAGCGTGAATCAAACCCGCTTGAAAGAATTGTACCGGGGGCTCAAAGCCTCCTGACGAAATAATGGAAACCACAGAAGCTGGCGACAAAACTGCTACGTCTTTAGCATATGTAGCCTTCATTCGACTTAGCCCTTCAGCTGATGCATCTGATGGTGCCATTGCACTCTGCCAGACTCGAAGGAGTGCGTCATAGCTTTCTGCCGCTATTTCAGCTGACAAATCGGCATTCACCAAAATTCCTCCCGGTTTGAGCCGTTCAGCAATTTGTTGGAAGAATTCTAAGCGAGCTTTCTTCTCTAAAATAAACTGAGATACAAGAAAGCAAGTTGCTGCATTATGCGTCTCTCCGGCGGGCAGCGAATCGAGATATCCTTCATGGAAATAACATCGAGAGGCAATCCCCGCTTTTTCTGCCTCACGGCGACAAACATCAAGCATTGCACTTGAAGGCTCTACCGCCGTAAAGTGCCATCCGTGAAATTTATTGGCTAGGTGAAGTAACTCCTTCCCTGTGCCAACGCCAACGCAAAGAATTCTAGCCTCGGTCGGCAATCCGGCGACTACAGACTCCAGAAGAAAATACAGACCATTGTAAATTGGTGCCATTCTTATCCATTGCTTATCGTAGCCTGAGGCTTGTTGGTCGAATACTGCTTTAAGCTCATCGTTGTTCATTTTATTTTTTAGATACCTCTTGTTTATTCAACTCTTAGAGAGAGAGTCCATGGGTAGAGTAGAGAACAGGTTCAGGCACTAAAATCGAATACGCGTGCCCGTCACTTTCGTTAGACGAGGATATTCTTTCTAGCAACCTTACCCTGCCCTCCCTCATCAAACCGTGCATGCAGTTTTCCCGCACACGGCTTTCCGATGTTCTTCACCGTGAGGCATGCGCTCTCGCCCATCCTGATGATGTCGGCACTTTGTACAGCCCGTAATTTTCGTACAGGATTCTGTTTTTATATAGAACGTAACCCTCTGCCCGTTTGATCTTGTGCCGCTTTCGCAGATGGGTCCGCAGCCGTTCTTCAACATGGCTCCGAACTCGGGCCAGTGTTTTGCTGCAGTTGCGGTAATGGAAGTAACCGACCCAGCCTCTTACGGTGGCGTTGACTTCTCTCACAACCAGGTCCAGAGGTTTCACTGTCCTGTAACGTGTTGTGAATTCAGTAACTCGATCTTTGATAATCTGCAGAGATTTATTCGAAGGTTGAACATGGGAGTAATACTTCCCTGTCTTCATGCCCTTCCCCATCCAGATTGTGAACCCGAGGAAATCGAACTTGCCCTTGAAGGCGTTAACAGTTTTAGTCTTCGCCTCGTTCAAGGTAAGTCCTAGTCGCTCCAGTACCTGCCGCAGAACCGCCATGGCTTTGTCCGTTTTAGTTCTTCGACAAAGAATGACGATATCGTCCGCATAGCGGACAATACGCGCACCCAGCCGTTGCTGCAGGTTTCCCCTCTCCCATATCCTGTCCAGAATGTGCAGGTAGAGATTCGCCAACAACGGTGAGATTACACCACCTTGCGGTGTCCCTTTGCGGTTACCCTTGCCGCCGCCGATGTTCCGCTTCGTTCCGTCCCGGTCCACTTCTATCACTGGGGCCTTGAGCCACATCTGGATCAGGTGCAGTATTGCTCCGTCGCAGATACGTTCGGCAACCACCACCATAAGATTCGAATGTGGAATGGTATCGAAATATTTGGAAAGATCAGCATCGATGATCTCGGTGTAACCGGTGTTCATGCTGTAGGCTACATCATCGACTGCGTCATGGGCTGACCTCTTCGGCCTGAATCCGTATGAAGATTGGCAGAAGTCCGCTTCGAATATCGGCTCGATGACCAGTTTTACGGCCATCTGCGCCACCCGATCTCGGATGGTCGGAATACCCAGAGGGCGCTGACTTCCGTCGCTCTTCGGTATCATGACTCGCTTAACCGGATCGGGTTGGTACGTCTTGTTTCTAAGTGCGTCTTCCAGTTCCGCGATGAATGCGGATACCCCTTCGTTCCCCTCGATGATCTCGAAGGTAACGCCGTCTATACCGGCGCTCCCTTTGTTGGACCGGACAAGATCGTAGGCATGACTGAGGATGTCGCCCCGATAGATCTTGTCGTACAAGGCGTGGAAGCGGCAGGATGGATCCTGCTTGGCCTTACGATAGAGCTTCCTCTGTAGCGTTCTGATTGATTCCGGGGTTGTTAGCATGGATGCAATCCCCTTACCTCCGCTCGTTGGTTGCGTGAACAAAGCAGGGTCCCTTCCCTCGGACGGGGTTATGTTGTCCCAAGTCCTCAAACGGTAGTATGGACCCCTCCGACTCCCGATACGGCCCAACGCGACTTCGTTTCCTTATACGCGCCGGTTGATGTTCCTCAAACATCACCGTAACGGGTCTCCAGCACTGGGTTGAGTATCTGCCACAACATGCCGTCCCTGCTACCCCGGAAGATCACATGGGCCGATTCCGTTATCAGAGCCCTTATGCGGCGGCCTTCCCACATCGGCCAGAGGGTCGGCATCTTCGATTCAATTAACGAGGCTACATCTAGGTTCACTTGCGTTACGGCCTGCTGTTTTGCCAATTGGGAACTTACGACCCCTGATTGCTCAGACGCCGCTCCATTGACTACCGGGGCGAACGGATAACTCCCCGAACGGGACTTGAACCCGCAAGATATTCAACTGTTACTGCATACGGCCAGGCATTGATAAATTGACAACTTTACCGGGTGCCTTTCTGCCCTGCAATTTCCTCCTGGCATACCCCGAGTTATCCATTTATCAATGCCTGGCCCTACCAACTCTCTGGCCCTACCAACTCTTCACAGAGTATTTCATCCAACCACGCCGGGTGAGCAAACTGAGCTGGCAAGGTTCGACCGCATAAGCTTGACGTATCTACCCAACGATGAAAACGGTCGAGTTCCCGAGTCCCAAAGGCCTTGATTAGGTTTGAGCTGTGTGCGGGGAAACTCGCATGCACAGTTCTTAGAGGGCTGGGGACGGGTAACCGTCCCTGGCTACTCGGCCTCTCGTCCGGCCCCTCTCTCTTCGCCTCTTCAATCACAAACAACTGGCGGCAGCCCTTCTGGTCGAAGGGGTACGTAGCCGACTTGTTGACTTCCCAAGAGAACTTCTCCTTTCGGAATACCCGCCAATTAATGAGCGCTAAAATAGGATTTCTTAGACCTGATGTCAAGGAAGTATCAGGCGAGGGAAAAGGGACCGGATGGTATCGGGTATTGAGATATTGACAACTTGTGACAGCTGCCGTTTCTTTCCCGGCTGATCCAACAAATGTTGCTGAGGGGCTGGATGGGGGGCGTTAGGAACTCTGGCGAGCAGGACCTGAGGGACAGAGGGGGACATTGCCCTAAGAAGACCCGGTCCCATAGTCCCTTTTCTTGACAGACCATATTCCTTACCTTATCATCAAAACGTAAGGAATGTAATCAGGAGACCTCCATGAACTCAACCGTTACAACAAAGTATCAAACGACCATACCGAAAGCCATACGCGAAAAGCTGGGCATTTCCGTCAATGACGCACTCGAATGGGTCATCGAAAAAGGGCAGGTGGTCGTCCACCCGGTGCACAGCGAGTTCCTTCGTTATCAGGGGAGCGTAAAGACGGGCGCCGGTGACATTGCCGCCGATATCCAGTCAGCCCGCGAGCACCGCTTGGAGAAGTATCGGTGAAAAAGTATGTCATCGACACCAACGCAATCATATCTTTCGTTACGGACCGCAACCTCGCCCAGCAGGAAGCCGTCGCCCCCCTGTTTGCCGCAGCTTCCCGGTTGAAGTGCACTCTAATCTGCCATCAGTTCGTGTTGACTGAGTTCGTTTTCGTGATGGACAAAGTCTATGCAACACCCAAAGAGATTATCAATGCCATGGTCCGTGACTTTATCGCCATGCCAGGGGTCGAGTTGCGGCATGAAACCGATTTCAACAAGGTACTCTCTCTATGGCCGGGGAAAATAGCCGATTTTGGAGATGCGATCGTCGCCTCGGCAGGAGCAGCGATCAAAGGTGCTGTTATCGTCACCTTCGATGGGAAGTTCAAATCCGCCTTAAAGGCACAGGGTATTTCCGTATATTAGGCATGAGAGCATACCACGTCCACCTTGCCTGTCTTCAGCTCATAACAAACTTCGCATCAGCCTAATGTGTCATTCTTTTATCTGTGATGTGTCCCCCTCTTCCCCTCTTTCCACCCCACAGCCTGCCCTGATCTTGAAGCCACATCGCTATGGTGAGGCTCAAGGTGGAGAGGATGAAGCTCAGGCAATATTGGGCTTTCTCGCCAGCCCGTAGATCACCTCGTAGGTGGCGGGTATGCCCTCCTCCCCGCCGAAGACTTTGCGATACGCCGACATCATCTCCAGCATTACCCGGCGCTCGGCAAGCCCCCTGGCGGCAGCCGGCGCGGTGCTCCCGGCGCCGATCCGCTTCAGGGAGCGGAGCAGTTCCGGCACGTCCGGATGCCATTCGACCTCCAGCTCGGAAGTGACGCTTTCAACCAGAAACCCGGCCCGCTGCAAGAAAGCGTCAACCTCTGCCGCACTGAAGAAACTGTGGCTGCGATCGGTTCCATCCTTCAGCACGCTCTTGTATGATTCGCGCAGCTCGAACAGCGTTCTCTCTCCGAACAGCGCGAAGCAGAAGAGTCCACCCGGCGCCAGCACCCGGCGCGCCTCGGCGAAGGCCTGATCAAGCGAGTGGAGCCACTGGTAGGTCGAGGTGGAGAGGACGAGATCGAAAGAGCCCGAGTCGAAGGGGAGACGCTCGGCATCGGCGTTCACCATGTGAACCCGTTTCACGGCGAGGTTATGGGCGGCGATGCGGCACATGCCTGGGGCGAGGTCGGCTCCCACGGCGCGGGCCTCCGGGTAGAGATCCGTTACCGCTGCCAGGAGCCGGCCGGTTCCGGCGCCTATATCCAGCAGACGCTTAGGGGCAATCTGTTGCGCCTGCAATACACCGACGATCTTTTCCACCACCCGGCACTGCACCACCGCGTAGCTATCGTACTCCGTCGCCTGCCGATGGAAGGAGTCACGAACCTTATCTCTGTCTATATTTGCAGCCATCTGTGGTTACCATCCAAGTTTTTATATCCGGGCCAGGAAGCTCCTGAGCAACTCGTTGAACTGCTCGGGCCTGGTCATGAACGGGGCATGGCCGCACCCGTGGAAAATCTCCAGCGTGGCCATCGGCAGCCGCCCGGCCATGTATTCCGAAGCGGAGGCCGGGCAGATGGTGTCGAGCTCGCCGTGTACCAGGAGAACCGGCCGGTCGACCTGCGGAAGCCGGTCCCGCTGGTCCACCGTGGAAAGGATGTTGAGCGACTCCCTGGCAGCTTCCTGGTCGGGCGAGTGTCCGCCCATTACTATCTCGTGAATGATCCTCTGGTACTGGGTCTTGTCCAGTTCCTGCTCGGCGAACATCCCCTTGAAGAAATCCCCCATGGTCTTCTGGTGGTCGCGCCTCAACCGGAGTCCCAGCCCCTTCACCTCGACCGGCGGCTTGCCGTGCGGGTAGTCGTCCGCCGTGGTGAACCTCGCCGTTCCGCCCACGAGCACCAGGCCTGCGATGCGATCCCTGACAGCCGGGAAGGCCTGCAGGGCCACCTGCACCCCCATGGACCAGCCGACCAGGACCGCGTTTTCCAGCCCCAGCTTGTCAACGAACGACGCCAGGTCCTTTGCATAATCCTCAACCGTGTACCCCGCCGCCGGGGCGGACTGCCCGTGGCCGCGCTGGTCAAGGAAGATGAGCCGGCAAGAGTCTTCCAACTCCTTTTGGAAGCGCCACACCCGTCCCGACATGGCCCAGCCATGCAGGAACACGACCGGACGGCCGCTCCCCGTCTCCTGGTAATGTAACGACACCCCGGCGGGTGTTTCGATAAAAGGCATACGCTTTTCCTTCGGGCTTTCCGATTCTAGATTACCCCGAGCTTTTTACCCACCCGGGCTATGGTCTCCGCGGCGGCTTCCAGGTCGGAGGGCGTGTGGGTCGCCATGATGGTGCAGCGCAGGCGGCAACTCCCGGCGGGCACGGTCGGCGGCCTGATCCCCTGCACGAACACCCCCTCTTCCAGAAGTTGTCTGCTGAATTCCATGGTGGCGTCGGCGGGCCCCACGAATATCGGGACGATCTGCGTCTCGCTCCCCATGGTGTCAAATCCGGCAGCGGCAAGCCTTTCCTTGAAGAGCGCCACGTTTTCCCGGAGCCTCCCCCTGAGCTCTTCACCTTTCTTGGAATCGACCAGGTCTACCGCGGCTATGGACGCGGCCAGCACGGCAGGGGGAAGGGAGGTGGAGAATATGAAACTGTGCGCCTTGTTGACCAGGTAGTCACAGATGGTCTCCGAGGCGGCTGCATAGGCGCCGAAGCTCCCGAGCCCCTTGCCGAGCGTCCCCATGTGGATGTCGATCCCGTCCATGACGCCCAAAAGCTCCCCGGTGCCGCGCCCGGTTGCGCCGAGCACGCCGGTGCCGTGGGCATCGTCCACCATGAGGAGCGCGTCGTAGCTGCGGGCCAGTTGCGCCATCTCTTTCAGCGGGGCGATGTCGCCATCCATGCTGAAGACCCCGTCGGTGACGATGAGCCGCCGCCCCGCCCCCCCCTTCTGCTGCAGCAGACGCTCCAGCGCGGCCATGTCCCGGTGCGGATAGCGGTAGAAGCCGGCCCGGGAAAGAAGGGCGCCGTCGACGATACTGGCGTGGTTCAGGCGGTCCGAGAAGATGGCGTCGCCGCGCCCCATCAGGGCTGAGATGATGCCGGTGTTGGCGGCGTACCCGGAGTTGAACAGCAGCGCCTTCTCGGTTCCCTTGAAGAGGGCCAGCCGCGTCTCAAGCCGTTCGTGCAGTTCCATGGTGCCGGAAACAAGGCGCGAAGCGCCGCTCCCCACCCCGAACGCCACCCCCATGACGGCCGCGCTTCTCAGCGCCGCATGGTCGGCAAGCCCCAGGTAGTTGTTGGAGCAGAGCATGAGCACCTGCTTCCCGTCGAGTTCGACCCGGCTCCCCTGCGCTCCCCTGATGACCCTCATGCTGCGGTACAGCCCCTCCGCACGCAGGGCCTCAAGCTCTTCAGCAAATGTCTGCACAGCTCTCCCTCCTATGAACAGGTAATGCTGCTTGGGGGGCGATAAATTCCCCCGTTCCCGGCCGCCCATTGTTATTAACACAGGGACTCCGGCTTCGTCAACCTGACAACTGCCGGAGGTTGACGACAATGGGAGATTTCCCTCGCGAGGCGCGGGCAAATCCCGCCGCAGCGGCGCGGGGGTGCGAATTGCAGGGGGCGGAAAGGAGGCTATACTGTTAAAGTTTTTTCATAACCATCCCGCCGCCAACAGCACCCTCGGAGAGCATCCATGCCGTACCTAAACAGCCAGAATGGATACAGCTCATTAATGGAGCGCCTGAACCGATTCCCGCAGGGGGCTCCACCTTCCGAGCTGCTCACCAAGATCCTCTCCCTGCTCTTCACCGAGAAGGAGGCGAAACTGGTCGGCCAGCTCCCCATGCATCCTTTCTCGCCGGCAAGGGCGGCAGAGATCTGGCGGGTGAGAGAAGTCGAGGCGTTCCGCACCCTGGAGAGCCTGGCGAAACGGGCCCTTTTGCTGGATGCGGAACATGACGGCGAGAAGCTCTACGTCCTGCCGCCTCCCATGGCGGGCTTCTTCGAGTTCTCCATGATGCGGGTGAGAGTGGACATCGACCAGGCCTCGCTCAGCCGGCTGCTGTACCAGTACCTGAACCTGGAGCAGGATTTCATCAGGGGGCTCTTCTCGGAAGGAACGACAAGGATCGGCAGGATCATGGTCGGCGAGGACGAGATCGCCCCGGCAAACGTGACCCGCGTGTTCAACTATGAGCGCGCCAGCGAGGTGATCAAGGGGGCGAAGAAGATAGGGGTCGGGACCTGCTACTGCCGCCACAAGATGCAGCACCTTGGCCGGGCCTGTTCCGCCGCCATGGAGATGTGCATGGTTTTCGACGCCGTTGCCGACCCGCTGATCAGGCACGGGCATGCGCGCCAGATCGACAGCGTGCAGTGTCTGGACCTGCTGCAGCAGGCAAGGGAGCAAAAACTGGTGCAGTTCGGCGAAAACGTGCAGGGAGGGGTCTCGTTCATCTGTAATTGCTGCAGTTGCTGCTGCGAAGCGCTGACCGCGGCCCGCAAGCTCAGCCAGCTAAAGCCGGTCTGCAGCACAAATTTCATAGCGGAACTGAAACCGGATCATTGCAGCGGCTGCGGGCGGTGCGTCGATGCCTGCCCGGCGGAGGCCGTCAGGCTGGTTTCGGCTAACGATCCTCACCACCCCTGGCAGAGAAGGTGCATACAGGACCAGGAACGCTGCCTGGGTTGCGGCGTCTGCGTCCGTGTCTGCAGAAGTTCGGCGCTCACCCTGACGCCACGAACGGAGCGGGTCATCACGCCGGTCGACAGCGCGCACCGGATCGTGCTGATGGCGCTGGAGCGCGGCAAGCTGCAACATCTGATCTGGGACAACCGCGCCCTGTTCAG
>Ga0209317_1003421_pt1 | contig 9993 bp, 6 predicted proteins | sample RifGroB2_FD_183994 | JGI IMG/M metagenome (GOLD analysis project Ga0209317, IMG submission 183994) | Soil microbial communities from Rifle, Colorado, USA - Groundwater B2 (SPAdes) (version 2) | ecosystem: Environmental > Terrestrial > Soil > Unclassified | place: Rifle, Colorado | collected...
CATAGAGAGCATGGCCCAGTAGAAGACGAAAAGGTGGGCGGCAATGGGCAGAATTCCGAGTTTGGTTATAGCAGGAGCCAGAGTGAGGGCAACAACGACATAGACTGCTGTTGTTGGCATGCCCATTCCGAGGACCAGCGCAATTACAGCCGTGAGGGGCAGGACGACGAAGAGATTGTCCGGCCCAAGACGCTCCACAAAAAGGGTAAAAACAAAGGCAAGCCCAGTAAGGGTGAGCGCTCCAATGACCATTCCCGCAAGCGCACACACTACCGCCACCTCCAACATTGCCCGTCCGGTATCCTCCAAAATGACCGCGAACTTTTTAAGATTCATGCGGGTTTCCCGGCGTAAAAAGGTCACTGCCAGAGCAACCCCCGCGGCATAAAAGCCGGCCTTGGAAGCACTTAGGTTTAGCACAAACAGAATATAGATAATGAACCCCATTGGAATAATAAAAACCCACCCTCTTCTGAGTACATGAATCAGAGATGGAATATCCTCCGAAGGGATACGGGTGATCCCCGTTTTGCCCGCTTCGAGATCGACCTGGACAAAAAGAGCCAGATAGTAGAGGATGGCTGGAATCGCCGCGGCAAGGGCCACCTTGGCATAGGGCATGCCCAGGAACTCCGCCATGACAAAGGCCGCAGCACCCATGACCGGAGGCATGATCTGACCCCCGTTGGAAGCCGCCGATTCCACGGCGGCGGCCACATGGGGTTTGTAGCCTGTGCGGACCATCATGGGAATCGTGATGGCGCCGTCCACAACCACGTTGGCCACGGGGCTTCCCGAGATGGTACCGAAAAGGGCGCTGGCCAGGATGGAGATCTTCGCAGCCCCCCCTCGGAATCTGCCCATGACCGACATGGCCAGGTCCGTGAAGAAATCTCCTCCTCCCGAGGCAAAGAGCACCTGCCCGAAGAGGATGAAAGCGACCACGATGGTGGAAACGATGGCCAGGGGAATCCCCAGCATGGAGTTGGGGTCGATGAAAAGATGAACCGCGATCTTGGACCAGGAGATCCCTCTGGCGTTGAGGATGCCGGGAAAGAGATAGGAATAGTGGGCGTAGAGGATGAAAACCGCCGCCAGAATGACCAGCACCCAGCCGGTCATACGCCGGCAGGCCTCCATGACCAAAAGGATTACAATAGTTCCGAGAATGACCTTGTCCAGTGTTAATTCTCCAATCTCGTTTACAATACGTGGGTAAAAGAGGACCAGGTAGGCGCTTACCAGAAGGCTTAGGAGCGCGAGAGCTACATCATACCAAGGAGCATTTCTCCGCCAAGCCCGGCGCCCTGCAGGAACGAACAGGAAAACAGAGCCAAGGACGAGAACGAGGATCAATCCTAAGTACTGCTCCTGAAGCACAGGAAAACCAAGATTGGATGGGAGGTCAAAATTGAACAGCAGCGCGAGAACGGGGATGCTACATAGCATGAGGCGCTGAAGAAGCCGCATGCTTGGATTTGAAAACCTCCTAAAGCGGCGCGCCCCTTCAAGCTCCGCTAAATGAGTTTCTTGGGACATTCGCTCTACTGGGTTAAAAGCTTGGCCTGAAGAGCTTCCATCTCCTGGCCCCATACCTGTTTTTCCTTAAAGAACTTGATGGCGCCGGGGTGATAAGGGATAAAGGCGTTCTTGCTGACCATTCTCTCACGTCTCCAGGCCTTAAGAGCCGGATAGGCCGCTCCTAACTCTTGGTTGTGTTCCCACAGTGCTTTGATGATTTCGTAGCTCGCCTCATCGCTAAGCTCCTTAGAGGCCACAAGATAGATGTCGTTGGTAAGAACCGCCGTGTCCTTGACAATCCCTGTGGCAGATCCGGCCTTGAGAAGGCTCGGATAACTACCTGGATAAACCTCAGCCATTCTCTTCTCGCCTTCCGGTGTGGAAATCACAGAGATGAACTTCACGCCACCCCTTCGGGCGTTGGCTTCCTCGACGGCCGGGCTTCCCACTGAATGCCAGCCGGCATCGGTTCTCCCCTCCACGAAGGCCTGGGCACCAGCCTGGAGGTCGGATACTGGGACTTTTACAATATCGTTGTAGGTAAGCCCAGCCGTTGCCAGAGCAGCGGTGCTGCTAAGTCTAACGATGGGAGTCCCAGGGTAGTCTGTGGGAATCCTCTTGCCCTTGAGATCCGCCACTGTTTCAATGGGCGAGTCCTTAGGCACATAGAAACTAAGCTGCAAGGAGCCGCCAACAATTAGGAGCCGGGTATTCTTGTAGGGTTTTTTGTAGAGGATAATCCCCCTGTAGGAGGTTACTGCATCGGCGCTGGTCAAGACTCCCATATCAGTCTCCCCTGTGTCCATGGAGGGAAGCCAGGCTGGAGGACCAGCGAAAGGCTGGACCCGAACGATCATAGGGGTATGGCGGCTGACGACCGTGGCGATGCCGGTTCCTATGGCATTGTACAAGCTTCCGACAGCGTGAGTGGCCAAGTTGGCGCTTCTCTGTTCCGCGGCCGTGACTGGAACGGCCGCGAGCATGAAACCCGCAAGAACGATCACGAAATGCTCAAAACAAATTCTTTTCATATAACCGACTCCTTCCGGGGTTCCCCCCTCAATGTTCGTGTTCTCTCCCAATTTATTTCCATCGTAATCGGATCAATGGCGACCCGATAGATTTTCTCGGCGACATCCAGGCTGATGAATTCGTCGATGACGTCGTTCAGGACCTTTTCGGGATCTCGCTCCCGCGGGTCTCCGACGCCCGAACCGCCGCCACTGGTCTTCACTAAAAGATCGCCTTTTCGGATCTGATACATCCGGTGCGGCTTCACGGTGATCTGCTCGCCGTCCCTTTGCAAATAGGCTTTACACAGCGGCCCCGGCATACCGCCGGCCGCAGCTGGAGGGTGGGTCTGGTCACCATCGGAGCTGCCGGTAGCCATGCCGCCATCACTACCTACGTTTAACGCTTCCCAGTGCATGCCGCTCCCGCCTCGCCACTTGCCCGCTCCTGACAAATCCTTCACCATATGATAGCGAACGATGCGCCACGGAAACCGGATCTCGACCTCTTCAACGTTGCCCCGTTGCACCGAGCCCAAAGTAGGGAACGTACACGCCCCTTCATAGCCGTCAAATCCCCACACCGCTCCGGCACCCCCGTCGGAATCAAAGGTCGTCTGCACGTACCGCTCGCCCGTTCGTGGGTCCGTGCCAAAGATATAGTGCCCGCGGTGACGGCCCCAGGATGCGATTGCTTTGTGAGGCATCGCCTCGGACAGCGCCATGACGGTAGATTCGAGAATCTGGGTTCCGACGCTTACCGGAGAACCGCCGACCGTGGCCGGGTATTTTGCGTTGACGACGCTTCCCTCCGGAGCCACGACTTTAACCGGGTTCATACTTCCTTCGTTGTGGAAATCCGCGAGAGACGAATCGAAAAATAGAAAACTCCCGGCGATCGCCCGGCTGTAGGTCGAAGGAAGGGTATTGTTCACGAATCCCTTACGCTGTTTGTCGCTCCCCGAAAAATCCAGGGTCATCTCGTCGCCTCTAACGGTAACGTCGCATCGCACCCAGATTTGGACATCGTGCTCTGTTCCGTCGTCATCCGACGCGGACTCTCCGTGGTAGGTTCCATCAGGGACCCTTGCGATCTCGGCGCGAATGGCGCGCTCCGTCCGGCTGAGCATTTCCTCGATGCAATCCAACACCGTATCCTTGCCGTATCTCTTGACCAGCGCCAGAAGTCGATTCTCGCAAATCTTGGTTGCGGCGATAAGCGCGTAATTGTCCACGCGCACCGCCTCAGGCCAGCGCACGTTGTTCCACACCAGCTCGAAGACGTCCTTTCTCTCGACGCCTTTTTCAAACACTTTGATCGGAGGGATGCACAAGCCTTCGGCGTGAATGTCGTATGCGTCGGGGAAGTAACCTCCCGGATAAGAACCGCCGGTGTCCATCTGGTGGCCGCGGGCCAAAGTGAAGAACAAAAGCTCGTCCTTATAAAAAATCGGACGAAAGAAGCCCCAATCAGGCAGGTGATTACAATAGCCGTGATACGGATCGTTATTAAGGATAACGTCGCCCGGGTAAAGATTGTCGCCGAACTTGTCGAGGATATAGCGCACCGAAAATTTCTGGCCTAAGAGCTGAGATGTCGGCCCGGCGGGAACCGCGAGAGTCCGGGCCTGCGCGTCCCAAATGCCGGCCGCGACATCATGGAGCTGGGCCATCAGATAATTCTGAGCCGTGCGGTCGAGCACGTACCGCATCTCGCGGCATGTGCTCTGGAACGTATGCCAGACTGTCGATAGCGTGATCGCGTCCACGCTGCCTTTATTCATCGTCTTGATTGCCTTTCCCAACCCGGGTAAGAAGGTAATTTTTCCATTGGTCCACGGTGCAAGTAAAACTCGCAGGAATCACCACAGTCGTGGTTGTCTCCTCGATAATGGCGGGTCCGGAAAACCGGCAACCCGCCAGGAGTTGCATGCCGTCATAGACGGGCGTGTCAACCTCACGTCCGTCAAACCAGCAGGAGCGACGTCTCTTGAGTCCTATTGCGCCGTCCGGCCCAACCCGGCTGATCTCACGCAAGCGAAACGGCGCTCTGGCAGCCGTCGCGCGAAGTCTAAAGGTTAAAAACTCCATGGACTTCCAGAGCATGCTGAACGTATAGAGTTCCTCGTGCCTTTCGTGAAATTTTGTCAGCGTCTCCTCGAGCCGGCCGGCGGTAAGATTGGCCCCGCCAAGCTCGACCTCGACTTCGTGGAACTGGCCGACATATCGCATATCGGCGGTGCGGGAGAAAACGACTTGCCCGGGAGGAATACCGTTGGCGCGAAACCCCTCCAATGCCTCCGCTTCCATCTCCTGGTAGAGCTGCTTCACTTTTTCGCTATCGATGCGTTTCGCCCCGCAGATGTAGGAACGGGCGAAGTTTCGCCCGATGTCCATGGCGAACATGCCAAAGGCGGAATAAGCGGCGGCGACCGACGGGATGACCACCGTCGGAATATTCAGGAGCTCGGCGATGGCGGCGGCGTGCACCGGGCCGGCGCCGCCGCCGCCCACGAGCGCGAAATCGCGGACATCGTAGCCCCGTTTGGTCGAAACTTCGGTGATCTGGTCGGCCATAAAAGAGTTGACCGTGGTAAAAATGGCTTGGGCGGCCTGGGCAACGGTCATCCCCAGCGGGTGAGCCACAAGCTTCATTGCCTCCTCAGCTCTTCCGCGTGACAGCTGAATCTCACCGCCGAGGAAGAAATCCGGGGGCACATAGCCGAGCAGGAGATCGGCGTCGGTGACGGTTGGATTTTTTCCGCCCTTGCTGTAGCAGGCAGGGCCGGGTTCGGCGCCAGCGGAGTGAGGACCTACTCGTAAAAGGCCGAGGGAGTCAATCCAGGCGATGGAGCCGCCTCCTGCCCCGGCGGAGTGAATATCCACCATCTTGACCGCCACCCGCTCCTCGCCAACCCAGCTCTCCGTGGTGGTGGGGATCTCGCCCTCGCGGATCAAGCACACATCCAGGGATGTGCCTCCCATGTCAATGGAAAGAAGGTTTTGGTGATCCACGACTTGTCCGAGATAATTGGCGCCGGCCGGAGCCGCGGCAGGACCCGAGCCGATCAATAAGACAGCGCGTGGAGCGCAGTGTGCGACCGTTTCAACAAGCCCGCTGGAAAGCATCAGCAGGAGATTTTTCCTGAAGCCCGAACCTTCGAGGCGATTAACTAAGGCCTTGAGATACCGCTCCACGACCGGACCCACGTAGGCGGAGACCACCGTTGTCGAGAAGCGCTCAAATTCCCTCCATACGGGCAGGATGTCATGGGAAGAAGTTACATAACCGCCGTTGAAATTGGTTTTCGCAATCTCGGCGGCCCGGCGCTCATGCTGCGGATTGACATACGAATGAAGAAAGCAAATGGCCAACGATTCCATTCCGGCTTCCTTGAGCTTGGCGCTCGCCGTTCGCACCTCGTCCTCGTTGAGCGCTGTCGAAATTTCCCCCGAGTCCAACACGCGCTCCTCGACCTCCATTCGATAGCGCCTCGGTACCAGCGGCTTGTACGGTGGAACGAAGACGTTATACATCGAGACGCGGATATTTTTGTATCCCCGGCGAATCTCGATGATGTCCCGGAATCCCTTCGTCGTGATCAGACCCGTCTTGGCGCCGTTTTCGTTGATCAAAGTGTTGGTGGCCAGGGTTGTGCCGTGAATGAGGAGGTCAACCTCGGCTAAGAATGTCGCGAGCGGCTGGCGGAAGTGTTTCGCCGCTTTTTCCAGGCAGGCGAGAAATCCCAGCGAGGGATCTTGCGGCGTGGTTGGCGACTTGAATTGCCTGAGTTCTCCCGCTGCGTCCAGAACGAGGCAATCGGTGAACGTGCCCCCTACGTCGATGCAGGCCCGATACATTCTTATCCCCCGAAGATCACTTTAGTCGCACCAACGATCCTGCTCTAATCAAGGCTTGAGATTTTCATTGGCATTGTTCCTGCTCCTTTTATTGGTGTTGTGAGCTTTTGCTCGGTCGGATCGTATCGTAGTTTACGTCCCTTGTCGCCGTCAAGGGCAAGGCGCCTCATGGAGATGAAGTAAGGATCTATTTTAGCTCAAAGGGAATTCCTGTCCTTCGCGAGATATCCAACAGCTCATCCACCACCGGCCTGATTAAAGGAATGCCTTCCTTGCTGCGGATGGCTTCGGCCTCCCTTTCAGGGTCGCCCGGTATCAGCGGACCCCCTGTACCGGGCGCAGGCTTGGTACTTCTGAAAACGCGTACCCATTCATCGATTTGCTTCTTGAACTCATCTTTATCGATAAAGCCGTCAATCTGCATCGCTCCGAAGAAATGGCCGATGCCTTTCCCTACGCTTCGGGACGGGATCTCCTGTCTTAGAGCGAACGGGGGCGCAAAAGGTCCCCAATTGGCGCCGCTTAGCGCGCCGCATAGAATATCTACCATTGCCGCGAGCGCATAGCCCTTATGGCCGCCCATTTCGCGTTCTGATCCGAGAGGCAATAAAGCCCCCCCGTTCACCATATCATCAGGATTGGTGGTCATAGCGCCGTTTTTGTCGATAACCCATCCCCTCGGCACCTCTGTCTTCTTGCGCCTCGCTATTTCCAGTTTTCCATAGGATGCGGCACTGGTGGCGAGGTCTATGACGATGGGAGGCTCCTGGTGGCCGGGAAAAGCGATGGCGATCGGATTGGTGCCCAACATTCTTTCTCCTCCCCACAAGGGGGCAACCAATTTAGTCGTATTCGTCATAGCCCAACCGATAAGATTCCTTTCCAGGGCCTTCAAGGGGTAGTAGCCGGCGATGCCGAAATGATTGCTGTTGCGCACGGCAACCCAGCCGGAGCCGTATTTTTCCGCCTTTTCCATGGCGATTTCATTCGCCATAGGACCCACTACCAGTCCCAGGCCGTTGTCGCCGTCCACCGTGGCCACACTGAGTTTTTCTCTGACTACTCTTGTTCTAGGTTTGGGATTGATTTTACCCAGCGCGAGCATATCAAAATAAGTATGCAGGCGTGCCACGCCGTGAGAGTCAATCCCTCTTAAATCACTTTTGGCCAGCACCTCTGCTGCTTGTTGGGCATCGGCTTTCGGGACGCCGAAATGCATGAAAACCTTAGTAGAGAACTCTTTCAGGGATTCAATAGGGAAACCGCGGCATTCTTGTTCTTCAACCGTAAACATTGTTGAGCGACCATCCGGCGCTACTTAATAGCGGTTACAGCGCCCTCTCGGTCTCTTTCCAGGGCGCCAGGCGTCTCTGCAACGCCTCCACGGCGCCGCTTAGAATTACCCCCAGCACGGCGAGAAAGATTACCGGAACGAAAAACTTGTCCGTTGCCATGGCGCTGGAGTAACGAATGAGCAGCGCACCCATGCCCGTCACCGCGGTGAACATCTCGGCGGTGATGATTCCGATGAGGGCGCGCCCTACGGCCAATCTCACCCCGGCCATGATAAAGGGGAGGGCGGCGGGCATGATGATCTTGGTGAATATTTTCCCCTCGCCCGCGCCGTAGGCCCGGCCGATGTCCACCAGGCCGCCGCTTACCGTCCGCACCCCGCTGAATGTATTCATCACCACGGGAAAGACGCCGCTCAAAAAGACAACCGCAATCTTGGCCTGGGCGCCGAGCCCGAACCAAAGTAAGAGCAACGGGATCAGGGCGACCCGGGGAGTCGCGTCAAGGGCGTAAACGTAAGGGTCGAGCAGATATTCCGCCAGGCGGTACCGTCCCATGAGCAGCCCCAAGAGGATGCCAAGCACAAGGGCTGCAGACAGCCCAATGGCATACACCTTGAGACTGCCGATGGCCTGCCGTTGAAATTCTCCTGCGATTAGGAGCTGCATGCAGGCCTTGACGATGGCAGAAGGGTAGGAGAGAAATAAAGGATTCACCTGGCGGCCGAAATACTCCCACAAGACCACGAAGATGACCACTGAGGCTGCCCGTACCAGTCTCAGGTGATCCGTCAGACGGAATGGCTGCGACTTGAGCAGGTTAAGCTCGGCCAGCGCCTGTTGTTCCTGTACGTTGAGTGCCAAGGGTTACCTTTCGTTTCTGCGCCGACATTGATCCGACGACTTCATCAAAAAACAAAGCTCAGCTAACAGCGCGTTCCGTCTCCTTCCATCGGGCCATGCGTCTTTCCAACGCCTGGGTGGCCTGAATGAGCCCCACGCCTAGAAGACCGAGGACGATGATCACCACGAACATCTTGGCGGTCTCGAAAAGGTTGCCGTAAAGGGTGAGCATGGCGCCGAGCCCGGTGATCGCCGTGAAGAGCTCGGCCACGATCATTCCTACCAGAGCCCGCCCCACAGCCAGGCGTACCCCGGCCATGATAAAGGGGAGGGCCGCCGGAAAAACGACCTTGAGGAGGAGCTGCCGCTCCGAAGCCATATAGGCTCGCCCCACCTCCACCATGGAGCCGCTTATGTTTTTCACGCCGCTTGCCGTATTGATCAGGATAGGAAAAAAGGCGAAGAGAAAGACGATGACGACCTTCACCGAAAATCCCAGTCCGAACCACATCATGAGGAGCGGGGTAAGCGCGACCTGCGGTGTGGCGTAGAGGGCGTTGATATGCGGATCGAGAATCGCCTCAGCCAAACGCGACCGGCCCGCGGCCAGCCCAAGTCCCACTCCCAGGAAGAGAGAAGCGCCAAACCCAACGGAAAGAGAGGCCAGGCTGACCAGGAGCTGTCGGAAAAGTTCGCCCGAGCGAATTAGTTGCACTGCGGCCCAGAATACGGCGGTGGGATAGGTGAGAAGGAGTGGGTCGGTGCGGCGTCCGTAAATTTCCCAGGCAGCCAGAAAACATAGAACAGAGGCTGCGCGAATCAGGTTAGGGTGATCGTAGAGGGACCAGGCCCGTTTGCGTGGAAAGCTTAACTCGTGGACGAGTCTTTCGTCGAGGGATACCGGCATGCGTTACTCCCGCAGAGACTCGCGCACGCGCGCCCGTAACTGGGCAAAGCGCGGGTCCGCCTTGACATCGCCCTCCCAGCGCGGCCGCGGCAACTCGACTGTCACTTCTTCCTTGATTCTGCCGGGCCGGGAATTCATGACCACGACGCGATCCGAAAGGTAGATCGACTCATCTATACTGTGGGTTACGAAGATTACCGTGGTATCGGTCTTGTTCCAGATCTTCAGCAGCTCTTCCTGGAGTTGCTCGCGTGTCTGCGCGTCCACGGCGCCAAAAGGTTCATCCATGAGCAGGATATCGGGTTTTTTTGAGAGCGCTCGAGCGATCCCAACGCGCTGCTGCATGCCCCCCGAGATCTGGTGCGGGTAGTAGTCCTCGAAGCCGTTGAGGCCCACCAGATCCAGGTATTGACGGGAGATGTCTCTGCGCTCCTCCCGGCCCATTCCTTCGATCTCCAGTCCGAACTCGACATTGCCCAGAACGGTACGCCACGGCAGCAAACCAAACTGCTGGAATACCATGCAGCGGTCTCTCCCGGGGCTCGTAACCGGATTTCCG
>Ga0209317_1003423_pt1 | contig 9989 bp, 5 predicted proteins | sample RifGroB2_FD_183994 | JGI IMG/M metagenome (GOLD analysis project Ga0209317, IMG submission 183994) | Soil microbial communities from Rifle, Colorado, USA - Groundwater B2 (SPAdes) (version 2) | ecosystem: Environmental > Terrestrial > Soil > Unclassified | place: Rifle, Colorado | collected...
GGAGGTTGAGCGCGATGTCCGTTTACCGGCATATGCCACGGCGGATGCCGCCGGCATGGATGTGGAGGCCGCGGTGACCGGGGATCTTAACATTGCTCCGGGCGACATTGTTCTTGTGCCTACCGGTTTCAGGGTATCACTGCCGTCCGGCTATGAAATCCAGGTGAGGCCGCGTAGCGGCCTGGCTGTAAAGCATGGACTGACCATCGTCAACAGCCCGGGCACCATCGATGCCGATTACCGCGGCGAGGTGAAGATCGCCCTGATCAATCTCGGCGGCGCACCCTATACCATAAGGAGGGGAGACCGTATCGCTCAACTGGTGCTGGCTCCGGTCAGTAGGGCAAAACTCCGGGTGGTGGCAGATCTGGATCGGACCGAACGGGACGCCGGCGGTTTTGGCCACACCGGAAGATAATCCATGCGATTCTCAATTCTCGGCAGTGGCAGTCGGGGCAATTCGGTCTTTATTGAGAGCGGTAAGACGGCAATCCTGATTGATGCCGGCTTTTCAGGAAAAGAGATTCACAACCGTCTGCGGTCGATCGGCCGAGACCTCTCCGAAATCCGTGCCCTGTGCATCACCCACGAGCATAACGATCATATTTGCGGGGTGGGCGTCATCGCCAGGCGGTGCGGAATTCCCGCCTACGCCAATCCCGGAACGTTTGCCGGCGGGGACAAGAAAATCGGCAAGATCGGCAACAGGATGGAATTTGAAACAGGGAACATCCTGCAGATCGACGATCTTGAAGTTCGTTCGTTTCGGATTTCCCATGACACCTCCGATCCGGTGGGATTTGTGGTCAGCGACGGCAAGGTTAGCCTGGGCTACTGCACCGATACCGGCCAGGTTTCCCGTCTGATAGCGACCAGACTCGCGGAATGCAATGGCCTTATCCTCGAATTCAACCATAATCTGGCGATGCTGAAAAACGGGCCCTATCCTTTGCCGCTCCAGCAGCGGGTCAGGTCAAGCCAGGGGCATCTGTGCAATGAGGACGCCGCAGAGTTGCTGGCGCAACTCATCGGCGACCACCTGCGCATCGCTGTGCTCGCCCACCTCAGCGAAACCAACAACACCCCCGAACTGGCGAGGGCCGCGGCACTTCAGGCTGTGGCCGAGTGGGGGAATACTTCTCTGGTTATTGCCAGTCAGGAAAAGAGCTTGCCGCTCACTGAGATCTAACTGAGATTTCCGGTTTACTTCTTAGGCAGGATGATCCGTTTGTCCTTCGGCTTTTCGGGGTTTGCCTTGAAGAGAACAAAAGTTTTACCGATCAATTGAACCAGGATGGATCCCGTTTCTTGAGCTACACCTTCTGAGGTGCTGTTCTTCTCCAGGCCGCTGTTGTTGCCTATTTTTACCTTGATCAGTTCATGATTGAGGAGTTCGGCATTGATAGTGTTGATGATGCCTTGGCTCACTCCCTCTTTGCCGATCTGGACGAGCGGGTTGAGGGGATGGGCAAGCGCCTTGAGGAATTGGCGTTGCCGAGTTGTCAAAGGCGAAGCAGGGGGTGAAGAAATTTCTGTCATTTTATTCCCTTATACAATAGAGCTGCATTAATAGTAGAGCTGTGTTCTTTTACAAATCAGCTGAAGAGATTGGTGAAGATTTCATAGCTGCCGACCCAGGCCCCGGCTGCGGCGCCGATACTGGTGAAGAGAAAAACAAGAAACACCCGCAGCAGGCGGTTTCGCCACCATCCTGAAAAGGTGGAGATATCGTTGCCGGCAAGCTCGATTTCCTTTACCAGTGGGGGGCAGACCATCACCTGCACGAAAGCACATACGTAGCCGGCTCCGATAAGCGGGGAGAGGGTGGTAATGGGAGCGGCAGCAAACGCACTCACCGTAGTGAGCGGATGGGCGAGCGACAGCAAAGCTCCGGCGGCCGCCGGGAGACCGCTGGCTAAAATCCAATACACGATGCTTGCCGTAGCGATGGCAGCACCTTTTTGTATCCCTATCAGGACGATCGAGCCGATCACGAAGAGAGGGAGGGACCAGCCAAGGATTTTATAGCCCGCACTGACCGGTGGGATAGTAGTAATCCCGGCCAGATCTGGTTTGTTGTCGGACACAAACTTCTGCATCATCCCGGCAACATGACCAGCCCCAACCACGGCAACGATTCTTTTGCCGGGCGAAGATTTGATTTTTTCGATAAGGTAGGTATCCCGTTCATCGATCAAAACTCGTTTGAGATCCGGCAGTGTGTCGCCCATTTCATCGAGCAGTTCAGTCAGAACATCTTTCTGCTTGAGTTCTTTCAGCTTCTCCTCGGAGATTTCGCTGTTATCAAAGAGACTCGTCAAAAGCGAGGCGAGCAGATAGCCCTTTTTCAGGAACGAGGTGGATTTCCATGCCCGCCGAAGGGTGATCCGGATATCCCGGTCGCACAACGAAACGGGAATCTGCAGCTCTTTGGCTGTTTGCGCAGCCATCAGCAGTTCAGCCCCCGGGGTGACGCCAAGCTGCCCGCCCAGTCTTTTTTGATACGCCGCCATGAGCAGGCTGACTATGAGGGTAGAGAGCTGCTTATTTTTGATGATCGTCTTCAGGTCGAGCGTCTGCCACTGCTGTTTCTGAGTGAGCGCGTGGTACCTTTTTTCATCGAGTTCCAGGCAGACGCAATCCGGTTGCTCCTGTTCGATAACAGTCTTGACCAGCTCGACGGACTCGCGGGAAATATGCGCGGTGCCGACGATAATGATCGTCTTGTCATCGTTGTTGATTACATGGACGTCGCTTCCATAACTGTGAGCGGGAAAAGCTGCCGTGGTCATTTAGGCGACCTCTTGATTGGTAATCTCATGTTGCAGTTGTAGCGGAAGGTAACTCCTTCCAAGGCAGAACGGAACGGAGAAGCCGGATTTCAGGTGCATTCCGAAATTTGCACCAAGGTAGACATTATCCCGCTGGTTGTCACGCAGATTCTACGAAAGAGATGGACTGTCCGGGTATGAAGGCTGGTGCTGGGATCAGACTTTTTTGAGTTTCAAGACAATGCCGGGGTGGATGAGGTTGTCTTTCAGATTATTCCATTTCTTGATGTCGGCGGTTGAAGCGCTGAATTTTTGTGAGATTGTCCAGAGCGTGTCGCCGTCCCTTACGCTGTACAACTTGTAGGGAGCAGAGTTAGAAGGGGCCATTTCCGTGACATGGACCTTTCTCCTCTCGGCTTTCAGCAGAGTTTTGCTGTCGTTTTCGACGATGGCGAGGGATTTTGTCTCTTTCATCGAGGGCGATTTTTTCTGATCGATGAAGAGGGTCAGCTGTTGACCGGTCCGAATGGAATATGCACCGTTCAAGTTATTCCAGGAGGCAATCATGTTGATCGGCACATTATATTGAGTGGCAATCTTGGAGATGGTTTCTCCGGGCTTGACTTGATGCATGACGAGGTTCTGCCGATTGTCCGTCCGACTGGCCACGGAACCTTCGGGAAGAAGCTGGTAGCTCACGGTATTGTAAGGAATGCGCAGATTCTGACCATAAGCCAGTTTGGGGCTGCGAAGGTTGTTCACCTTGAGCAGGGTGGTTCTGTTGATGCCGTACTGTTCGCAAATCCTCGCGAGAGTATCGCCTTTGCCGATCTTATGCGATTTAAAGCCGGTATTGACGATAGTATGCAGACGGGAAAGATTTTTCTTGGCAATGGCTGCCTTCGTTTCCGGGATTCTAACCGTGTAACTGGCGACATTGGGAGGAGTTTTATCAAGTCGCAGTTCATGATTCAGTTTCTTGATCGCCGTCGGGCTGCTCTCGCTGATGAGACCGATCGCGTCAAAACTCATCCCAGGGCCAACTCTGACTTTGTCGAAGCGAGGAACGGGGTGATAGTTGATATTGGTGAAACCGAATCGTTCCGGTTGCTTGGCAATAATCAGGGCAGCGATCAGTTTCGGCACATAGCGCTTGGTTTCAAGGGCCAGGTAATTTTCTTTGCTCGCCAGATCCCAGAAATTATCGACGTTGTATTTGTTGAGGCCATTACGGATCTTGCCCGGTCCCCCGTTATACGCCGCAACCGCCAGGTGCCAGTCGCCAAACTCCTTGTAAAGATCGGCCAGGAAGGCCACGGCGGCCTTGGTCGATTTCTCCACGTCTCGGCGTTCATCGACAAACTTATTGATTTCAAGATCGTATTGGGTGCCGGTGGCCTGCATGAATTGCCAGAGGCCGACTGCCATCGAGCGCGAGCAGGCCAGCGGATTGTAGCCGCTTTCGATCATCGGCAGATAGACCAGGTCATGGGGAAGTCCGTTGGCGGCGAGTTCCGCCTCCATAATCGGCATATAGGTGGTCGATCTTGCGAGCCAGCCGGCGAAAAGATCCCTTTGGCTGTTCTGGAAAAGATGCAGGTACATCTGTACCTGTTTGTTGAGAACTATTGGGAAGTCGTACAGTTTTCGTTGTTCAGGATCGATACTGATCGGTGGGAAAGTTTCATTCCAGATGCCGGTCTGGTCGAGTTCCTGGAGTTCCTGGTCCAGGCACATTTCCGCTTCGGATTTTTCAAGCGACGGGTCTAGTTGATCGTTCCCGATTTCCGCTGTTTCGAGTTGGGAATTATCGGGATAGGTGACGGTATGCAAGTCACCTGCACAACCTGAAAGAAAATATGTAAGAGATATGATAACAAGGGTCTTTACAAGTCGATAAGGTGTATGAATCATTCGTCGTTCCGGTTTATGGCTGGAGCGGCTTAGCCTGGAAGAAAGGCGGTATGTTTCGCAATAAGCCTGTTGTGATATATTGGATAACCTTGTACATTCATATCCGTTTGAATTGAAATCACTAATGGCTAATATTTAAAACAGAAATATCGAGCAATTGCAAGGATTATACTTGTCGAGACGGGATGGATTGTCTTTTTATCCATTTTTTCCGTTTGTCAAGGCCTGAACAATCAAGATCATGTTTAAAAAAATCTTTTTTATTTTCACCATCTTCAGTGCGCTAGCCGGAGCGGCGCTGACGTGGTGGGTGTACCGGTTGGTTGTAGTCGAACCGGGAGATGCCATCCGGCCTGAGAATATCCGCAAGATACTGGGGAAAGAGAGCGAGGTGTATTACAGTGACGGTGTGACCAAGCTGGGGGTGTTTTTCGATACCGCCCATCGTCAGTATGTTACCTTCGAAGAAACTCCGAAAACTTTTGTCAATGCTCTGGTTGCCTCGGAAGACGAAAGGTTTTTCCAGCACGTCGGCTTCGATCCGGTCGGCATAGTCCGGGCGATGGTGCGAAACATCCAGGCGGGCAAGATCGTTCAGGGCGGAAGTACGCTCACGCAGCAGACGGCTAAAAACCTCTTTAAGCGAACCGACAGGTCGCTCGAAGCGAAGGTGAAGGAACTGCTTTTCGCCCTGCGCCTGGAATATCATTACTCCAAGGAACAAATCTTCGAGTTTTATGCCAACCAGTTCTACGTCAGCGGCAATGGCCACGGCTTCGGCGTTGCCGCCAGGTACTACTTTGATAAGACCCCGCAGGAGTTGACCCTTCTCGAAAGCGCCTTTATCGCCGGCAGCGTGAAAAGGCCGAACTATTACAATCCCTTCATAAAAAAATCCACAGAAGCGATCGCAACCGCACGTTCACGCGCGAAAGCACGGACCAGATACGTCCTCGATAAGATGGTTGAACTGGGGATGATCGGCGAAGCCGAACATAAGGAGGCCGTTGCTGCGGAAATCGAATTCAACGAAGGCAAGGTCGGCTATGCCCTCGACCACGCGATGGAACTGGTGCGGGATGCCGTTTCATCCACCGAGGTGCTGAATGCTCTTGAAGCCTATGATATAACCAATATCGCCACCTCAGGCGTCAGAATAATTACAACTGTGGACCGGGAACTGCAGCACAAGGCTCTTGCCAGCCTGCGCGGGGAACTCTCGCGGCTAGATGTGCGTCTGCGCGGCTACAATCGCGACGAGGTCCAGGCGGAACTGAAGGATCTCGGTTACACCGGCGATTCGGAGGTGCGGGAGGGTGATTATGTATTCGGCAACATTGTCGAAATCAAAGGCAAAGGCAAAGAGATAGAAATCACGGTGGAGCTCGAAAAACAGCTTGGACGTGGCGTGATCGACTCGGCAGGGCTGGCGGAAATGGTCAGTTCCCAGGTGAAATGGCAGAACAATCTTTGGAGCGAGCCGGCAGCCGGCGACCAGGAAAAGCTCCTGCAGCAATTGCAGACAGGTGACCGGGTTTGGGTAAGCATCCGGGCGCCCTCGAAGGATCACCCGGTTCTGCTTTCCCTGGAAAAATTTCCTCAGGTTCAAGGCGGTGCCATAGTCCTGAAAGACGGGGCGATCAAGGGCATGGCCGGAGGGGCGGAAAACCGGTTCTTCAATCGGGCGATTCATGCTAAGAGGACCATGGGGTCCGCCTTCAAGACGCTGGTCTATGCCGCCGCTCTGCAACTCGGCTGGAATACCGCAGATGTCTTGAGAAACAGCCGCGATCTCTTTGTTTTTAACGGCCAGCCCTACTTTCCGCGGCCGGATCACAAGAGTCCTTTTGAATGGGTGTCGATGAACTGGGCAGGTGTTCTTTCGGAGAATGTCGCTTCGGTGTGGCTGCTGGCCCATCTGTGCGACCGGCTGTCACCGGCGCAGTTCCGCGAAGTTGCCACCCATGTGGGCCTTGCGCCCCAGACCGCCAGCGGAGAAGAGGAATCGTACCGGTCCTACAGCACCAGGATTCGCGATCGTTACGGCATTATAATGAACAGTGAAATGTTGCGGTCAGCTGCCTATCGCAAAGCGGTGGAAAGCCTGGAAACCGACTTTGTCTTTGACGGGATGCTGGATGAATACTCTATTCTCCAGAACCTGCATTACGGACAAAACTTCGACCGGTTCGCAAGAGACCTGAGCCTTGGCTTGCAGCAAAGAAATGCGACCATGTCCAAACCGGAGGCCGACGAGCTGGAGGTGCGCAAGCAGTTGCTGTCTCGCAGTTACCTGCGGCTGAAGTCGCTGAGGGGCGAACTGGCTGAATTCCGGTCGGCGGTCGAAAGCGGCCTGGAAGGTGTCGAACCCGACCCCTTCGAACAGACCGTTGCCGCAGGGCTCTTCGTGAATCTCGTCTCGGGCGAGTATTCATTCAACCGACTGCTGCAACCTTCGGGATACCTGGCAAGGGTTACCGATCACCTGCTGCGCAGCACCCTTGAGGAACTTGGCCCATCGGGCAGAGTCCTGTTCTGGGAGAAGGTAAAGTTGGATGGCCAACTCACTGCCGGTACCTTCGACAAGGTTGAAGAGCAGATTAATTACGAGCAGCAAAAACTTTCCGAAGAACTGCCGTACAGTTTCGAGGTGCTCTCGCAGGTGGGTGATTTCCGGATAACGGTGGGGCTGCATTACCTTATCCAACTCGCGGGACAATTGGGAATAAAGGGCAATCTCGAGCCGGTCCTCTCCTTTCCTCTCGGCTCGAATGTTGTCACGCTGCTTGAAGCAACGAGAATGTATGAGGGGCTGGTGACCGGGAGCGTCACGACCTTCGGCGAACCACACCAGGAGGACGGCAACGATTCCTTGGCAATATTGAGCCGAATAGAATCGGAAGACGGCAAAGTGCTCTTTGAACCCAAACCGATACGAAAACAGGTGTTCGATCAGAAAACTACCCTGGCGATCGGCGGGATTCTTGAAAATGTCGTAAAGTTCGGGACCGGCAAGAGCGCCGGCGATAAGGTGAAACTCCGTGCCGATGAGCAGGGAGGTGGCGCCGAAATAGCCAAACTCAATCTGCCGGTCCCCCTGCTTGGCAAAACCGGAACGGCCAACAATTACACCAACGCTTCCTTCTTCGGCTATCTACCGGGGGTAATGGCGAGCGGGGACGGGATGGTCCAGCAGGATGGCTTTGCCATCGGCACCTATGTGGGGTTTGACGATAATCAACCCATGCGGCGGAAAGCCAGCCGGATAAGCGGTGCTGCCGGCGCTCTGCCGACCTGGTGTGAGATTGCCAATGTTTTGCTGAAGGAACAAGACTATGTCAGCAAGCTTGACCCGGTTGATATTTCGTTTTATGGTCTCATATTGAAGCGCGAGGATTACGGTCAAATGAATCTGGCCGTGACTTTGGACCAGGGCGGAAAGTTGGTCGAGCCGATGGCGCCGGTAAGTGTGACGGTGCGGTCTCAACCCGCAATTTTGACCTTTGGTAGCCAATCCGACACCGGTCGCTTTGAGATTGAAAGAAATTTCCGGCCATTCTGGAGTCATGCTGAACCAGCATCCCAATAGCTCCGACGGCAGAGCAGCTTTTTCTAAATGAACAGTAACGAATCTTTCACCGATTAGCTTAAAGATACTATGAAAAAATTAGCCTGGAGTGCCTGCATCCTCGCCTGTACCCTGACCTTTGCCGGTTGTGCAGTGCCGAAAAAACCGCTGATCGAGCGCCCCGCTCCGTCGGCCGTAACGAAGCAACCGCCGGTGGCATCGCCCATCGTTCAAGATTTGCCGACGGAAGTACCGCAGTCGGAACCGCTGATCATCGAGGGTCCATTGCCTGGGGAAATAGTGGAGAAAAACATCGAGGAAGAATTCCCCTCCCTGCAGTACATCGATGCCCGGATCGCCGAATACGGACGAAAACTCGAGCGTTGGAAGGCGATAGACGGCAAGGGAGCGGGTCAGCCGGGAAAAGAGCCTGATCCCGCCGAAATGGTGAGCTGTTTCCGCAAGCTGCAGAATGTGATGCAGGGGTATGACGAGATGCGGGGTAGGGTGATGCAGGCATGGCAGATGCCTTCCGCCGGCCGCACGGACGGGTTGTCCATTGTCGAACTGCAGAAAAGCGACATAGAGTTCATGGAAAGCTCATGCGCCCGTCTGCTGACGGACCCGGGCGACCAAAGTGTCGACGACTCGAGTCAAAGAGAAGACGGTGACGACCTGGCGGAGCTTGAGACGCTGATCGATCGGTATTCGGCAAGCAGGGAATATCAGGAAGTGGCCAAGGTGTGGCAGAAGATGCCGCCGACGCAGCTTGGCCGGGTGAATTTCCGCACTAAAATTCACTACGGGAATGCCTTGATACATCTCAATCAGCAAGCAAAAGCTGCAGAAATGTATCAGCAGGTCGTCGATCAGATGTCCGTTTCCGACGATCAGGCCACCGATCTCGTATCTTTGCGAAAAGTGCTCGCCGATCTGTACATGGCCTCCGGAAATACCAAGGCGGCAGCTATTCAATATCACAAGATTTCCGAAGACTACCAGAACATTGGCCGCATTGAGGAATGGTCGAAGCTCCAGTTGTCCGCACTTGACCGGCCCGCGGAAGCGGGTCCCGAAATGAGGGAATATTCAACGCTGCTGCGCAACTATCTGGGTTTTGTCCCGGAAGAGGACGGTTACAAGGTGCTCTGGCAGGCTGAAAAATTTCTTGAGCAATATCCCTATTCGCCGGTTTCATCCAATGTCGAGGCCATCAAGGAAAATGTCAAGACTGCTGCCGATAAATGGTTTGACGGCTTTATGTCCGGCGTCGACAAACTGAGCGATGAAAAGAAGTTCAAGGAAGCCCAGGAAAAACTGGAGACCATCCCGGCAAATATTCTCGGCCCGGATAAGCAGCTTGTGGTTAAAAGCAAGAACGACGAACTGCTGATGGGGGCGGCGGTCGACCAGGAAACCGACCGGATTGCTCAGATTCAGGATCTGCAGAATCAGTGGAACCGAGGCATGCTGCTGGCGGGAGAGGAAAAGTTCGAAGAAGCGATAGCCGTCTTCGCCGGTCTCCTCGATTCGGAGTACTCTGCGAAAGCTCAGGAAAAGATCAAGGAACTCTCGCTTGCCGCGGCCCAGGCTGATCGCAAGAAGGCTGCCAATCTTTTTGTGCGGTTCACGAAAACCACCGATCTTGAGAGCCGAAAGAAACTTCTGCTGGAATCGCGTAAGGTGCTGAAAGATATCCTGGTGAAATATCCCAATGTGGATATAGGCCCGAAGGT
>Ga0209317_1003424_pt1 | contig 9986 bp, 10 predicted proteins | sample RifGroB2_FD_183994 | JGI IMG/M metagenome (GOLD analysis project Ga0209317, IMG submission 183994) | Soil microbial communities from Rifle, Colorado, USA - Groundwater B2 (SPAdes) (version 2) | ecosystem: Environmental > Terrestrial > Soil > Unclassified | place: Rifle, Colorado | collected...
ACCGTCGGAGCGGCATTCTTGCCGCGATTCTCTGCACATCAATCGCGGCAGGAATGCCGCTCCTACGGGAGGCCTCGGCACGTGTTGGGGTGAACGGCTCTATCGTGAGACCCCAACATGCCGTCGGGTTACGCGATGAGGCCGCTAACCCGACCTACGAATATACGGGTTCCGCGAACTTAACGGCATTGCTCCCATCCCCGGACGCAAAAACGGCCAGGACCAGCCTGACCGATATATTGAGCTTGCAGCGGAAAAGTAAGCTAACGTCTCCACGCTATGTCTGGTCCGGCTTCACTGGTCCATGGGCGGTGCCCACTTGATGGTGACTCCCTGCTTCTTTGAGACGGGCGGCTGCTCTTTCCCAACACCCTCCCCTGCATCGGCGGGCTTATCCGACCGGTCCTTTGCCTTTATTTCAGCGGGCGGCACGGGATTCTTGAAATAGCTTACAGCCTGCACCTCTTCGCTGGGAAGGTCCATGACGACGTTTTGCACCTTGCCTGAGCGGTAGGTTATCACCATTGTGTCGGCGGAGGCGTCCGCGACACCCGAAAGAGTGCTGACAATCAGCACGGCGAATAGGCAGTTTTTTGTTCTCATTGATCACCTCGCAGCAGAAAATGTTGCATCCTGACTAGATACCCGGTTTCGACGCCAGAATGTTCAGCAGCTGTTCAAATTCGTGGTCCTTCAGAGGAACCGGTCTCATCTGACTGTTCTCACGTTTCTTTCTCGGATTTTCCAGCCATTTCTTCAGCAGCTCCGCTGTCCACCTGCCGTTATCCGGCAAGTTGGCAGGGTAATATTGGGAAAAAAGTCCCGACAGATTGGGCCCTATGTCGCCTTGGCCCAGAGCCCCGAAGACTTCGGTCAGCACCTTGTGGCAGGGACCGCACTTTTTCTGGAAGATATTCTCCCTCCGTTTTTTCAGCTCCGCGAAATGCACCACCTGCGGCGCTTCACCCCCCACGGGACTTGCCTTTAGCGCTCCGGCAAGAATCGCATTGACCAGATCGGTTATCTGCCGGTCGTCGAATCTGAAGTCGGGCATGAACAGCGCCTGGGTTTTTATTGCCTGGAATATTTTTTCCGGGGGGGTATTGGGCGCCAAACGGTCGAGGTTGCTTGCCAGACCGGTTCCCTTGCCGCCCGTGGTATGGCAGCGCCGGCAGGCGAAACCATCCAGCAGTTTTTCCCCGCGCAGCAAAGGCTGCGACCCCGGAATGGCGAACCAGGAATATTTGGCCCGGATCAGATCGCGATGGGCGATGGCAAGACGGTCGGACCGGTCGTCACCGCGGTGACAACCGACGCAACCCCCTTTGTCCGAATAATGCTGTTTGTGGCATTCAAGGCAGGCCACCCTGCCGGCCAGAGCGTCGGCACCCGGCCAGAACAGCAGGCAGACCAGCATCGCTAGAAAGGGAGGACCAATGCCCAATTTTCACCTCTGAAAAACATGCCAAGGAGTGTCAATGCGATTACGGCAAAAAAGACCAACAAGGTAACGATGCTTACCGGCAGGCGCTCCCTGGCAAACCAGGTCGCGTGCTCGCTTTTTTGCCGCCCCGCCAGCCAGGGAAGCAGTATGCAGGCGGCGGTCAGGGAGAGCACGGCATAAATGAGGTACTTCGAATAACTCACCAGTTCCTGAATCCAGAGCAGAAACCAGGCGGATTTGACCGGATTGGGCACCCGTGCGATGTTGGCCGGCTCCTGCAAAGGAGCCGGTATGAGCGCGGACAGGACCAGCAGAACCAGGAGCAAAACGGCCATGGAGATCTTGATCAGGCGGAAAAAGTAGGGAGAGCTTTTGACGTAGCCGCGCATCATAGGTAGGGCAAGACCCCCTTGTTTTTTCTGATCCGGTAGAAATGCAGAAAGCTGAGTAGCAGCACGCTCAAGGGAACCAGCATGATGTGCAGCACGTAAAAGCGCAGCAGCGACATCGGCTGTCCCACGCCGTCGGGTACCAGGATGGCGCGCAGATACGAGCCGAGAGGAAAAATGGTAAGCAGCTCCATGCCGGTCTGGGTGGCCCAGAGGGCAAGCTGGTCCATCGGGAGCAGATAGCCGGTATAGGCCTCGAACACGCAGAGCAGCAGCAATCCGCAGCCGAGCACCCAGTTCAACTCCCTCGGTTTTTGATAGGCACCGGTCAGAATGACCCGCAGGGTGTGGAGCATTAGCAAAACGAGCATGAAATGGGAACTCAGCCGATGCAGGCTGCGCAGGTAGCGGCCGCCCCAGACCGACGCTTCGAGAAAGAGGATCGAATTGAAGGCTTTTTCCGGCGACGCCTGGTAATAAAACAGCAGCAGCATTCCGGTGGCCGCCAGGATCAGGAAGGCGGTAAAGGCCAGGCCGCCCAGACAGAAGGTATAGGAAAAGGCGAGGTTTCGTCTCAGCACGACCCGGGGAAAGAGATGGCCCAGGAACTCGTTAACCATGCAACCCTCCAAAACTTGCGGTCATACCACCACCTCGAAAAACTCGCCCCGTTGCACCACCTGATAACGCGGCAGTTGGCGGTCGGCCGGCCCCTTCAGGACAACTCCCCGACGGTCGAAGCTGCTGCCGTGGCAGGGACAGACCAGCTCGGTAGGCGTGACGTTTATGGTGCACCCCAGATGGGTGCAGACCAGACTCAGGGCGTAGACGGCATCCCCCTCGCGCATAAGCGCCACTCTCGCCTCCCGGTAGACCAATGCCCCGTCGAGCGGCAACTCGGCCTTTGCCACGCTGAGCAGGATCTTTTGCTGCGGGACCCGGGGGCTCAGGAACTTGCCGAGCGAAAAAAGACCCGCCAGGGAGAGAATCAGGGTTCCGATGAATTTTCGACGCGATTGATCAGATTTTGCCATTTTTGCAGGTACGCCTTTTGATATGCCGGACTTTTTTCGGTCAGCAGCAGATAGCGCGAAACGGGAAGAAAATCGCCGTTGGTCACTTTTTGACCGGTTCGGTCCCAGAAGGAAGGGAGCGTCATGCCGTCGGCCTGCAACTGGTAGATCCTGTCTTCCTTTTTCTCCATGATAAAGCGGCGCGGCGTGTCGTGACACCCCTCGCACATCACCGTGCCACGCCGGATGGTATGGGGGAAAAAGGCTTTCCATTCGGCGGCCAGCAGGCGGTTCTCCACCAGATCCGGCCCGGTCGCCAGGGGCCAGTTCCCCACCGGCCGGTCGTTTTTGATGTCGGAGAAATAGAGCAGGAACTGCGGCCGGATCGGGCTCACCTTGCCCCGGGCGTTGATGCCGAGCGGCGGCGCGTCCTGCTTGCGCAGATAGGCGCTTTTCACATAGTTCCCCTCGTTGCCGCGCACCCGGTAATAATCCTGCGACGGGCTGTCGGCAAAACGGAGGTAGAAGGTCCCGTACTCCTGGGGGGTCCAGGCGGAGTGGCAGGCGTAGCACTCCAGCTTTTCCAGGTGGGCGCCGATCCGGTGCTCGACGACCTTGGTGCTCACCTTGTGACAGTCGAGGCAGCTTTTGGAGGACTTGCGACCCGCTACCAGGCTCGCCATCGAGTGGCAGGTGCCGCATTTGATCCCCGCCTCCGCGTGCACGTCGGGGGTCATTTTCAGGTAGGTCTCGCCGTAGGCAACCTCGCCGCGCTGGTAGCGCAGGCTGTCCTCCCGGGGCGCCATGCCGTAATAATCGGTCCCGACGAAGTACCCCTTGTGGCAGGCGAAACAGCTGCTATCCGTGGCGGGGGCGATCTCGTGCCCGCTTCCGCCGTGACAGTCGGTGCAGCTCGAAAGGTGACAGGAGCCGCAGCTGTTCTGGAAAAACCCCGGATCGAAGGCGCCGATGCTGCGGTCGACGAAAAGCTTTTCACTCTTCCTGGTGGCCATGGCGCCATCGAAGAGCGCTGCATAGCCCCGGTGGCAGCCGACGCAACCGGCGGCGCGACCCGCCCCGGCTGCCGGATCGGCCAGGGTGTCGCTTTCGCTCAGGTGGCAGGAAAGGCAGGCCAGGCCGGCGTGGACGCCTTTCAGGGTGACCCGGTGGCAAACCTTGCAGTTTTCAGCCGCGCCGCCGGCTGCCGTATCAAGGAGCAGAAAGCAGACGGCGATGCAGAGCATCATCAAGCGCACGATAGTTCAGCTCCTTCCGGTAGATGGGGTCTTTCGCCTTGTCATGGCAGACGATGCAGGTGTTGACCGCCAGGGTGCGCCGCACCTCTTTGCCGTTCAGCGGCCGGGAACGCTCCCGGGTAATGGCGGAGTAGGCACGCACCCTGCCGTCCTGCATGGTGAGAAAGCCGTCCAGCGGCTTGTCCGCCGACTGCTCGCAGATCAGGGTGCCGTAGATGCTGCCGCCCGCTACCACATGCTGTCCGAAGCCGAGAAAGGCCGGATTGCCGTGGCACTCGCTGCAGCCGACTGCCCGGGTACCGGTGTTGTGGGAATAAAACGGGGCAAAGCGCAGCTGCTGCTTCCCCTTGAAGCGCGCCACGTATTCGTCCTTCGAGGTGGAGCCGTCCGCCTCGATCACGGTGACGAAGGTCTGGCAGCCGGGGGTGACCGGAGATATCTTCCCCCGCTGGTTCAGCGCCAGCGGGAAGGGGTACAGCATCCGGTAATCCTCCTTCTCGCTGAAGCGGCCCGGCGTTTGCTCCCCTTTTATGAAGTCCATGCCGGTTTTCGTCTTGTCGTAGGTGGTGTGGCAACCGTAGCACTGCACCACGGTGCGCGAATGACAGGAATAACACTCCATCCTGCCGTGGCCCACGATGCTGTGCTCGGGGTTTCCGGTAATCACCTTGCTTCTGAACAGCTTGCCGCTTCTTTTGCCCAGCACCCAGACCACGCCGTCCCGGTAGAAGACGTTGGAATAGCTGCGCCCCTTGGCGGTCAGCAGCATCTTCATCCCCGGCCGCATCTGCATCCGGTAGCTTTTGGACTCCCGCAAAGCCTCCTCGTTCTCCCTGGTTATTTCCCGGTACCGGGGAGGTTTCGCCCCGCCATGACAGTCCTCGCAGCTGATCTCGGTCTGGAGGTACATGTTCTCGTAGGCGTAGCCGTCCCCCATGACGTCGCGCGAGGTATGGCAGTCGATGCACTCCATTCCCGCCGCGGCATGGACGTCGGGGGCGATGTGGACGGCGTTGCGGGAGCCGCTCAGCATTACCGGACCGGGCAGACCGTTCCGGGTCGGCACCATCGAGTTGTTGCCGTCGTAGAGACCGTCGTAGGAAAGGGCAATGCGGCCGCTCCGGTTGTGGCAGCGGGCGCAAACCTTGTTGTCGGGGAGCTTCTCCATGGCGTGGCTGGCGGAATAGGGGGTTTTCCCGGCGACGGTCGCGTCCTTCCCCTGATAGGTTGCGGTGTCGTTATAGGGAAAATGGCAGGAGGCGCAGCCGGAGGCGTGACTGGCGCCGTACACCTCCTCCGTTTCCAGGGCGACATGGCATTGCGAGCAGAACTTGCGGTACAGCTCTCCGGATAAATGGTCCAGTTCCGCAACCGGCTTCAAGGTTTGCGGCTTCCCCTTCGAGTCGTAGACATCCCCGCCCCTGCTGCTGTAAAGCTGATTGTCCGGCCCCTCCCAGGTGAGCTGGCTGTTTTTGATCATCCCGGTATTGGTGTACATCAGGTTTGCCTTGACCCGGTCCAGCTGGTAGAGGTGGCAGGCACCGCAGGTCTTGTCCCAGTGTTGCGGGGCGGCGGGGTTTTTCGGGCCGAACATGGCGAGATGGGAGGCGTTCTTGTTCTTTTCCTTAGGGTCGCCGCCGTGGCAGGAGACGCAGTCGGGATGGCTTGCCGACGCCTTTTCGATCTGCGGATGACAGGTTTCGCATGCAGAGGTCTTGGCGCCGTGCCCCCCGCAGCTCACCAGGGTAAGGAGTAGCGGAAGAAGCCACAGGCGCCTCGTGTAAGAGCTCCGTTTGTTAGTAAGAGATGTCATGCAGCCCGTTGCTTATTCATTAATAGATGCGCCCTACTATAATGAAAATATGGCTTTTAGCCAAGTTCTTTAATGTTACTTTGTTCGGTTTTACCCTGAACGCTTTGCTCCCCCTCGTTGCCATTAAGTTACCTTATAAGCAACCAACCCCGCCTGCGGCGGGGTTATGTCGGAGAGGAACTCTGCCCTAACTCTAAGATACCCGGATACTGGGTCCCCCCCTTTAGCAAAGGGGGGACAGGGGGGATTTGCCTTTGAAGTCCCACAGAAGCAACCAACCCCGCCTGCGGCAGCGTTTTGTTACCCCGCACAAGCCCCCTCTCCCTTGACTTGTCAGACGTAGCCTTGGCGAAGGCTGAACTTGTCAGACGTAGCCTTGGCGAAGGCTGATGGGAGTGGGATGAGGAGAGGGTGAAAAGCTGGCACCAGCCTTACCCTCCCCCCACCCGAACCCTGAACCGTGGCCAAATTTGTGTAGGTCACACGTAGCGCTGCGTGTGACCTACACAAATCGACCGACAACAGGCGTGCTGTCGGTGCTAAATGATGCGTAACGGAAGGCTTTATCCCCCTCCTGACCTCCCCCTTGAAGGCAGTGTTGTCCGGTTTACTCTTTGCACTGCAGATCGACGCAGCGCAAAAGGCCCCTCACCCGGCCTTCGGCCACCCTCTCCCGGTGGGCGAGGGTATGCCAGAACCCTTCTCCCTCCGGGAGAAGGTGCCCCGAAGGGGCGGATGAGGGCATTGCCACAGAGTGCAGGACCCAAACTGGACGTCACTGCCTTGAAGGGGGAGGAACTTGTACAGCGGAAGCTGACGGGGAGAGGGTGAAAAGCCGGCACCTGCCTTACCCTCCCCCCCAACCCCCTTAAAGGGAGGGGGAGTCGTAGTAGGCAGAGGGAGTCGTGGTCGTAGGTCGGGTTAGCGGTTTCAGCGCGTAACCCGACAGCATTACAGTCATCAATTAAGCATTACAGTCATCAACTAAGCATGACAGTCATCACTAAGCCGCCGGAGCCGGCGTAAAAGAGCCTAACAGCCACCCCCGCCCGATTGTGCCGGGCCGGCGGCACCGGTAGCAGCGGGACTTCGGTAGGCGGCATCCTCATTCTCGATCTGATTGGCCCTGGGATCGGTTATCTTGCTGAAAATCCCCACGGAAATGGCATCTAGCGGCAGCGCCTCGATGTGGTTCGACGTCATAACGGTCGGCGTGCCGGCAACGGCGACGGTCTTGCCGAGATTGTAGACCACCAGTTCGGAGAGCCCCGGGACGTCCGTCGCCCAGGCGGCGGCAGCCGGCAGCTTGCCGTCGTTGTCGGCGCTCGCCGACATCTGTCCCCACTGGCTCCAGGAGCCGTCATACCAGACGACGTTCCAGCCGAGAATCCCGTCCAGGACAAAGAATTCCGAGGAGGCGATGTAGCCGGTTCTGCAGTACACGTAGGCAGTCTTGGTTGCATCCATGCCGGCCGCGGCAAACTTGCTCTTCAAGCTGTTTTCCGTGCCATCGTCTGCCGGGAAAAAACGGCTGGCCTTGTCCTTGTCGAAAAGGGAGGTGAAAGGTAACGCTTTGGCATACTTCAGGTGGCCTTCAAAGACCGGATAATCTTGCGCTACCGGGGGAGTGCCGGCATTGGGCTCGAAGACACCTTTGGTGGAGCCCGGAGCTCCCGCATACGCCCCGGCGGTCGCTATCGACCGGCTATCGATTATCGCATGTCTGGTCGCATCGTAGCTCCCGACCGCGGCGATCATCTCGCCGAGCGAACCTCGCAACCCTGCCTGGACCCGGTTCCGGTTATTCGGGGTAACAAGGTATTTGGAACGGGCAATGACCGGGGTTGCCGAGGTTGACGCATACTGCGCCTTCCAGCCGTTATCCCAGCCGTCCAGCACCTTCAGGCGCTCCTTGGGAAAGCCCCAGTAGCGGAAGGTGGCATAGCCACGGGTCGCATTGTAGACAGGGTCGAGGGAGGATGCGGTAAAGACGATGGTGGTATCCTTATCTATGCCGCAGCGCTGGATCAGCGCATCCATTTTGCCGCCGTCCGCAACCATGGTGGACGTGGCCGCCACGGCCTCGATGCGCGTTTGCACAATCTCCGCCGGATCCACATAGATGGCCCCGGGGATATGTCCTCTGTCGTAATAGTCTTTGGACGCCGTGATGTCCAAAATGACGACTTTTTCCCCGCTCGCTTTGTTCACCAGGCCGGCGTCGACCCACCCCTTGAGCGTCGCGGCATCCACAAGTGAGGTAGCCGTCCGGGTTAATACCGGGCCGGAAACGGCGCTATCCTGCCCGCTGGTACAGCAGCCCCAGATAACCAGCAAGTTCAGCGCCATAAAGCCGCCCAGCCAACCCCGCAGCATCCGCCCTTTTATCCCTGCCTGTTTTGCCATACTGTCTCCTTTCCACTGATTCATCCGGCCCCATCACCCGCGCTTTTGACGGCGTTATTGCGGCGGCCGGTCCTTCGGTTTCAGATAAGCGAACTTCTTCTCGACAACGGCAGCGCCCCAAAACCCTCCCAGCGCCACGGCAATGACCAGGAGCACCACGGCACCGTACGGTATCCGGAAGTAATCGTAGATGGTCTGTTTTCCGAGGGACGAGGAATCCGCAAAGCATTGCAGTGAGGGATACAGCTCGCCGAAGAGGAACATCCCGGCGACCAGACCGCCGACGAACAGCATGGCATCCAGTTTCCCGGTGGCACATGCCACGACCGAGGTGCCTGGGCAATAGCCGCCGATCACGAAGCCGACCCCCAGGATCAGCCCGCCGACCACCTGGGGCCAGACGAAGGTGCCGACCATGGCAACCTGGCCCAGATCCAGGAATCCGGTCCGGGAAAGCAGGAAGATTCCGAGCATCGCCGTCACGATCGCGGTGAATATGACCTTGAATACCGCCATGTCGTAGAAGTAGAACTGGGCCGCGAGTTTTTTGGCACTGCCGAAACCGGCGCGTTCCAGCAGGAATCCCATGCCGATGCCGAGGGAAACGGCCAGCCAGAGGGTGCAATCGGCGGAAATCACATCGTTAAGTATCAGCGGAGCTGTCATAGCCATTGCCTCCTTACCAGGTAGGCCGTCAGGTAGGCCCCGACGAAAACGCAGATCATGAAGATCCAGCTGCCCAGGTTCAGGAGCGCGCCGCCGGAAAGTGCCTGGCCGCTGGTGCAGCCGCGGGCCAACTGGGCTCCGACCGACATCAGTATGCCGCCGGCGAATGCCAGGGCCAGTCTCGCGGCGTTGGCAGCCTGCGGTCCGCGGTCGATCGAGAACCTCACCCGGCCGGCGATCACTCCGGAGACAAGGCCGCCCAGCGCGATGCCGATCACCTGAAAAACCAGGTAATCCTTCAGAGGGTGCGCGGCACGTTCCGGAGCGAGATATTTCTCAAAGAATCCGTTTCCCGCGATATGGTCGGGAGCGATATTGCTCATCACCCATGAGACAAACGAAGCAAAGGCTCCGGAAGCTCCCAAGCCCCGCCCCGTGATCAGATACGAGGACAAAAGCACCAGTCCCAGACCGAAACCGGCCCAATAGGGGTTCATGTACCGTTTCTGTTCTTTCGTCATTTGATTGTCCCTGTTTTTTGCAATGGGCTCTCCCCCGTAAAGTGCTCTCCGTGGTCGTGCCTTCGGAGCGGCGCTCCGGGAAGTGAACCCCGGTGCGCTCTCCGATCAAAATTTCCGTCACAGATTATCCAGATTGCACCGGCGCAAGGTACCTTCCACGAGTTGCCTGGCATCGGCACCCAGATCGGCACCTGTATATCAATAGCAATAAGCCCGCCATGATAGCATGGATAAGGATTGGCCAATTCACCTTACGATATCAGCAACTTATATCAAAGGATGGATCCTGAAGACGCATGGCAGAATTGGCCCGCCGCAACATTTAACGGAACCTGCGCCATATGAAGGGAAGTTTTGCGGGAGGCGCAAGACCCGGCCCGGCTAAAAAAAACCTGATTAGCGCTGATCTTCCGCCAGCCCCTATAAGCTATCCCTCTCCCTCCGGGAGAGGGTCGGGGTGAGGGAGCCGGCGCTTAGG